>OQVR01000040.1_pt1 | contig 42204 bp, 30 predicted proteins | sample 1691521 | NCBI WGS metagenome assembly OQVR01 (sample SAMN03418256, study PRJEB22391) | human gut metagenome | biome: human-gut; feature: organic feature; material: feces | host: Homo sapiens | place: Tanzania | collected 2013-01
CCAAGCCAAAGAATTATTGGCTCTGTACTTGATGGTTTTGAAAAAGTGACACACGATACACAGATGCTTTCTTTAGGCAATGTGTTTAATAAAGAAGAACCAAAGAAATTCACTAATGATGATTTCACAAGTGATGAATTAAGAAATGCTTCTAATGCTATTTCTCAATCTGTTCAATCTGAAAGAAAATCTAATAATGAAAATCTAAATAATAAAGATAGCAAGAAAAAGAATATTCAATATACATCTGATGCTAATGGTGAAATGATTGCATATACACAAGGCTCAGATGGTACTCCTGTTAAGTTAAAGAACAAAGACAATGTTGATATTGAAGCTCGTCATAAACATGATCTATCTCTTCGTGAAAGAAGCTGTAATGCATTAGAGTCTATTGCATCTTCTATTGGAGCCAAGTCAAAAGAAACAGTTGGAAAGGCTACTGGAAAATTAGGAAAAGGTTTATTTGGTGGTCTTTTAGATAGTTTAGGTGGTTTGATTAATACTCTTTGTTTAGGACTTCCAGTTGGTACATGGATAATCAAAAAATTAAAAACCCTACCTTCAAAATTATTTGGTACTTTGAAAGAACAAATACCAAATCTATTACGAAAAATAGTTCCTGATGCTTTAAAGACTACATTAGCTGGGGCTATACCAAAATTAGGTTCAAAACTATCTGTTAGTTCAATAAAACCAATATTAGCAAAATTAGCTTCAAATAAAAAGAGTATTGCAGTAGCTGGAGCAGCTACAGCATTATATAAACTATTAGGAGATTCTAGTGAAGATCTCGAAAATCCAAATGAGACTGGTAATCCTGGTGATAATCCAGGAGACGGTAACAATCCAGGCGGTGATGGAGATGAAACTCCAAAACCAGACACTCCAAGTACATCTACTAGTGATATTATTACTGGTGGATTGAAAACCTTAGCTGGTTCTGTTGTAGGAAGTACTATAGGTAAAAAACTATTCAAAGGATCTAAAATTGCATCATCTATTGGTGGTGCTTTGGGAATGTCAGTTGGAGAAGGCGATATGTCTATCTCTAATATTGCAAATAATGTCGGAATCGATGGAGCATTTGATTTCGTATCAAGCAAATTTAAAAAGGATAAAAATCCTATATTAGAAAAAAATGCCAAACAAGAATCAAAATCAATACTAAGTTCTATTAAAGATAAGAAAGAAGATATTTCTAATACAACTAAAGCTGCAATTGGAAAGGTTAAAAATAATTTAAAAGCAGTTATCGAAGCTGTTGGAAAATATATTCCAGGAGAAAAAGCTAAAGGTGCTGTAAATAAATTATGTAATGTTATTATGAAGAGAATGACTTCTCCTCAAGGATTAAAAGCTATTTCAAAGAAACTAGCACAAGAAGTAGTTTCTGCTGGTGCTAGTGTTGCATCAATTGGTATTGGATATGCTGTATTTAAAGCTGGATTCGCCATTAGTAATTTTATTGATGGTATGAATCGAACTGATGAGATGCTAAAATTAAGACCTGGAACAGCAACAACAGGTCTGAAAATAATTGCTGGTTTAACTACAGCAATTTGTGGTTCTATTCCATTAATTGGAGCATTTATTCCAGAAGATTGGGTATTACAACAGGCTATTAGTTTTGTTGGTCCAGTTTTTGGTATAACTGAATCTTATCTAAATTCTCTTCGTAAAGAGGGAGAAAAGAAAGCTAATCAAGATAGTAAAGATGCTGCTCAAACTGTAGCATCTAATGATGGTATGTTACCAAATCAAACTTCATCATCGTCTTTCTTTGACAAAATTGGTACTTATACCGGTAAAGCATTTGATTTTGTTAAAGATACTGCTGTTGGGGCTGCTAAATGGGTATATGATAAAGCTACAGGAGCTGCTAAATCTGTATACAATTTTGGTTCCAAAGTATATGATACTATTAATAACACATCTTTAGGTCATGCTGTTTTGCATCCTATTGATACAGCTTCAAATCTATATGATAAAGCAAAATCATATTTTGGTAATGGTAAAAATCACATATCAAATTATGGAAGAGGATCCAGTGGAGAATTTTATTCTCAATTAGATCCAGCATATGCTATGAGTATGAATGCTCCTGGTGATGATATTAAACAAACTATGGCAGATTCTGGATGTGGTCCAATGTCTGCTTCTAATGCTATATCTGCTTTGGGAGGTTCAGTTGATCCTACTGAAGCTGCAAGTTATGCATTACAAAATGGATACAAAGAAAAAGATGGTGGTATCAAACCTGGATTCTTTAAAGATTATTTAAATAAAAAGGGAATTGATACTGAAAATCTTCATGGTTCAAAAGAAATACTAACTCAATTAAAACAGGGTAATCCTGTTGTATTAATGGGTAAAGATGATAAAGGTGAATCACCTGAAACTCCTTATGGGGAAAATCCTCATTATGTAACAGCTACTGGTGTGGATAATCAAGGAAATATTACAATTCAAGATCCAGAATCATTTGAACCTAATAAGGTTTATAAATCCTCTGATGTATTGAACAAGTCTTCAATAGCTATAGGTACTAATAAATATGGTTCTGGTAAAAAATCAATATTAGATAAACTAAAATCTAAATTTGGCAAATCAAAGAAACCTCGATTCGGAAGAGGAGAAGATGTCGGAGAACATATCTGGAACTATCTTTCTAGTAAGGGACTAGGTTCTCTAGCTATTGCTGGTATTATGGGTAATATGCAACAAGAATCTGGATTTAATCCTAAAATTATGGAAGGTGGAGGAGAATCAGATGAGGTTAATCTGAATTCTGATGGGGGATATGGTCTTTGCCAATGGTCTTATACAAGAAAGCAAGATCTTGCTAACTTTGCTCAATCTCAAGGAAAATCTTCTGGTGATTTAGAAACTCAGTTAGATTTTATGCTTAGTGAGTTATCTAGAGGAGATACAATTTCTAAAATGGATAGTGCTGGATCTGCTGGGCAAGCAGCAGCTATATTCCATTCAGATTTTGAAAGGTCTGCTGATGGTCCAGAAGTTATCCAAAAAAGAATGGAAAATGCTGAACAAGCATTCCAAAATCAAGGTAAAGGTATAGCTACTGGAAGCACTTTCAAAGGAAGCGGCAATTCCAGTTCTTCTGGCAATAGTGGTCCACAGGGAATATTTGGAGCATTAGCTGAATTAACAAATAAAATAAGTTCTTTGACTAATATATTTGGTCAGGGAAAATCAAAGTATGGTAAGGGTAAGAATAATAATTTTATCCAAGATATAAATGAAAAATCTAAATATGGTAAAGGATTTGATTTTAGTACTGCTAATTTTGAAAATCCATTTACTAAAGATACAACAATTACAAATCCAGAAAATACAAATTATCAATTAACAATGCCAACTAATGACAAATTTAAACAAAGTGTAGAAAAGTCTGGTCAACCAGATAATAAAGTTGCTGCTAAACCTGCTACTCCTCAATCTGGAGGATTAATGCAAAGATTCTTTGGATCTGCTGGAACTTATTTAGATAAGATATCTAGCCCATTAAAGGCTGCAACTAGTCAATTCAAATCATCAGTTACTTCTGGTTTAATGAAAACTTTTGGAAAATACGAAAGTCTAATAGGACCAATATCAAGTGTATTCACATCAGTATTTGGTTCTTCCAATAGTAGTAATAATAACTCTGGTGGTGGCGGAGCATTTAATGGAGGTTCAGTATCTGTTCCTAATTCTGGTTCTGCTGCTAGTGCTATGCAAACTGCTCTTAATGGAGCTGAAATTACTAGTCCTTATGGACCTCGTGGTTCTGGCTTCCATTCAGGTAATGACTTTGGTATTGATTCTGGAACTGAGTTACCAACAGTTGTTGATGGTGTAGTAGACGATGTTGGTGTTGATGCTAATGGATATGGTAACTTTATTGTTGTTAAAGATAATAATGGTTATTATCATATCTTCGGTCATTTAACTCAAGCAAAAGCAGCTAAGGGACAATCTGTAACAGCTGGTCAAATTATAGCAATTTCTGGTCACTCTGGTCACTGTATTCCTGATGGTCCTGATGGTTCCCATCTTCACTATGGAATATATGATTCTAGTAATCCAAATTGTGCAGGAAGAAATGGTTCAGTAGATCCTGGAACATATAATATTGCTGGTCTTTCTGGTTCAGCAAAAGGTAAATATGGTTCTGGTAAGAAAGGATTTACTGAAGGAACAAGACAACTCAAACCTAAATTTACTAATGGTTCCGATGAAGGAATGAAGATTAATTATAAATCTTATACTAATACTAGAAATAATACTAAATCAGGATTAGGTAAAAAACCATTATTTGGAATGGGGAACACCTTTAATTCTACAACGCAAGAAGATATTTTCAATTTAAGATCTAATAATGAATTGATCGAAGCTCCTTCAGATATTAAGGGTAAGAATACTAATTTCGGTATTTCCGATGATATGATTCAATCCTCACTATTTGGTAGAGGAAAGTATGGTCAAGGATTTAGTCTTAAGAGTATCTATGAACAAGGTAAAAAATATTACGATATTTTTAAACAAATCAAGAAAACTTATGAAGATATTAAGAATAATAATAGTCAGATTCCAGTAATGAATCAAAATGATAACTCTATAACAAAAGTTCAAAAAGAACAAACAAATTCTAGAGGATATCATTACGATGAAAATGGAAATATTATCTATGATAAGATTACTACTAATATTGAAAATGCTAAACCATCTAATGCGATCTCCTCTATCCAAAAGAGAAATCCAGAAGAAGGAATAGAATTACCAGATATTCAAAATGATAGTGAAAACAAAGAAATTGTTGATAAGATTAATGATTATCAAGCAAGACTTGATAAGATTGAATCTCTTAATACCAATGAAGACGTAATGAATCAAATTTCAGATATTCCTGAGGAAGAAATAGCTGAATATAATAAGATTAAAGATACTGATGACTTTATGGTTGTTAAAGCTAAAGCTAAGAAAATAATCAGTAATTATATCAAGAAACTTCAAGATCAGAAAAATAAACCAAAGGTTCAAACTCCAGAACCTGATAAATCTGATTCTATAACTAAAGCTCAAAATGAAGACAAATACCAATTAGGTGAAGAAGGTTCTCATGGAACTGGTTCTAATGGTAAAGCTTATACTAATAATGATATTTCATATATCTTAAATAATAGTGATAAATTTAATGGTGCTTCTACTATTGAAGATGCTGTTAATATACTATCCAAAGATAAGAAATATACTGAAACAACTAGTACTAATGATTCTAATTCTAGCCCTACAGCTGGAACTACACCAACATTAGATCTCGATAATCAAAATACAGCAAATCCTAATGGTAGTGATATACCATCTACTTCTAATGATCAAAATGATAAATTAGATATGATGATTGCTGCACAAAATAAAACTAATGAATTATTAGCTGCAATAGTAAATATTGCTAGTACGTTTGTAAATAATACAAATGGAGATACTAATAATACAACTACTACTGTAAATACAGATACTAAACCAACATCAAAGGAAACTAAATCCTTGAATACAAATAATAATATGAGTCCTGAATCTATGGCTCTTAAGAATCAATTGACTTACTTCTTCAATAATAATGGTAATCTAGGAATAGATACCAACTTCATTAATCCAGATTTAAGTCATTCTATAGACGTTATTAAACGTATGCAATCAATAGCTAGTATGTAGAATCAATTAAATGGCAGGAATGGGTATTATCCCATTCCTGTTACATTTTGTTAATATAAAGAAATATCGAGAGGAGAAATCAATAATGATTAAAAAAAAGATTAAATTGACTCCTTATATTATTAAAGGAAAACCAGTTTTTATATATAATGCACCATCTAGTTCTAGTAACATTATAAATGCATTAGCTCCAGAAACTGAAATAAAGGTGGTAGCTGAAGAAAATGGATATCTTAAACTAATAGATGGTGGATATGTTATGAAAAGTTCTCATACTATTAAGGATATTCAAAAAATTAAAATACAACGTGCTAAGAGAATATTAAGTTCAAGATCTAAACGAGAAATAAATCATGATGATGAAATATCATTAATGAGTTTAGATAGATCAATATCTAATCCATATGAAGGAAAAGTATTTAATTTCAAAAATACAATTCCGACAGATACTAATGGCACACCAATTAATGACGAATATAAGAGTGATTCGGCTACTTTGACTTGTTATGGTATTTCAAGAGATGGATTACTTCAATTAGAAGATCCATCTACAGGAAAGAGATTTTATGCTCCTCCTTCTTATCTGAATATTAAAGATGGTTCAGCAGCAGAAGATGTGAAATTTACAGATGCTGGTGCATGGACGACAAATAAAATAGGATCTGTAGAAGAGAACTATATATGGACAGAAGCAGTAGATTTATTAAATGGTCAAGTTTCTTCTTATTTGCAAAAAGGTATAGAAGCTGTATCTACTTTGATGGAACCAGGAAAATTAAAGATAGAAAATACCAGATCTATATTTGGAATGCCATATCAATTTAATAAATTAGCAGATAATAGATTAGGTGGAGAAGAAGGAACCTCTGATAATACATTTGGTAGAAAATATGCTCAAAAAATAGTTTCAAGAGCTCCAGTACTTATTATGCAAGCTGGTACTCCAGTATTCTTAAAAGGATTTAATGATGATCAAAAGAGATCAATGATTGAAGGATTAGGAAAAGCAGCTGCTGAGGGTACTGCTAGTATAACTGGAATACAAAGTACAGTCAATTCTGCTGGTAAATATTATTCATTTAAAGATGCATCTAATGAATACTATAGAGGAGTAAATCAGATGTGTCGTGCTATGGGTGTATTTTTAGGTATAACTGATGAAACTATAAATGTTAATGGTCATGAAGATAAAATAGGTAATTTTGATTGGAGAAAAGCAAGTGAAAAACCAAATTTTGGTTACTATAGAGGTGCTGTTGGTTTTTATGTAAATGCTGAAGCTCAAACTTCTGATGGTATATCTAATGGTACAAGAGCATCTGCATTATCTGGTCAAGTAAACCAATTATCTGATCAGGCTGCTGAATTGCAATTTATATTAGGTGGTATTGTTAGTTCAGATATCCCAGGATTATCTAGTGTTGTAAATAAATTTCAAACATCTGGAGATCAGGCAGCTAAAACTGCTAATAAATCAGATGATACTCAAAATAATACTGGTTTGATCGGATCTATGATCAATAATATAAATACTCTTATGGCTGGTGGTAGATTAATATTTCCAGAAATTTGGTCTGATTCTTCTTTTACTAAGAATTATAATATTACGATAAAATTAGACTCTCCTGATTGTGATAAACTTTCTATATATTTAAATATTTTAGTACCTTTAGCTCATATAATGGGATTTTGTTTACCAAGATATTCTGGATCAAATGCATATGTTTCTCCATTCCTGATTAGAGCATATTTGCGTTCAATGTTCCATGTTGATATGGGAATTATTACTAGTTGTGAAATTATTAAGGGAGATAATCAGTCTTGGAATCAGGATGGATTACCTACACAGGTAACAGTACAATTGACTCTTAAAGATTTATATAGCGTAATGGCTATGATGCTAGCAGATGGTAAAAGTGATCTTATTGCCAATCCAGCACAATTAGATTATTTAGCAAATTTGTGTGGTCTGAATATTGCAACTCCTGGTTTGGAAACGACTTTAATGCTTTGGTATACTTTAAGAAATCCTAAGACAATTGCAGTTGATGCTATTAATGGAGTATTTTCTGATTTCTCAAGATATGTAAATAGAAAATGGCTAAATCTATTCGATAGTTATTGGACAATGTAATGGTTAATTTTTATTTTTAAAATTACTTTTTAATAATAGAATTCTATTTATAATATAAGGGTGTGATTCCTATCAAATCTAGAAGTCAAAAAGCTAAAATCTATGAATCTAAATTTTCTGATATTCCAAGAGACTATATGGAAAGATTGTCATGGATGTATGACAAATTTAATATTTCAAAAGAAAAATCTGAGCATATTATTAATATGCGTAATCAAATGATAGAACAATTAAAATTTGGAAAAGATTATTTAATAATCTTATATGAAATACCAGAAGGTGCTGTTAGACCAAGAGCACGAAGAATTAATAAAAGCAATATAATTTCCAATGCAATTAATAACCCTGGATTTATTCAAGTATATTCTCCAAATGCTGCATCAGATAGAGTATATTTACAGAGATTATTGTCAAATGAAGATTTTGCTCAATTTAATCAATTAATATATACTCCTTGTAGCATTGAATTTAATGCTTATTTTCAAACACCAAAAGTATTTAATTCAACAGATACATATTTAGCAGAACTGGGATGTATTAGACCAATCTGTAAACCAGATTTTGATAATATTGAAAAGAAGTATGCAGATATGTATAATGGAAATATATGGTTAGATGATTCTTTGGTTATCGATGGATCTATCCATAAATACTACTCAATTTTACCAAGAGTAGAAATAAAATTAAGATATTTAAATATGTTATTCAATAAATATCAATATAATTCTATATTAAAAAGAGTGGAAGAAGGAACAAAAGTTGAATATTTTGATACATCTTTAAAAAGGAATGATTTATAGTGCATAATTATACATTAGATACAAATAATAATATAGAGAAACATCTTCAACAGATCCAAACCATTAAATCTAGATTAATTAGAAATAATTTTTTGTCTGAAGAGTCTTTATATCAGATTTTAAATGAATTAATTCCAAATTTTAATAGAAATGCTATTAATTATATCAATTCTGATATTGTCATAACATTAAGTGGCTGGAACCAAGAAAATATCCAAAATTTAATCAAAAATGTATTCTTAAAGATAATTGATAAAACTCCTATTGGTACTCTTAGTGCTGATGAGATATTGATGATTACTAATAATCCAGAGTTTTTCGCCTCTATTCAACAGATCAATTTCAACATATATATAATTAGAATATAATTATATATTCTAATCTCTAATCAATACCTCCTGTCTATGTTTTCTTTGTGTGTTTCATAATTTCTCCTTTAAAACCCCGTACACGTTAGCTCGTGTACGGGGAATTTACGCGATTTTTTGTAATTAATCAAAATTTCAATTATATATTATATTAGTGAGTTGAGGATAAAGGAGGAATAAAAATGTCTAGAAAAAAAAGAAAAATAAGAACAATAACTCAGTTACGGTGACTGAAGAAGTCATCGAAAATGAAAAGGTAGTCAATGATGATGAACAACAAGGAGGAAAAAGAATTATGGACATGTTGAATGGTATGATGAATGTAAATAGTGATAATGGTGTAGTAAATGGAGGTAATAATATGAACCAGAATAACAACAACAATCAGGCAGCACAGCAGGTAATGCAGCAGACAACAGTTGCAGGTCAGCAGGCAGTTCCAGTATTTGCAAGTCCTAATCCTGCCGCTCAGGCACAGTATGTAATGACTCAGCAGGGTCAGCAGGTTCAGTCTCAGCCAGCACAGGGTCAGCAGCAGCCTAAGGTTGTCTATGTACAGGTACCAGTTCCAGCACAGGCACAGGCTCAGGAGCAGGCTCCACAGGTGGTTGAAGTGGAACCAGAATCTTCTTTCACTGATGATCACCCAATTTTAACTCTTGGGTTGATGGCAGCAGGAGCATATGTTGGATATAAATTTATTTCCAATGTATTCTTTGATGACAATAGTAACAGCAGTAGTGTTGTAAGCGATAATGATACTATTGATTTGGTTCCTGCCGATTTCAGCAGCTTCTTCTAATAGTTACTGAATCATCAAAAAGAAGGAGAAGAGGACAATTAAGTCCTCTTCTTTTTTTTTATTTTTTGTTAGTCATTTCCTTAAGAGTATTATACAAATAATTCTCATTTACAGTAATGATATTTAAAGTATTAAAAGCTTCTAGCATAGAATATATAACTCTAGTATCATTAACGATGTCATTAAACTTTAGATTATTATATTCATTAGAATAAGATTCTTTTAATGCTTTATCTTCATGGATAGATTTCATAACAGAATTAATCATGTATCCAAATACATTTGTATTCTGTTCCAAAATCTCTCTTTCTTTTTTCTTAGCAAACCTAACAGCTTCATTCTGAATTTGCTGAATATCATCAGAAGTCATATTCATATCATCGGAAGCTTTTGCTTGTTCAACTTTTTCTTTTGCCTTATCATAAATCTTTTTAATCTCAAATTTATTCTTTTTGGCAGTATCAATAAATTGATCAACAGAATCTTCAACTCTATCAGAGATTAGCTTTGTGATATCCTTTGGAATAATATCTTTAGTATCGAAAATCAGATCATTGATTTCATCATCTTCAATCTGATAATCTTCTTGATTCTTATTCTCAGGACTTAGCTTATTAATTCTCTTCTTATATTTTTCTGTATGACAATCAACAGCATGAGCTAATTCTGCCAAATAAATAGACTTATGTTTCCAATCTTCTAATAATTCTGGAATATTTTGTTCTTGAATAAAATTAGTAATAATTCCAGCACCAATATTCTTTTCATGGGTACTAGCACCAAATTCTTCAAGAACAGGATTTAGAACAGAGTAGAATAAAGCATTGGTTAATAACACATTCTGAGCTTCATCCAGATATTCATACTGCTCTTTAAAAGCCTGATTTCTTGCTTTATTAATTTCAAAAACTCTATCACTTATAGAAACTTCTTGTTCTACAGGTTTGTTTTCATAAAGTGGAATTGTTTGCTCTTGCATTGATTTTAAATATTCTAATCGAGCTTGAGCATTAGTTTTAGGAGTTCGTTTATAAATAGCCACGTTTTAATCCCCTTTCAATAATTATTAGAATAATGCTCCATTATCAGCAGTATTTTCAACATCATCCATCTTATATTTTCTATTATCATTCTTGATATCAGAAGTTGCATTTCTTTCAGCATTAACACTATCTATAGCTATTGCATCAGCTACTTTATGGAACCGTGCAGCTATTGCTAATTGTCTTTCAATAACTCTATCTTTTTCTCCTACAGTTTCAACATCTGAATCTTTTAACATTTGAGCATTCATTTCCAATAGTCCTGCCTGAAGATCGAAATATTGAGAAACTCTTACTCTAGTAGCATAGAAGAAGTATACAATATCCTTGAGCATTGAAACGCAACCAAGAATTAATCCTATAACAGTCATTACACCAAACAATATTGGAGCAATTTCAGCAACATTCTTAACCTTAGCTTTGATTAAAGGTCTAAGAGTATTCTCTATATCACCTTTACGAGAAGCATCGTTGAATTTTACTAAACTCTCATACAATAGTGATTCCTTTACTTTATGAATCTTATTCTTCTTTAATACGACTTCCATACCAACATTTTTAGTAGATTTGATATATTCTATACATACTGAAATCATATAAGAAATAGATGCTACAATAGCTAGACAAATGTTATTATAGATCATTATTCCTAATTCAATCTTTCCAGCATAACAAGCCATAAAAATATCTTCATAATCTTCTACATAATTCAAAGCATTTTCAATTTCTAAAATAGGCTTTTCACTTTCTCTATATTGCTTAAAAATTGACTTTAATACTTCAATGGTTTTTCTGATATCTTTATACTTAGGCAATTTAGTTATACTACCTTTAGTATTTGGAATATCACCATATTCAATCTCATCTACTCTAGAAATCATTAGACGATATAATTTATTTGTTAAAGAAACTAAGAAAGCATTTTGCTCAGCTTCATCTAAGCTATGTAATTTGTTATTAGTTTCTATATCATGAAAGTCCATATATTTCTGAACTGCTTCGGAAAATATTTCTTTAGTTTTATAATTACCAGTTTCATCCATACCAGCTAATAAGGATTCATAAAAGGTTTTATCTGACTTTCTATAATTATTTATTATCATATCTTATCTCACCTTGCATTCTTATTAATCATATTAATAACTTTCTTATACATTCCAGAAGATTCTTCTCTTTCTAGACTAGAGAAGGAATAAGTCTCGAATCCTTGAGAACCATCATCCCATAAGAAGTCAACCTTTTCAATAGCATCATCAATAATAGCTGCACACATAATACTATATCCTCTCATGATGGATTTTAATGTACCAGCTTTACTAATATCGATTCTATGATATTTCTTAATTAAATCAATCTCTGCTTTAGTTATAACAATTGTAGCTATAGCAGAACAGGTTGCATCATTCTTAAGCAAAGACTTTCTTCTTTTTCCTTCATTTGCACGAAGTTCTAATAACTTCCAAATGCTAGAGGTGGAACCTTTTCCAGCTTTGGACAATGCATCAACCTTTGCTCTATCAACAGCAAATAAGAAATCCTTAAAGAAACTAATCTCACGAGTAGTAGCACGAATGAAATTAAATAATCCATTTCTATCAGAATTCTTAAGCATGACTTTATTGATCATATCTTCAGAAGATACATAATGGATCATTGCTTTAACACCAATTACAGCAGTACTTAAAGTAGTTCTATCACCATATCTAGATTTAAAATTAATAATCATCAAAGATGGAATAGCTTCATTTGCCTTTTCTATATCAGACTTGATTACCATCTTATTAAGAACATCATAAGATGATTTTAAGTTAGACATAATATCACTAGCAGAAGTATTTCTTTGAATATGAACAGGTGATCCTGAATTATGTCTTGTTGGTCTTGATGATGGTTTATTAGTAGCGGTACTACTAGAACTGGTTGAAGTTATTGCAGATCCTGTTTGTTTTAGAACTCCACCATTTGATGCGGTAACCTTAGCTTCACTTATAACTTGAATATCATTTAGAACATTTCTTACGATATAATTATTAACAGAATTAGGATTAATACTTTCAGAAAGATAGTGATTGCAATTCATCTTAATATCTTCTTGTACAGCCTCTATACCCCTTTTAATATTAATCTCAATAAGATCTCTAATATTAGCATTTTCATTAGCAGAAATGATATTTTCCATATCATTAGTTGCATTGATTACATCATCAACATTAGCTTTAGACCAATCAAGACTATCATCGATATTATTATGAAATTTATTTAAATAATCATATGCATTATTAGCAGAAGTAATTTGATTTGCTGCAAATAACATTTGTAACATAGCTACAGCTTTTCTTTCTACAGCCTTGGAAATCATTACTGCCTGATCAAGTGGAGTTGCTTCGGTTACAATTACTGGAAAGACAGCAGTTAATCCTTTTGCAGCAGTTGCTATATTTCTACTTATAGAAGAATTAAATTTAGATCTGTTTGTATCTTTAGAATATTCAAAATATTTTTTAGTATGATCCCAAAATTTCTCTGGATCGCTATTAAAGGTTAAATCAACAATATCTTTGAAAAAACCTTCATGAATAGTAGTATAATCTCTATATGAGTTCATCAATTACATCCTCCTTTAAATTAATTAAAAATGACTTTCTTACTTCAATGTTTCAGTATTTGCACATAATTTGGCGAGACATTCGTGTAAGAAAAACATAAAAGGGAGGAATTTTTATGGATATTACTCAAGATAGAATAAACTATCTTACTAACACATTTCCAGATATGTTTCCTGATGAAAAAACGGCTAGAGAATATATCTTGGCTAATAGTAATACCAATACACAAAATGTTCAAAGTCCACAAGAAAATACTAATGGTAGTTTTCCTGGAAATGACGAATATACTAATAAAAAGAATACTGGTAAAATTACAGTAGAAGAAGAACAAGAAATAGAACAATTAAAAACGGATTTAAATTCAGATAACTTAATAAAGAAGACTATGAGAGCTCATGGAATATTTGAAGCCTCAGATATGAGGTACAATACTGAGTTTTATCCAATACAAAGGAATGATCCATTTAATAGAGTTGAGGGAACAAGAGAAATTGTGTTTTTTACAAAACCATCTCTTCCTTTTCTTAAAAATAATACTGGTGAATTAAAAGATGAATTTGCTGGAACTCCATATTTTAATAATCTTTATTCTAGAGGATATACTAGAACTTTAGTAGATCTTTCTTATCCAAATGGTGGAGGAGGAACAGATCCTGCTTGTCCATTTATACATATTTTAACTAATAGAATTACTGCTCCTATTGATATTCCTGATATTGCCGTAGATGAATTAGAAACAGCTCAAAATATGTGGGGTACAAGATTATTATATCCTAAGTCTTCAATGAGTTCAGATGAAGGATTAGATTTTACATGTGAATTTGAAGATACTAAATATTTAGAAATTTATCACTTATTTAAAGCATGGGATTTATATAGACAAGGAAAATGGTGGGGTATATTCTCTCCAGATAAAAGCTATATAACGAATAAAATTCTATATGACCAAATAGCAGTATATAAATTCACTATAGCTGAAGATGGTGAAACTTTACTTCATTGGTGTAAATGGATTGGAGTATATCCTAAAAATATTTCTAGGTCATCATTTTCAGAAATACCAAGAGAGGGTCCATTAAAAATAACTGTTAGTTTTAAATTAAGTGGTTGGTTTGAAGATATGGAACCAAATATTATATCTGATTTTAATCAATTAGTATTCGATTGGGCTGGTACTATTACTAAAGAGCATATATATGATATTTGGAGTAATGATATCGGAATGGTTTCACAAGATAATGTAATATATCCTTTTATAATAAAAGGAGAACCTAATTCTGATGGATATACACCATATTATTTTGAATGGACAAGAAATGGTTAATTATAAGGAGGTTTTATGAATGCCTAGTACTGATACTACTATCACTTCAACAGATATTTATAAAATTAGTCAATTTGTAGATAGTGTAAAGGCTAAATATATTGATATACCAGAAGATACTTTGGTTCTTGGTGTTTATGGATATCTTTCTGCAATTATTTCTAATGCTTTAGAAAATTCAGCAGTTATGTCTTCTGAATATTCTAATGAGGCTATACCAACTAAAGCTAAGTTTGAACGTAATATTATTTCTCATGCTTTATCTCTTGGTATTAATAAAATATTTGCAGTTCCAGCATCTATGGATATTTTAATTAATCTACCAGAATCAAAGATTTTAAATAATCTAATCCCAGATCCAGATATTGAAACTATGGATGGGGTTGCTGAGAAGAATACATTTATTATTGATAAAGATTTTGAATTTAATATCGGTGAGGATCAACAATATCCTTTTCATTTAGATTATGATATTAAAGTAAAGAGAAATAAACTACCAAATGGTACTTATGTATACAATGCTGTATATCAAACAGATGGTTGGATAAATAACATGGTTAAATTAAGTAATCCATATTTACCAGCAATTGGAAGGGTTAATGTTGAAGGAGATTCAATGATCTCTATCAAAACTACTCTTCGTCAATATACCCATTCTCAAATATATAAGAAGATTATCGTAGATAATCCATTAGAAACAAAGATATTAAATTTCTCTTTTGAAGATCAAATAGTATTTTTCTATGTGGATGTAATAGAAACTGATTCTGTTTCAGGAAAATCAACTACGCATCATTTATTACCAATTTATGATGGTATTTATAATGAAACTACTGCAACTCAAGAATATATCAATTTCTTATTCTTAGATGAGAAAAATATTAGATTGAATTTCAATCGTGATGTTTATCAACCAAGACAAAATGCTGAAGTAATTATTCATGTTATTACTACATTGGGGTCTGTATGTAATTTTACCATGAGTAATAATTGGTATCAGGTGGCTCCGTTCACATCTACAAGATTTTCATATGATAATCTATATTATATGATTCAAGCTGTTTCTGATTCTATGAATGGTCAAGATAAATTATCCGTAGAACAATTGAAAACAGTAATTCCTCAAGAAGCAATCTCTAGAGGTTCTATTTCCACTTATACAGATCTTAATAATGCATTCAATGCTATTCAAACTCCAGATATAAAGATGTATTTCTTAAGAAAAATTCATAACCAGATAGAAAGATTATATTATGCATATTTATTATTAAGAGATTCTGATGGTAATATTGTTCCTACAAATACAGCTACAGCTAAATTTGAAAGATCTCAATTTTCTAGTACCAATAAATATAACTTCTCATTAAAACCTGGAGCTCCTATATATTATGATCCAGATGAGGGAACAATTAGCTGTTTGGGTGAAACTACAAAAGATTTAGATATTGATAAATATGATAGACTTTCATTTCTTTATACTTGTCCATATCTTTTGGTGGTAAATAAATCTCCATTCTTCGTATCTTATTTTATGACTATTATTAATTATACACGAGAATTATTCTTTGTAGACATTAATGATAAATCTTTACTACAATTCATTACTTTGAATTTTAATTTCCATAGAGATTTTTATCCTACTGAAGATGATGGAGAAATAACTAATGATCCAGATTATATTACAAATGATAATGATGTTTATCATCTTCAAATGAATCTTACTCAAAATATTAATACTGATTATGATTTAATCACATATACTGACTCTGGTGCTATTGATCAATGTTTGGTAGACGTCTATTGTGTTATATATAAGACTAAACCAGATGGCACTGAGTATGCTTATAAATATCTAAAGGCTAAACTTTATCAATTTGATGAGGGAACTTCTACATTTACTTTTGAATTTAAATTTAAGACTAATGATACAATTTCTCATCAAGGAAACTATTTATATATTACTAAAGGTCTTAAAAATATAAAGACTGGTGTAGAAAGTGAAACTTATATTTCTCAAAATGTTCAAGCTAGATTCTTTATTACTGCTAAATTTGATAAGGAATATGGAAGAACATATAAAATCAATAATGTCACTTATAATCTAGATGATCTCATTCCTGGATTGGATGGATATACATTGACTAATGTATACAGTTCTGGAGAACAGGGAATAGATATATTCTATGATTATTCTGATATGAGTTCTTCATATATAGAAATATTAAGAGACGAAGCAACAAAGAATAATGATTTTAGAATCCATAAGGTTCCTTTAATTCGATTAACTTATATGAATTCAGAAAATAGATGGATTTCATTAAATAAGATGATTGATAGAAGAAGAAGATATATTCAAGAAGTATTATTATTATTGGAAGATTCTTTTGGAATTGATTATAAATTCTATAATACTTATGGTCCATCTCTCATGTATAATATTAATAACGAAGAGAATATTGATAGAATTAATCTGTCTCTTAAATTTGAGATCAAATTTGTTTCTAATTCTGAGGCTGTATTGTTAGATGATATTACCCTTTCTATTAAAGAATATATTGAAGATCTCAATAATATTACTGATTTGCATATACCAAATCTAATTACTTATATTACCAATGTTTATAGAGACCATTTGGTATATATTAAATTTATTAGACTTAATAGTTATGATTCTCTATATCAATCTATATACAAGAATCCTAAATTTACTGATAATTATTTTGTTGAAACTCAAACAGTTCCAGAATTCATTAATGTAAATACTACTGCTGATGATAAAATAGATATAGAGTTTGAAATAGTCTCTTAAACAAGGTGGTGAATAAATAATATGTATTTTAATTATAAAAAGATTGATCTATTAGATGAGGGAGCATTATTTTGGATAAAAAATGTATTCAATCATTATATTAGAGGAGAGAGCGGAGATATTTCATTTGAGCAAGCATATGATAAACTTATGCGAAGTATTAGAGAATTTAAGAATGCTCATTTTGATGAAAAATTAATATTTAAAAAGGCACATAGGGCTATTGATGAATATGTAGGTAATGTTGCTTTTAATATGAGACAATTAAATGCGAAAGATGGTCCTTTACCAGTAGATTGCAAAAAATTACAAAAGAAATTAAAACTAAAAGAATACTTCAATTCAGATTATCCAGAAATAGCTAAAATGATTAAAAATGAAGATGATTTGTATGGACTCGTATATTATGCAGTATTTTCAGATCAATTATTTAAATCAAGTTTCGGTGCTACAATGGCTATTCCAATAGTAATATATGAAAATGGAGAAGCAAATATTATTTTTGTCACATTTGATGAAAATGCAATTTACAAATTATTTACTGTTACTGCATTTAATAGTGGATTAGATGGTGCATATAAATCTAATCTTACTGAAATAATTTCAGTTTTTAAATCTTATTAATTAAATTAGAAAGAAATAATCAGTAATTTTACCATAGACCTTAATTGGTCTATGGTAATCTCTTTGTTTAAAATGATTTTAAATTATATACTATATTAATGAAAATGAAAATGGATAAGGAGGATATTTTTTATGAACACTATTTTTATGACTAAATATATTTTGGAGGTGTTGAAAAAAGATAGAGATAAGTATCCTATTTATGGAGAAGCCATAAATACTATTAGTAATTTTCAATTTATTGAGAAAACTGACAATGAAAGTCAGTTGAAGCTTAATAAATCTATCCATTTTTTTATGGATATTAGAAAATTAATATCTGAAAGACTTAATAATATGGGACCAAATAAGGTAGCTGTATTATTAAGTAATGATGATGAATTGTCGTCTTTTTTAGATAAAATCATGGAGGAATTTAGTAAGGAGAATAAGGTATGAGACTATTTTATGGTAATGCTATAAATGTTTTTACAGATGCTTCTACAAAAACGATCAAAGATGATAAAGGTAAAGAAATTACAGTAGTTTGCCCAGCATTTATAACAACTATGGGGGGTGCAATTTTAGAATATGGTTCTAAAATATTTTATGACCAAACGAATAATTTTGGAGAATTGTTTGCTTTAGGAATGGGTATAAATTCTTTATTAAAGTATCGTGATACAGATTTGTTTTTGAATATCTTTTCAGATTCAGAATGGTCTGTAAATGCCTTAACTATGTGGTTATATAAATGGTATGTTAATGGATACAATCAATTTGAATTAATCACAGGTTCTAAAACTTCAGTAAGGCATCAAGATGTAATGATAGATATCATTCAGATGATTGTGAATGCGAATGTGCATATATCTATATTTCATGTTCTAGGGCATACGAATAAGAATAGTGTAAGGAGTATGCTTAAATTCAATTCTTATTTCTATAAAAGAAATAATCTAAGAGGACAAATTCCAGCTGAATATTTACAAGAGATGGCTGGTTTCAATGACTTAGTAGACAACATGTCTAGAGATACATTGAAAAAAATTATTCAAAAATTTGATCCAAAGTTGTTTCAAAGACCTAAGAGACCAGGATTTTATTGGTTTCCTAAACCGAATCAAATGAAACAGTACGTGCAATTAGTCAATCAATAGGGGGAATTAAAATGTTTGAAGATCCGTATGGTAACTATTACTACGTTCCAATGTCAAGTCTCACTGTAGACCAGTTTGGTAATTATTATATGACAGTTGTATATGATAATACTCCAACTCAGCAGTATCAGAATCCTGGTATTAATAACTATGCTTGTTATGCAAACAATGATACTGTAAGTTCCAATGATGATGTTCCAATGTATGGTTTAAATTCTTTAGTAGAGGATTCTGTAATTCAAGAAGAAAGTTTTGCAAGTCCTTATTGTGAAATCAATCCAGCATTGAATCCGAATATCAATAATATGGCATTTGCTCAGACTGCTTCTCAACAGCAACCTGTTGCTAATTTTAACAATGTTCCTGAGGTTAATCCAGCATTGAATCCGAATCTTGTAATTCCTGAGAATTTTCAGGCTAGTGAGATTGATAGGATGATGACTCCTCATAATAAAGTAATCAACAATAGTAATGCTACTCTCCAAGAGCCAGTTTTAGAATTTGGTGATTATGCTAGTGGAGTTCCAGATATGACTCCAGGTTCTATCTTTGATAAGTTGATGAATTCAGATTCTCTTGAGAATTTGATGACAAGATTTCCATATCAGCAGTTAAAGATTAGTGATAGTGGTAAATTAGTACCAGTTCATCCTTGTAGTTATGATCCTGTAATGACCAATGCTTTTCATGTAATCTATCATTCTAGAATGAATAAGCAGCAACAGAATCAGATTACAAAGATGACATCTGAAGATGTTATTCATCAGATTATTCCAGAATCTAATCAGAAAGCTTCTGTATTTACTCCACAGTATCAAAGAGCTGGATTTGTTGCTGATAAGTTAGTAGATACTGATGATTTCATTAGAGTAAACAATGATGATTCTGTATCTATCAATCTCTATAACTTGGTAGATTTTGGAAATGAAGGAAAACCAGAAGAGCTTCATGGATATGAAGCATTAGAGGAGGCATTTCATAAAGAGAAAGAGATTGTAACTTATGATCATGGTGTTGAATATAGAAACTATGTTCAAACTGGTAATGAGGGATTCTCATTTGATTATGCAAATCTTCCAGAAACTATTGAGTTGAATACTGAAGTTCCTGCTGGATATCATCCAAATCCAGATTATGGTAAACAGAAGATAAATCCATTTATCAATTCTAATAGTACTCAGCCTATTAATCCATATCAGCAGAGAAATCAAATGATGTATACTGGTCAAACACCATATCAGTATAATCCAATGAGTTATTATCCACCACAAAATTGTTATAATCCTGGTTATGGATATGGTTATAATAACTATAATCAGAACTTTAATAATATTAGTGGTATCAAAGTTGTCAATAGAGAAGAAGAAAATGGAGGTAATAATCAGAGTGTAAATAATGTAGTACCTAAATCTTATATGGGTTCTTCTAGAAATGAGCCTATCGATCCTACAAATCCATTTGAGAATTGTGGTGGTCCATTAGCAGATCAGTTTCATGATATGGTAGATATGGTTAGACAACAAGTAGCTGAGATAGAGGCAATGCAACAGAAAGAAGCAGCAATGGCATCTCATAATACCAAAGCTCATTTTCAACTTCCCATGTTTAACCAAGGATATAATAACATGAATGTTGAACAGAATAATGCTAGAACTATCTATAATCAGTCATATACAAATAATCCTTCTAGAATAGAATATGGTCATAATATGGTTGATTTTAGTAATCCTGAATCTGTAGCTGGTTCTCAATATATGGAATACAATAATGGATTGAATTATAATTATTCAGTACCTCCAGTTATGAATCCAAATATGCAATATCCCCAACAATATGGGCCTTATCAGGGAAACTGGTACGGTAATGGTTACAATATTGGTGGCCTGTCAGTAAATAATATTACTACTGTAATGAAGCCGACAGAATTGGATAAAGATAATAGATGGGTTGTAAAAGGGGTATCTATTACTAGAGAACCAATTACAGAAGAGGAAACAAGAGTAGAACCTCAAGAAGATTACTTTACTAGAGTAAAGAAAGCATTCACAGCAAGGGCTACTATAGTTAGAGAGTCATTAGAAGGGGAGGTGAAAGAAGAAGATGAATCTCTAACTAAAAATGATAAGTCTAAAGATATGATTGAAAATACTCTTGATAAAATGGAGCAATTATATGATGATTTGGACGTTGAGGATTTTGAAGTTCCAGAAGAGCATAAATTAGAATGGGATGATGAAAAAGATTCTAAATTGGAAAAATTAGCAGAGCAAATTGCGGAATATGATCAAGCATTAGCTAATGTTATTTGGAATATGCCTCTAATTGACCAGATGACCGATGAGATGAGTAGATTCTGGTTGGAATACGCTCAGGAGAGATTGGAGCATTACCAGAAATTAGAAAAGAAGTATCCGCAGATAGATTATAGAGTTCCATATAGATATAGAAAAGTCCCTAAACCAGCTATGATTTATGATGATGGAAAAATGACATTTAGTCCAGCTCCATTTATGTATCCAGAAAAGAAGTATGATGAAAAAGGAAATCGTATCTATGATTATGATAGAAAAAGAAAATTAACACGAGACGAATGGAAACTATTTAGATTAAAGGCAATGTTTGATATTAAAAGTGCTGGAATTCAAAAAAGAGCTCAATGGATTCTACAATTTAATATCGATAAGATTAAGAAGCTTAAATCTAAAGATGAGAATGGAAGACGAGAATATTCTTTGCTTAAAGAATATAAGAAGAAGAATCCTAAACCAAAAGAGGAGGAAGAAACAAATAACAACTATCAATATGGATATGGATACAATAATTGGTATAGTTATAATGACCCTTTTCAGAATTGGGTTAAAGAACGACAAAAAATGATTGAACGTCAAAAGTTTGTATACATGAAGGCATTTGATCATTCAATATCATTAGAAGAATTTAATCAGTTCTGGGATGGGCCTCAAGCTAATAATCAAGCACAATTATTAGATCCTGTTCAAAGAAGAGAACAAGAACTATTACAAGTTACCAGAACAAGAATTTCTCAAATAAATCAAATTCAGCAATATCAAATTCAAAATCAACAAGCTCAGGTTAATGCATTTAAATCAGCAGAATATCAGAGATTGAGAGAATTTGATAGAGGTTGTATGGAGGAGGTTAAAACACTAAAGGATTATTTTGATAATATGGGATATCTTGTAAGTATGTGTGCTGAGGATGATCTTAAAAAGCATAAAGCTGAAAATGTTGCTAAACTTCAAAATCAGTATTCATATAAAAAGTCACTCATCAGATTTGGTAATGAAATGAATCCAGAATATGGGAATAATATGAGACCAAATACAATATTTGGTAAAGCAGATCCTGCTTATGGATTCCCATCTAATTATGTGGATTTAACCAAGACTGATAGGTATGATGCTGCAAAGAATCAATTTATGAACTATTGTCAAAATACGAGAGGAACTATTCCACTCAGACCAATCTATAGATAAGAGGTACTAGAATGTGAATATCAAAGAGCATAATGCAAAGATTCAAAATATTCTTCAACTATCTAGAATTAGTAATAAGAATGGAGAAATAGCTTTTCCAGAGTTTGATTATGGGGGATTAAAACGTCCCCCAATTCATTCTTACCTACCATTCAATATTATTAATCAAATCAAGAATCTAGTTCATGATCCAAAACTCATGGCTAGACCATCTCAAAAATATAAATTAATGAATGATATACTTCGTCCTATTGGATTCAGACACTTAGCTTCTGGAACCAATAGAAGAACATTCTATTCTATTTTTGATGAAGGAATTGTTTTGAAGATTGCACTTGATAGTGTTGGAGAAGAAGCAAATCTAAGAGAGTTTCAAACTCAATATTTTATACAACCATTCTGTGCTAAGACATTTGACGTTCTTCCAGATGGTTTGATTGCTCTATCAGAAAGAGTAGAGCCTATGAAAGAAGAAGACTATAAAAATACATGGTCTTCTGATATATTTGATTTTATATTTCAGATTCTAAATCGGGGATATATAATGGAAGATGTTGGTGGTAATTTCTTTAAGAATTGGGGTGTTAGATTTGGATTTGGGCCAGTTATATTAGATTATCCATATATTTATGAGATTGATTGGCATAAACTCAAGTGTTCTAAGAAAGACCCAATAACAAATGATAAGTGTTTAGGCGATCTTGATTATGACTATTCTAGAGGAATGTCTGAGATAATCTGTACAAAATGTGGTGCTAGGTATTCTGCAAAATATCTAGCAAAGTTAGTAAATGTTAGTGAAATTAATAAAAGGAGAGAGAATATTATGTCATTAATTCCTACAGAAGTAAAGGTTACAACTATGAGAGGTTCTAATGTATTAAAGAGATTCTATTCTGAAACAGAAGAGCGTAAAGATCCAGATGTATCATTTGCTCATGATGGTAGTCCTATCATTACTAGTTGTATTGAGAATCCTATAAAGACCAAGTTAAATGAAAAGGAGGAACATTCTGAGAAGAAGTTTGAGTTTTATCCAAGACCAATCAAGAATGATATCATTTTCTTTTTGAAGAAGATGGAACAGAAACATGGTGAAGAGGTAGCTATTGATTTAGCAGATAAGATTAAAATTAAATACAATATTGTTGGTTATCATTCTGATAAACCAGAACCATCTAAAATAACCAATACAAAAGAATCTGATAATGATAGGATCAATAGTGATTGGAGGGAAAGAATAAAGAGATGTGCTTCTTCTGATTATACAGAAATTGTAGTTCCAGATAAGAAAGAAAAGATCGAACCTGAAATTACAGCAGAAGCTGCTATTCAGAAACTAGATGAAGTAAACAAAAATCTTACTAAGTATTCAATTGATGAGGAATCAATTAAAGGAATCAATGATACTGTAGCAGAGATTGATATGAGTTGCAAACATGAGATTCCAGAGGATTTGGAAAATGATATGGATAAAGTGTTAGAGACTATCAAGACTACTGAAAACTATAATCTCAATCCTCAATCAGAAGTTACAATCAGTAAAGATGAAGTAGTAGATAACTCTAATGAGAACAAGAATTCTTTTGTAAAACCAACAGAAGGATTATTCCCATCTGTTGCATTAACTCCAGAAGAGATTGAATCTTTGAGAGTTGGTAATACTCATGAAACTGGTGTAATGGGATTTCCAGGAGAGCCATTAGTTGATCAGATGAGGTTTAAAGATATGATTCCTAGAATCAAGAATCTTGTTAAGATTAAGTTTGATAATTTCAATATTGAGGGTAAGATGGATCCTGATGAGATTGGTCGTAAGTTATCTAAAGAGATTAGAAACTATATCTTAGAAGATATTGAGAATCTCATGAATGGTGATGTAGAGAAATTGGTTGTCGATGCTACTAAGACTGTAAATGAAAGAAATGAAGAATGTTTCGCAGTTCATGTAGAAAATCGTGGAACTAAAATCTTTGATTTGACACTTTATCCAAAGAAGAAGGAAGAGATTAAAGAGGTTAAAAAAGAAAAGCCTTTTGATATCGTTGAGGTTGCAGAAAGGTTAGATCTTACTAAGTATCAGGGATATACTGAGGAACAAGCAAGAGAAGAGATTATCAATATTATCACTAATGCTATTTTGGAAACTCATAATAAAGAAACTGAAAGTGAAGAAGCTTATGCTTCCGAAGTAAAAATAGCACGAACAACAGCAACTGACTTTGTGAAGTATTATTTCAATTTCGATGAGGTTGAAACCGAAGAGGCAACCGAAACTTCTATTAGTGATGAACTTATCTAAAGAAAGGGTGAATGAAATTGAATAACCCAATGATTTGTAAAAGTAATGTTAAGAGCCTATTATACTGCACTGTAGATATGGGTGCAGTTCAAAATGCTCTCCAGCGTGGCTGGAGAGTTCTCTTGGTAGCCGAAACTAAACCTTTACCACATCCAAATTGTGGTTTATTAAGCAGTTTGTTGCCAGTACCTATGGTATGTGAAGCTTATCTCAATGGTAGACCAGATATTGGTCATAATATATATTATGACCAGTTGAATTCTCAACAAATGGATCCAGTTGTTGCTACTATATTAGCATCTATTATGAAACCTAATTCTAATCTACTTATATATGTAGAACCAGATCCTAATAAGGAGTTTCTTATCTTGGATACGATAGGTGAATTCTTCCATAATTCATTTGGAGTTAATATGGGACAATATAACCATTATGATCTCCCAGCAAGTTTATCAGAAAATGATAACTTTAATTTCAATATTGCTGATTGTCTATTTAGGAATGGTATGATTTCAAAAGAGGAATATGCTTTTATGATTCCACCAAACTTTGTACCAAATCCACAATCTTGTGCTCTTTTGTTACAATCAATAAATTTTGGATTACCAGATCAACAAGCAGTAATTAATCTATCTTGTCAGATTCTGCATGATATCAGAGAACAAGTAAAAACTGGTAAGAAGTCTGTTATTAGTATCCTTTCTGAGCAGGATATTAAGAATAGACAAGAGCTTATTGATAGGAGAGTACAAAATTCATTAACTAGATATGGTGATAAAAACTAGTTTTTGTAAGAATTCAAAATTCTACTTATATACTATAGATATGATAGGAGTGAATTAAAAACTCCTATCATAGTTATAAGTGTTGTAAGAGGAGGAATTTATTATGAACACAAGTTTTGCAGAAAGAAATTGGCTAATCAAAACCTTTTCAGATAAGTTGAAAAAGGGGGATAAGAATCCACTTGTTCTTCAAAACGAAAAAGATAAGACCAAGTTTATGGTCATAACTCCAGTCTTTGAAAATGGTTTCTTGGTAGATACTATTGAGACTGGATTTTCTTACAAAAAGGAACCATTAACATTCCCAAAGAATGTTAATAAAATTGTTCCTACCTATAAAGAACTTTTCCATAGAGGAAAAAATAGGTTGGAAAAGTTCTTTTGTGATATTGGTATTGCAGAAGAATGGGATGAGTGGGAGGTGGTTATTCAATGAAATTACAATTTATTGATCCATCATCTCCCATTCTGATGGATTATATAGTAACCAAGGGGGACAGCGGCAAAGCTGCTGTCTTCCGTTACTATACCTTATTCATGTATGGTTATCCGTTGAATTGTCTTCAACCAAAACCAGATATAATAAAGTATCTGTTTGAGTCTCAAGATGGAGATGAGAATTCAAGGACTTTTGATCAGCTTTATGCTGATCAAATAATAAATGATAAAGGTTCTTTTTTTGACTTTATGACTTTTATGGAAGCTCTTCAAAATTATGATGAAGTAATAGTAGTGTCTAATTATATGCATCCAAATGTATATCCAATATTAGATTCTTTGATGAAATTGATTCAACAAAGATATGGAATACGTTCATATATAATCAATGATGTATGTGATATTGATCCATTTGCTTTATCTGAGTTTGAAACGGAGATAGGATATCAAAATTATCTTAGAGACGTAGAGTGGTATTTAACTATGAAACAGAGAGGATAGATATGCTTTATGAACAAAATAGATATATAGCACCGTATAAGTATCTTATAAATAGAGATATTAGAGAATATGATATTTCTAAAGCTAATATCTCTATTTTAAGAGAATCTAATGTTCTAGATGATTCTAAATATCGATATTTTTATAATCTTCCTAAGAAAGAAAGAGAAATAAAAATTGGATTGATGATTAGGAAAGATAGGAATATACAGAATATTTTAAATAGTGGATTCATTGAATCTAGAAGGATATTTTTTGAGATGAATGATATTAATGATATGAATATTTTATACATTGATAAAGATTCTATAACGACTATTGACCAATTGGTCAATAGTCCTCAAATATCCAAATATATTTATTTTTCAAACAAGAATAAGTATACTAGTTTTTATCGTTTAGGAGGGATAGACTTTTTATATTATAATGATAATTCAAATGAAGTATTTAGATTTAAGAATGTAAATAAAGATTTTATAATAGAGAATCATAAAGAGTATCTAATAGATTTTTTATTATGTTTAGCATATACTGCTCAAAATAATTTATTGGATGCTATAAATATGATCACGATATTTTATGAGCAATATACTAATCTAAAATTAGAATTTGGATTTTATAAAGAATTCAATCAAAGTTCTAATTTTAAAATTTTATCTAATTCTAATGTATACCAATGGTATTCTACTGCTATTTCTCAAAGTATGATAACAAAAGAAACTCTAGATATATCATATAATGCTTGGTTATTAAGAGAATTATACAAAGATTTATTAAATGAATATTTTATCAAGGGGGTAAGAAGATGAAGAAATTGAGATGTCCTGGATTAAGAGATTTTATGATTATATTTTTTCATTTTACAGATATAGCTGCTAAAGAAGATGAAATTAGAAATATAATGCATGATTTTCGAAAAGGAATTAAAATAATTCAAATAGATAATATGACTCATCTTGAAAGTCTTTATGAAGAATTATTAATATCTTCAGAAGAGTTTAATAATTTGATTAATTCTAATGAATCTAATATCGAAAAATATAATGATTCTCATGAATTATTTAAAAATAGGTATAATCTTATTAAAGAATTTATTAATCTATACTATTAGACAAAATTTAAGAAGTAGCCAAATTAGTGTGGCTACTTCTTTTATTTTTTTTTACTTATTATAAATAGCTTTGTTATTATTAGCAACAAATAAACTTACTACAATGAAGCACTTACGACCGATAATAATATCACTCTGTCCTTCACCATAATAAAGATCAATCTTCTTTCTTAATAAAGGAGAAATGTTAGAAACAGCAGAATTCATTAAAGTATCCAACATTTCCTTCTCGTCCTTAGTATTGATATATTCCTTATCCTTAATACCTCTAAAGAATACAACGTCTCTATTAAAGCAATCAGAAATATATTTATCTAAGATAGAAGATAAACCATTTTCAGTATCATCTAATAACTTAAAATCAATAAGCTTTAAATAGTCCATTTCTTTTTCATGATCATTCTTTTCTTTCTTAAGGATTAAAAGATAAATAATAATACCAAATAAAGCAATACCATATTCCTTAGTAAGAAAAATCATTAATACAAATAAGGCAATTAAACTAATTCCCTTGTGATTAGAAATCCAATCTAAACCAGCCTTATAATACTTAATAATGAAATTCTTAATCTTAAACTTCAATTCACTAAGCTTATTAGTAATATTAAAATAATTAAAAGAAATCTTATCCACGGACAACAACCTCCTCATTGTACTTTGTCCAATCTACCAATTCATTTCTTAATTTTAATAATTTTTCATTTCTTTCTTTTTGAATTGGTAGTTTTTCTTCGCTAGCTTTTTTCAAATACATCATTAATTTAAACATGATATCTCTATTTAAACCAGTTTTATAATTCTCAATTAATTCCCACCATTTACCAAAACACATATCTGGATGGACGTATAAATATTGATGATGATATAATTGATGACAGGTTTTACAAAGCATAACAATTGGAATACGATTATGAATATGCTCGTATTTCAACAATTCAGCAAGATCAAATTCTGTTATGAATCCTACAGTATTAAGAATATGTTCCGTAATCATAGTTGCTATGTCATATATAGTAATCATACAATGATGCATTTCTAATATGTTTGGTTCTCCTTCCATTACTTGAATATATGGATGAAATTGACAACAAATCATACCAAGAGAATGAAGATATGCTTTATAATGTGTATATGTTTTACTATGCCTAAATATTCTAATTGCAGAATCTAGAAAGGCCTTATATTCATCTAAATCATATGTCTCTTCTCTAGTTAATGCAAATTGAATACTAAAATCTGAATTTGGAGAGATTAATGATGGGTTACCATTCATATTATGAAGAAATATATCTGGATAATTTACATTAGAACATGTTTCCATTTAAATCACCTTTACTTTCTATTTTATATTATCAAAATGTATCCAAATCCATTATAAAAAGTGGTATTTATTTTATCCGAAAACATTGAAGTAAGTATATAATATCCTTAAGAAGAAAGGAGATAACATCGTGAGTCTAAAATTTACAGAAGATATTTTAGGAACAGAGAATCCTTTTGTAGACTTATTAATGTATAATTTAAAAGTCTTAGCTTTCAATTCTGTTATTAAAGATGAATTTCAAGCAAATAATCATGAAACAAAAGAAAGCTCTAAAGCTGGTGAACTTTATATTGATTGTAAAGAAGATAAGGCTAGTATAGAATTATTTGATCTTATTCCAGACTCTATTCTTATTAAAGCTGGTCTTCCTCAAGAACAAATAGATCTTTATAAAAATTCTGGAAATGATATTTTTTATATCCCAAAAGATACAGTATGGAATCCTGATACTGGATTATATGAATCATCTGGTACTCATTATGAAGAAAAATTAAAACCATTACTTCAAGAATGGTATATTGCGAAGTATGAAAGAAATCATTTTGAAGGAGAACAAAATGATTATTATCGAAAGATAATAGGAATTCCACCAAAGGGTGAATGGGGTATTCCTATGAGAGAATATGAATATCTTCTTCCTGAAGAATTTACTTATGAGGGAAGTTATGTTCATGAAATAGGAACAGATGCTTGTAAAACATTAGATAGACTTGGTATTATAGATTTAATGAAAATAGAATATCCAGAGGCTGAATATTTGAATTATATCTGTGCTGGTATAACTCCTTATGATGCTAGAAAGAAATTAGATTTTCAGATTCTATATGCACCATCTGAAATAGATCTTTCTTATGATAATACAGAATTGAATCCATTAACTTTTAGATCTATGATTCAAGAGTTTGAAGATAAATATGCTCAAAATCGTGATTATATGATGACTGCTGTTTATTCAACTTCTATGGAAATAGGATCTGAATATTATCATACTTTTATGATAATTTATACTCTATTGATTACTATTTTTGATATTCTTTCAGAAATTCAAACTCATATTGTTAAGAAAGATATTCTCAATAGACGTTGTGTAGAATATATCTATTCTATGTATGGAATTCCTTTTTATCGTTCTATTCCAGAGAAATTTCATGAGAGATTAGTCAAGAATCTTCATAAATTGATCAAGTATAAATCATCTACTACTGAGATGGAGAATATAAAAGAAATTTTTGAAGAAGAATCTATTAACTTCTATAAATATTATTTATTAAGAGTTAGAAATCAAGATGCTGAAGGAGAATTTATCTATAATGCTTCTGAGAAATTAGTATGTTCAGAAAATACTATTATCGAAAATGAAATATTAAAAGAAACCGTAGGAAATCCTCCTCCTCCACAACCAGTTCCTGAAAATGTAGGGTGGTATGATAAATATCAAAAAGATAATACAGTTGAGGCTTATTATGCTGATGGTACTTATAAAGTAGTAAATGATACTTCCGAGGAAAATATCAATGCTATAGGAGATGCTATAGATAATGATGAAGAAAATGCTAGATTATCTGAGGAAAATTATCAAAGGTCTGTAGCAAGAGAAGCTGATTATATAGAAAGATATATAATTTATCCATTTGATTATTTCCTTCAAAAAGGAAATGTAATGTTTGTTAGAATAGGTGATTATATTCTTAAAGAAGGTATAGATTATACTATCTTTAATTATAATAGAATAAGAATTAAGAAATCACTTATGACTAATCCTAAAGAGATTATTACTTATGATTTCTATTATGATAAAACTACTGTAGATCAAGATTTTGCTGTTGATAAGAAACATGCATTAAGAACTATTACAAGAAGATGGGATAATGCTAAAAAAGGTCAAGTATTCGATTTGAATCCTATTCCATGGACTGCATATATGATTCGTATGAATGATATAATTGTCAGTGTAAACTCTGTATGGTTAGCTCCATCTATGTATAAAATCGATTATGATAAAGGTACTTTTACCATAGATGCGGATAAAGTAAATTATGTTGGAAGAGAAGTATATGCGATAATGATGTATTCTCCATTCTTGAAATCAAAGTTTGAGAAAAGAGCAGTTATTGCAACTCGAAGAGGTCAGGCTAAATTTATGGTTCCAGATCCTTTTCCTTATTATACTCTTAATGGTAATACATTCTTCTTAACAATGGGTAATGTTTTTGTTAATAGAGAAAGATATCAAATAGGCACTTCTACTGAAGAGAATGGTTCTTTTATCCAATTTACTGATGGGACAAAAGTACCAGAAGGAAGAGCAGTTGTCTTTAATTTCTTATATTCCAAGAATGCTATTCTTAGAAAGATAAACTTATTATCAAAAACATATAAACTAGTATGTGACCATCACTATCAGACAGAATTTCCAATTGATTTTCCAGTAGATCATTATGCTGCATGTGATTATTGTGTATTTATCAAATATCTTGGTTGGTATTTACCATTAACAGAATTTAGTTTTAATGATAAGAAAATTACTATTCTTGATCAAGCTCTAGCTTTAAAAGAAGGAGATGAGTTAGAAGTAACTTGTTGGTATACTGATTTAGATAGAACTAAAGTTGAAAATAGTAATGTATTAGTTACAAAAGATTTTGTAACGGCTGAAGAAAATAAACAAAAAGTTTTCAAAGATATAGAGTGTCCTGTAATGCACTATAATACTAAATTCAATACAGTAGTTATTGATGTAAATGGATATGTGTTACCAGTGTCTTATTATGAATTAGAATATGCTCCAGATGGTAAAACTTTCAATTTAACAATCAAAGAATATGATGTTAGACCTAAGATTGGAGAAAAGGTACATTTTACCTTTATTTATAATGGAGATGCTGAATATGTAATCCAAATGGATACACAACAAATACCATTAACTAGTCCTGATCAAAAACAATTTAGTATAGATTTTCCATTCTATCCATATTTGCAAACTGGAGCTGATATCATAGTTATTATAGGTCAAACTATGGTAGCAAAGTCTAGAATAAAATGGATTAATCAGTTTACTATTGAAATTAGTGATAGAGAAAAAGATATTGTTCCAGGTAAGACTCTTACTATTCTCTATATTTATAATAGTTATTATAAACTCAATAATAACAATAAACTTATAGTAGAATGGAAAGATGTTGAAATTGAGAGTGGTACAGAATTTGTAAATGGAGGAAATGGAATTGATGTTCCAGTACCATTCCAATATTATATTGAAAATGGTTGGACTTATTTTACTTCTTATAGGAATAGAACTTATCTGCATGATGATAAATATGATGTATTTAATAACACATTCTATACTAATCCAGCATCTGATCTCTATAGTTATAAATATGGTAATACTATAACATTTACCTTTATTTATCTTATTAGAGAACCATATGTATATAAAGAAAAGTCAGAAGATTTTGATCTAGATTATACTTTGCAATTCTGTAGAGTTCCTGTATTAGATCTTTATTCTACTGGATATCTTAAAGATAAAACAAATTGGAAGTCTTATGATTCTATTGTTCTTAAAGATGGATGGTGGGATGGAGAATATTATAGAGAAGATTCTCATAATTGGATAAAGAATCAAATAGCAAGACAAAAATGGAATTATGCTAGAACTAAGTATTATTCTATAATTCAAGAAATGGATCTCACTGAATATGGTATAATAGTAGGATATTTCTATTCTATGCTATATGATGCTGTCCTTTTAGAAAAGGAACTTACTGTAGAAATACCATCATTATCAACTGATCATCCATTTAATTTAGCTCATCTATTTATATTTATGACTACTTTAACCTATATCTATAATGATATGGATGATTTTGAGATAGATAGGGATCCGACTCAAAAGTATGCAGTAGGATTTAATTTCAAAGAAAGTTTAGAAAATATGAGAGAATTCTGTAGAGTAAACCATTTACAACCAGAGCATTATCCTATTTGGAGTATGATAATTCCTACAGAACAGATTCCTAATATTACTGAATTTATGAAGATATTTAAGACAGACTTAGCTGTTTTAAAAATAATCAATAAGAGTATGGCTCAAGCAGAATCTTTCACTATATATAAATATTGGAGATACTTCTCTAATAAATTAATGCAGTGGGATTTTGACATGTCATATTTTAATCTTCCTAATGGAAAACCTGCTACTACTTATAATCAATTCTTACAATATCATGATCCTGTTTTATATGGATATATTGAAAAGATTAAAGCTATTAAGAATAAAGAAACCCAAACAGATATGATAATTCAATATGTAGATGATATTGTATATATTCTTGAGAAGTATATTGATAAAGAATTTACTAAATATTTATTTAATAGATTCCCTGGTCAATCTGCTGTTGATAAGATGAGATATATGAGATTGATGATTGAGTTCTTTAAATCTTATAAGATAGTATTTTTAACTTCTGTTCAAAAATCTACTATTGGTGGTAATGGTGATGAAAATGAAGATAGTATTTTTAGAGGATATGATGAAATTAGAATTAGAGAATTGACTAATCATAGAGAATATTATCCAGTACTCGAAGTATTTAATTCTAAAGAACATGATCATTATATTGATAAAGATGATTGGCTGAGAGAAGATTTCAGTATTACTAAAAAGATTAAAAAATAATGGGAGGTAAATTATATAATGAAACGAGCACAAGCTAAAGAAGGATTTGGGTTTAATGAAGATTTTACTATCTCTAAATTTAGTTCTGAAAAGCATATGATGCATTTAGAAGATGGTAATAAGAATGGATTACGAACAAAAGTAACCGTAAAGGATAAGAATACTGGAGAGGTATTATTCCGTGGTCATAATAAGACTATGATTCCAGGTTCTGAATTTATGGCTATGCGTTTATTTAGAATCAAGAATGAAAAATTTATTACTCCAACTTATAATACTCAAATAGGATTGGAAAATACTGTAGTTGGAACTGGTAATGAAATGACTATGAATTATCATACACAGATTTTCTGTTTAGGTAAGGATGGTTGTAATAGAGAGAGTGCTATTTGGTATCCTGTTACAAATAAGAGATGGATTACTCCAGAAAATCTAGTACCATTCCAATATGTTCCATATGAAAAGGATTTGAATGAAACAGAACGTACAGTATATTTTGGAAGAAAGAAGATTACTAGTTCTAACCACTTTGCATATTATTTTAAGAAATTTGACTCTGATCCTGTATTAAAAAGACAGTTTGAAGATGGTACTCCATTTACTGCATCAGTTTATGAGGATGGTTCTGAATTGACTGCTCAAGTAGAAGTTACTAATAGTCTTACTGTTACTAAGGATGATGGTAGAGATTATTTTATTAATACTACTGGTATTAATGATGCTAGATTTAATTCTATTGAACTCTGTTTAGCATGGACTAATGTTATTGGTGGTTATACATACTATCAAGATATTAGACCAGCAACAAGAATCAATTTTCCTAATAAGTATTTAAATGATTTAAATGCTGAATTTGAAATAGAATATTCATTATATTTCTAAAATCAATAACTATTCCCCTACAGGATAATACCTGTAGGGGAGTTTTAATATTTATTTCAATGATATACTATATTTGTGTAAGAGTTATGAAACGCTTAACATGGCTCTTATAAATATCCTTTATTCCTCTCTCATCTGATTATAATTGCATAATCATGAGAAAGTATTGTTATATTATTTTATACTGTATCATTATGATACAACATGGGAACTTTAAAAGTTCCCATGTTATTTTTTTTATATTAAACCAAAGATTTTCATTAAACCACGTTTAGTCATATCATCTACTTTTACTGTACTATCATGGAAACTTTTCATAGATTTGTTTTTAAGAGATGAGCAAATATTATAACATGCTACTCCTATATTCTTTATCTTTAATCTACTAAATAGATTTCCAGCACAAATATTACAAATACCAGTCTCTGATTCACATAGACCAGCATATCTAATATTAACAGTTTTATTTAGATATTTCTTGGAAGTCTCATCAGTTAATTCTACTAATTTTCCATTATCTACAACAAAAGAATACATCCACAAACCAATGTTATCATCTGTTAATAATACCTTTTTAGTTCTTGTAGTACCACAATCTGTTCCAGGAGTTACAGTTATATGCTCTAATCCCTTAACGAACATCTTTTCCCATGCACCACCATCTGCGGTCTTTTTAGCTCTAGCATATGGACCACCAGTAAGAGAATCACAGAACTTGGTATATTCTTCTGGTCTCATTCCATCCATAAGATTAGACTTCATTATAGCATAATCACCATTTCTAGGATCAGATTCTTTGGATGCACCTTTCATAACAAACATATTTTTGAAATTATTACCCCAATCTGCACCAGCACTAGAATTGAGCATATCTACAGATGGATCGTCTTTAAGAATGTCTTTACAATCTTTTATAAGTTCATTCTCTATATTTTGAACTACGACTGGATCTTTCTTTATATCTATTGCTTCTTGATTCTTTTTAATCAATTCAGCTTTCTTACTTCTAATCTTATCTGTTACTTCTAGCATTCCTTCTGTTACAGAAGGGGATAAAATATTACAATATGGTTGAAATTTCTGAGTCTTTATAATAAAGCGTTTCATAATACTTAATTCTATTTTATCCTCAATAACTGCTTGGGATAGTTTTTTATTGATTTTTTTATAAGTCTTTTTTCCTACTGATGTATTTATATATCCAAGAAGAGGAACTAAATCCTTTTCTATAAATGCTTTATTAAATATCCACAAACCAACAGTAGTAACAAAAGTATTCTTGTTCTTATGATCATTATCTGGACCAAATGTATTAACAGGTACTGTTAATAAATCATATGGTTCAAATCTTCGATGATTTCCAAATTCACCAAAGCATTCCATAATAGTAGAAAGCTTGCAAGCTTCCTTTTCATCCATATTAAAAAGATAATCTAAATCTTCCTTTTTTGATATCATTTTAGCAATTCGTTTCAAAACTATTCCTCCCTTAATAATTAATTTTTATCTGTCTGTCCACGAAAGAAATATTACCCCCTTAGGAAATTAATCCTAAGGGGATAAGAGAGTAATATTTTATATTTTGAAAGAGGTTTTATATAGGTGGAGTACTTTATGAAATATGTTTGGCTATAACACAAATTCATTTGACTACCATTATTTAAATGTTATTATTAAATTATTATTCATAATTCAAAAACTATACTTTCAGTTATATATTATAATAGTGAATAAGTAATATAACTTATTTATAATTTATTTATTTATAAAGAAAGGATGTTTTATTTATGTCTAAAGTACAGATTGAAATTTCTAATTTTGTGGATCGTGGAGTAAGAAGAGAAGAAGTAGTACTTCATGATCTAAAGGGTAATTATAAAATATATATCTACCCAATTAAAAATGCTAAATTTCGAGATCATGTTTATTCTCGAATCAGACAATTACAAAATATTCAATAATTCATCTGGATAATTGGAAAATAGGGGTATCTTTTTTTATCTCCAAAGTTACATTTAATTAGAAGAGGAGGCGTAAACTTTTGTTTTATAAATATACTATTATAATGAATAGTATATTATAACTATTTGAGAGAGTATTTTATTTTTTGAGGAGGATAATTATGAATGACACAAATCAAGATTTAAATTTCAAGGTTAATTTAACTTATCCGAGAAATGAGGAGTATGAATATTATACTAAATTAGAACGAATAGATCTTGATAAAGAATGTGAGAAAGACTTATCTAATAGGCATGGCTTTATTATTAAAGAACCACAAGCTATTAATAAGGCTTTGAAATCAGATGACTCTATTTTTTCTACTAAATTCGGTAGATCTTTACAAGATCCTAATCCATATTCTAATAGGTATTCTTGTAAATGTGGATTTACTCAAGGTTCTTTTAGAGCTGTACCAGACGACTCTAATTTCTATTGTCCTGTTTGTCATAGTCCAATTAAACTAGTAGGTGATGATTTTACTTATTTTGGTTGGATTAAATTAAAGCCAGAATATATGGTTATTCATCCATTAATGTATAAATCACTTCAATCATTAATAGGTGCTGATAATTTGGAATCTATTATTGAACCAGAATTAGAACTTGATGGTGATGGTAAACCTATGTCACTTTATGACAAAAGGATATTTAAAAAGAAGAACGCAAGAAGATATAAGAAACGTACTAAAGTAGATGAGACTTATGCTGGATTAGGTATGCTAGGTTTCTATGAACACTTTGATGAAATAATTGATTATTTTTTCAAAAAGAAACCAGGAAAGAAAGATGTATATGATGATATAAAAGAGAATCGTAATATTGTTTTTACTCATTCTATTCCTGTATATACTACTCAATTACGTATAGCAAAAGTTGAGAATAAGAGATTTACTTTTGAATCAACAAATGCAGATTTTAATCTTCTTGCTAAATTAGCAGCTCAGATAAATAAAGATCATTTATTTATTTATCGTAATAAGAAATATCAAAATCAGTTATTATGGGATATGCAATCTAAGATTACAAATCTTACAACTGAGATTACTGCTATATTAGCTGGTAAGAAAGGTATTATGCGTTCTACAATTTCTGGTAGAGTTGCATTTACTTCAAGAACAGTTATTGTTCCAAATCCTAAATTACGGATGGATGAAATAACAATGCCATATTTTGCTCTTTGTATTCTTCTTGAGCAAGTAATAATTAATATCATTCAGAAATCTTATAATATTACTTATGCTAATGCTTATAAGATTTGGTATTTTGCTTCAATGAAAGAAGATCCAAGAGTAAGACAGATTATAGAGAATCTTATTGATGCTGGTAAGATTAGTGGTATTATTAATAGAAATCCAACAATTTCTTATGAATCATTAGTATATGTAAGAGTTGTTAAATGTACTGAAGGATTTAGTATGGGAATGAATACTTGGATTATTAAAGGTATGGCTGCCGATTATGATGGTGATGTACTTTCATTCCTTATGATTTATAATAATGATTTTAGAAATGAATGTAATAAGATATATAATCCTCGTAATGCATTCTGTATTTCTAGAGATGATGGATTATTAAATCCTAATATTAATATTTTCAAAGATACTGTTATTAATCTTAATGCTTTAGTAGAGTATACTAGAAACAATTATAGACCAGAACAATTAGAAAGTATTAGAAGATTACAGGAAAAATATCCAGAGATGATTAAATAATATTTCGTAAACTTATATATAATTTACTAAATATGATTAAATTAATTTTTCAATTTTAAAGGAGGTTCATATTTATGAACAAGAAGGATTTAGCATCTGTAGTTGCAGAAAAGGCATCTTTTGGCGTAGGTGATACTAATAAGGTTATCGAGACTACATTTGGAGTTATCAAGGAAACTCTTGGTAATGGTGAAAAGGTAGAGATTTCTGGATTTGGTTCTTTTGAGGCTAAGTTGCGTGAAGCTCGTACTGGTAGAAATCCTCAGACTGGTGAAGTAATTCAAATTCCTGCAAGTGTGGCTCCTTCTTTTAAGGCTGGTAAGGCTTTTAAGGATTATTTAAAAGAAAGAACAGAGACTTTTATGAAGAAGTAAAATCAATATGAAATATGCTAGGAGGTAATTCTCCTAGCATATATTTTTGTGTTTGAAGGGAGTAATATGATATGTATAAGAGACCATTAAGTGCATTAAGTGAATTACAAGATGAAATTGTTTATCTTGATGAAATTACTGGAGATAAGAGAACTGGTATTGTAGTATTGAAAGAGCAAATTGCTGATAATGCTGTTATGATTTTGATTGCTTCTCCATATGATGATGAGAATATTCATGAAGAAAATGGAATAAGATATAAAGATATAATGATATTTGACGATATCCCAAATGATATTAATGGTTGGGGAAGAGATCCTATTGTTAAAGAATATGGTAAATTTGTTGGATTAGAATAAGGAGGTTTAAGTTTTGAATGTTTTATTTAGTTTCTACAATACTGAGTAAAGATAAATTATCTTATGATATTATTGAAGAATTTAAAACAATCAAAGATGCTTATGATTATCTTTATAAGAATGGATTTAAGAAATATGATTCGAATATTAAATTTAAATCTAATCATTATTATAATCATAAATTTAAGAATGTTTCTCTTTGGAAAGAAGAGGATGTTGATCAAATTTTAGATGAATATTTAGGAAATATTTATTGTCTAATCTAAATTATTTTGGTCGATGACATTATCATAAAAAAGATAAGATTAAATTTTTATTCTTATCTTTTTTTATATTTTATTTTTAAAAGGGGAGTAATTTTACATATGATCAAAGTAATTAAACGTAATGGAGAAGAAGTTGACTTCAACAAAAACAAAATTATTATAGCTATTACTAAAGCAAAAGATGATACACCAAATACTTCTATCTCTGATAAGGGGATAGAAGAAATTGCTTCTAAAATAGAAGAAAAGTGCGAAAATATCAACCGTTCTGTTGGAATTGAAGAGATTCAGGATATGGTTGAGAATTATTTGATGGAAGAAAATGAATTTGATTTAGTAAGAAATTATATTCGTTATCGCTATCAAAGATACTTAGCAAGAAAAGAAAATACTACAGATAAGAAGATTCTTAGTCTTGTAGATTGTCTTAATGAAGAAGTAAATCAAGAAAATGCTAATAAAGATCCTATGATTAATTCTACTCAAAGAGATTATATCGCAGGTGAAGTTAGCAAAGATATTACTAGACGTTATATCTTAACTCCAGAATTGGAAGAGGCAGATAGAAATGGTCTTATTCATATCCATGATCAAGATTATATGATTCAGCATATGCATAATTGTTGTGTATTTAATCTTGAGGATATGTTGCAGAATGGAACAGTTATTTCTAAGACTAAGATTGATAAACCAAAGTCATTTGCTGTTGCTTGTAATGTAACTACTCAAATTATGGCTCAAGTTGCATCTTCTCAATATGGAGGACAATCTATAACATTAACACATATTGCACCATTTGTTGATATATCTCGTAAGAAGATATATAAGAAGACCAAAGAGGATTTCGATAATTGTCATATTGAATATGATGAGACTCAATTAGATTCTATCGTAGAACGTAGATTAAGAGATGAAATTAGATGTGGTGTTCAAACAATTCAATATCAGATTCTTACTCTTATGACTACTAATGGACAAGCTCCATTTGTATCAATCTTCATGTATTTAAATGAAGCCAAGAATGAACAAGAGAAACATGACTTAGTTCTTATTATTGAAGAAATGTTAAATCAAAGAATTAAGGGAATTAAGAATAAGGCAGGTATTTATGTAACTCCTGTATTCCCTAAACTTCTTTATGTATTAGAAGATGATAATATTCATGAGACTGATAAATATTGGTATCTCACTGAATTAGCTGCTAAATGTACTGCAAAGAGAATGGTTCCAGATTATATCTCTGAGAAGAAGATGAAAGAATATAAAGATGGAAATTGTTTCCCTTGCATGGGTTGTCGTTCATTCTTAAGTGTTTATAAAGATGAGAATGATGAACCTAAATTCTATGGTAGATTCAATCAGGGAGTTTGTACTATAAATTTGGTTGATGTAGCATTATCTTCTAGAAAGGATTTTGATCAATTCTGGGAGATATTTGATCAGAGATTAGATTTAGTTTATAAAGCACTTATGATTCGTCATAATAAACTTAAAGGAACAAAAGCTAGTTATTCTCCAATTCATTGGATGTATGGTGCATTAGCAAGATTAGATGCTGATGATGTAATTGATCCATTATTATTCAATGGATATTCTACTATTTCTGTTGGTTATGCTGGTCTGTATGAATGTACTAAATATATGACAGGTAAATCTCATACACAACCTGGAGGAACAGAATTTGCTCTTAAGATAATGGAATATTTAAATAAGAAATGTGAAGAATGGAAAGAGAAGACTAATATTGGTTTCTCTGTTTATGGAACACCATTAGAGAATTCTACATATAAATTTGCTAAATCTTTACAAAAGAGATTTGGTATTATTAAAGGAATCACGGACCATAATTATGTAACAAATTCTTATCATATCTCCGTAAAAGAGAAAGTTGACGCTTTTTATAAATTAAAATTTGAATCTCAATTCCAGAAATTATCTTCTGGTGGTTGCATAAGTTATGTTGAAGTTCCTGATATGAAGAAGAATATTCCAGCAATATTAGAGGTTATTAAATTCATTTATGAAAATACAATGTATGCTGAATTGAATAGCAAAACTGATTGTTGTATGGAATGTGGATTTGATGGTGAGATCAAAATGGTAGAAGATGAGAATGGTAAATTGATTTGGGAATGCCCAAATTGTGGTAATCGAGATTTGAATAAACTTACAGTTATTCGTCGTATCTGTGGTTATCTCGGAGCCAATACTGCTAATCAAGGTCGTATGGCAGATATTCATGATAGAGTTATGCATCTATAATTAATCAATAAAATATTCCCTTAGTCTAATTAGACTAAGGGAATATTATTGTAATTTATGCCAAGGAGGGTGAATTAGTAATGCTGTATTTTTCAAAAATCAATCATAATGATATTAATAATGGTAGTGGTGTGAGAGTGTCTATATTTTTCTCTGGATGCTCAAATCATTGTAAAGGATGTTTTCAACCTGAAACATGGGATCCTACATATGGAAAAGAATTCAATATAGAGTATTTATATGAAATATTCAAACAATTAAAAAAAGATTATATTTCAGGAATAACATTTTTAGGAGGAGATCCATTTTATCCAGATAATGTATCTGAAGTATGTGAAAT
>OQVR01000041.1_pt1 | contig 42025 bp, 30 predicted proteins | sample 1691521 | NCBI WGS metagenome assembly OQVR01 (sample SAMN03418256, study PRJEB22391) | human gut metagenome | biome: human-gut; feature: organic feature; material: feces | host: Homo sapiens | place: Tanzania | collected 2013-01
TGCCACCGACCTCGTAAGAGGGCGGCGTTGGTGATGTGGTGTGGCTGATTCAAGCCTCAGCTTGAAATCAGACATGCCACAGCGCTAACGACAGGTGCGAAGCACTGGCATCGCTAAAAGGCTGTTTTTTATGTTTTTTGTTTCTGTGCCCCCAGCATTTATCCACTGAATCGTTTGGTCGTCAACTGAAATTTGAGGTTGGTTGTATGTTGGTTTTGCCATGATTATAAAAAGAAAAAACTTACCCTAAACGCGCTGTTCTAAAGGGAAGCGGGGTAAGTATGTTATCGCAACAATTATATAGATTTTTTTAATATCACAAATCTTCACCCACCTTTTTTGAAAATTTTTCAACAAATAGGAATTTTGCCTCTGTTTGACCATCTTAGCAACTTGAGGCGATGGGGCGATGGCGATGGGGAAATCACATGGGGCGGTGGGGAGTGCGGAGGAATTGCTCTTGGCTCACGGCGGCGCAGAAGGTGGCGATGTCGGCGGTGTCTTCGTCGAGGCGTTCAGCGTGGGCAAAACGCTTGAGGCAGAAGCGGTGCATCCACACGCAGAAAACCACGAGCGGTATGTAGCTGAGCATCGAGAGCAGTTCGTGCTCTGCACCCACCATGAGTATGGCATCGTAGATGCCGTGGGCAAGCACTGGCGCCAGCCAAATGAGGTAGCGGTATTTGCGATAGTGGCGCGGATAGAAGTGCACGAGCGAATAGAAGAAGCCCATCAGCACGGCGAAGATGTAGTGCCCCGGCACGGCAAGCAGACTGCGCATAAGGGCGGTGGTTGCCCAGCCGTCTTCGCTTTGGAACACATATAGCACATTTTCAATCCCAGCAAAGCCCATGCCTATGCACACGGCATACACGATGCCGTCCATGGCTTCGTCGAAGTCGTCGCAGTTGCGGAGCATGAGCCACAGCATGAGCAGTTTCATCGATTCCTCTGGTATTGCCGCTCCCACGAAAGCGCTAAACACGCCTCGCACAAATGGCAGCACGGCAAAGATGCCATATCCAGAACTGTACACCAGCCCTTCAAGCGCCATTGCCAGCGGCACAGCCAAGAAGGCGGAAAACAGACCGTAGATGACGGCTTGAATGATGCGCATCATGGGTTCGGGCCGACGACGGTCGCGGTATCTGACGTAGCCTATCAGCAACACGGCTGGCAGAAGACTGGAAATGAGCATGTAGAGAACTTCCATATTCGCTTAGAAGATTGACATTCGTAATTGGTTGATTTTCACACCTGCCACCGGACCGACACCGAGCCACACAGCCACATTGGTCAGTGCCATCATTTCGAGTTGCGTAACGCCGTTGCCAGCCCTCACCACCAGTATGAGGAAGTCGATGATTTGGAGGCGTTGCTCCGATGTGGTGTAAGAGGCGATGCTACGGGCACATTCCTCGATTTTCGCCGCCCACAACAGCGGATTGTATTTCGGTTGCTCGCCTAAAATGCGCATCAACAGTTCGTAGCACCGCTGCGCCTTTTCCAGCTCGTAATAGGTGCCGACAAAATACTGCACATAGCCCTGCTTCTGCATTCCGAAGTCGCCGTCGATGCGAATGATATACGCCGACAACGCCATCAGCGACAGCAGGAAATTGCTACGCTCGCCCATGAGCAGATTGGATGGGCGTTCGATGTCGTTCACTATATCTTGGATATGGCTCATAGTTCGCTATTTATTTGGTGGAGCCGATGTGAAAGGGTTCCATCAACTGTAAATACCAGTCGGAACGGCTACCGTCGGCGCAGCGCATACAGTGGGTGTGTTCGCGGCGTGGCGTAGATGCCCCTTTCTTGAACACCAGCACAAATCGCTTTGCCTCTTTAGTGGGGAGCGTCTTGATGCGGTAGATGTCTTGAAGCCAAAAACCTTGCAGAAAACATTCTGCCGAGAAATCGCTCAACACCTCGCCGGGTATGCACACCGAAAACACGCCCTCGTTGCCCAGCATGGCGTAAGCGCCTTTGGCAAGGGTGCTGAATGGCAGGCTGGAACTGTGGCGTGCGCGTGTGCGGCTGTCGTCGGGACACTCAAGACTTTTGTCGAAATAGGGAGGGTTGCACACCACGCAGTCGAAAGTGCCAAGCGTGCCCTCTGCTTGCCGGGCGGCGAAGAAGTCTTGAAACGAGGCATGAACGAGCGTAAGGCGGTCGGCCCACGCCGATGCGGCGAAATTGGCGGCAGCGTCGATGATGGCGTGGTCGTCAATTTCCACGGCAGTGATGGTGGCGTCGGGGCATCGCTGGGCAAGCATCAGCGAAATCACTCCTGTGCCAGTGCCTATGTCGAGAATGTGCGTGCCACCGGCGGCAAGTGCGCCGAACAAGTCGCTGTCGGTGCCCACTTTCATGGCGGCATTTCGCTGGTCGATGGTGAATTGCTTAAATTCAAAAAAATCTTTTCTGCGCATAAAGGTTATGGTTCTCTTTCTCGCAAAGTTACAACATTTCCCGACAAATTACGTATCTTTGTGGAAGTAAATAATCAATAAGCAGAAATGAACAAACAGGAATACAAACGTAAAAACGAGCTGTGGCTCGAAGAAAAAGCGAAAGAAGAAGGCGTGAACGAACTGCCAAGGGGCATTCTCTACAAGGTGCTGAAAAGTGGCGACCCTAACGGAAAAACGCCTAACCTCAGCAATGTGATTGTGGCGCACTACACCGGCCGCACCATCAATGGCAAACAGTTCGACAACAGCTACAGCGGCGCACCGCTGGCCATCCGGCTGCGCGAACTGATTGAAGGCTGGATAATTGCACTGCAACGAATGCACGCCGGCGACAAATGGGAACTCTATATCCCTGCCGAAATGGGCTACGGAAAGTTCGCCCAACCAGGCATCCCCGCCTACTCCACCCTCATCTTCGAAATCGAACTCATCAGTTTCGCTTGATTCTAAATTCGCACAACAAGAATGAAATTAAACAAAATACATCATGTGGCGGTGATTTGCTCTGATTATGAGCGGTCGAAGCAATTCTATACCGATGTGCTCGGATTGAAGATTGTAAGCGAGCACTATCGCAAAGAGCGTGATTCGTGGAAAGCCGACTGTTGGCTTGGCGATGAGTATGTGGTGGAGTTGTTCTCCTTCCCCAATCCTCCTGCGCGCCCATCTTTCCCCGAAGCAGTCGGCTTACGCCACCTCGCTTTTGAGGTGAGCGACCTTGCTGCCGCTGTGACAGAACTCGACGGCAAAGGCATTGCCCACGAACCTATCCGCACCGACGAATATACCGGCAAGCAATTCCTTTTCTTCGCCGACCCCGACGGCCTGCCAATAGAGTTCTACGAAGCATAGAACTCAAGTCGAAATCTCGAAGATTCGAAAATTCGAAATCTCGAAAAATCTAATTTCTAAATTCTAATTTCTAACATCTAATTTCTAACATCTAATTTCTATCCTCTTGATTACAAACGTAGTATATAGCGCTCTTGGGCTTTGTGGAGCCACAGTGATTGGATCGCTGATTGGGTTCACCTTTAAGGGACTGTCGCACAAATGGAACGATACAGTGCTTGGCTATTGCGCTGGCGTGATGTTGGCAGCCGCCGTGTTGGGGTTGCTCTTGCCTGCCGCCGACATGGCTGGCGATGGCTGGGGCATAGCGTGGGTGGTGATTGGCGGCATGGCGGGCGCGCTCTTTCTCAACGTGCTCGACTTCGTTACGCCCCACCTCCACCACATCACTGGCCTCGACCAAGAGCAACACGCCAACAACTCCACCCTCAACCACATTCTGCTTTTCGTGATGGCAATCGCCATTCACAAGTTGCCAGAAGGCATGGCGGCAGGTGTGAGTTTCAATGGCGAGAACTTGGGCAACGCCTGGACGGTGACCGTGGGCATCGCCCTTCAAAATGTGCCAGAAGGCATGGTGGTGATTTCGCCGCTGCTGGTGGCTGGAGTGAGCCGAATGCGCACCTTCCTCATATCGCTGGGCATCGGTCTGCTTGAAATTGTGGGCGTGCTGATAGGCTACTTCGCTGGAGGCATTTCGCAAGTGATGCTCCCCACGATGCTTGCCTTCGCTGGCTGCGCCATGCTTTATGTGGTGAGCGACGAGATGATACCCGAAACCCACAGCCACGGCTACCAAAAACAAGCCACCTACGCCCTCCTGCTCGGTTTCCTCACCATCCTCGCCATCGAACGCGCCCTCTAATCCCCACCGACACGCCATAACGCAGGAAAATATGTAAAAAAAAACGGTGTAAATAGGGTTAAAATGGATTAGGGTGTCTTTCCCCCCACACAAGACCCCCACACTTATACGCAATCACGGAGACTGCCGCATTGGGCAATCTCCGTGATTGATGTTATATAAGAGAGCGTTTATCCCAAATCGGTCATTAGGGCTTGTGGTATTTCGGAGTTTTAGAAGAATGAATTTTGCTTGTCTTTTAATGAGTGATAGCGAGCTATTACGAATTAAAAACAAGCGAAAGGCATCTTATAAAAGCCGAAAGACCGCAAGAAGTAATCTATAAAATCCTTTCACGGCCTAATGACCGATTTGGGATTATTAATGCTGATGCTCTTCGCCGTAGCCGCCGGTGTCGATGTGGTTGTGGCGACCGTGCTCGTGTTCGTGAGTCTTACCGAAGGTGTAGGTAACCGACAAGCGGACTGTTCTACCTCCCGACCATTTGCTGATTGACTGCACATAACCGTTGCCGTTCAGAATATTATGGGTTTCTTTTGAGTTGAACATATCCTTGCAAAGAAGCGAAATGCCCCAAGCGCCGATATTTTTGCGCAATCCTGCCTCAACATCCCAGTCTGCCTCCAGCGTTCCCTGCGCGGTGACACGGCGCGAATTGTATCGGCCTGTGGCTTGGAAAGTCATCTCCCAAGGCAGGCGAACCGATGCCATGCAACGTGCATCCCACACAAAGCGGTCCTGCTTCTTACCCTCTATGGCATAGAAACTGTCGTGCAGCGGATATTCGGTGCTCCATGCCTTGTGATGGCTGTTGTAGAGGTTCACAGTAGTGGTGAGGGTCAGGCGATTGAAAAGTGTGTTGCGAGAAATGATTTCCACACCGGTGTTCATCATATTGCCCACATTGGCATGACCGTAATACATGGTGTTCACATTGGGGTTTGAGGCCATTGGCGCAAGGAAACTGACGTGACTGATCATGTCGTTGCTGGCGCGGAGATAGCCCGAAACCGACAGCATGTGGTTGCTCCAGTTCTTGATATACGACAGTTCCACGGCATTGCTGTATTCTGGCTGAATAAGAGGGTTGCCAAGGTGCACTTCCGATGGGTCGGAAATATTCTCGAAAGTGTTGAGTTGTGGGCCGAACGGACGGCGTATGCGGCGCGAATAGTTCAGTTTCAACTCATTGCCGGTAAGGAACGACCAGCCGATAGAGGCCGATGGAAACAGTGCGAAATCATTCTTCTTGAACAATGGTACATCTGCGTCGGTCTGTCCGTAGCCGAGCGAGCGAGTGCGAATTTGCCACATTTCGCCACGTAGTCCTGCCGCGAAGGTCAGTTTTTCCAAATTGCCGGAGAAGTGAACATACAGGGCTGAAATGTCGGTGTCGTATTTGAAGCGGTTGTAGAGATTGTTGAGAGGTGTCAGAGAGTTCTCGTCTGCGCCACCAGCATACGAGGCAGGGCTGTTCTCGTGGTTGTAGTTGCCCTTGTAGCCAGCCTCAAAGCGGAGCCATGGCAGTGCCTGTGCTGAATAGTCGAGCGCGGCTTCCCAATTACTGATTTTCACATCCTGATGCTGGTTTTGCCAAATGAACTCCTCATTGCCGTCGGCCCATTTCACATTTTCGTGAAACTTGTTGTCATTTGGTCCTTCCCAAATATTGTAACTCACGTTCATGTCGAGGAAATGGTTGGGGTTGAAGGTGTGCTTATAGCCGAGCATCACGTTTGCGCCTCGTGTGTCGCCTGTTTCACGCATATTGTTGATATTCTGCGTCCACTGGTCAGGCAGATTGCTGAGGTGGGTGGTGGTTGTGCGGCCCCATTTGTGTCCGAGAGTGCCGATTGCGCTCAGATAGATGGTGTTCTGTTCATCGGGGTGGTAATTGGTGCCCAGGCGAAGGAACATACTGTTTTCATGCTTCTTGCTGTCGCCATCTGAATTGAGGAAGGTGCCGTTGTCGTAGTTGCGGCGCGATGTCGAGCCAGCGGGCGCATGTTGGGTTTTAAGTCCGATTCCGGCGAACGACTCGAATTTGCCTTCGTTGTAATTGATGTTGAAATTCACATTTGCCGTTCCACGAGAGTCAACATTCGCCTCGGCATTTCCAAAATAGCCGTGACGATGGTCTTCTTTCAGTCGGATATTGATGATGCCGGCAGTTCCCGAAGTGCTGTGCTTCGACGATGGGTTTGTCATCACTTCAATGCTCTCGATGCTCTCGGCTGGGAGTTGACGGAGAATCTGGGCGCGGTTGTCGGCGTTCATGCCCATCTCTTTGCCGTTAACCCACACAAGCACGTCGGAGTTGCCGCGCAGCGAAATCTCGCCGTCGCTGGTCACATGCACCGATGGCACAGCGGCAAGAAGTTCATCAGCCGATGCACCAGTAGCGGCAATATTTGAACTGACGTTGAAAACCCTACGCTCCGAGTTGACCGACATTTGGCTCTTCTGCCCTGTCACCACCAACTCCTGAAGCAACTTTGCGTCTTCAGCGAGTTCTATCTTACCAAGATTTATCTCCGAGTCGGCAACCACGATTTCACGTTCCTGCGAAATGCTGCCAACCATGCTTACACGGATAATGTATTTTCCTGAAGGTGCGTTTGTGATAACAAACTTTCCACTTTCATCGGTCATGGCACCGATTGAGAGCGGAGCACCGGTTGTTAGATTCACGAGCACTACCGAGGCGTAGTCGAGGGGCTTTGCTGTGCCCTTGTCATAGACTGCACCCACAATGTTGCCGGCGGCAAACGCACTGCCGGCCATCAATAGGGATGCGGCCAAAGAGAGTGATAATTTTGCTTTCATCAATTTTGCTTTTTTTCTTCGGGGGCAAAGTTACAAACACTCTTTTGCAAACCGTTTGCAAAAACAAATGGCAGAGCCACCCGATAAGGATGCTCTGCCATAATCATATTTTCAACCTGCTGGGACAGAGGTGCTTTACCTAAATCTGTGTCCGCTTTGTATATTCACCGCTTATTGCAATTAGGGCATGTGCCTTTCATCATATAGTTGATGTCATGGAGCGAAAAGCCCTTTGGAATGTTCACCACCGGCACACTCTCGTCCTCAAAGCAATACGTTTTCTTGCATTGCTCGCAATAGAAATGCACATGCTGGTCGGAATAATGCGCACCGCTGCCACATAACTCATATTTCAGAGAGCGGCTACCGTCCTCTATGACGCGAACTATGTGTTTTGCCGAGAAAAGTTCCAAAACCCTGAAAATACTTGCCTTGTCCATCGAAAACTCCAAAGAGATTTCAAGGTCGGCAAGACTGACCGGATGCGAAGCCTTCGCCAACTCCCTCATCACCAGAATGCGATTGGAGGTGGGCTTAATCCCCTTTTCAGCCAAAACGCTATTTATATCATCGTTCCCCATCTTCTGATTTTTCCGCAAAGTTACGCAATATATTTTGCAATTCACTTGCAAAACCACCTCAAAGAACTGCCATTGGGAAAGGGCGTGCGAATCAAAACAGAAATTCGCCCAAACGTAGGGACATACCTTCGGTATGTTTCAATCGCCAACCACAAATAAGCCAGCACATTAAACCACACCCATAGGATTTCCACTACATCATTTCAACTTATCATACACCTCCTGCAAAGAATAAGCCTCAGCAATTTGCTTAACTTCGGTGTAGCGCTGGTTGATTTGCACAAAAGTGCGCCACACATTCGAGAACTTAGCGAACACGATCCTCTCCGTGGTGCCATCGGGATATACGCAGCCACACCCGTTAATCCCCGTCAGCGGGCTGCCGGCAATGGCGTAGCACAACGCCTCTTTCCCACTATTGTCATGCGTAACATCGGTCTCGCAGTTGAGCCACCACTCAACAAACACGCCCAAAGTGGGATTCGTGAACCCTGCGGTGCCAGAGTAGGCAATGCCATTCACAATAGGCACAGGCGCGAGAAACATTCGGCTATCGCTCATAATCTTCTCGGCATTCCTGAAAAAGAAAAAAGCGTGCTCCAGGAAAAACTCCCGATCGGCCTCCTCTGCGTCGCACTCCACCTGCGGCTGCACATCATGCGGCTTAGTGGTGCCAAAATACTTGCCAGTGGTGTCGATTTCAAGACCATCGGCTTGGATTGATTGTGGTTGAACACTCTTAGGGTAACAAACCAGTTCGTTACCATTTAAAAGACTAATTGAAAACTGAGATTTACACATAACTTCTAATATTTTAATGATTAAACATTCGCATCTTTCCTTTTCCACCGCGGCTCCATGTGTGCAGGCTCGGTTGGCATCCCCCGTTCATCCACGGGGTACTCTCGATGCACCTAAAATTCTATTTCGAGTGCAAATTTACAACACATCTGTGCAATCCATCTGCACACCTTCCTAAAAAATTCCAAAATTCTACTATTTTTCCTGCGAATTGCTGCCATCTATCAAAGGATTGCCTTTTTTGTTGGGTTTGGTGGGGGGATTTTGTAACTTTGTGGGGAAATTTGGGATTTTGATTGAAACACATATTTGGAAGGATGATGGAGAGGATCGTTTTTTTGCATGGTTTTTTTGCTTCGGGGAGTTGCGCTATGGCGGTGGCTTTGCGCGAGGCTTTTGATGGGAAGGCGGTGGTGCTGACTCCCGATTTGCCTCGCCACCCGAAGGAGGCGCTGAAGTTGGTCCAGAAGATTATCGACAAGGAGCAGCCCGACTTGCTGATTGGCAATAGTTGCGGTGCGTTTCTTGCACAGATGCTGGCTCCTGTGGTGGGTGTGCCTGCCCTGCTGGGCAATCCGTATTTCAAGATGACGGAGTTTCTGAAGGAGCGCGTCGGCGAGCATCAATACAAGGCTCCCCGAACGGACGGCAATCAGCGGCTGGTGATCGACGAGGCGTTAATCAATGAGTTTGCCGAACTTGAAGCCGTGCAGTTCGACTGCAGCTCTCCATATTACAGGGAGCGTGTTTGGGGACTTTTTGGCGACAACGACCCCATTGCCCACTTCTCCCCTCTTTTCTCGGAGCATTACAGCCACATCTTCCACTTTCCTGGCGGACACACACCCACGCCAGCGGAGGTGAAGACATGGTATGCGCCATTGGCAGAGAAACTCATGAAGGCATATCCTAAGAAGGAGGAAAGGCTGTTCCAGCACTTCAAAGGCGGAAAATATAGGTTCGTTCGCTCCGCCTTCGATTCCGAAACACTGGAGCGCATGGTGGTTTATCAAGCCCTCTATGGCGACGAGGCCTACTGGGCGCGGCCCGAAAAGATGTTTTTCGGGAAAGTGACGAGAGACGGAAAAACATTCAACCGATTCACAGAAATAGATTAATATGATTCTTTACATCGTAAGACACGGACAAACGGAAGAAAATATGCAAGCCATTTTGCAAGGGCATCTGCCCGGCAACCTCACCGAGCAAGGCAAGGAGCAAGTGCGGAAAGCGGCAGAGCGCCTGGCGGAGACTGGCGTGGAATTTAAGTGCATCGTTTCGAGCGACCTGAAGCGTGCCATGGATTCCGCCCACATCATCGCAGAGCGTCTGCACCTCCCCATCACCCCCATGAAAGAACTGCGCGAGCGCGATTGGGGCATCTACACAGGCATGGCGGTCGCGGAGGCAGCCGAGAAGTACAAAATTGACGGTATATGGCGTTTCCTCGACAGCAGCGCAGAGACCGACAAGGGAATCCTCCAGCGCGCCGGCAACGCCCTACGTCATCTCGCCGAAAAATATGCCACCGACACCATCATCGTAGTCACCCACGGCCAGTTTGCCAGAAACATGTTCGCCCACCACCTCAAGTGCGACTACCACGAAATCCCCTCTTTCACAAATGCCGAAATCAGACTACTAACCATATAAGCCAAACGCACAAAACCCACAAACCAAACGCGCAAAACCAAAGGGACGGTTCTTTTGGTTTGCAAACCAAAGGGACGGTTCTTTTGGTTTGTAGCCCGGTAGCGTCTCGACCGAGTTAAAATTAAGCGAGTCCATAACATAGTAGTTTTTGCTACAAAGTTATGGACCAAATATGCTTCCCTAAAAGACAAGGATTAGTCTATGCCAAAATCAAAGGCTCCGCTATAACCTCCAGTACCGTAAGAAGTAAACATAATGCAGTATTCTCCTGGAGTAGCTGTTATTTCCATTTCATATATACCATCTCCAATATTAGTTGTTTTGATTTCTATATCTTCAACTTCTTCAGCCATAGTTGAAGATGTGCCGAAAGGCTTAATCTTCACGGTAGTTAAATATCTCTTACTTTTCTTTACATCAAATCGAGCAACGCCAAAATCATTAATAGAATATGATGGAGAAAACATATAATGTGACGCAGCATTATTAACATTTACAGCACCAAAAACAAATTTGAATTTGGCAGTGCCATTAGATCTATTTTGACTTTGTGCACCGGAATATTCTAATCGAGCAGTTTTGTTAAAAACTCCCGAGATTTTTATGTTTTTGTATTTAATTGGATTAACGGCAATTTCTGTGTCTCCATTTATCATATATAATCCAATTGAATGTCCTTGTGCATAGCTACCTAATGTGCAAGCACAAATAGCGAAAATAAGTAGTATAAAATTTTTCATATTGTGACTGTAATGATTAATACCTGCAAAGGTAAGCATTTCAGCTGATTATGCGTAACAATTAGGAAATAAATTACCAAACCAAAGGGACAAACCAAAGGGACGGTTCTTTTGGTTACAACTTTGCTTGATGCCTGATATTTGGATGGTTACGATATCGTTTCGATGCGGATTTTTGTATTATATGGAATTATTCCAGATAAAAGCTGCTGTAATCTTGTTTGGGTAAACGAAATAAAGGGCGTGCAAAATCTTTCTAACACGACAACGCCTTGGGTGTGTGCAAAAAGGCATACACCCAAGGCGTTTATATTATGCTGATTGTATCGAAACATGCCGAAGGCATATCCCTACGTTATACGTGCCAGAGGCATATTCGTAGGTTATGCGGTGCCAAAGGCTTGTCACTACGTTATGATGTAATTTATACACGCCACATGCTTTCAACCTTTGGCGCCCCCCCCGGCTGTAGTGGAGTTTAGGATTGGAGCCAGAGGGATTGGATTTTGCGACGGATGGCGATGATATTGCCGGTGGTGATTGTGCCCATGATGAGCACTGCCACCACGATTGATGCCACTATGGTGCCGCCCTTGGTGCCTAAACCGCTGAGCATGATCATATAGGAAGCGCGGGCAATGAACATGAGCACGAGCGAGGCGACGAGCACCGCGGCATTGATAAACAGCACCATCTTGATGTAGGGCTTCGACACTTCGGCTGGCGAATAACCGAGCATGAGCAGGTCTTGCAGTTTCTTGGTGTTTTTCTGCAAGAGCAGGTAGATGCTGAGCATCAGCACGAAAAACGAGAGCAGACTGATGAGCACACCCACAATCACCACAATCGACACAATCACAGTGAGGAAGTAGTAGGTTTTGCCCGAATTGGTCTTATCGCCCGCTATGTTGTAGTTGTGTTCGTCCATATATTGCTGAATTGTCGGATCGCCCGGTCTGTTCACCTCAATAATTAAGCGTAGAGGCTTCAAAGCGCCGCCCTGACCGTATTTCTTGTTAGCCCAAGTCATGAACTCCTCTGGCACGATTATCGTGTTCAGACGGTTACTGAAGCCCACGATGCGGCCTCGCACATCGTCGCGGAAGCCGTTGCCCGACAGATTGAACATGAGCGGCACGCTCGATGCCTCGCCCTCGCTGATTTTCGGCATTCCCTGCGCTGCGGCAAAGCCGAAATTATAGAGCGAAAGGTAGTCGCGGCTCATAATCACCGGCACGGTGGGATTGGCGGGGTCGAACTTCCACGATGGGTCAACATCGATAAACTCATTAGGGATGCTCTCGAAAAAGAACTGCGTGCGCATGGCGTGGGTGGCGTCCACTCCGATGCTGGCGGTGATACCAAACTCGCTGTTCACAAACGGAGCCACCTTGCGGCACCACGGCTGCGCCTTGATGTCGGCGATATCGTCGTCGGAAAATTCAGAGGTGCCGCCCATCAGTGCGCCTGCGCTGGTGAGGTTGCGCGAAATAATCAGATAATCCTTGCTGATAAAACTCTCCTGGTCGTTGAACACCGGCAGCACATCGCTGTAAAACTGCACGGCGAGTATCACGATAGTGAGCCCCACGAGATTTGCCACCGAGAAGCCCACAAGTTGCATCTTGCTGATATGCTGACGCAACAATTTCCACATCAATCCTTTTTTCATAACTTCAACTCCTTATCCACGCTGATTTTCACATTATTTCCCACGCTGGTGCTGATCACGCCCGCGCCTTGTCGTGCCGCCTCCTCGGTCACCATCTGCGCCACGATGGCATTGTTGGCCTCGTCGAGGTGGCTCACCGGCTCATCGAGCAAGATGAAGTCGGCAGGCTGACACAGCGCACGGATAATAGCCACACGCTGCTGCTGCCCTATCGAGAGCTTGCCCACAGGACTGTTCACCTTTTCTGGTATGCCCAGTCGCTCGAAGTAGGATATAATCTCTTTCTCGGTCTTGAAATTGGTCAACCTATTTTTGAGTTGAATGTTTTCGATAGCTGTAAGTTCGGGGAAAAGTCGCAAATCCTGCGGCAGATAGGCAATGTGATTTTTGCGCACATCGCACCATTGCTCCACGCTGAGGGTGCGAATGTCGGTGCCGTCGAACTGCATCACGCCCGAATAGTCGATGCGGTAGCCGTAGATGTAGCTACAGAGGCTCGACTTACCTGTTCCGCTCTCGGCGGATATGAGATAGTGCTTTCCACGCTCAAACTCCACATTGCGGAGCCACACCTCGCTGCGGTCTTCCTCACGGCCGGCAAACACAGCGGGAAGCGTGTTGAGCAATACAATTTTCTGCATATATACTTTTGATTATAGTTATTCTTTTTCAACATTGGTAACCACCACACGCACCAGTTCCACGCGTGCGCCACTCTTCTTGAGCACCGACACTTTGAATGCGCCGAAGTCGATGGTGTCGCCCTCGTTGGGGATAGCGCCGAGGTGGTTGAGCAGCAGTCCGGCTATGGTCTGATAGTCGTCGCTTTCGGGAATGTCGAGGTGATACGCCTCGTTGATTTCCTCAATCTCCATACGCCCAGAGAACTCGAAAGTGCTCTCATTCACCTTGCGCGCCACAAGTTTGTTGTGGTCGTGCTCGTCTTGAATGTCGCCGAAGATTTCCTCCACCAAGTCCTCCAGCGTCACCATACCGCTGGTGCCGCCAAACTCATCTACCACAATCGCCATCGAGCGACGCTCTTTGAGCAGGCTCTGCATCATATTCTTCGCAAGCATGGTTTCGGGGGCGAACAGCACCGGCTTCATCTGCTCCTTCCAGTTCACATCGGTCACGAAAAGTTCGCTCACCGAAATGAAGCCGAGCACATTGTCGATGTCATCGTGATACACCACAAGCTTGCTCAAACCGGTCTTTGAGAAAATCTCCACCAGCCCGTCGCGGTCGGTCTCGTTGATGTCCACCGCCACAATCTCGTTGCGTGGCACCATACAGTCGCGCAAGTGGGTGTCGCTGAAGTCGAGGGCATTTTCAAAGATTTTCACCTCGCGCTCCACCTCCACGTTCTCATCCTCGCGCTTGTCGATGGTCTCTTGCAGATACGCATCAAGTTCTTCCACCGTGAGGCGGTCCATCTTCTCTTTGTCGATTTTCACGCCAAACATTCGCATCAGCAGTTGCGAGAGCATTTCGGTGAAGCGAGAGAGCGGATAAAGAATGCAGTAGAACAGAAACAGCGGCAGCGACACCATGCGCAACGACGCATTGGGATTGATGCGAAACAGCGTCTTTGGCAAAAATTCGCCGGTGATAAGGATAATCACGGTGCTGATGATGGTGAGCACCAGCAGTTGCAGGAACTCGTTTTCACCGAGCATCTCGTAAATAGGCGCACCAATCAGGCTCGCCATAGCCATACTATACACCACATTCACCACATTATTTCCCACAAGCATAGTGGAGATAAACACCTCACTATTATTGTAAAACATATTGATAATGCGGTTGACCAACCCACCCTTTTGGGTGTCGATTTCAAGTCGCACCTTATTTGCCGACACAAAAGCGAGTTCCGTGCCAGAAAAGAAAGCCGAAAGCAGCATAGTGACCAGCACTATAATAAGCGAATTTGTAGACAAAGTATCCATCATTAGGCAAAATTAGTGATTTTTACGGAGAAACAAGCGAATACCCACCACAAATTCAAAAATCCCCACCAAAATCCCCACTTCGGCTTTGGCGGGGGGACGAAAAAAGGGGCTCAGCGGTGATGCTGAGCCCCTGTGGGGATTATAGTTTTAAATAACTAAATCTTGAGGATTAGTTAGCGACGAACTGTTTGATAGCAACTACATAGGTCTTGCTGTCGAGCACGCCACGAGCGAAGTCGAGGTAGCCACGGCCGATTGCCCAGTTCCAATAGTCGGTAAATGTGCCAACCTTGCCCTTAGCATTGGTGTATTGGAGTTGACCCTTGTTTTCGCCAGTTTGAGCGTCGATGCGGAAGAAGCATACATCGCGGCGTTGGCTACCGGAAGTATTGAAGCCTGAACCTCCAGGGCCCTCTTTGTCGATATCAACAGGAATGAAATCAGTAGCCTCACCAAATGCGATTGGGGTGCCCACTGGTTCGTAAACCTTAGTTTCGATGTTTTGAATACCGTATTGAATCTTGTCGGTCATAGGCACGCCTTCAGATTCGAACAAGAAGTTGTAAAGACGAACGCTGCACTTGTCGCCAGTAGCGCTAACGCCTGGGAACTTCAGAGGGTCTTTAGTTGGAACCACTGCTGGAGCCTTAGCGAAGTCATAAACCACTACCATCTGGCGTGAGCCTTCTGCCACGGTCACTTTTTGGTTATACACCTCTTTGTTATCTTTGTCAAGGAACTGGATAGAAACTTCACCAGCCTTAACCACGTAGAACAAACCAGCAGAAGCGCTTGGCACATAGTTGTAAGTGGCGAGGAAAGAAGAACCATTGTTTGAGTACTTCTGACCGTTGATCACCACGGTATAGATGTAATTTGCTGTAATCGCAGCCTTGGGGCACATATATGCCACTTGGATTTGAGCCTGGCTTGGATCGACATCTTCAATTGGATATTTGATGTCTTCCTTGCTGCATGATGCGGCAATCACTGCGAGCAGACAGATGCTGATATATTTTAAAAATTTCATAATTCAAATAATTAAAAAGTGGGTTTAAAATTATTTAGGCATATCGCCTGGGTATGCAAACCAAGGAATTGAGCACTGGTAATCGTCGGCATCGCCTGGGATTGGCTTCAAAGCCTTCAGGTTGTTGAGGTTCCACATATACTCTGAGTTGTAGCGTGGACGCAGACGGTAGCAAGGAGCACCGTTGTTCTTCTCATTGTAAGCGCTGCGGCGATTCTGTACATTAGCAGGAGCGAGGTAGAAGCCCTTGTAAACCTTTGTAGCGTCTTCGTCACGCTTTTGGTTGATGAGGGTCTTGTCCCAACCATTGCCGAGCTTTGGCACATCACCTGTGTAAGCAATATCGTAGTGATACTTACGGAGGTCAACCCACACTTCTGGAGCGCCCCATGGGAAGAGGGCGATGTACTTCTGCATCATGATGTGTGAGAGGCTGAATTCGCTCATTGGAAGGCCTGCCACGAATGGACCGTTGAGATATTCTTGAGCCATAGCCTTAAATGTGGCTTGATCCACCTTGTCGCCTTGGTGATAAACCTTGCCGCTTACGGTCACAAGAGACTCTTTCTGAATGTACTTAGCAGAGAATTCCATATCGGCTGCGATAGCCTTCTTCCAAGTTTCGAATGCATCAGCCTTGCTGCCATACTTGAATTGCACTTCAGCGAGGTCGAAGAGCACTTCAGCATAAGTGGTGAGCACGTAAGGAGCACCGTTGCTATAGAGCCAGCGGCCTTCACCGTCCTTAGCGTCGGTGATAGCCTCGGTACGGCCCCAGAAGTTTTCAGCCTGACCGATAGGACCAGTTGCGCCAGTGAAGCCTGATCCCTTGAAATAGTATTTGCGGAACAATTTTGGATCCTTCACGCCAGTAGTGTCGTTACCGCTTGCAGTGCCGAGCTTCAACAATGGACGTGGGTCGAAGTGACCAGTTTCTTCCAAAGTGTCGCAAATGATTTGCTTTTCAGCAAGCTCGTAAGGGAAGCGTGGGTGAGTTTGTTCCACATCTTCGCCCTTATCGTTCTTCACGATGATGGTGTGAGTGATCTTGTTGCCTTCTTCGTTGTAGATTGGCATTGTACCAGTCATAGTCTGCACAGCGAAGTCGTGCTGCCAGTAGCTGTTAGAGAGGTTGCCACGGTATGGACCCCAGAAGTTGTTGTAAGAGCTTTGAGCTGCATCAGCACCTCCACCAGTGATTTTCAAGAGAGCATTGTCGTCGTTGCTGGCGAACGCCTTGTTGCAAGCGTCGATGAATTCATCGTAGTATTTTTGCTTGAAGTCGTTCTTGTTGGTGAGAGAAGCGAGGTTACGAGCAATCACTGCGTAAGCGAATTTAATCCACTTAGCCTTGTCGCCACCGTAGATGTAGTCGTTTTGCGAGATACGAGTACCATAGTTGGTCTTATCTTCCTTTTCCAGACATTCAATAGCCTTCTTAGCCCAAACGCGTACTTGGTCGTAGATAGCATCTTGATAGTCGTATTCGTGAGAGAGCAAACCAGGCACGAAAGCTTGCTTCATAGGAGCTTCACCATTCACCTTGGTGAGGAAGTCCCAAGAGTAAGCCTTGATAGCGTAACCGATACCAGCGAGGGTCCAGTTTTCAGCAGCTTCGCTCTGATTAATCATGTTTTCAAGGTTCATACCTTGGTTCCAGTACACCATACGCCATGCTTCACCACCGGCATCGCTTGCTGCAGTGTAGTAGTTGTTGGCGAAATTGACGTAAGATGATGTACCCATCATTTGAGTGAGTGGGCAGAGCGCACGGAGGTCGTAGTAGATGCCGTAGTACGCTTGTTGAATACCTGCAAGGTAGAGGTATCCTTCCACATAGTCTGGCGCATCGGTATTCTTGTTCACATCAAGAAAATCATCACAACTTGTGGTTGAGAGCGCCATCATGATTGTGGCAATGATATATAAAAATTTATTCTTTTTCATAATTGGTGAGTTTTATTAATGTTCACTAAGAAATTAGAATGTTACGCTCAAACCTACAGTATAAGTACGAGGGCTTGGGAGTGACCAGCAGTCGTAACCTTCACCACCTGTACCACCAGCAGCTGCACTCATGGTGTTGCCGGCTACGTCGATACCAGTGTAGTTAGTGATTGTGAACAAGTCGTTACCCGACACGTAGATAGTGGCGTTGCTAATAGTGTTGTTAGTGATCTTAGCCAACCATGCAGAAGGCACGATGTAAGCCAAACGCAATTCTTGGCAACGGATATAGTTGATCTTGTGTTGAATCCAGTCTTCATCACCACCAGCGTAGCGCACCTTGTCGAAGTCAACAGCGATAGTGTTGATTGTTGGGTGGTCGGAGTCTTCATTACCGTCCTTAAGCACGCCCTTGAACACGTGTGAGCCACTTTCGCGGTTAGCAACTGAGAATTCACTCAAGCCATTGCCAGTCATTTCGCGAATAGTAGCGTTCACTACGTCGGCGTGGTAGCGGCCTTGGAACATAGCGTTGAGGCGGAAGTTCTTGTAGCTGAGGCTGGTGGTGAGACCGAAGCGGAGCTTAGGTTCACGGTTACCGAGCACGCTCCAATCAGCACTTGTGAGTGGCAGACCAGAGGTTGGGCTGATAAGGATGTCGCCATTTTTGTTGCGGTCGTAGCCACGGCCAGTTACGGTGGTGATTGGGTGACCCATCATCACACCGTTACGGATATTACCAGAGTTCCAAGTGTAAGCGTTGTAGTATTCCTTCAAGTTTGCAGGAAGTTCAACGATTTCAGAGCCAGTGTGTGAGAGGTTCACACCCACGTTCCAGCGGAAATCCTTGCCCTTGAGCACGTCAACGTCGACGTGACCTTCCCACCCCCAAGTGTTGAATGTACCAACGTTCATGTTGTTGAGCACGAAACCTGTAGCATACGACATACGGAAGCCGGTCACAATCTGGTCGGCACAGTGAGTGCGGAACATTGTGAAGTCGGCGTTCACGCGATCGTCCCAGAAGCGGCCTTCCAAACCAATTTCATAAGAAGTGGTCATTTCAGGCTTCAAGTTCTTGTTAGGACCGGTGTAACCATACTTGTAACCGCCACCCACGAGGCCAGTTGGTTCAAGTTCTGGGTCGATTGAGAGAGCAGGAGCATCCTTACCTACCTGTGCGATAGCGCCACGGAGCTTCAAGTAGTTCATCCAACCGAGGTTCTTCAAGCCACCGATTTCGGTGAGCACTACAGAGGCTTCCAATGCTGGATAGAAGAATGAGTTGTTTTCGGTTGGAAGGGTTGACGACCAGTCGTTACGGAAACGTCCGGTAAGGAACGCCATGTTGTTCCAGCCAAGTTCCAATTGACCTGACACAGCCTGGAGGCGACGCTTGGTGGTGCGCTTAGAACTCTTTACGGTAGATTCAGTACAGTTGTTGATTGAGTAGAATTCAATCACCTTGAAGTTGCTACCAGAAGAAGAGAGTGAAGATACACCATTTTCAAGTTGGTGGTAACCAAGTTGAGCGCCCACGGTGAACTTGCCATCAAGGAAGTCGTTGTTGTAGCCAGCGAGCACGTTGATAGTTGGGTCGTTGGTGTTGTATTTAGAAAGTGAATATACACCTGAGTTAGATGCGTCGTTCACTTCTTGGTTTCTTGACCTGTAGTAAGGGTGAGAACCATATTCGTAAGCTGAAGTAGAAACGTCCCAACCAAATTGTGCGCGAACGAATGTGTGTTCGAATGGCACGATGTTGACAGAGAATGCGCTGATAAAGCGGTCAGTCACGTCGTAGTTGAGGTTCTTGTAAAGGCCGAACAATGGGTTCAAGTGGTCTGTATCGGTGTAATAGTTAGGATAACGCATGTGCGAACCGTCTTCTGCCATGTAGTTCGACATATCGTCGACCTGGAGCCACTTGTAAGCCTGACGGATAGGACCGTTCAAACCACGGAGTGCCTTGTGGTTCTTTTGGTTCACATATTGGATGCTACCTTCGAATTTGAGCCACTTAGCCACTTCTGCCTTACCGGCGAGAGAGAGGTTGGTACGCTTCAGGTCGGTGGTCTTGATCACACCGGTCTGGTCGAAGAATGAAGCACTGGCGCGAACCGACATCTTTTCGTTACCAGCTTCCACAGACAGGTTGTGCTTGTGCATGAAACCAGTTTGAAGCAGAGCAGCGGCGTTGTCGTAAGTTGGGATTGAACCATCGTATTCAGCACCGTTTTGTGAAGTGTAGTAGTAGTTGGTTGTGCCGTAAGCACCGTTGGCATACTTTTGTTGGATTTTTGGCCAACCGTAAGCCTTCGACCATGAGAGCTGGTTGCTGTAAGTGACGCGAGCCTTACCGTTGCGACCTTTCTTAGTGGTAATGATAATCGCACCGTTTGATGCGTCAGAACCATAAAGAGCGGCAGCAGCAGCACCCTTCAGCACGGTCATGCTTTCGATATCTTCAGGGTTAAAGTCGTTACCACGAGAAGAGTAGTCGGTAGAGCGAACGTTCAAGCCAGTGAAGTCTTCACCACCAGCGAGGATGCTGGTTGCGTTGAATGAGCTGTTGTTCATTGGCACACCGTCGATCACATAAAGTGGTTGGTTGTTACCAGAAAGAGAGGTTGCACTACGGAGCACTACTGAAGTAGAAGCACCTGGAGCACCACCTGAAGAGGTCACGGTCATACCCGACACACGACCTTGAAGAGCTGAGATGAAGTCGGTACGGCCAGACTCAGTAATATCGACAGCCTTCACATTCTGAGCCGAAGAACCTACTGCGCGAGCCACACGCTTCATACCAAATTCACCGGTGATCACCACTTCGTCGAGCTTTAAGCCGTCGTTGTTCATCACCACGTTGGCAGCATTGGCAGCCGAAACTTCAGTTGCTTTGAAGCCTACATAAGAAAACACCAAAGTCTGATTCTTTGATGCTTGAATAGAATAGTTACCGTTAATATCGGTCACTGTACCACGTTGAGTGCCTTTCACTCTTACAGTAACGCCAATAAGCGGTTCACCATCGGCGTCTTTCACGACACCAGAAACTTTACCGTTGCTTTGCGCCATAGCTGTAAAGCCCACGCTACTTCCTGTAGAGAAAGATGCAGGAACGCCACATGCTAATACTAACGCTGTCAACAATACACATTGCTTTTTCATACGCTAATGTCTTTTAGTAAGTTGGTAGTTAATAGTATAGTTAATAAATCTCGATAATTCACTCTATGGCATAGCATAGCTTTGCCGATGCAAATTTTTAATTTTTTTTACATATACGCAAATTTTTTACTAATTATTTTTAAACTTTCCCCAAATTTTATCCCAAAATCACCCGAAATCGCCCAATTTTCCCTCCCCCATTAAACAAATTTAACGCACCCTCGCCACCAAAAGAAAGCCACATCCCCATGCTATGGCGTTTTAAAAAATTGCCACACATCCACATGGATATGAGGATGGAGGCCACAAAAAAAGCGCCGAGGCTTGATGCCCCGGCGCTAATTATCATCGAGTGTCAGAATGTTTTATTCTTGGTCGCTATCCCACCATACTGGGATTGTCCAAACGTCGTCGGCCTTGTTCCAGCCACCTTTGAGCGACATGTCGGCACCTGGCACTTGTGCGCCAATTGCCTGGAGGTTGTCGGCGTTGTAGTTGAGTTCGTGTGAGCATTGACGCCAGCGGCGGAATTGCTTGCCTTCAGGAATAGCCTTCATAGCATCTACGAGAGTCTTGTGGTAAGCAGGCATTTTCCATCCGAGGAAGATTTCTGGATTGTAGTCGTAACGGCGCATGTCGTTCCAAGTTTCCATTGAGAAGAACATCGCGATACGCTTTTGAGTCATAATCTTGCCGAGGGTGATGTCGCCGGCTGTACCGAGAGCGTTGTTCACGTAGTTGTCGATGTCAGCAGCAGGGATTACAGTGAAAGATGGGCACTTTTTGAGGTTTTCATCTTCGCTGCACCATTTAGCGAGCTTTTCGTTCATGAGTTCCATGCTTGCCTTCACGCCCTTCTTGTAAGCGTCGTAAGCTTCAGCTTTTCTGCCAAGATTGAAGAGCACTTCTGCGCGGATGAAGCAAACTTCTGCATACGTACCTACGTAGGTTGGAGAAGATACGCGGGTGTAGAATGTGCCTGATTCGCGAGAGTTAGGTTGAGTAACGCCACCACGATAGTAGTAGAGGTCAGGATTCTTAGCATAACCCTTTGAAGAGCTGGTTTGCTCTACGTAAACGGTGTCGCCCAAGCGAGCAGCGTTGTCGCTGTCGATGTAGAAGCCTTGTTTTTCCTTATCCCAAGATGGACGGATTGGACCACCTTCGCTGTTGATGTTAGAAGCGAGGTCGAGACCCAAAGAACGGCGCCATTCACCTTGCCACTTGATTTCAGCAGGAGTGTCGGCCGACTTTCTTGAAACAGCCCATGGAATGATCTTATCGGCACGTGGATCTTCGATGCCGCAACCTGCGAAGTTGGTGAGGTTGTCGTAATACATCTTAGTAATCATGTAGCCAGAGTTCATACCACACACAGAGTAGAGGCCACTGTAGTCAACAGGTTCGTCCCAACCGAGCACGTCGTGGCTGGTAGAGTTGTTGTCGGTGTGGTTGATAACGGTGTTGTCGGCATTGCTTTGCATAGCCTTGTCGAGTTCGGCGAGAATGCCTTCAGCATCGTATTTTCCATCGAGGTAGCTACCAGGGGCCTTCTTGCTGAGGTGGAGCATGAAGCGAGCCTTGAGCAAGTGAGCGAGTTTAATCCACTTGTCGATGTCACCATTGTTCCAAGAGTCGTTAGCAGCGAGGGTTGGGAGAGTTGGGTGCTCTGCAGCTTGGTTTCTACCAGCTTCGAGCAGTTCGATGGCCTTGTCGATGTCGGCCAAGCAGCCCATAAAGATGGTCTTGCCTGTGTCGTACTTAGGAAGTGCGTTAGCGCCTGCAGCTTCGGTGTAAGGCATTTCACCATAAAGGTCGGTCATCAGCATGTTGCCGTAAGCCTTGATGAGGTAGCCAGCACCTTCGAATTGCTTGTTGCCGGCAGCGTTGGCCTTGGCAATCATATCGGGCACGTTAGCATAAGCACCTACGAACCACCATTGGTAAGAAGTGGTCACGATACTATTTGTTGGGTACCATACCGACATGTTGAAGTAGGTACCGCCGCCTGCGTTGCGAGTCCAGTCGCCGCAAGCCATATTGCTACGCCAGCTTGCAAACATGTAAGCGTCATTAGTATAGAACTGGATGTGGGCGAGACGCTGTTCGTATTTTGCAGCTTCTGCAGTCGGGATGTTTGGGTTGGTATTCACATCAAGCCAGTCGTTGCAAGAGGTCAATCCCAGTGCCGCAGCACCCATACCACACAGTATAATAGATTTGATTAATTTCATATTATATATGGTTTATATTGGGGTTTAACAATTATAGGTTTTTCTTAAATTGTTTAGAATGTCAAGTTCACACCGAATGCTACGCTTGAAGTGGCAGGCACACCGCAGTAGTCGAAACCAACTGAAGAAGAACCACCACGACCAGCACCAGCAGCAGCCACTTCTGGGTCACCGTCGTAGTTGGTGAAGAGAAGGAGGTTGTTGGCGGTGAAGGTGAAGGTTGCACGCTTCACAAACTTGATGTTCTTAACGAGCCAATCCTTTGGCACATCGTAGCCAAGAGAGATGGTGCGCAGACGGAGGCTGTTCACCTTAGTGATCCAGTTGCGGGTCTCGTAGTTGTAAGCGCCAGTGTAGTAGCTTTGGATGATTGAAGCACCGTCGGTTGGGAGATCGTTGAAGGTGTAGATCTTACCTGGTTCCCAAGTGTGAGTCACGTCCTTGCCATCAGCGTCAACACCAGAGATGGTGAGAGGTTGCTGACGGAATTCGCCTGACCACTTGCTAACACCGCTCATTGTCATTGCATACTTGGTGCCGTTGAACACATCACCACCTACGCGGAATTCCCAAAGCATGTTGAGGGTGAAGTTCTTGTAAGTGAAGGTGTTGTTCCAACCACCAGTGAATTTAGCTTCACGGTTACCAACTTCGAGAGTGGTCTTACCGTCGGTTGGGAAACCGTTCTTGTCGAGAACGAGCTTACCCTCATCGTTACGCTTCCATTCAGTACCAGAGATTGCCATGAAGTTGCCGCCTGAGATAGAGCAAGCCTTAGCACCTGCATATTGAACGTCGGTCACGTACATGAATTCCATACCCTTAGGAAGGCCGTCCATTGTACCACGGTTGCCGGCTACGTTGATGCCAGTTTCCCAAGTGAAGTCACCAGTCTTGATAGGTGTGCCGCTGAGGCTGATTTCAAGACCCTTGTTGTAAACGTTACCTGCGTTGATTGAGCAGAAGATGTAGCCAGTAGATTGAGGTCCACGTGGGCTAAGAATCTGGTTGAATGAGTTGTTTTGGTAGTAAGCGATGTCGAATTTCAAGCGGTTTTGGATAAAGCGCAATTCCAAACCAACTTCCCATGAGCGAGATTTTTCTGGTTTGAGCACTGGGTTACCACGAGTCCAGCTGTTACCTACCGACACTGCATCGTTGAGATAAGTGTGAACTGGCCAGAGTTCGGTGTTGGTTTCATAAGCACCGGTATCCTTACCTACTTCAGCCCAGCTTGCACGCACCTTACCGAAGCTCAGCCATTCAGGACGAGCCTCACCCATAAGTTCGGTGAATGCGATAGCACCACTCACTGATGGATAGAAGTAAGAACGGTTGTCGAGAGGAAGAGTTGAAGTCCAGTCGTTACGGCCGGTAACGGTGAAGAAGATTGCGTTACGCCAGTCGGCACGGAATTCACCAAACACACCCACAAGGCGCTTCTTCGACATGTAGTAAGAGAAGTTGCGGTCGGTGTTGCTTACGTTGTCGTAAGAATAGAATTCAGGAACTGCGAAGTTGTAGGCAATCTTGTAGTTACGTTTGATTCTTGTGTAGTCGGTTGAAGTACCGAGCATCAAGTTGAGGTTGAAGTCACCGAATTGCTTGTTGATGTTGGTCATCAAGTTGGTTGAGAGGTAGCGGTAACGGAGGTCGTTGTCGCTCATCATACCCTTTTGCCATACTTGCTTGATAGCGCTGTTAGGAGCGATGCGGTTAGAAGCATCCTGAGTGTAGGTGTCCACACCCATGCGATAGCTTACCCACCACCAGTCGGTGATGTCGGCCTTCACGCTGAAGTTACCAGTAAAGCGGTCGGTGTTGTCGGTCATCTTGTTCTTGTTCACAATCCAGTATGGGTTGTCGCGTTCGTCCCATGGGTCGAGGCGGTCGCCGAACATACGATAACGTGTGCCATCTTCATTCAGATAGTGGGTCATGTCGTCGGTTGGTGACCAGTTGTACACACCATAGAGGGCACCTGTACCGCTTGAGCCATAGAGAGCTGCACCGGTAAGGGTACGGGTAGTGCGCGAGCTACTGTAAGCAGCGTTGGCACCGAATGTGAACATCTTGAACTTTTGTTCGCCATTGAAGCGGAATGTGGTCTTGGTGTAACCTGTGGTTGGCACCACACCGTCTTGGTCGTAGTAAGAGCCGCTCAAGTAGAATGAGCCGTTCTTTGTACCACCCGAAACGCTAAGGTTGGTGTCCCAAACGCCACCGGTCTGGAAGAAGTTGCCAATGTTGTCGTAAGTGGCAACGTCAGAGCCGTATTGTTCGCCCCAAGAGTTGTAAGAAAATTCGTTGAAGGCACGCTTGTAGTTGCCATCGGTGCGAATTTCTTCCATGTAACCACGACGGAAGGTCTTTTGGGTTTCAGGAAGGTCTTTGCACCATGAGCTGATGTACTTAGCGCTGAGGTTAACTTCCACATTGCCTTCTTTACCTTTCTTAGTGGTGATGATTACCACACCGTTAGCAGCGCGAGAGCCGTAAAGTGCAGAAGCGGCAGGGCCTTTCAGCACCGACATGTTCTCGATATCTTCAGGGTTGATATCCATCACACGGTTAGAAGAAGTGGTAGCCGACGACATTGAGCCGTCGAATGCAGAGTTACCAACCACGGTAGAAGAGTTGTCGTAAATGATACCGTCAACTACGAAGAGAGGTTGGTTGTCGCGGTTTTCAGAACCTGATGTACCACCACGGAGAATGATTTGTGAGCCAGCGCCAGCTGCACCAGAGGATTGGGTGATGTTAACACCCGCAATTTTACCTGAAAGTGAGTTGATGGCGTTAGTGCTCTTGTTACGCATCAGTTCTTCGCTGCTAAGGTCGTCAACAGCATAGCCGAGCGATTTTTTGTCTTTTTTGATACCGAGAGCGGTTACAACCACCTCATCGAGGTTGGTGGTGCCATCAGCCACTTTCACATTCACTACAGAGCCTGTGACTTGCACTTCAGTAGGCTTTGAGCCAATGTAAGTGACCACTAATGTGCTGCCTTGTGCAGCCTTGATAGAGAACTTGCCTTCCACATCGGTGGCAGTACCCATCTTAGTACCTTTCACCATTACGGTGGCACCGATTAATGGCTCACCATTAAGGTCGGTAACGGTACCAGTAACTTTACTGTTGCTTTGCGCAATAGCAGTGAAGCCGCTAAGGTTTTGATTTGAGGTCAAAGCCATAGGTGCGCCACATGCAATCATAAGCGAAGCCAGCAATACGAATTGTTTCTTCATACGCATTCGTTCTTAGTTAGTTTTTTGGTTAATAGTATATTGAATTAATTCTCAAAAATCACTGTTTTATGGTAAAGAGCAAAATCTTCGCCGATGCAAATATTACCAATATTTTAAACATACGCAAGTTTTTTGCGATTTTTTTTAAAAAAAAATTCACCATCTCCCCCTCATTCATTAATTTTTGCTATCAAGGCAAGGCAACAAGTCTACCAGTCAACAAGCCAACAAGTCAACGAGTTAAAGTCAGACAAGAGATGGGTCCGAAGGATCCGAGAACAAAACACCCATTTAATCCATTAATCCCTATTTACACCTAATAAATAATAAAAAAATCGGTGATAATGGATTTTAATGGATAAAATCGGTGTTTCAGTTCCCCATCAGCCCCCCCCAAAAAAAACTCGTTGACCTGTTGACCTGTTGACTCGTTAACTTTTTTTAGAACATTTTTTATCCTTCTTGCAACTTTTTGCCTTACCTTTACGTCTAATATATGGAACGGCGCCACAAACGCACAGTGCACAGCCTTTAGCGGTGTCGCCCCTTTTTTAACAATCCATATATTACCTATCGAACAAACGAATGAAGAAGTTAGTATTAATGACAATCATGACCGCTCTGATGAGCATCAACGCCATTGCACAATATAAAGTGCATTTCCAAGTCAACGACTCAACAGGCGAAGGCGAGGCCTTTGCCACCGTAAGGCTCTACGCCGCCACCAACACACGCAAAGTGATTTCCACAGGCGTAACCACACTCAACGGCTCTTTCAACCAATCATTAGCCTCGGCTGGCACCTACAAGGTGGAAATATCCGCCGTGGGCAAGGTGAGCGCCGAAAAGGAGTTTAGCGTCGATGCCAAGCGCCCCAACGCCGACCTCGGCACCATCGTGCTTGCCGCCTCTGCCAATGTGCTCACGGGCGTGACCGTGACCGCCAGCGCGCCAGTGGTGAAAAGCGAAATCGACCGCATTACATATAATGTGCAAAACGACGACGACTCGAAAACGCGCACCGTGCTCGATATGCTCCGCAAGGTGCCACTGGTGACCGTTGATGCGCAAGACAACATTAAGGTGAAGGGTAGCAGCAGTTTCAAGATTTACAAAAACGGACACCCCGACCCCGCCATGTCGAACAACGCTAAAGATGTGCTGAAAGCCATTCCGGCAAGTATGATTAAGCGCATCGAGGTAATCACCGACCCTGGAGCGAAGTACGATGCCGAGGGCGTGACCGCCATTCTCAACATCGTCACCCTCGACGCTGGCAGCGCAAGCACCAGCGGTGCCACCGGCACGGTATCGACAGGCATCACCAGCCGTGGTGTCCTAATGGGTTCGGCTTACGTCACTTCGCAAATCGGCAAGGTGGTAACGAGCGTCAACTACGGCTACAGCCACCAAAGCAAGCACAACGATTCACAAATGAGCGAAACACTGACGCGATACACCGACACTGGCAACGAACTGCATAACAAAACCTTTGGCAGAAATAGCATGAATGTGCATTACGGCAACATTGATGCCAGTTACGAGCCCGACACGCTCAACCTGCTCTCGCTCTCGTTCGGCGGCTACTACTATAGCTACAGCGCCGACGGTGCAGCACAAAGCACCATGCGCGATGCAGCCGGCAAAACGCTCTACAGTTACGACCGATCTGTGTTCTGTCCCGGCAACGATGCATTCTCATTCAACGGCCGCCTCGACTATCAGCACAAGACGCATCGCCCCGACGAAACGCTCACGCTCTCGTATCTGATTTCCACCAACCACAATAAGAACAACCAAATCACCACATATTCCAACATGGTGGGCACCACTTTCCCCTACACGGAGTCGAACAACGACGTGACACAAAACTTCCTGGAGCAAACCGTCCAATTCGACTGGACTCGACCTTTCGCCAAGTACCACAAACTGGAAACGGGCTTGAAATACATCAACCGCAGCAATAAGAGCCACTCCATTTTCGAGTACACCGGCTACCCAGAGGGCAATAGCGACAACCGCTTCAACCACCTCACACAAGTGGCTGCCGCCTACTTTAGCTACACCTTCCACAATGGCAACTGGGCAGCACGCGCCGGACTGCGCTACGAGTTCAGCCACCTGAGCGCCAAATTCCCCGACGGCGACCAGAAGAATTTCGGCAGCGACCTCAGCGACTGGGTGCCATCGGCAAGTCTGCAATACCAGTTCAACACGTTCAACACGCTGAAACTCTCGTTCAGCACCAACATCAACCGCCCCGGCATCTCATACCTCAACCCTGCCGTGGTGGTAACCCCCGAAACGAAGTCGTTCGGCAACAGCGCCCTCAAAAGCGTGCACAACTACGCTTGGCAACTCAACTATATGCACATCGGACAAGCGTTCACATTCAGCGTTACGCCCAACTTCAACATCTGCACCAACGGCATCACCACCAAGCAGTGGGCAGAGGGCAACGTGACCAACACCACCTACGTGAACGGTTTGTTTATGCGCTATGTAGGCATCTTTGGCTACTGCCAATATAATAATGTGAAACTCGGCACAAGCGTGATGGTGAACGGTGGCATCGGCTACGACTACTGCAAAAGCGACGATCTGGGCATTCGCAACTATGGCACCGTGATCAACTTCTACACCTACATCTCACAACGCCTGCCAGGAAACATTCGCCTGGGCGTGAACGTGGGCTGCTACGGCGGCAACCCTGAAGGGCTCTACGGCAAAAGCAGCCGCGCATGGTTCCACGGATTCAGCCTCCAACGCTCATTCCTCAAGGAAGACCGCCTGACCATCTCTATCCGTGCCAACAGCCCATTAAAGAAATACGGCACTTGGAGCCAACGCACCATCAACGGCAACTACAGCGGCTACAGCAATTCACGCTTCTACAACCGCGATTACGGCATCGCCATCTCTTACCGCTTCGGCTCGCTCAAAGCCCAAGTGAAAAAAACCAACACCACCATCCAAAACACCGACATGGTAGGAGGCTCCTCCAAATCCCCCACCAAATAATCCCCCCACCACCAAAAAGCACCCCCAAAAAACACCATCAAAAGAACCACCCTTTTGATGGTGTTTTAACATATCTCACTCTTTCACAACATTTTACACAATAAAAATCGCCACAACAAACCAAAGGGACGGTTCTTTTGGTTTGTTGTGGTCAGTGTTTACCGAATTGTTATTTACAACCACTTATTGCCATCGCACAAACTCACAAATAATTGCACGAGAAAAGCACAGTGACCGAAAGAACCGTCCCTTTGGTTGCAAACTCACAAATAATTTCACGAGAAAAGCACAGCGACCAAAAGAAGAACCGTCCCTTTGGTTGGTGGTGGGTAGATTTTTGGGGATTTTTTGGGAGATTAATAAAAAAGTGATAACTTTGCCGTATTGAAAACTTTTGCATAGGGTTTCTGTGCCTCAAGGTGCAGAATTAAAAGGGAATCAGGTGCGAATCCTGAACAGTACCCGCTGCTGTAAGTCCCACACTAAATCCGACGCATCGGCTTACACATTGCCACTGGTTGTATCTCTCTTACAAAGGCTACATCACATATCCGGGAAGGCGTGAGCACGATGGGGACGAGTCAGAAGACCTGCCCACATTGCAAGCCTACAGCTGCCGAGAGGCATCATTGCCCCAATACGGCGCAGAGCAAGGTTCACGTGGCATTTGAACCGTAGTGCAAACATTACATAATAGAATGTGATGATGTGGTGTAGCTTATTTCCACCATTTATTGCTTTTTTATCAGCACTTCCGCTAAAATGCTATCGCTGTGCCCCATCGCTCGCTGATGTGGCTGTGGCTTCTGTTTTCGCCGACCTCGGTGAAGCTGGTGCCCCATGAATGGCTATGCCCCGATGGTCTCATTAATTTAGGATTATATATTTCTTAATATTAATTTTTTATGAGACGTTTTTTTAATTTTCAACTGATTTGTGTTCTGACCATGATGCTGCTTGGCGGCGTTGTGGCTCCCACTGCTCAGGCTGAAGGCAAGAGGAAGGCGTGGAGTGCTGCCGATGGCGCGTTCTACCTAATGAATTCCGACGGTCTTGAGACCTACGAGGTGGACGGAACCATCACCTTCAAAGCAGTGGCAGATGGCAAGACCATCCCAACCTATCGCGACTGCGGCGTGGTGTTCGCACCAAAGAATGAAGGCGACAAGATTCAAATCACAGTGAACAGTGTGGACCTCAGCGGTCCGAACTATCTGCTGATGTACGATGGCGCGATTGAGAAAATCGGCTATGGCGCATCATCTGATGGCAAACAATCGAACTACCTGCCAAGCGGCTGGGTGAAGAAGTATGTGACCGGCACCGACGCCGACACCTACACCTCTACAGCCGAAGACGGCAAAATCTCGTTTGGTTTCCACAGCAACAGAGCGGAATCCAACACGGGCTTCAACATCACCGTCACCGCTCTCCCTTCAAAGGACATGGAATTGAAGGGCGTGAGCCTCGCAAGCAATGAGGCTACCGTGTACCGCGGTGCGAAAAACCAGATGCTCATGACGCTCGACGTGCTTACCGAAGGCGGCAAGAACGCGTTCAACGTTGATGAACTGAAAATTGCTACCAGCGCACTCAGCGGCACCTACCAGGTGAGCAACGTGCGCCTCTACAATGGCACAAAAATCACCGCCGATGGCGCTTTGGCTACTGCCCCAGCACTTGGCGATGAACTCGTGGCCACTAATGTGGCATTGAAGAGCGGCCACAACATCTTCTCGGTTGTAGCCGACATTCTCCCCGATGCAAAGGGCTCCATTCCCGGCATCAGCGTGACCAGCATCAAGGTGAACGGCGCTGCGCAAACGCTCGAAAACAGCACCTCGGCACCTGTGGCTGTGAGCAACGACATTCTGATGACTGCCGACCACACCACTTTCACCATTAGCGACGACGCCAACTTCTACGACGATGGTGGTAAAGACGGTAAAATCTCTGAAAAGTTCAACGGCACCATCACTTTCGTGCCTGCCACAGCAGGACAGAAGATTAAAGTGGATTTCTCGAAACTCGCTATCTTCAACACCTCATCTGTGGGCTATAACGATGTATTCAAGTTCTACAACGGCCGTACAGCCGACGACACCAACCTCATCACCACCCTTTTGAAGAAGGCTAAGGTGGTGAAATCTTCAGCCGACGACGGCTCAATGACCATCACCCTGAGCAGCACCACTGGCGTGCCAGCCGACGGTTGGGAAGCTGTGGTATCGCAATTCCTGCCAGGCAACATGGTATTCAAGAGCGTGAGCGCAACAGCCGCAAGCACCGAAACTGTGGCTGCGGGCGACAAGAATGTGCAAATGCTTATCGTTGACGTGCTGACCGACAACCAAAGCAATCCACTATCTGTAACCAACTTCAACCTCACTTCAAGCGATGTGAAAAACATCGAGAAGGTGAGTGTTTACAGCCTTGGCGACAACACCGAATTTAAGACCTCTGCCCCATTTGGCGAAGCCACAGTGGAAAGTGGCAACATTGCCGTGAACGGCAACATCAACCTGATTGAAGGCCACAACTACTTTGCAGTGGTGGCACAAGTGAAGCCCGACGCAAAGAATGGCGAAACCATAGCTTTGAGCCTCGCTGGCGCAACTGTGGCTGGCGAAAGCAAAACCGTGGCCGAGAATGTGGCTCAACGCACCATCGCCAACGTGTGCCGCGCCACTAAGGGCAGCCACAGCCACATCATCTACGACACTTGGAAGTTCAGCGACACCAAATCGACCATCTACCCTTCAAAATACGAAGCCGAGAATGCCGACTACATCGTGACTTTCACCCCTGCCGAAGAAGGCACTGTGGCTCAACTCGATTTCAGCAAATTCGACATTTACTACAGTTCAGGCAGTTACGGTGTGAAAGCCGTATTTGAGGTTTACAGCGGCACCAGCACTGCTGCCGAAAACCTGCTCTGGAAACTCGACGACGCCAAGAACTCCGACAAGGGTCCTGGCAAGACTCTCCGCTCTACAGCAGCCGATGGCTCAATCACCATCAAGTTCAACCCCAACACAATGACCAGCGGCTACACCGGCACCGGTTGGGAGGCCACCGTGGCTCCTTTCAAGAATCACGACATGACCATCGACAAGGTGACAGTGAACCAAACAAGCACCGACATCGTGCCTGTGGGCTCTGCCGACGCTGGTATCATCGACTTTGAAGTGACCACCTCTGGCACTCTCACCAAATCGACCATGAGCGAAATCAACCTCGACCTCAAGGGCTGCGAACAAGCAGTGAGCAAGGTGAGCGTGTATTACAACACCGAAAACGACGCTGCCACCGCTGTGGCATTTGGCACTGTTGAAAATCCTGCCGCCACCGCTACCGTGAACGGCGAACGCGAACTGGTGGAAGGCGCTAACTACTTCTGGGTAAGATACGACGTGAAAAACGATGCCACATCGGGCACCCTGCTCGACGCGAAACTCGTGAGCCTCAAAACTACCGACGGCAACACCTTGGCAGTGACCGACGGCGACCCTGAAGGCGCACGCGAGGCACAAAACATCGTGAACATGGCTCCCGACACCACCGTTATCACCGTTATGAACCCAACCATGTTCTACGACGATGGTGGCAAGGACAACCCTGTAACCGTGAAGTTCAAGGGCGTGACCATCTTCAAACCCGGCAAGGAAAATTGCGCTATCAAGATTGAACCTATCAAGTTCTCTACTGGTAGCGGTAAATTCTACATCTACAATGGCGAGGGCGTTGACGCTGACAACCTCGTAGGCTCATACAACTATGTGAGCGCACCTCCAACCTACATCTCTAAGGCCGCCGACGGTGCTTTGACCATCAAGTTCGACGGTCCTACATCCACCTACACCAAGTACGATGGCTTTGAAATGCAAATTTCACTCCACGAACTTACTCCTTTCGTGGTCGATGGCATCGAGGCTTCTGCTCCACGCACCGACGACGTGACCCGTGGCGCAAGCAACGCTCCAATGCAGAAGATTGCTGTGAACGTGGGTGGCGACCGTGGTGCACTCAAGCTCAACAATATCTCGTTTAAGGCTGATGGCACTACCAACGTGGCCGACATCACCACCGCACGCCTCTACTACACTGGCACTGCCAACGCATTCAGCACCGACAACTGCATTGCTACGCTCAACAGCGTTTCGGCTACCGACGCCAACGTATTCACCGCCGCAAGCGATGTGGAAATCACCGATTTCGGCACATACTACTTCTGGATTGCCTACGACATCGCCGCAGAAGCACAAGCAGGCAATAAGGTGGCAGCACAAGCCACAAGCGTGAATGTGGACGCCAACAGCGTGGCCACCACTGGCGACGCCACTACCCGCACCATCAAGACTGGTATGAAGGGCGTTTACACCATCGGTGCTTCTGAGGGTGCCAACTATCCTACCATCGCCGCCGCTACCGAGGCACTGAAGGCCAACGGTGTGGAAGGTGCTGTGACCATGCAAATCGAAAACGGCACCTACAACGAGAATGTGCGCATCACCCAAATTGATGGCACAAGCGAAACCAACACCATCACATTTGAAGGCAAGAGCGGCAACCGCGCCGATGTCACTATCGTAGGTGGCGGTTACAGCGAGCCTGCCTACGGCAGCCACAAGGAAGGTTTGTTCTATATCGACAGCACTTCTTATGTGACCGTTAAAAACCTCTCTATCGTGCCTTGCACTCAAACTTACCCAAGCGCTATCCACGTCTACAACCAAAGCCGTCACGTGACCATCGACAATGTGTATGTGAAGGCCGACCTTGTGACCTCTGGATACAGCGGAATGTACTTGGTGCAAACCGAATCAAAGGACGAAGAAGGCAAGAACAACGACTACCTCACCGTATCGAACTGTGAGTTCTACGGTGGCTACATGGCTCTCCGCATTGGCGGCACCTCTTATGTGAAACTCACTCACGAAAAGGGTGCTAAGGTGATTAATAACATCATCAACGAGCCTGGCAGCAAGGGCATCTACTTCGCCGACGAAAACGACGGCACCATCGAGGGCAACACTATCTTCCAAAGCACATCAGCCCGCACCAATTACTGGGGCATGGACTTGATGCGTGTGCGTGGCAATATGGTGATTCGCAACAATAAGATTACCAACACCCACAGTTATTACAGTGGCGGTATCTATCTCCGCACCACTTGCTACGGTAATGAAGATCAACCAATCCTCGTTTACAACAACAGCATCAATATCACCAACTCTCCTTCAGCAAGTTCGTCGGGTATTCAACTCACTGCCGACAACAAGAACATTCACGTTTACTACAACACAGTGCGTATCGGCGGCACAAACGGCTACTGCTACTACACTGCACGCGTGAGCAGCGATGAAGCTTACACCAACATCGTGCTGAAGAACAACTTGCTCCAAAACACCACCGCCGGTCCTACAATGTTTATCTACAACGAGAACTATGCGAAGCGTGTGAAATTCAGCCACAACGCTATGCTTGGTGGCGAAGGCAAGATCATGAAGGATGCCGACATCGAGGCATTTAACACCCTTATTGGCGACCAAACCAACTTCGTGGAAGCCGCCAACTTCGTGAGCGAAACCGACCTCCAACTCTTGAGTGCAGGCAACCTTTGCGCTGGTGCTCCAATCGAAGGCATCACCACCGACATCAAGGGTGCACCCCGCAATGCCGTGACTCCAACTATCGGTGCCTACGAATACAAGGACATCGAGGTGGTGACTCCTGAAATCGCCGAGGGTTACCCTGTGATGGCAAACATCGGCGAGACCTCTGCCGACGTGAAGACCAAGTGGAACGTGAGCGGCAAACTCTACGCTAAGGTTGAAAAGGTGGTGGCACAAAGCGAAGCCGCACCTGCACGCAAGGCTGCACGCCTCGCCAAGAAGGTGATTAGCGCCGACGATTTGCTCACCGCCACTCCTAAAAATGTGAGCGCAGATGAAGAGGTGAGCACCTCATTCACCGACCTCGAACCAGGCTGCAAATATCAGGCTTACTTCTTGCTCGAAAGCGCTATCAATGGTGCCAAGAGCGAGGTGGTGACATCTGAAGAGTTTACCACTCTCCGCCACTTTGACCCTCTCACCCTCGCATTCGACAACGACAACGTGCGCATCAACAGTGGTGCAACAGCCACCATCACAGCCTCAGTGGCAGGTGGTGAGGCTCCTTACACCTACGAATGGCGCGACCAGATGAATCAGGTGGTTTCTACCGAAGCCACTCTCAATGTGGCTCCTGCCTACACCTATGGCTACCGCCTCACCGTGAAGAGCGGCGACGGCCAGACTGCAACTGGCAAGACCAAGGTGCTTGTGACTGGCGAAACTGTGGCTGCCACATTCGACGACAACTACCTCGCTGAAAACACCCACTTCTCTGGCGACACCGACAAGGATATGTTCTACAGCGGTTCGTTCTCGTTCGCAGTTGCCAACATGGACAGTTGGTGGTATGGCTTTGGTATGAGCAACAGCACTTCTACCGAATTTAAGTCGCTCGACGATCAATTCAATTCATCTGTGGGCAGTGGCGTGGACGGCTCAAGCAACTACTGTGTGGCTTACCCAAGCGGCACCGATGTGACCGTGACAAGCAACGAGGATGGCGACATCATCAGCGGTGCATTTATCACCAACAATGCCTACGCTTACAGCAGCATGACTAAAGGCGACTCTTTCGCCAAGAAGTTTGCCAAGGGCGACTGGTTCAAACTTACCGTATCGGGCAAGACTGCTACCGGCACCAACACCCTCGACTTCTACCTCAGCGACTTCAGAAGCGAAAACGAGGCTGACCACTACATCCTCAACACTTGGCAATGGCTCGACTTGCGTTCACTCGGCAAGGTACAGAGCCTGTCGTTCACTTTCACAAGTAGCGACACTGGCAAGTATGGCATGAACACTCCAGCCTACTTCTGTATGGACAACCTGGGCGGCGTTCGTCCCGAAACCGCAGCAGAGCGCAACGTTCGCGTAGGTGATTCCAACATCGCCCTCGCCGACCTGTTCAACCTCGAAAGCAATGGCGCAACTGTGAAATATGCACTTGAGGAAGTATCAACCGATGGCAACATCACTGCCGCTATCGATGGCGACGCAATCAGCGTCAACGCAGCAGCAGGGGCCAAGAAGGTGGTTGTGGTAAGCGCTACACAAAAGGGCAAGACCCAATATGTGCGCCTCACCATCAACGTTGATGCAAGCACTTATGTTGGCGATGTAATCAACCCTAACGCAAAGGTGAGCGTGAACGGCAACACCATCAAGGTGAGCGGAGCCAAGAGCGTGAACGTGTTCAGCACCACCGGCGCATTGATTAGCGCAGGTGCCGACACTATCGACGTGGTGGCTGGTGTTTACCTCGTGGTAGCCGACGGCATCACCCACAAAGTGCTCGTTAAATAACGAATGACACCCCAATGTGGCTAAATAGCCAACAGATATTCTTTTAAATTCTTTTCTTTAGAGAGAGAGCGATGCAAGGCATTCACCTTCGCATCGCTCTCCTATTTTTTATTGCAGGAAAGGTTTGATAAATTAATGCGTAATACGTATTTTTGCACAAACAAAATTTACATAGCATCATGAAGAAATTATTGAATTTGGCATTGCTGATGGTGATGGGCTGCTTCATCGCCACCTCGTGCAGCGACGATGCCGACCGCCGTCGCGCCTATGTGGAAAACAACACACAAGACACCCTTGTGCTATATCTGCAAAGTGGACAGAAATACTCCGAACTGCACCCCGATTTCACCACAGTTTTCCCACCATCAGAAATAGTGGAAATGCCATTTTTCGTGCCAATCAACGGCCTACCCTCCTACCAACTTGACGAAGACCGCGAAAAGGTGGTGTTCAAAACCAAAGACGGCTCCAAAGTGGTAAACAAAGACTACCACCACGGCAACAGTTTCGTTTACGGCAAGCGCCACGACCTCGAAGGCTACTTCTTCATCATCGAAGAATCCGACCTTCAATAAGATTAGAAATCAGAAATTAGAGGTTAGAGGTTAGAAATTAGATTTTTTTGAAGTCAAGAGATTCAGAGTGCTCCGAGTGCTCCATTCACTTAATTGGGAGTGCTAAAAAATAAGCAGAAGCGGGCTGTAGGGCTCGCTTCTGCTGTATGGGGGAGGGAAAATTTGGGTTATTCGCTTGAAAGTCCCATATCACGCACTATCTGCTTGACGACCTCAACTTTCACGGTGGAAGCATCTTCTTTATCATAAATAAGAAGGAACACTACTTGCCCATTCTTCACATCGGTGAGAATGTTGAAAGTGATAACCCTTGCACCCCCCGACTTTCCTTTTCCTTTTGACTTAATAGCCATACGGATTTTACGAATATCCTTAGTAATCTCATCGCCCTGCAATGGATTTTCCTTTATGCTTTCCAAGAAGTCTTTGTAGTCTTGCTTGAAACTTGGATATTTTTTGGAAAGACGCTTCGCCTCTTTTGCGAAGTCTTCAGTAACGGAAACTGTAATATCACAATTCATCAAGCAAACTTTCAGCTGATTGGAGAACACGCTTCCCTGCAATTGCCTCTTTCACTTCTGCCAAGGCATTTCGAAGCTCCTTTACCAAATCACGAGGGGTTTCTATCGTTTCGCTATCCATTTCGGGAAATATACGGAATTTACCTGCACGTGATTTCAGTACAACGTGCTCACCCGATTTAACCATATTCAGGTATTTAGTCTGATTGGTGCGAAAATCTCTTGTGCTAATCACTATCATAGTTCATTCATTTTATGGTTACGCCACAAAGATACATATTTTTTTTGAATTGGTAACCAAATAAGCGAATTTGGTTACCAAACTTTGCTAAAAAATAAGCAGAAGTGACTGTGGGGCTCGCTTCTGCTATATGGGGGGATTGGATTATTTGCTTTTATTTCACTTCCCAGGTGTCGCCGGAGAGGATCATGTCGTGGAGGCAAGTGAAGCCCTTCTTTGCTTTCACTTCTGCCACTTGCTCTGCTACGGCAGTGTCGTAGTTAGGAGCGTCCACTTCACGAATCACACCGATTGCCAATGGCAGGTCGTGACCGTCCATCATGGCGAGTTGCTGGTGGAGGAAGTTGCTCTCGCAGTGTGCGTCGTGCACGAGCACATCGTCGATGGTGTAGCCGTCTTCACCGATGGTCACAGCCTTCAAGCCGAAGCCGTCTTGCACAAGACCCTTGTTCTTTTCAGCGCCGAAAATCATCTTTTCGCCATGAACGAGGTGGATAGTGCGGTCGGCACGTGTAGCACGGTCGGTGATGTAGTTGTGGATACCATTGTTGAAAATCATACAGTTCTGGAGCAATTCCACGATAGAAAGACCCTTGTGCTTAGCAGCAGCAAGCATCACTTCCTGCGAAATCTTCAATTCCACGTCGATACTGCGTGCGAAGAATGTGCCGCGAGCACCGAAAGCGAGTTCGGCAGGAATGAATGGATCTTCAGTGGTGCCGTAAGGTGATGATTTCGACACGAAGCCACGGTCGCTGGTAGGTGAATATTGACCCTTGGTCAGACCGTAAATCTTATTGTTGAGCAACAGGAGGTTGAGGTCTACATTGCGGCGCACCTCGTGAATGAAGTGGTTACCACCGATAGCCAAGCCATCGCCGTCGCCACACACTTGCCACACTGTCATATCAGGGTTGGCAACCTTGAAACCTGTGGCCACGGCACCGCCACGACCGTGAATGGTGTGGAAGCCGTAGGTGTTCATGTAGTAAGGCAGACGACTTGAGCAGCCGATACCTGAAATCACTGCTGTTTTATAAGGTGGCACACCGAGTTCAGCCATAGCCTTGTGAAGCACATTGAGCACAGCGTGGTCGCCACAACCAGGACACCAGCGAACTGGTTGCTGATTCTTATAGTCCTTTGCTTGATATTGTTGCATGTTATTGTTCTCTTCCATGATTATTTGCCCTCCATAATTTTGTTCACGCCTTCAACGATTTCGTGTACGAGGAATGGTTGACCTTCCACCTTGTTGATACGCTTGATGTTAAGATTTGGGTTAAGACCTTGCAGATAGTTGGCGAACTGACCGTCGTTGAGTTCGGCAATGATTACTGTCTTGTATTTGCCCAGCACTTCTGCGGTGTTCTTGGGCAGAGGGTTGATGTAGCGGAATTGTGCGAAGTCCACCTTCATGCCTGCTGCGTTGAGTTCTTCGAAGGCGGTGTAGATGTGGCCGTAAGTGCCACCCCAGCCCACGATAATGGTGTCGGCATCGTCACATTCGCTCTTCACTTCGAGCATAGGAATGTGGTTGGCCACGTTAGCCACCTTTTGAGCGCGAGCAGCCACCATGCGAGCGTGGTTTTCTGGGTTGTTGCTCAGCACGCCGGTTTCGTAGTCTTTTTCAAGACCACCCACACGGTGCTCGAAGCCTTCGGTGCCAGGGATAGCCCAGTAGCGAACGAGTTCTTCGTTGCGCATATATGGCTTCCACTCGCCTTTCATGTCTTCGGTCACGAAATTAGGCTTGATTTCTGGATATTCGTCGTTTTCTGGCACACGCCATGCGCTTGAGCCGTTGGCGATAAACGCGTCGGTGAGCAGAATCACTGGAGTCATGTGTTCGAGAGCGATGCGGCCAGCCTCGTATGCCATCTTGAAGCAGTCGGTTGGTGAGAGTGCGCTCAACACCACGAGTGGACATTCACCGCTGCGGCCGTAAAGTGCCTGATTGAGGTCGGTTTGCTCAGTCTTGGTTGGCAGACCGGTAGATGGGCCACCACGTTGCACGTCGATAACCACCAATGGCAATTCAGCCATCACTGCCAAGCCGATAGCCTCGCTCTTCAGAGCCAAGCCAGGGCCAGAGGTGCTGGTAACGGCGAGGTTACCTGCAAAACTTGCACCGATAGCAGAGCATACGCCAGCAATCTCATCTTCCATCTGAATAGCCTTCACACCGAGGTCGCGGCGCTTTGCCAATTCGTGGAGAATGTCGGTTGCAGGAGTGATAGGATAACTGCCGAGGAACAGTGGACGGCCACTCTTTTCGCTTGCCATAATCAAGCCCCAAGCAGTGGCCTTGTTACCGTTCACGTCGGTATATATGCCTGGACGCAAATCCTCGGTTTCGATACGATAAGTAGAAACCGAAGCGTGGATGTTGTGACCATAGTCGAAGCCACCACGCACCACCTTCGCATTAGCCTCGTAAACGGCAGGCTTTTTAGCGAATTTGTGTTCGAGGAAGTGGAGAGCACCGTCGATAGGTGTGTTGAACAACCAACAAACCAAACCGAGCGCAAACATATTGCGACACTTCATTTGGCTCTTGAAGTCCATGCCGCTATCGGCAAGGGCAGCCTTCACCATCGAGGTCATAGGCACTTCCACCACCTGAGCCTTCAAGCCGATTTCCTTATAAGGGTCGTCGGTCTTAAAGAGGGCTTTTTCGAGGTCGCTCTTCTTGAAAGAGTCGATATCAACGATAGCCACACCGTTGGGTTTGAGGAACTTTGCATTTTGCTTAAGAGCTGCTGGATTCATTGAAACCAGCACATCACATTCATCACCAGGAGTGTGAACACCGAGTCCCACATGAACTTGGAAACCAGAAACGCCATTGAGCGAACCTTGAGGAGCGCGCACTTCTGCTGGATAGTCGGGGAAAGTGGAGATTTGGTCGCCACGCTCTGCCGAAATGTTGCTGAAGATGTTACCAGCCAGCTGCATACCGTCGCCAGAGTCTCCCGAAAAGCGTACTACGATGCTTTGACGGAAAAGAATGTTGGTTTTGTCTAACATTGCTGTTGATTTGTTGTTGTAATTTTACCCAATTCGGTGGTGAAAGAAAAAAGACACGATGGAGAGTGAGGCCATACTGGTCTTTCCTGCGCCAGAGAATATGGGCGTAATGTATTAATATAATTAATGTTAATAGTCGGCACGTTGGAGTCAGCACACCTTATTATAAAGATGTCATCGTCTAACCCGATGCAAAGTTACATCTTTCAATCGCAATAAAAAAATTTAGTAGTATTAGTTTGCTTAAATGGTGTTTATAAACCGTAATTTGTGTTAATAAATCATCACATCACATTCATTCCCAATCGCTTATGCCTATTTTCCTAATAATTTAGATTATAAGGTAATACGTCCGCACTTTTTTTCACATGAATGCAACTTTTGGCACAGTTATTGCGTCTAATACTTAAGAGGCGCGTTGGAAATACCACCGTCACGAACAAGAAAACAAAAACATTCATCATTATGACTTACTCAGGAAAAAGACTCTACAGATCAAACACCGAGAAAACGATAGCAGGCGTGCTGGGCGGCATTGCCGAATACTTCGACATAGACCCCACTTTGGTGCGCTTGGGCTATGTGCTGCTCTCGCTATTTTCTGCGGCTTTCCCAGGTGTGCTGGGCTACATCATCATGTGGATTGTGATGCCACAAAATCCAGATAACGGAGCCTACCCCAACCAGCCTCCCCGCTTTCAGTAAACCGTGCCTCTCCTTCGGCTACGCAAAACCATAGAATAAGGGCAAAATATGCGCTCTGAGAGGGCAAAAAGCGTCCAAAAGAGGGCGATGTGCATTTTTTTTGCAAAAAAGAAGCGAAAAATTTGCAAGATTGATTGATTTTGCCGTATCTTTGCATCGCTAAAAGCAACTGGTGCGTTAGTTCAGTTGGTTAGAATGCCTGCCTGTCACGCAGGAGGTCGCTGGTTCGAGTCCTGTACGCACCGCAAAACCCGGAAGCAATCCCGCTCCCGGGTTTTTTGTTTCTGTCCCCCACAATTTAATTCCAAAAATCATCTTCCAATTTCTCCCCATCAATGTGTAAACATGGTTCAGTGGAAAATTTGTGGGGATAAATTATGCGTTGTTGCCGAATCGGAATAAAAAACAAAAACATAAAAAACAGCCTTGGAGCAATGTGGAATGCTTCGCATTTGG
>OQVR01000042.1_pt1 | contig 41378 bp, 27 predicted proteins | sample 1691521 | NCBI WGS metagenome assembly OQVR01 (sample SAMN03418256, study PRJEB22391) | human gut metagenome | biome: human-gut; feature: organic feature; material: feces | host: Homo sapiens | place: Tanzania | collected 2013-01
CTGACAGAGTAAAAGCTAAAGGAATATGCTGGAATTTACCAAATCCAGAGTCCCTAAAATATAGTAGGGGTAATCCGGCTTTCTATATTAATTCTTGTCGTTATCTTTATCACAATAGAATAGCATTGATATGCGGCCGCCAATCTGGAGAAATACGAAATCGAATAGCAAAATATTATGACTGCTTTTTTTATGACGAGGCTCAAGACTTGGATGGCCACGATTTCAACTTAATTCTAAAGATTATTCCTGAGAATATCAATGCGTTATTTGTAGGTGACTTTTTTCAGCATACATTTTCAACGAGTAATGATGGAAATATAAACAAAGGTCTTTATGAGAAATTGTCAAAGTATAAAAAAAGATGGGAGGACGCTGGTTTCGAAATAGATGAAACAACACTCATAAATAGTCATAGATGCTCTTCATCAATCTGTCAGTTTGTTCGTGATAAAATGGGCATTGACATATATTCCGCCAATAATAACATTTCTGAAATCCGTGAAGTGGAAACAAAAGAGGAGGCTGACATTCTCATAAAAAACGACCTTGTTCCCAAACTGTTTTTTCGAGAGGCTTGCAAGTATTCCTGTTATTCCATCAATTGGGGAGATTCTAAAGGACTTGATGATTTTGAAGATGTCTGTGTTGTCCTTAATGGGAATACCTTAAATGCGTTGCATTCTGATAACCTTAAAAATCTTGCACATACAACCAAAAACAAGTTATATGTTGCATGTACAAGAGCAAGAAGGAATATTTATTTTATTTCACTATCGTTTCTTGAGAAGTACAAGAAGGAATAGCTCCCTTGGGAAGTCGTTCTTCGAATGATGGAAAGGGATTTATGAGTATATACTATATGCTTATCGGTAAAATCCCAAAATTCAATGTATAAGGATCGTGAATATCCATGTGTTCGAAGGAGACGACGTTCTTCTCTGAAATTTTATCGATAAGTTTTGATGACTTAGTGTCGGAGGTCACAAAATACTTCACATCAGGTGTGCATTCAGCCTGCGCGAACAATTTCACATCATTTGGAATAATCAGGCGATTATCCACAGAGATGTCATTTGTCTTCCTTGCAGAATATAATATGTTTGCAAAGCCACCGGCGATAGGGGCATGCTGAATGTTGAAAGGTATAATCCGCACACTGCGCAGTGGAAGTTCGGAAATGTCTCCGTTTACACAATATTCTGCAACGGTGATTGTGGAAATGTACATCGGTATTTCCTTCTCCAGAAAGTACCGATAATAATCCTCAGCATTCTGATGCAGAGGATCGTTCTTGGAGAGGAGTCTGATAAGGAAACTGGTGTCAAGCAAAACACTGAATGTCTTTTCTTTAAGCATAAGTCCCAGCTCCTCTTATTTTAGAAATATACTCATCTATATCTATGTCTTCGAATCGGTTTCCGACCTTTTCCATTAGCCCGTCAAGATAGTCCTTATCGAAATTAGGCTTGTAGTCAATTATCTTTAGCAGTTTCAATGAAGACCTATCTATCTCCCCTGTCATGACATTTTGCTTAGCTTGAACTTGTATACCGTAATCTTTATAAAGAAGATTGCGTTCTTCGTTCTTTAAAGTCTCTCTATCTGCAGAAATCACAAGCGTGCCGTAATCTTTCGTTTCAAGATGAATGTTTGATTTGTCTTTTCCTCCTGCGTCAACAAGTGTTCCATAGAAATAAACCTCCGCATCGGCCCATAATGCATCCGAACGGTAGAACTTGGTTGTTGGTGTTATGCTCAGAATATAGCCTTCATGGGTTTGAGCCTTGAATTCAAAATCATAGTTGTGCTTGACAGCCATATTCTGTATTTGTTCTATTGCCTTGGCAGATGGCAGTTCAAGAGTGTCGATTGACTGTGTCGTAGCGACCATTGTCATTACCCCAACGAAAGCAGCTTCGGCTTGTTTCGTTACCTTAAAGATGTTCCTAACAGAACCGGATTCCAATCGGTATGCGATATCCGGTCTATTGCCTTTCATTCCTGGATAAAGAAGAGGTTCAATATTAGACAACAACGAAACTATCTCCTTGATGTCATAATTATCAGGAGAAAGTGGGTTGTTTCCTTTTTGTCCCACGACGTGTATCTCTATTTGGCCAAACTGTTCCATATCGATTACAAAAATAAAAATAATTTTCAGATTTTGTATCTGCGAGACGTAAATTTTCCCGCTCTGATGTTTAACAAGAAATAAAAAATCGGCCTTGTAGGTATCTACAAGACACAGAGGCCGCTTATAGCACGCCATTCCGTTGGGATTCGAACCCAAGACCCACAGCTTAGAAGGCTGTTGCTCTATCCAGCTGAGCTACCGAACCATCCTGATGTTTCATCACTTGAGTTGCCTCTTCGTGAAGAACGGACTGCAAATATAGGCATTTTTTGTTTAATGGCAATATTTTTTTCACGAAAGTTTCGAGATTTTATTGTCGATGCCGGGTCGCGCTGACAGGAAAAACTCTGCAAAACATCCACTTTTATAAATTTTAATAGAAGAAAATCCCACTTTACCATGCAAATCCAAATTTTTTAACCTGTTGAAAAACACGCGGATAAAGATTTGTGACCAAATATTTCGTCCACTTTTTGTCCACTCGTTGCAAAACGTTTTTACTTAGACTGTAATTTTGCATGAAAAGGTGGAGTAATCCGCACATAATTATTCTATAACCAATAAAGTTATGCGTAAATTTTTAGTTGTATTGCTTATGTTCGCCAGCGTGGTAGCCTTCGCTCAGCAACATAGTGTCAATGGAACGGTCAAAGACCAGAACGGACAGCCTGTCGTAGGACTGACCGTATTGGAGCAGGGCACCAAGAACGGTGTCATCACCGATGTCGATGGCCGCTATGACATCAGAGTATCATCATCAGAATCAGTTCTGGAATTTTCCGCATTGGGCTATTCTACAGTAACCGAGAAAGTCGGCGGACGGACTAACATTGACGTAGAAGTCAAGGAAACCGCAATTGCCCTCGACGCAGTCGTGGCGATCGGATACGGTTCGGTGAGAAAGAAAGACCTCACCACGGCGGTTTCGACGGTCAATACCGAAGACATGGCATTGAGACCGGTCACTGACGCGTCAGGATTCATTCAGGGAAAAGTTTCCGGAGTCCAGGTGACACAGACCAGCGGACAGCCGGGAAGCGGTATGGTCATCAGAGTCAGAGGTGCATCATCCATCTCATCTACCAATGACCCGCTCTACGTCGTTGACGGAGTGCCTGTCGGAACAGGAAACTATGCGATCTCATATCTCTCACCTAACGATATCGAGTCAATGCAGATCCTGAAAGACGCCTCATCAGCAGCGATTTACGGATCACGTGCAGCCAACGGCGTCGTGCTCATCACTACCAAGCAGGGCAGCAAGGGCAAAGGACCTAAGATCAATTTCAGCGCATATGTCGGACTCTCAAATGTAACCAAGACATATGACGTCCTCAATGTCGACCAGTACCGCGAACTCCAGAAAGAAATAGGAGTTGCCAATGTCCCTGAAGGACTCAAGGACGAAACCGACTGGTTTGACGAGACTTACCGCACTGGAATCACACAGAACTACCAGGTCTCAGTATCTAATGCCAATGACAAGACCCGTTACTACATGAGCCTCGGCTACAGCAACGAGCAGGGTATCCTGAAAGTCGCATATAACAAGAGGTACAATGCCAAAGTCAATCTCGAATCAGATCTCTTCAAATGGATCACCGTCGGAATGGACGTAGCATATTCCAACTACAAGAACAACGGCATCATCTCAGGTACAGGTTCCAACAGAGCCGGTGTTGTCCTTTCAGTAATCAACACCCCTACATATGCCAAGCCTTGGAGCGAAACCAACCCTGACTGGTACTGGACACAGTTCTACGGAGCCAACCTTACTACTCCTTCAGAGAACCTGGCCAGAACAGAAAACAACTTCGAGCAGACCGACAGGGCAGTGATGTCAGCATTCGCGCGCATCAACTTCACAAAGCACTTGAACTTCAAGAGCACCGTCAGCATGGACCGCCGCTGGGTTCACAGCTACTCTTTCCTTGATCCTATCCATACATCATACGGTAGGACACAGCACGGAGAAGCATCTGACTCCAGAAGCGACGACAGAAGAATGGTTTACGACAACATATTGAACTACAATAATGTATTCGGCAAACACTCGCTCGAACTCATGGGCGGTATGTCAGCCACAACTTCAGACTGGCAGCAGCTCTCAGGCTCAAGAAACTACTTCTCCGCAGAAAACAACAACGTGCTCTTCGGACTGAACGGAGGTAACAAGGGCGGCCTCAGAGGCCAGAGCCAGAGCTGGAGCGAATGGGCAATCATGTCATACCTCGCCCGTGCAGCCTACAACTTCGACAGCAGATACTACCTCACCGTAGCGTTCAGAGCCGACGGCTCCTCAAAGCTTGCGCCGGGACACAAATGGGGATATTTCCCGTCAATGTCAGCAGCATGGAGAATTTCAGGCGAAAACTTCATGAAAGACGTAAGATGGCTGAATGACCTCAAACTCCGTGTGGGCTGGGGACAGCAGGGTAACCAGGAAGGCCTCAGCGACTATGCTTGGCAGCAGATGTACTCTACCAACTACTATGACTGGACAGATTCCAAATATGCTGACGCTGTTCCTACACTCGGAGGAAAATCCAACATCGGAAACAGGGAACTCACATGGGAGACCACATCACAGTGGGACCTCGGTCTGGATCTGTCCGTGCTTAACAGCAGACTCACATTCACTTACGACGTCTATCGCAGATATACCAAGAACCTGTTGATAACCGTTCCTATGCCGTCTCCATATTCTGACCTCATCAGAAATGACGGAGAGATGAGCAACTGGGGTATGGAATTCGCGATTTCATCTGTCAACTTCGACAAGAACGACTTCAGGTGGACAACCGATTTCAACCTCTCTTTCAACCGCAACAAGGTCGAGAAACTCACACTCCAGAAAGTGTATAACTACACCTCCACATCCGAGGCGCTCAGCGAGCAGGTCGTAAGGATGACAGAAGGAAAACCTCTTTCATGCTTCTATGGACTCACTGCCAAAGGCGTTGACCCTGAGACCGGTATGATTGTCTATGAGGACTACAACAAAGACGGCAAGATCAATTCTTCTGACCGTCACTACATCGGCGATGCCAACCCGGACTTCATCTGGGGTATGACAAACACTTGGAGCTATAAGGGACTGAACCTCAGCGTTCTCCTCACAAGTTCCATCGGAAACGACATCTACAACGCATCCAAGATAGAGATGATCGGTATGTACAACGGTTCCAACCAGATTACCGATGTCCTCCGCAGATGGCGTGTCCCTGGACAGGTGACAGACATCCCTAAGGCAGGCGAAGTTGATAACCTCAAGGCTTCCACAAGATGGATTGAGAACGGCTCTTATCTGAAGATCAAGAACATCACTCTCTCTTACGACTTCTCCGGCAAGTTCCTCAAGAAACTGAATCTCACCAAGATACAGCCGTACATTACACTTGCCAACATGTTTACATTCACCAAATATTCCGGATACGACCCAGAAATGAGCCAGTACTCAAGCGCTACAAGCATGGGAATTGACTGGGGCACATACCCTAACGTCAAGACTGTGACATTCGGTGTCAATGTGGATTTCTGATGACTAAGGAGGCATTAATATGAAAATTATAAATTTGATTCTTTCGGCAGCTGTCGTTGTGGCATTCCAGGCTTGCGACCTGGACCTGAATCCTCACACATCATACAATGAAAACAATGTGAATGTGAAGAATGACAGCGAAAGCCAATATTCTACCAGAACGGATATGTTGGGACTTCGCAACTCCCTGTACAACAGCTGGGTAAAAGACATTCAGGAAAAAGGATACATGGACTGGCTCATCACTACCGAGACCAGGAGCGACAACGCTTACTGCGGCAGCCCGTCCACCGGAGCGATCGTAGCCATCGAGGCCAACAATCAGGATCCGGCCAATTCCAATGTCGCCCGCGACTGGGACTGGTACCTCAAGCAGATAAGCAACGCCAACAACATTATCTGCAACATTGACAATATCTTCGAGAAAGATACTTCCGCAGTGAAGATGACTCAGAAAGAGCACGACGAGTGGAAATCCGAGGCATTGTGCTGGAGGGCTTTCAACCTCTTCAGGATGGCCCAGCTCTGGGGCGATGCTCCTATGATTACCGTCATCCCTCCTGAAATCACATCGGAGAACATCGAGGACGTTTACGAGGACTATTATCCGAAACGTACTCCTGTCGATGAGATTTACGGACAGGTAATCGAAGACCTCAACTACGCCTGCGACAACGCACCTGATGTCAATGCGTCTGACAAGTATCTGTTCTCCAAGGCTTTCGCGCATGGTTTGAGGGCGAGAGTCTATGCCGAGAAGCAGCGCCAGGACTGGAATCAGGTCATCAATGACTGCGTGGCAGTCGAGGGCATGGGCTTCTCACTCGTGGACAATTACGGCGACCTCTGGGGCTATAACGACGATGACGCCGTAAGAAACACCAAGGAATCCATCTTCGAGGTCACCTGGTCACGCAACTCCGGAAACTGGGTATGGATGATGTATCACCGCAATGCCTACAACCCATCAGACAGCTACTCATGGGCAAAATGGACTACTCCTTCCAGAAATCTCGCAGCCGCTTATGATGCAGCCGGCGATACTGAAAGAAAGAATGCGTCCATCGTTTACGACGAGTGCGGCTGGAGCCTCTACTATCCTGCAGCAAAATATGCTTTCATGCATAAGGTTCCTACCAATGCCAGCAGCATGATCCTCATGCGTCTCGGAGAAATCTATCTCCTTCATGCTGAGGCTCTTGTGATGACAGGCGACCTTGACAACGCATACATCTATACGAACAAGACCAGAAACAGAGCCGGCCTGGCCGACCTTCCTCTTTCAGTGAAGAGCAGCAAAGAGTCAATGCTGAAGGCCGTTCTGGACGAGCGCAGGCTTGAGCTTGCCTTCGAAGGCTTCCGCTTCTTCGACCTTGCCCGTCACGACATGATCAAGGATGTGCACAATTCAATGTCAGATCCTTCATCACCGAACTATGACTCATATTGGCAGAAACGCACACCTCTTACGGATGAAACCATTCTGTTCCCAGTTCCGCAGACTGCCATTGACAAGAACTCCAATTTGACACAAAACCCTGGATATTAGAAATGAAATACTCATCTATATGTGCTTTTTTGGCGATGGCGTTCATGATGTCATGCAGCTGCGATTCTAAAAACTCGACGCAGACTCCTGACCCGGAACCGAAGCCGGAACCACAGCCGGAAGTTGAAGGAGCATACTCTTATACGACAACGGCGGACAAGTCCAGCCTCTTCGCGGAGAAAACAATCTCTTTCGGAAAGACTGCATCAATGTCACCATATGCGGTACGTTTCACTGACGATACCTATCAGACTGTTGACGGTTTCGGTGCAGCATTGACAGTAGCCTCCTGCTACAACATCCTGAAAATGCCTCAAGACAAGAGGGAGGCCTTCCTGAAACATATGTTCGATACCGAGACTGGCATAGGCAGCTCATTGATAAGGGTTTGCATCGGCGGCTCGGACTTTTCCATCGAGCGTTTCACATGGTGCGACACCAAGGGAATCGAGAACTTCGCTCCGGCAGAATATGACTTGAAATATGTCATTCCGGTATTGAAGGAAATCAAGAAGATCAATCCTTCGCTTAGAATAATCGGCTCTCCTTGGACAGCTCCGCGCTGGATGAAGAAAGCGGTCAACTCGGATATCGACTGGTACAGCTGGACAGGAGGTACACTCAAGCCGTCATGCTATCAGGACTATGCTGAATATTTCGTGAAATGGATTCAGTACATGCAGTCGCAAGGACTTGACATCTATGCCGTTACGCCGCAGAATGAACCGCTCAACGCAGGTAATTCAATGTCAATGGTAATGCATTGGGACGTGGCCAGGGACTTCATCAAGACAGCCTTGGGCCCTGCCTTCAAGAAGGCCGGACTGGACACCAAGATTCTCGTGTTCGACCATAACTACAATTATGACAACATGAGTGACCAAGCCCAGTATCCGCTCAAGATATATGCTGATGCCCAGGCTTCCGCCTACATCGCAGGTTCCGCATGGCACAACTACGGCGGAAACGTGTCCGAGCTGGACAAGATAGTAGCCGGAGCCCCTGACAAGGAATTGTATTTCACCGAGGCCTCCATCGGCACCTGGAATTACAACTTCGGATCCTGTCTTATCAATGACATGAGAGATATCTTCTTCGGCCTGCTCAGGCGCGGCGGAAAAGGTGTCACCCTGTGGAATCTCATGCTCGACGAAAACAAAGGTCCTTATACGAATGCCGACGGCTCCTGCAAGACATGCTACGGAGCGGTGACCATAGCCTCTTCCGACTATTCGTCACTGGACTATTACACTCATTACTATAACATTGCGCATTGCTCCAAAGTTATAGAACAGGGTGCGGTCAGAATCGGAACCAAAGGCTATACCGCCGACGGACTGGAATACCTCGTGTTCAAGAACCCGGACAATTCCTACGGCGTGATTATTCTCAATGAAAATACTGATGCCAGGCAGCTTGTCTTCATCTCATCAGAACATTCTGTGAAATGCGACGTCCCTGCCAAGTCAATAGTTTCTTTGAAATGGAAAGATTAAAAGATTAGAACAATGAACAAGATATTGAAAACTATGGCATTGCTTGCAGTGCCCGCAACAGTTGCCGTTTCCTGCAAAGATGACGGTATGGACGTCAAATTCACGGACAAGGGCCCTGAAATGACGATTGAAAGTTGCGCAACAGAAGCTTTCATGGGCGATTCTGTAAGATTCTCCATAAAGCTGAACGACGAGTTCCCTCTTTCTACATTGAAAGCGAAACTTCTCTTCGACGGTACCTCGGTCAGCGATCTGACAATCCGTACAAAGACATACGGAACCTATGACGCTGCAATTTTCGTCCCTCTCCTTAAGGACATTCCGGACGGAACCGCCGAAATCACCTTCACCGCCCAGAATACCGGTCTGGGAATCACCGAAGAGACGGTTGAGGTCAATGTCAGCAGGCCGGCCCCTTCGACATTGACACTTCTCTCCGGAGGCAAGGAATACACCATGACAAAGAGCGGCGACTTCTCTTATGAGGTGACCGACGCGTTCCCTGCAGAGGCTTCAGCATTGATCAAATGCGTGCCTGCAGCCGGTCAGCCTGCGATTTGGCTCGGATGGGACGGCTCTGCGCTGAAACCTGTCGCTGCCGAATCTTCAAGCACGATTCCGTTCACAGCCGTAAAGAGCGGTACATATAAGATTACTGCAGACCTCATGTCTCTGTCGGCATCTCCATTCGGCAGCATCACCTCATCATTGTCTGAGTCTGCCAATGTGGAAATGCTCAACCTTCTCCAGGGCTCGGAAATCAAGTTTGCCGGCATTGACAAACCGGACCAGTGGAATCTGGACTACGACTACTTTACCCTCAATGCTGATAACACCGTGACATTCAAGGCGATGGACGGCCTTTACAAACTGACTGCTGATTTCAGCGGCAAGTTCATAAAGGTCGAGGCGATGGCAGACAAGGACAACTATGCTACTTTGGATTCAAAGGGTGCAATCTGGGCCATCGGTGCTGGCATCGGAAAACCTGGCATCGGTCCGTCTTGGAACACTGACGACGGTGTATGGTGCATGGCACAGACCGAGGAAGGCGTTTACAGAATCACCTTCACGGCCGGAGCTTCTATCTCCAAGACAGGATTCTCATTCAAGTTCTTCTGCCAGAGAGGCTGGGGCGGCGAGTTCGGCTCCTATGCTTCTTTCAATGACGAGACCGGTCTGTTCAAGGTTACTGACAGCGGCAATATCGAACCTGCTGCAGAATCCGCTTCACTCGAAGTCGGCAAATCATACCAGTTCATTGTGGATGCCAATGCGGGAAACAGTGCTGCTTCGCTCACAATAAAGAACGTGGAGATTCCTGTCAATTCATTGGATATCAAGGTGAACGGTATTCAGGCAAGCCGCCTGTCCGCAACCCATTATCAGATTGCGTCAATGTCATTGAACAAGGATGAGGCTATTGCCATTTCAGGTGTTGCAGACCTTGCGAACTGGTATCTTGACCCTGATTTGTTCTACCTCGACGGTGCAACCATCAAACTCAATGTCGTAAGCGGTACATTCGCAGTGGATCTGTACCTTGACTATGGTTATGCGACCCTCCGCAGACTTGCTGCTGACGGTTCTGAGGCTACAATCAAGGACGGTGCCCTCTGGATGATGGCATGGGGACTTGCCAATCCTGTGATGACCAGTCAGTTCGCTTTCAATCCGGGAGAGGCCTTCTGTATGGCCCAGGTCCGTCCGATGGTGTTCCAGTTTACCGGTATTGCGGTAGATGAGAAAGACGGCACTACACTCGGCGGAAGATTCAGATATGACTACATTTCTGCGAAGTACTTCGGTCAGGACGGCTGGGGCTCAGAGAAAGGTAAGATTCTCGGTGATGCAGGAAGTGTGAAATACACGGACAGCGCAGCTGAATTCTTCGATACTACAGTCGGATTGAACGACAACATCGGTCTCAAGGAAGGTGTCCAGCTGGAAAAGGGTTCAGTTTATGTCCTTACCATTGACCTTTCTACTACTGCTACAGACGGTGTGGAATTGATTGACTTCAAGAAAATCAAATAATTGAACAGTGGAGTTCCGCGAATGCGAAACTTGTAGACAAAACCTATTTATCCGAAGGTCCGGCGTCCAGAACAGATGCCGGACTTTTCTTTTTTCCGCGGCTTTGAGTATCTTCGCAGAATATTTGGGAAAATACCGCCGTATCGACGTATGAAGAAATTTGCATATATAATTCTGATCTTGTGCCTGTACTCCTGCAGGCATGAAACCGGCATAGTGAGGGAGACCATAAACGAACTCGATGCGACATTGGAGATGAAGGAGACCTATGAGAAGGCTTTCGACTCCCGTATCAAATCCATCCGGGAAGTTTACCGCTCCGACAGAAGTTACGAAAATCAGATTGCGTTCAATTTCAGGATGGCAAACGAGTTCCGTTCGAACAACTTCGACTCCACTGTTTTCTTTCTCGCATCCAACAAGAGGCTTGCTTCGCAACATGATGACAAAGAGCGGCTTGCGGCTGCAAATCTTTTACTGGTAGAGGTGTATGCCAAGGCCGGATATCACATTGAAGCTAATACTCTGATGCAGCATGTGATTTCGGAAGGAATCCCTGCCGGCCAGAAACTCCAGTATCTGCGGACCAGACATACTTTGGCCGGAGAGCTTATGTATTACGCCTCAGACGATACCGTAGGGGAGTATCAGTTCGATGACAGGAACAAGCTGCGTGATTCCCTGATGAAGTACGTGACGCCGGGAACCTACGAGTGGTATGACCTGAACAGGGAGGCGGCCCTCTCGGCAAAGGATTCGGCATCCGTGCGGAAATTCGCACAGAAGATGATGTCAATGTCGAAGGACAAGGACCTGAGGAGATATGCCAGCGCATGCTACTATTATTCGGAAGGAGTTTCCAGCGTGCAGAAAGACAGCCTCCTTTATTGGCTTGGCCAGTCGGCCCAGGCTGATATCTGTGCCGCCAATAAGGATTATGCGTCATTGAACATTATAGCGGAGAACATATTCGACAGGGGAGACGTGGACAGGGCGTTCAAGTATTGCGCAGACCACTGTATGCAGGATGCTCTTTCGTATAACGGAAAACTGCGTCCGTGGCAGATATCCAAGTTCTTTCCGCGTATAGAACACGAATATGAACTGCGCCAGAGGCGGCAGAACAGTCTGATGATTACCGCCATCGCTTTCGTGAGTCTTCTGCTGGCTTTGCTTGCGGTGCTGTCACTCCACATCTTCAGGCATCATCAGATACTTGCCAGGACTAATGAAGAACTCAAGTCATTGAACAACAGGATAAAAGAGGCGGACAAGATCAAGGAGGAGTACATCGCTCTGTTCCTCGGCATGGTGTCGGACAACATAAACAAGACGCGCAAGTATCAGAATCATATCCTGAAATATCTCAAGCGCGGCAATGAGAAATATATCATTGACGAAATCGAGATGCTGCCGCCGATAGACGAGGACATCAAGACATTCTACAAGATGTTCGACGAGACCTTCCTGAATCTTTATCCGGATTTCATCGAACAGTTCAATGCCCTGCTTGCGGAAGGCTCAGCCATCGTGCCGAAGGACAATGACATGCTGACTCCGGAGCTCAGGATCTTTGCTCTGGTGAAGCTTGGCGTAAGTGAGTCATCCAAGATTGCGTCCCTACTTCATTACTCGGCCAATACAGTGTATAACTACCGGGCCAAAATCAAGAACAAGTCCCGTGTGCCGCGTGAGCAGTTCGAGGATATGGTCAGAGAAATCAGATGATGTCTTTTTCGGCCGGGTCCGTTGCTTTTGCAACGTTTTTTTAGTAATTTTACGCGATTTTTGCAGAACGACGTAAGGGTGACTTTTGCATAACCCGTTGACAATAAACATTAAAACATTTTATATGACACAGAAAAAATCAAACATCGTGGCCATCATTACAATGTGCTTCATCTTCGCGATGATCTCATTCGTGACCAATATGGCCGCACCTTTCGGAAACATCTGGAAAGGCCAGTACAGCTGGGCCGGCATGATGGGTAACATGATGAACTTTGCTGCATATCTCTTCATGGGAATCCCTGCAGGAAAGATGCTTCTCAAGTATGGTTACAAGAAAACGACACTCGTTGCACTTGCAACAGGTTTCTTCGGTATGGTAATCCAGTGGATTTCAAGTCGTGCATTCCTCGGTGCATCTGCAATCTATGTATATCTTCTCGGTGCATTCGTCTGCGGATTCTGCGTTTGTATGCTCAATACCGTTGTCAATCCTATGCTCAACATTCTCGGAGGCGGCGGAAACAAGGGTAACCAGTACATCCAGATCGGCGGTTCATTGAACTCACTCGCAGGAACATTGACCCCGCTCCTCGTAGGTGTCCTTATCGGAACTGTTACTGACAAGACAGCCATGAGCGACGTCGCTCCGCTTCTCTTCATAGCGATGGGTGTATTTGCGATTGCCTTCCTCATCATTTCAAGAGTGAACATTCCGGAGCCTGCAGCTGAAAGAAATTCAGTAAAATATGAGCACAGCCCTTGGAGCTTCCGTCACCTCGTGCTCGGCGTGGTTGCAATCTTCTTCTATGTCGGTGTTGAGGTAGGTATCCCTGCACAGATGATCTTCTACTTCTCTGACACTACAGAGGCCGGTGCAGGTATCGCAGTCAACGGAGCTGCCATCGGTGGAGCCATTGCAGCAGTTTACTGGCTTCTCATGATGGTAGGCCGTATCTGCAGCTCATTCATCAGCGGAAAGGTAAGCACAAAGGTTCAGCTCACAGTTGTATCGACAGTAGCAATCATCTTCGTCATCATAGCCATCTTCCTCCCGAAGGACATTACCATGACAATGCCTGCATACAGCGTTGAGGACGGCTTTACTATGGCAGCAGGTGTTCCTGTGAAGGCTCTCTTCCTCGTGCTCTGCGGTCTTTGCACATCACTCATGTGGGGAGGTATCTTCAACCTCAGTACCGAGGGCCTCGGAAAATACACCGAGCAGGCTTCAGGTATCTTCATGATGATGGTTGTCGGCGGTGGCGTCATGCCTCTTATCCAGGACTTCCTCGCAAGCGCAGTAGGTTACATGGGCAGCTACTGGCTCGTAGTTGCGATGCTTGCATACATCCTCTACTATGCTCTTGTAGGATGCAAGAATGTCAATCCTGAAATTCCAGTGGAATAATATTTAATTTAATTGATTATGAACAAGATGGATATGCCTTATGTAGTTGGTGTGGATGTCGGTGGACAGACTACCAAGATAGGCGTTGTCGATATGCGCGGCCAGGTTCTGGCCCAGACAGTTATCCGTACCGACACTTATGGCGAGGTCGATCCTTACATCGACGAACTCGCTGAAGCTATCAACAAAGTGATTGCGGATGCAGGCGTTACCGGTCAGGTGCGCGGTATCGGAATGGGTATTCCTAACGGAAACTACTATACCGGAGAAATCGAGAATGCGGTCAATCTCAAGTGGGGCAACAAGGGAACAGTTCCTGTCGCAAGCCTCCTGAAAGAGAAGATGAACGGTATTCCTGTAGCTCTTACCAATGATGCCAATGCTGCTGCAATGGGTGAGATGACCTATGGAGCCGCACGCGGTATGAAGAACTTCATCATGATTACCCTCGGCACAGGTGTCGGCAGCGGTATCGTCATCAATGGTGAGGTTGTCTATGGTCATGACGGCTTTGCAGGTGAGCTTGGCCATACATGTGCCGTAAGACACAACGGCCGTCTCTGCAACTGCGGAAAGACAGGCTGTCTCGAGACCTATACCTCAATTCCTTCGCACGTGCCAGACCGCCGAAGAGGACGATAGCCTCAGGTGCGCTGAAAGCGATGAAATCGGCAAATGACTGTCCGAGGATTGTTCCTGTGTACTCGAAAATCTTGAGAGCGAGCTTGTCACCTTCCTTGGCAGCCTCGAAAACATCCTTTGAAGAAATGTCGAGCCTATCGAAAGGTCAATGAATGCAAACGTTCTTCCTTTGTGGCGTGACAAGGTGAAGATCGTATTCTCTCAGCTTAAGGAATCAGATGCCGCCATCCTCGGTGCATCTGCATTGGCTTGGGAACTCTAAAGATATTTGTCGGCGCAGGCCGACGGACAGAATAACTCAAACGGGATGCCGACGATTTTGCCGGCATCCCGTTTACTTGTACTTGAATCTAACCTAATTGTTTGCTTTCATAAATGCCGTTTTCCGGAAGTCTTGCATGCGAAAACGGAAATTTCTGTAAGTTTTATGTGAAATGAACCAGTTTTGAACCGGATTGTTCCGTAGAGAACATTTATCTTTACGTCCACATTACTACTTACTTGACTTGATTATGAAAAATGATTGGGACTGGCTGGACTCTGAAATCCGGTCAGTCCCAATTGGTTATATATTCGGATATTTCACTTCAGTGAGGAACAGCGCATGACCTGGGACGGACTGGCCCGCATCGGAACGTGTACCTGCATTGACAAGTTCCTGAATCCATCCGGCAGGCTTCCGGCCGCGGCCGACCTCCAGCATTGACCCGACTACGGCTCTTACCATGTTCCTGAGGAACCTGTCGGCCCGTATCGTGAACACGAGATAGTCTCCGTCGGAGTAGGGATAGCCCATCATCGTCACGTGGTCAGGTTTCCAGTATTCCCAGCGAGCTTCGGTGACTGTGCAGATGGACGTCTTGTTGTTTCCGCCCACCTTTTCGAAGCACCTGAAATCATGCTCGCCGAACAGAAATCCGCAGGCTTCGTTCATTGCTTCCAGATCCAGATCGTATGGGCAAAAATGTGACCTTGACGCTATGAATGGGTCTTTTTTTCTGTGTATGAAATATTTATAGGCCCTGCTTTCGGCGTCGAATCTGGCATGAAAATCATCATTGGCCTTGAACACATCATGTACGGCTATTCCGGCCGGTAACATGGCATTTAATTTGTAGCATAGCCAACCGGTCTCTGAAACGCGTGCAGACTCAGTTTCGAAGTGCGCCACGTAGTTTATCGCGTTCACTTTCGTGTCGGTACGCCCAGCACCGGTAACCGTTATTTCTTCGTTCAGGAGAGTTGAAAGAACTTTCTGCAGGCTATCCTGGACTGAAGGGGCGTTTGACTGAATCTGCCAGCCCGAAAAGGCAGAGCCGTTGTATGACAAACGTATGCAGTATCTCATGTAGTTGCTGTTTTTTATCTGTACTGAGACCGGAAAAATGGTCTGCGGACACAAAGATAATAAATCTGCCGCTGCCTGACGTGTTGTGAAATTTAAAATTATACAATAATGGAAAGTGTTAATATCAAAGAACTCAATGAGCGCATCCAGCGTGAGAGCTCTTTCGTTGACCTTCTTTCGATGGAAATGGGCAAGGTCATTGTGGGACAGAAACAGCTTATCGAGAACCTGCTCATAGGACTGCTCGCTAATGGCCATATCCTTCTCGAAGGTGTGCCTGGACTTGCCAAGACATTGGCTATCAATACACTCGCTCAGGCTGTGAGTGCAAAATTCAGCCGAATCCAGTTTACTCCGGACTTGCTTCCTGCTGATGTGCTGGGAACATTGATTTACTCCCAGAAGAACGAGCAGTTCGAGGTCCACAAGGGTCCTATCTTCGCGAACTTCGTGCTTGCGGATGAGATTAACCGTTCTCCGGCCAAGGTCCAGTCTGCTCTTCTCGAGGCGATGCAGGAGCGTCAGGTGACCATCGGTGAGGAGACCTTCAAACTGCCGGAGCCTTTCCTTGTGATGGCAACTCAGAACCCTATCGAGCAGGAGGGAACATATCCGCTTCCTGAGGCACAGGTGGACCGTTTCATGCTGAAAGTTGTGGTCTCATATCCTAAGAAAGAGGAGGAACGTCAGATTATTCGCATGAACAACACTGGGGAATTCCATAAGGCGCAGCCGGTTGTGTCGCCTGAAGATATCGTTCGCGCACGTCAGGTCGTCCGTGATGTCTATATGGATGAGAAGATCGAGAAATATATCGTGGATATCGTATATGCCACAAGAACTCCTGCTGATTACAACCTCAAGGAACTTTCAGGCCTGATTTCCTACGGCGCCTCGCCTCGTGCCAGCATTTCATTGGCCATGGCAGCGAAGGCTTACGCTTTCATAAAGAGAAGAGGATATGTAATTCCTGAGGATGTGCGTGCGGTATGCAACGAGGTTCTCCGCCATCGTATCGGACTTACTTATGAGGCTGAGGCTGAGAATATTACCACGGAGAACATTATTTCTCAGGTACTCAACGCGGTGATTGTTCCTTAATGCGCAGTCCCCGAAAACTGGTGAAAATCGAATAATATGGACCAGAATGCAAGTGACCTGCTGAAAAAAGTCAGGAAAATTGAAATCAAGACAAGGGCTCTCTCGCATCAGATATTTGCGGGAGAGTACCATTCTGCTTTCAAGGGACGTGGTATGGCTTTCAGCGAGGTCCGCGAATACCAGTACGGCGACGACGTGAGGAACATGGACTGGAACGTAACCGCCAGGCTTAGAGCTCCTTACGTAAAAGTGTTCGAGGAAGAGCGCGAAATGACGGTCATGCTTCTCATTGACATCAGCCGCTCAGGATTCTTCGGCACTGTAGGGGGAACCAAGCGTGACATGCTGGCCGAGATAGCCGCCGTGCTTTCATTTTCGGCGATTATCAACAATGACAAGGTCGGAGCCCTGTTTTTCAGCGACCGGGTGGAAAAGTTCATCCCTCCACGCAAGGGCCGCAGCCATCTGCTCCGCATCATCCGCGAAATCATCGAACTGAAACCGGAATCATCCGGAACAAACATAAGCGAGGCCCTCAGGTTCCTTACCAATGCCATAAAGCAGAAATGTACGGCCTTCCTCCTGTCCGACATGATGGACACGGACGAAGACGGGACTCCGAGATACGAAGACGCGATAAAAGTGGCCGTGAACAGGCATGACCTGTCGGTAATAAGGGTTTTCGACCCGCGCGAAAGGACGATTCCGGACATCGGTCTTGTCAATGTCAAAGACTCTGAGACAGGACAGACTGCCTGGATCAATACCGCAAGCGCGAAAGTCCGCCGGGAATATGCGGCTGCCGCAGAGCGGTCTGAGGCCAATGCCGTGAAACTTTTCCGCAGGTATCAGATCGACAATGTGGCGATTTCGACCGGAAGTGATTACGTCAAGAGTCTTATGGCCTTTTTTGACAACAGATAATTATGAAGAGGATATTGATGGCATTGTTCGCATCGTGCATTGTGGCGATGGCGATATTTGCCCGAGAAAGAGAATATGATCCGGCTGTTCATCCGGGTATCGTCCCGTCAGGAGAAGCCTTTCTGGAACAGTTGCAGAAAAGGGATTCTGTCCTGATAGCTGACCAGCTCCGATATGGTTTCCGTCTTGACAATGTCAAGGCAGGTACCGTATTGGGCCTTCCTGACCTCTCGAAAGGTGTCATGGACAGCATTGAACTTGTCAGTGACTGGAAGATTGATACCCTGAAAATCAGGAGAAAGACTCAGGAGATGAACCTCGAGGGCAGTTTCGTCATAACCTCATTCGATGAAGGAAAATACGAACTTCCGGACATCGCCGTCCAGAGGACGACGCCTGACGGAAAAATTGACACCCTGCTTTTCGCAGGAAAGGACCTTGAGGTTTTGTCAATGCCGGTAGATACGACCACTTTCAAGCCTCACGACATCAAGGGCCAGATCCGTTACCCTCTGACATTCAAGGAAATACTTCCATATATCATTGGCATACAGCTCCTTGCCGTGATTATAATCCTTGTCGTTTCCCTGCTTAAGATGCGCAAGAAGAATGAATCCGGAGAAGGCGGCTTAAAAGAGCCGGCTTACATCGTGGCGCTCAAGAAACTCGACAAGTTCCGCGGAAACAAACTTTGGGAACCTGAAAAACAAAAGCAGTTCTATAGCGGTGTGACGGATGTCCTCCGCGAATATATTGCGGCGAGATTCGGTGTCGGAGCCATGGAAATGACGACTGCTGAAATATTCGAGGGCCTGAAAGACAAGGAGATACCTCAGGAGATAATGGAAGAGACCAGAAATCTTTTCGTCACGTCCGACCTTGTGAAGTTCGCCAAGATGACGGTTTCCGATGATGAAAATGTGAAAGCTGTCCCGTCTGCCGTAAGGTTCGTGACAACTACTTGGAAATCAGAAGAAGAGGAGGAGAAATAATATGTTTTTCGAATATCCGCATCTGCTGTGGCTGCTGGTCATTCCTGCATTGCTCATTGTTCATTACATCTATCTGGAGCTTTGCGGAAGGCGACCTCACCTCAGAGTGTCTGACATAAGATACTGGAAAGCCGGCGGCAACTCCGTTTTGGCATACCTGAGACATGCTCCGATGCTGCTGCGGACTGTTGCACTGTCGATGATAATCATCGCAATCGCCAGACCGCGTTCGTCCAGCAAGATGGACAAAATCGACACTGAAGGCATTGATATAGTCCTTGCGATGGACGTTTCCACCAGTATGCTTGCAAGGGACTTCACTCCGGACAGGATCAGCGCGGCCAAAGACATTGCGATAGAGTTCATTTCGCAGCGTCCTTCAGACCGCATCGGCATTGTGGTATTTGCAGGTGAGAGTTATACTCAGTGCCCGTTGACGACTGACCGTGCGACATTGATAAACCTCATGAAGGAGATTCAGACCGGACTCATCGAGGATGGAACTGCGATAGGAAACGGACTGGCGACGGCTGTTGCCAGAATGCAGGGCTCGGATGCCAAGAGCCGTGTGGTCATACTTCTTACTGATGGTGTGAACAACAGGGGAGAGATTACCCCTCAGACGGCTGCGGACATCGCAAAGACTTATGGCATAAGGGTTTATACGATAGGTGTGGGCGCAAACGGCACTGCACCTTATCCTGTGATTACTCCGTGGGGCGTACAGATGCAGGATGTGGAAGTGGAAATCGACGAGGACCTCCTCAAGGGCATTGCGGAAACTACCGGAGGAAGATATTTCCGTGCGACCGACAATACCAAGCTTTCGGAGATTTATTCTGAAATCAACAAGATGGAAAAGGCGCGCACTACCATTGACAGTTTCCCTGTATATAAGGAACTTTTCATGGACTTCGCCCTTGTGGCATTGATCTGTCTCCTTCTTGAAGTGGTGGTCAATGCGTTCATATTGAAGAGGTTGCCGTAAAAACGAAGCGTTATGATTTATTTTGCACAAGCACAATATCTTTTTCTCCTGCTGCTCGTTCCGGTTTTTCCGGTACTTTACGGGCTGATGCAGTACAGGCGCACGCGGAGGATCCGCAAGTTCGGCGACGAGAAACTTGTCAATGAACTTATGCCGTCCCGTTCACGTACCAAAGGATGGGTGCGTAACATCCTCTTTTCATTGGCTTTCATGTTCTTCGTAATCGGTCTTTCCCGTCCGCAGATGGGTGCGAAGCTGAAGGAACATCAGAGCAAGGGTGCCGAGGTCATGATCGCTTTGGACGTTTCCAACTCGATGTTGGCGAGGGATTATTCACCGAACCGTCTTGAGCGTGCAAAACTGGCCATTTCCAGACTTGTGGACAAGCTCGACGGTGACAGAGTGGGTTTGGTGCTCTTTGCCGGAACCTCCTTTGTGCAACTCCCGATTACCACTGACTATGTCTCTGCCAAGATGTTTCTCGGGAATATTTCCACTGAGTCGATACCTGTTCAGGGTACTGCAATCGGCGATGCGATAAATACTTGCATCAGAAGTTTCAGCGCACAGAGCGAGAAGAGTCGTGCGATAATCGTGATTACCGACGGAGAAAACCATGAAGATGACCCTGTGGCTGCTGCAAAACAGGCTGCGGACATGGGAATCATGGTCTATACGATAGGTGTTGGTTCTCAGCAGGGACAGCCGATTCCGATGAAAAACGGGCTTCTGAAAGACTCCAAGGGCAATATTGTCGTTACCAAACTGGATGAAAATACTCTGAAGGAAGTTGCGAAGGCCGGAAACGGGGCCTATGTCCATGCCGGCAACGACGAATTCGGACTGAATCCCGTCATCAATGACATAAGGAAGCTGGATGAGGAAGAGTTCAAGTCCATTGTTTTCGAGGAATACGATGAACAGTTCATGTATTTCTTCGCGATAGCATTGGGCCTGCTTGTGATACAGATGCTGATAGGAGAGCGCAAGGTGCTGCGTCATCTCTTTGATAAAAGATAAGTAAGATGAAGATTCTCAGATATATGCTGGTTTTGTCAATGCTGCTGTCCGTGGCATTGACAGCCTCCGCGCAGATCGACAGACACGATGTGCGTGCGGGAAACCGCAAGTTCAGGAAGGACAACTGGAAGGAAGCGGACATTTCCTACAGGAAAGCTCTTGTGAAGGATTCCACCTCCGTGGCGGCCAACTACAATCTGGCCAACACCTTGTACCGTCAGGAAAATTTTGAGGAAGCGGAGAAACTGATGAAGAAAATCGGTAACAATGCTTCCGCTAGTGCCAATGCTGCTGATTACTGGTATAACACCGGAGATATCGCAATCGCCAAGAAAGACTGGCAGGGTGCTGTCAATGCCTTCAAGGAGGCTCTCCTGAAGAATCCTTCCGACATGGATGCGAAAGAGAATTACATCTATGCGAAGAAAATGCTGGAAAACCAGCAGAAGAACGGCGGCGGCAACGGGGACGGTCAGGACAATCAGGACCAGAACAATCAGAATCAGGACCAGAATCAGAACGGTCAGGACCAGAACAAAGATCAGAATAATGACCAGAACAAGGACGGTCATAACAAGGATCAGAACCAGAACCAAAATCAGAATAACGATCATGGTAATGGCGGTCAGCAGCCTCAGCAGGGGCAACAGGGGCAGGAAGGGAAGATTTCTCCTCAGCAGGCCCAGCAGATGTTGAGGGCTATCCAGGCCAAAGAGAAAGAAACTCAGGATAAAGTCAATAAAGAAAAGGCTGACGCATTGAAGTCAAGACAGAAAGAAAAGAACTGGTAGGATTATGAGAGCATTGATAAGAAAAGCAGTTTTGGTATGTGTGCTGGCATTGGCCTGCATATCTGCGATGGCACAGAACCACATCAAGGTGGATGCACCTGACATTGTGGGCGCGGACGAGCAGTTCAATGTCACTTTTATCATTGACGGGGAAGACAAACCCAGCGGTTTCAACTGGGCTCCAGGAGATGATTTCAATCTTGTGTGGGGGCCCCAGACAGGTTCTTCTACACGCATAAGTGTAGTGAACGGAAAGAGGTCCAAGACTTCGCAATATACTTATACTTATATCATTACACCTAAGAAGACCGGAAAGTTCGAGCTTCCTGCAGCATCGGCCAAGATACGTGGAAATGTCGTCACATCTTCCCCTATGGCTATCGAGGTCCTTTCCAACGGCTCGTCATCGTCCTCTTCGCAGCAGTCAGGAGGCGCGTCAGCCGGTTCGTCAGGCTCCAAAACGTCAGTCTCGTCCGGGGATCTTTTCCTCAAGTTCACCCTCAGCAAGACTTCTGCTGTGGTCGGAGAACCGATAACTGCGGAGCTGAAACTCTACCAGAGTGTGGATATCGCCGGTTTTGAAGGAGCCAAGTTCCCGACTTTCAACGGTTTCTGGAGTCAGGAGACGGCAGCGCCAAATAACATTGAATTTCATCGCGAGGATGTCGGCGGCAGTATCTTCAATGCCGCACTGATTCGCAGATATGTCCTGATACCGCAGCAGGCCGGGACATTGACCATCGACCCTGCTGAACTTGTGTGTCTTGTCAATGTCAGGACGGCGCCCCGTTCTACCGGAAGTATTTTCGACAGCTTCTTCGACAATGACTATGCTACTGTGCGTAAGAGAATTACCACGCCGGCTGTCCATGTCCATGTCAAGTCATTGCCTGCCGGAGCGCCTGCTGATTTCGGAGGCGGCGTAGGCAATTTCCGAATTTCAGCGCGTCTGAGCAAGGACGGACTCAAGACCCATGAGGCCACATCTCTTGTCGTGACCGTTTCAGGACGTGGCAATGTGTCGCTTCTGGAGGCACCTAAGATTGATTTTCCGGCAGATATGGAAGTCTATGACACCAAGATTTCGGAAAATACCGACAAGAGCAGCGGCGGAACTTCAGGAAGCAAGACTTTCGAATATCCGTTCATTCCGAGAAGTCATGGTGAGTTCACGATAGGACCGGTGCACTATTCATATTATGATGTCAATGCCGGCAAGTATGTGACTGTCAGCGCCGAACCTATAACCTTCAATGTCGAGAAAGGTTCTGCAGCAAGCCAGTCAGTTTCTTCAGGAGTTGTCATGCCTGACAGGAAAGGCGTCAGGAATCTGGGAGAGGATATCCGTTTCATCAGTACAAGAGTCCCTTCTTACGAATACAAGACTCATTTCTTCGTCCAGTCTCTCGGATATTGGATATGTGTGATACTTCTGATTGCCGTAGCAGCGGTTGTCTGGGTTGTGATGCGTGGAATGGAGGCCAGGAAGGCCGATGTCGTCGGAACTCGAAACAGGAAGGCGACCAAGATGGCATTGGCCCGTCTTAAGATAGCCGGTGATTTCCTGAAGAAGAATCTGTATTCCGCATTCTACGAGGAACTTCATAAGGCACTTCTCGGTTTCATCTCAGACAAGCTCAATATCGGTGCCGAGAATCTGAACAAGGAAAACATTGTGTCCAGACTTCTGGAAAGCAATGTGCCTCAGGAACTTGCAGATGAATTCGCATCCCTTCTCGATGCATGTGAATTTGCAAGGTATTCTCCGGACGGGGGAAACGAGGCCATGAACACTCATTATAATGAAGCTGTAAAAGTGATATCATCCATTGATTCCATTATGAAAAACAGCAAAAAGGGCGCTTCATCAGCGACTGCCGCTCTTGTGACAGCGGCACTCCTTGCGATTCCTTCCGTTTCGGAAGCCGCCGATACTTCTGCTCTTGATTCTTTGTGGACCAAGGGCGTAGAGGCTTATACTTCAGGCAATTGGAACGAAAGTGTGGAGTCGTGGAAAGAACTTGAAAGTGTAGGAGTGGTATCTCCTGAACTGTACTATAATCTCGGAAATGCATATTACAAGTCCGGCGATTACGCCCATGCCATCCTTTATTTCGAGAGAACTCTCAAGATTGATCCTTCAAATTCAGATGCGAGGTATAACCTTGAGTTTACCAACAGTATGATTCAGGACAAAATCGACGCGGTTCCGGAATTCGTGTTGAAAAACTGGGCAAGGAAACTCAGTTACCTGATGAGCCCTGATTCCTGGGCATGGCTGTCGATTGCACTGCTTGCATTGACATTGGCCTTGGTGCTTATGTTCCTTTTGGGCGGGACGACGGCTTTCCGCAGGTGTGGATTTTATGGGGCGATTGTGGCGCTGCTGCTGAGCCTCGGTACATACGGTCTGGCATTGTGGCAGCGGAATTCCTGTCTCAAGGCCGATTATGCAGTGGTCATGATTCCGGTTTCTTCGGTGAAGAGTTCACCTTCTTCGGAGTCCTCGAAGGATTTGTTCATTCTCCACGAAGGCACTAAGGTCCAGATACTTGACTCGGTAGGGCAGTGGAAGAATATTTCCCTTTCTGATGGGCGTCAGGGATGGATAAAAGATAACGACATTCAAACGATATGATGAAGAAAAACCTACTCCTGACAGTGTCCGCTGTTGTGCTTTTGTGCATGACGCGGGCATTTGCGTATGCGGGGGAACCTGCTGACAGTACGTTGAGGTTCGCTTTTTTGACTGATACTCATCTCGCTGAGAATACTGGCGCGATAGAAGACCTGGCAGCCTGTCTGAAGGATGTGAACAGGAATGACTCCCTTGATTTCGTCCTTTTCGGAGGTGACATTACCGATTTCGGAACTGACAAGGAAATCGCACTGGCCAAGAGCATGATGGATACCCTTAAATTCCCGTATTATGTGGTCCAGGGCAATCATGATGCGAACTGGTCCGAGAGCGGCTGCAATACTTTCCTGAAAGTCTTCGGATATGAGCATTTTGACTTCAAGGTGAAGGGCTGGCGTTTCCTTGGCTGCAATAGCGGTCCTGACATGAGAATGGCTCCCGGTCTAGTTCCACGTGAGACCATGGAATGGCTCAAGTCTCTGGATAATGACGGGCAGGCCATTTTCATAAACCACTATCCGATGGACTCTTCGGTGCTGAATTACTTTGATGTCACGAGACAACTGAAGAAGGTCGGTGTCAGATTTCAGATAGGAGGACACTGGCACCAGAACATTGATATGAATTATCAGGGTATCCCTGCGGTTCTCTGCCGTTCTACGCTTTCGGCGGGCAAACGGCCGGGATATAATATCGTGAGGATTACTCCTACACGTATAACATTTTCTGAAAGAAGGATTTATGGAGATACTGCGGTGGAATTCGCCCCGTGGTATGTATATGAATTCCCTTCGACAGCACCGGCTGATACTGTCCACTATGATGCGGACGGACTTCCTGACGACTATCCGTGGATGCGATACGATGTCAACAGCCGTTATCCTCAGGTGAAGGAGGAGTGGAAAAAGACGTTTGAGGCCAATATCGCGGCAGGTTTTGCCGTAAGTGGCGGCAAGGCATATTTCCCTCTGGCCTCAGGCGAGATGAAATGTATTTCCCTGAAAGACGGTAAGGAACTGTGGTCCAAGAAGTTCGGAGGAAAGATATATTCTACCCCTGCCGTGTCAGGCAATACTCTTGTTTTCGGATGTACGGACGGAAATGTATATGCCGTAAAGACTTCCAGCGGTGATGTCAAGTGGCAGTATAAGACTGCCAAGTCAGTATTGGCTTCGCCCCTTGTCATGGACGGAGTTGTCTATATCGGAGGTTCTGACAATGCATTCCGTGCATTGGACCTGAAAGACGGACGTGCCATCTGGACTTATGACGGAGTCGAAGGACATGCGATATCTACTCCTTATGGCGACAAGGACAGGGTGGTGTTCGGAACATGGGGCCGCAAGCTCTATTCGCTTGACCCGAAGACCGGCAGGGAGCAGTGGGTGTGGACTGTAAAGAAGTGGTCGAGGATGTATTCCCCTGCACATTGCGTCCCTGTATATGGTTCCGGCAGAATATTCGTGGCAGTGCCGGACAGGAAGGTCTATGCCATAGATGCAAAGACAGGAAATGAACTGTTCCGTGTGGATGGTGGACGTGATGCCATCGGTATCAGCCCCGACGGAAAGACAGTTTATTCCAAGGTTATGTTCGGAAGCGCCTATGCGTTTGCTTCCGATGTGCCGGCTCCGGCCCAGGGAAAGGAACTTGGCTCTTCTGAAAAGAGCTGGGCGGGCAGGGACAGCCTCGGATACGATATCGGAACATCGGCATTGACCGTGGCCGACGGGCTTCTTCTCATTCCTTCCGACAAGGGAAACATTGTCGCGCTGGACGCGGCCGACGGCTCTTTCAAATGGACGCACAAAGTTTCATTGGCATTGGTCAATCCTCTGAAAATCATTGAGAAACGTGGCCGCATAAGCATCCTTGCCTCGACAATGGACGGGACCGTGGAGTTATTGACACTGGAAAATTAACAACAAACCAACATATAACTATGAAGTTGCTTTTAAGGATTACTTATAGCAACTTTTTTTATTTTTTTTCAAAACAGCTCTAAGGGTTTTTGTCAGTTGTTGCGACTATATGACAGGAGAGTAATAAGTGGACACTATGATGCGCGACATATTGATGTCGATTTCTTTGGAGAATTCGCAGTACTCGTTCAGGCAGTTGTATGAACTGTATGGCGGGCTGGTGTATCGTTATGTCGGGCTGTATATACGCGACAGAGGAGCCGTGGACGAGATTGTCTCGGATGTCTTTATGGCATTGTGGAACAACAGACGCTCTCTTCAGCAGATCAGCAATTTCCAGGGGTATGTGTACAGGATCGCAAAATTCAAGGCCGTGGACTATATAAGGAAGGATAAATCCAGGATGACCTTTTGCAATGACGATATGCTCGAGCTGTTCGCCGGTACGGAAACCAGTCAGGAAGACGACTGCATATCTGATGAGACCGTGCGTGAACTCAACTCGGCCATCGAGACACTGCCTCCTAAATGCCGGATGGCGTTCAAGCTTGTCAGGGAGGACAAGATGAAATACAAGGATGCCGCCGAACTTATGGATATATCTGTGAAGACACTGGAATCCCATATCCGGATAGCGATGAAGAAGATTTTCAGCGTTCTCGGTCATTCAAAATAACTATGATGGAAAACAGAAAAGACATAGAGACACTTGTCGCCGACTATCTCGCCGGCGAAGCTGATGCCGTGGAGATGAAGGCCGTGGAGGCATGGCTGGCCGAGAGCCCGGAGAATAGAGAATTATTCCGGAAGGTATCTGCATATTGGAATGCAGAAGTGACTTCGGCCGCCGACACCTCGCGCGGTTATGTCCTGCTGGAAAAGAAACTTTCCGGCAACCGTCTTCGCTTCAGCCGCGCGGTGGGTTATGCGGCAGGCCTCGCCGCAGCTCTTGTAATCGGCATTTCGGCAGGAATGATGATGTCCGGCCGTAGTAGCCACATCACCGCTTATGTGACAGGGAACAGCATCTCGTCTTTCGTCCTGTCTGACGGTACGCGTGTCAAACTGAACAAAAACAGCACATTGAGAGTTGCGAACGGATATGACCGCCGCTCCAGAAACGTGGAATTGGACGGGGAGGCATATTTTGATGTCGTCCACGACCCGGCGAAGAGATTCAACTTGAAAATGGGAGAGGTGGAGGTCACTGTCCTAGGTACGGAGTTCAATGCTGTGAACAAGGCTGACGAGGGGTTTGTCTCTACGTCACTCGTAAGGGGTTCCGTGTTGTTCAGCACGCCGTCTCAGAAAATAAGGCTCTTTCCCGGGCGTATGGCTCGCTATGATGTGGGTCGTGACGAGGTGGAATTCTCGGCATTCGACAAGGACTCCACTACAGCGTGGACGGAAAATCTTATCCGTTATAAGTCTGCCGACATCCGAGACCTTATACAGCGGCTCGCTGATGAGAAAGGAGTCACGGTCTTGTTCCGAGGCGATGTTTTCTCCGGGGAGGGACCCGTTTCCGGAACTTTGGAGGCTTCCGTGCCTTTTGAACAGATGTTGTCTGTACTGCAGGTCCAGGTCGGCTTCGTGTGGGAGCGCAGCGGCAACGGCTATGTGATTTACCGCAGTAATGCAGAGTGCTTCTGAGCCACAGTCTTCAAGAGAAATCTATAATCTACATAAATAATAACCGGATGAAACAAAAATTGGTTACAAAAGGAAAGGCGGGAGTGTCTGTTTCCCCGTCTTTGGACAATGTCCGTTTCAGGTTGATGTTATTCCTCGCCTCGGTATTGTCATTGTTATTCATCACTCAAGCGGAAATCATAGCCGCCGGCCAGGTGCAGAAGATCTCTGTCCATACAAATGGGCATGAACCGCTGACCTCGGTCTTCAGGACGATCGAGAAAAGCAGCATCTATCTGTTCAACTATCAGGACAAGGATGTCGCCGGCATAAAGGTGGCTGTCTCCATCGACAATGCTACCGTCGAGGAGGTGATGGCCTCTGTTCTCAAAGGTACGGAACTCGCATGGCAGATAAAGGGCAAGAACATCATTGTCTCCGTATCCAGGCAGCAGGCTTCCGGTTCGAGACGTGAGGTCACGATCCGCGGAAAAGTAATTGACTCTGACGGGCAGCCTATTCCGGGAGTGGGAGTGCTGGAACGGGACGGCAAGAACGGTACCGTGACTGACATTGACGGAAACTACTCGCTTCCAACGACGAAAGGGGTAGTCCTGATTTACAGTTGCATAGGCTATAAGGACTGCACAGCTGTGGTCGGCACTTCGGATGTCATCAACATGACTTTGAATGCAGAAGATATACAGCTTGACGAGGCAGTCGTGACGGCGCTCGGTATCCGCAAGTCCGAAAAAAGCCTCGGATACTCTATCCAGCAGGTCAATGCGGAGGCCTTCTCCAAGGTGAAGACGGACAACCCTCTCAACATGCTGAATGGAAAGATCGCAGGTCTTACTCTGAACACCAGAGCGGCAATTCTCGAGGATCCTGCTGTGCATCTTCGCGGCGAGTCACCTATATATGTGGTGAACGGAACTCCAGTCAAGTACTATAGAGGCATATCCAACGATGATATCGAGAGCATCACCGTCCTGAAGGGACCTCAGGCGGCTGTCCTCTACGGCGCCAGAGGCGCCAACGGAGCGATTCTAATAACCACAAAGTCCGGAACTGCCGACAATAAGGATGTGGACATCAATGTGAATTCATCCACGATGTTCACGGCCGGCTATCTTACCCTGCCTGATCAGCAGACGATTTATGGTACAGGTGAGTACGGACGCTATGCGTACAAGGACGGAAAAGGCGGCGGACTGTATGACGGTCTATGGACCTGGGGCCCGAAGTTGGATCAGAAGGATCCGCAGTCGCCCAGCGGAATTTGGGAGACTGTCCAGTACAACAGCCCTATAGACCCTGAGACGGGCGAGCGTATCCCGTTGCCTTTCATCTCCCACAAGAACAACTTCAAGAACTTCCTTCAGGAAGGCCTTGTCACTGACAATAATGTCAGCGTGGCAAAGAAGTTCAACGGCGGTTCCTTCCGTGTCAGTCTTAACCAGATGTACAGATGTGGACAGACTCCTAATACCAATCTCAAGAAATTCGGTATCACGGCAGCAGCGAACTATGACATAACAAAGAAGCTGCATATCAACATGAACATGATATACAGCTATACCTACTCGAAGAACCGCCCTTGGTCAGGCTACGGAAACCAACACCCTTATTACAACATTCTCGTGTATATGGGTACCAACAATGATATTCTCGACTTGAAAGACTACTGGGAGGAGGGACAGGTCGGCTATGCCCAGAGGAACTGGAATCATACTTGGTTCAACAACCCATGGTTTGTGGCGTATGAATTCACCCGCCCATACAGTGAGCCGGAGCTTATCGCATCCGCATCGCTTGATTACGATATCATTGACGGACTTAACTTCATGGTGAAGGTTGCGACTGACTCCAAGCATCAGAATCAGGAGGAATGCAAACCTTATGCATGGGTAGGCAATGATAACGGATGCTATTCGGTATCAAGCGACAGGAACGTGGATGTGAACATAGATGCCATGCTCTCGTACAAGAAGAAATTCGGATGGTTCGATGTGGATGCCATGGTCGGAGCCTCCGTGTACGATTCAATGCGTAACTATCAGTGGGCTAGCACCGATGGCGGACTTCTCCAGCCGGACCTCTATAATGTCACCAATTCCACGAACTCGCCGAAGGTTACTACCACCATACAGAGACGGCGTATGGAAGGTGTCTTTGGAACAGCTACATTCGGCGCTCTGAATGCCATTTTCCTGACATTCACCGGAAGAAACGACTGGTCATCAACATTGAATCAGGATAACAACTCTTTCTTCTATCCGTCTGTCAGCCTCAGTGGTGTGATGACTTCACTGATAAATCTCCCGAAGGCAATCTCCTTCTGGAAGGTCAGAGGCTCATGGGCAAAGGTCGGTTTTGATCAGAGTTCAGTATATCTGCTCGAAAATTCATACTCGTTCAATAAATATTGGGGCAACAATGCTTCCATGACACCTCCTACACTTGTGATAGACAAGGGAATCAAGCCTTACTTCACTAATTCTCTGGAGATCGGCACCGATATCCGCTTCTTCGATAACAGGCTGCGTCTGGATTTCAGCTATTACCGGACAAAGGATGAAGGCCAAATCCAGCAGGTGGACATCAACCAGTCCAGCGGATACAGCAAGTTGCTTACGAACGGCAATGACTACAGGAGAAAGGGCTATGAAATCATTCTCGGCACTGTCCCTGTTCGCACCCGTGACTGGGAATGGAAAATGGACATGAACTGGTCATTGACGAGAAAGTATCTTGGCAGGATCTATAACGGGGCATACACCTACAATAATCTCAAGGTGGGTGACAGGGCGGATGCCATCTATGCCCAGGTATGGCAGCGTGATCCGGAAGGCAACTTCATCGTGTACGAGAACAACGGACGTCCGATTGAGGATCCTTACAAGAGAATAATCGGATATTCCGGCCCGGACTGGGAGTTCGGTATTTCGTCAAGCCTCCGCTGGCGCAAGTGGACAATGTCTTTCGACATCTCGGGACGTGTGGGCGGCGTTATCCGTTCAGACCTGAACTCCAGAATGATAGAGGCGGGAACTCACAAGAAGACAGCTGTTCCGGAGAGGGAACTTGACTGGACACAGAAACCGTCATTCATCCCATCCAATGCTGTTATCGTGACTGGAGGAGAAGTCACTTATGATGACCATGGGAATGTGGTCTCTGACACCAGGACATTCGCCCCGTCTTCAACTCCTGTCTATTTCAAGAGTTGGATAGGCTATCTTGGAAAGCTGAACGGACCTTACACTCTTGGATATAACCTGTACAAGGCTGATTTCATCAAATTGAGGAATCTTTCGATCTCGTATGATTTCTCTTCATTGATAAAGAAAAACAAGGTGGTGAAAGGACTGGAGCTGTCACTTATCGGGAATAACCTCTTTATCTGGAAGAAGCTGGACAACGAGGATCCGGATGCGGCGTTCAAGACCTTCTCCTACCCGACAGAAAGGATGGTCGGCTTCAATCTCTCTATCTCGTTGTAATCTAAAAAGACATTTGGTTATGAAAAATATAAAAGGCGGAATCCTGGGATTCGCACTGATTGGACTGATGACCATGATGGCATCATCCTGCGACTATACTCTCTCGGAGGTCAGCAAGGATGTGAACAGGCCTACACAGGTTCATCCTAAAAACATATTGACAACACTGGACATCAATACGTTCGGTATCGAGTACTACGGCATTGAGCCATACCGTCTCGTATGGATGTTCGACTATCGCGGCGGAGGCGGACATTTCAACTTCCTGCGCCGCAACTTCTCCGGTGAATACCAGCGTATTGCCTGGTGCTACGACATGAGGAAAGAGGCTGAACGTGTGGGAGATGAGAGATACTACTATCTTGCTTCGTTCTTCAGGGCATGGTGGATGTTCACTGTCACGCGCCTGTTCGGTGATGTCCCTTATACGGAGGCGGGAACAGGGCGACAGGGCAGTCCGAACTACTACCCTTCCTATGACAAGCAGGAGGATATCATTGCCGGCATCCTGAACGAGCTTGCAGAGGCTAACGAGAAGCTCGCACAGTATGATGCCACCTCCGTTGACGGTGACATCATCTATGGCGGGAACATACACAGCTGGCGCAAGCTTATCAACACCCTGCGTCTGCGCGTCCTTATAAACTGCACGTCTGTGGATTCGATCCATGGCCGAACCCCGAAGGACATGTTTGCTGAAATCGTCAATGACCCCGACGGCAACCCTCTGATGGAGAAGTTGTCCGACAGTGCGATACGTGACGAGGACGACAATACAAGCAACTATGCTTACTACAATAACAACAACTTCGTGTCTTCATACCGTATATCCAGATATGTCGTGGAGCTCATGAAGAAGAGGAAGGATACAAGGCTTATGCAGATTGCCGAGGTCATGATGAAATACGAGGGTAACTCCTCCATCGATGTCAATGATTTCGCCAACTATAACGGTGTCATTCCTAACCCTGGAGCCAAAAGCTACAACAACAGCGTGGAAATGAATAACGGCAGCCAGTCCAGACTCAAGGGGAAGTGGTATCAGGAGCCTAAGGGACCGTCAGCCATGAATATCAGCTACCCTGAGCTGGAGTTCATTCTTGCCGAGGCTGCTCTCAGGGGATGGATTTCAGGCGATGCACAGACCTACTACAATGCCGGTATCACAGCAGCATGCGAGTTCCAGGGCATCGGCTCTGCGGCCATAAAGGCTTATCAGGAAAATGCGGATGTCAAGCTTGTCGGCACACCTACGCAGATGCTTGGGAAGATTATTACGGAGAAGTATCTTAATTTCTTCATGCAGGGAGCTTTGGAGCCTTATTTCGAGCTGAGGAGAACCGGGTATCCTGATTATTCGGAATTCCTGGAGAGGAACATTGACAATCTCTATAACGATGGCTATCTTCCTCTGAGGTATTGCTATCCTCAGGCGGAAATCGATAACAATAACAGCAACGTGACCGAGGCCATAAAGCGTCTTGACGAGGGTGATGACAGGAATTCCAGAATGTGGCTTATTTCCGGAACAGACCCTCTCTTTAATCCGGATCCTTTCCCGTTCAGAAACAAGAACCAGTAATATAAACGAGACATTATTATGAAACTGTTTAACAAGATATGTGTTCCGGCGGCGCTGACGCTCGCGATGGCTGCGGCTGTCTCCTGCTCGGACAACGATGACGAGAACGCCGGATGGACGGAGCTGATAAAGGTGGCTACGTACAACATCCAGTATGATAATCAATCCGTGGAGGCTGGAAAATGGGACAACAGAAAGGACCTGATGCAGAAGATGCTGAAAGACTGCGACTTCGACATCTTCGGTGTGCAGGAGCCATACAAGTTCCAGATCGATGACATTGTCTCATGGTTTCCTGAATACGGGTGGGTAGGAGCGAGCATATCCGGCGAGTCGGAGAAGGAGCGTGTCCACTATAACCCGATATTCTACAGGAAAGACCGTTTCACTGTGTTGGACAACGGTATGTTCTGGTACTCCGAAACCCCTGACGTTGTCAATTCCAAGGGATGGGACTCCTATTCTGTGAGAATGTGCAACTGGGTGAAATTCAAGGATAACAGAAATGGAAAGATTTTCTTCCATTTCAATTCACATTTCGACCATAAAGGTGAGACAGCCCGTCTGGAGAGCGCCAAGCTTCTGGTCTCCAAGGTCAAGGAAATTGCAGCTGATTACCCCTCATTCTGCACTGGGGACTATAATACTGATCAGACCTCTGCTCCGTACCAGATAATAATCATGTCTGACCTGATGGACAGCTACAGCAAGGCGCAGTACCGTTCAGGGGACGGAGTCCGTTCCTATAACGGCTATAGCCAGGCCACAGCCACTTCTTCCAGCTCACGCATTGACCATATATTCGTGAGCCGTGGAACGAAGGTATATACTTGGAGTCTCCTCTGCAAGAGTTATGACGGAAAATTCGCTTCCGACCACAACCCTATAGTCATACAATGGTCGCTGCATAGATAATAAACATGATGAACATTATGAAACACATTTATTTGCAAATATTGGCGCTGCTGTCCGTGCTGTCCATCGGTCTGGCTTCATGCAGCAAGAGCGAGCAGGGCATGATATCATTCGATACTCCGGAGATTTCTGCGGTGTCGTCAGCGGGGACAGTGACATTCATTGTCCGTTCCAACACTACCTGGACTCTGGAACCATCATGCGAATGGATCACACTTAATATTACTAAAGGGGCGCAGGGTGCAAGTGTCATCGCTTCAGTCCTTGCGAATCCCGATAAGGATAAGCCGCGTACTGTGTATATCACCGGACGTACATGCGACGGCGATGCTGAAGCTGTGCTGACACTGACACAGATGCCCGATGAGCCTTATATCTCTCTAGGCGTTGCCGAGCTTCCTGTAAGTTCTGATGCCGCTGAACATTCAGTACCTATCACAACTAACCTCGAAGATGGCGTTACCGTGTCAGTGGAGTACGAGGAAGGCACCCAGCCTTGGATTTCTGGTGTCAAGGCTGATGGCGGCGAGCTGACTTTCAAGGTCGCCCAGAACCCTACTTCGAAGAACAGGACTGCGGTCATCACAGCTTCCGGAAAAGATAAGTTCGACCGTGAGGCGAAGATCGCTCTTAAGGTAATCCAGAGTCTCAATATGGATCCTTCTCTTGCGGTGGAGACCGATTTCTCTCATGTGATTTCGCTTTCTGTAGGTCAGGTGATGGAGAGTGTATATGTTAAGGGAACCGTTGTGCTTGATGGCAAGAACCCTAACTTCAGTGCCGGGTACTGCACCATCCAGAATGCAGAAGGCCAAGTGATTGTGTTCAAATCCTCTGTGGATCTCGGGCTAAAGGCAGGTGATGACATCACATTGTGGCTTTTGGGAACGGAACTGCGAGAGATGAATGACGGTGATGCCAAGTATCTCCTTTTCAGCGGTGTCGGCTTTCAGCATATAATGAAGAAGTCAGCCGGTGTCCCTGTTGAGCCTCTTTCGGTTCATATCTCTGATCTTTCTGAATCTATGCTGTATAGGCTAGTGAAACTTCAGGATGTGGAATTCTCCATTCCTTTCGGTGGATATGTGAACTATAATGAGTGGTACGTTGCCGGCCCGGGCTTGAGTAAATTCAAGGAAGGGGATTTCGTCCAGAACTATCCTGCGAGTGTTCGTGATATCAATGGCAATCATGTCTATATGCTGACCAACTTCGCTGTTCCTTACAGGTCCAGATCCGTTCCTCAGGGGGCAGGCTCATTAACAGGAATCGTGGTGAGCGAGAAGAACTCCAACATGGGGAATATTGGACGGTTCCAGATCAGGCATGTCGAGGAGACTGACATTGCCATGGCTAAGAACAGAAGTGACGGATTTACTGATGTCCTCGTTGAGTGGGATTTCACGAAGCCTGCCGGATTCACTGATGGGCAGAAGTCATTCGCACCATCTGCGGGGCAGAAGAATGCAGTGTTCTTCAAGAGCAATTCCACAGGATTCTACAGTGCATACAAGAAGGGTGAAATCTACTTTGTCGAAGAATATCGCGGTGACGAGTTCACCGATGCCGCGAAGACTGCAAATACTTTTAAGAACTGTGCGGTCAGCAGCTCCCTATGGGATACCGGTACCTATTGGCTCATCAGCAATGTCTCCACTGCCGGAATAAACGGCACCTTGTCCCTTCAGTTCGCAAGCAACTCGCTTACAAGTACCGGCCCGGCATTCTTCATCGTGGAGTGGTCTCTGGACGGAACTACCTGGACTGCTGTCCCTGATGGCGAGTATCAGGTCATGGGACAGTGTACATCTTCTGTCACGCGTGCTGACCACATGCCTGGGCACAAGGTATATGACTTCAAGCTGCCTACCGAACTGAACAATCAGAACAACATACAGATCCGTCTCCGTCTGAATTCGTATGTTAATGTTTCTGGAGAGACAGTGGCATCGTTTCCGGCTGGCGCAACCAACCGCATAGCCCATCTGTCGGTCAAATACAACAAATAGACAACATCATCTTTGAACGCAAGAAAGCGGGACGGGTCGGCGTAGTGCGAGGTCTTGACGCTCCGGGAGTCGATGATCCCCAGGCAGGGGCTCTCATCGCGGCCGGCGGCCTTGCGGGAGAGGGAATGGAGGGTCTCCATTATGTCCCTCGATCGCACCCTCGAACTTTCACTTGCGCGTTTATGATTTTTTCTATAACTTGCTACTGATTATCAGTGAGGTTGGTTGAATACATCTTCATAACTTAACTGTCTTATAATTATAAAGTTACGAAAATGTATTCAATTAAACAACTGATAATTAATTATTTATAAGATCCATAACAAAATTTTTGATTCATTTCAAAACAGTTTCTATGCACTTATTTAGATTTTCAACTGTATCTGTAGGCATCCTCATGTCTGCTTCCGCAGTTTTCGGAGGTTCTGTTTCGGACAAGGCGTTGTGGCAGGACCCCGGCATTTTTGAGGTCGGCAGGATGCCGATGCGAGCAACATTCGTGACAGACCAGCAGAAGTCAATGTCACTGGAGGGTGTCTGGAAGTTTAATTTCTGTGAGAACCCTTCTGCCCGTGCCATCGGATTCGAGGCTGTAGGATATGACGACTCAGCATGGGGCGAGATGCCTGTTCCGGGCCTCTGGGAACTTAACGGATATGGCGATCCGCTTTATGTCAATGTGGGTTATGCCTGGAGAGGTCATTTCGAGAACAACCCGCCTTATGTCCCTGAGGACAAGAATTATGTGGGCCAGTACCGTCGTGATTTCGAGATTCCGGCATCATGGAACGGAAAGCAGATTTGTCTCTGCATCGGTTCGGCTACTTCCAATGTCCATGTCTGGGTAAACGGAAAGGAAGTCGGATACAGCGAGGACAGCAAACTGGAGGCACGTTTCGACCTTACCCCTTACGTCCGCACAGGAAAGAACAGCATTGCGCTCGAGATTTTCCGCTGGTGCGACGGAACCTATCTTGAGGACCAGGATTTCTGGAGATTTTCGGGTATCGCACGTGATATCTATGTCTATACCAGAGAGAAGAAACGCATTGAGGATGTCAATGTCATTGCTTCCGCCGAGGGTCAGATGAGTGTGAAAACCACTGTTACCAAGGGAATTACAGAACTCCGTTATGAGGTCCTTGACCAGACGGGTAACAAAGTGGCTGAGATGTCAGCAACTGTGGCTTCCGGCGCTGCAAAAGACGCTGACGGCAATCTTCTCAATGAAAGCAAGATGTCGGTTTCGTCTCCTGCCCTCTGGTCTGCCGAGACTCCGATTCTCTATACATTGAAAGTCAATGCGATGGACAAGAAGGGCGTGGTCGAGAGCACATCTGTCCGTTTCGGATTCAGGACTGTCGAGATGCGCGGAGGTCAGCTTCTTGTCAATGGCAAGCCGATTCTCATCAAGGGTACAGACAGACACGAGATGACAGCTCATGGAGGCTATATCATCACCGAGGAGGAGATGATCCGTGACATCCGCATAATGAAAGAACTGAATGTCAATGCCGTGAGAACATCCCATTATCCGAATGACCCGCGCTGGTACTCTCTGTGCGACGAATACGGAATCTATGTCGTGGATGAGGCGAATATCGAATCTCACGGAATGGGCTATGGCAAAGAATCATTGGCCCATAGGGATGATTACTTCGCAGCACATCTTGACAGGAACCGCCGCATGGTGCACCGTGATTTCAACCATCCATCAGTCATCATCTGGAGTATGGGAAACGAGGCCGGAGACGGCAAGAATTTCGAGAAGGTTTACGATTGGATAAAGTCTTATGACTCAACACGTCCTGTCCAGTATGAGAGAGCGGTCCACGCTGACCATACTGACATCTTCTGTCCGATGTATATGAGACCTGTCGATTGTGAGAAATATCTGAAGTCCAATCCGTCCAAGCCTCTCATCCAGTGCGAGTATTCACATGCGATGGGAAACTCGAACGGTAACTTCAAGGAGTATTGGGATCTCATCCGCAAATATCCTCAGTATCAGGGAGGCTTCATCTGGGATTTCGTGGACCAGGCTGTCTGCAAATCAGTAGATCCGGAGAAATACGGAACTGACCATATTTATATATATGGTGGAGATGCCAATGACTATGACGCTTCAGACGGTTCTTTCAACTGCAACGGATTTGTGGCTGCCGACAGGTCTCCGCATCCGCAGGCTTATGAAATCCGCTACCAGCACCGTTCTATTCTGACATCCGCTGACCCTGACGCTGTCCTCAAGGACAAATTGGCCGACGACTCCAGCGAGTACAGGGTGCTCGTCTATAACGAGAATTTCTTCATTGACCTTTCAAGATACAGAATGGTCTGGACTGTCGAGGCAGGCGGCGTGGCTGCTCTTACCGGCGTTGTGGAGAATGTCAATGTCGCTCCTGGTGAAACTGTTTCTGTGGGTATCGGCGCTACCAGACGTGATATCCTTTCTGCTGCCGCAAAGACCATTTCTTCAGATCCGTCTTGTGTAAAGGTCAATGCCGGTGAGGGTTCTGATATGGATATCTATCTGAATGTCAGCTGGGTACTCAAACGTCAGGATGGCCTTCTTCCTGCAGGCTACGAGGTCGCTTATGACCAGATTCCGATTTATGAGGCTCCGGCCGCTGCCTTTGTTGCCGGTTCATGTGCGGTTTCCGACAGCAGTATGCCTTCTCTCATTGAAAATTCCGGTTCATATGTCTTCTCCGGCAGTTTTGTCTGCGATGGTGACATTCCTGGCGGAAGACTTGCGGCCTGGACGGCTGAAATTGACAAGCAGACAGGTGCGCTGACGCACTATAGCATTGACAGAAAGCAGATTCTCAAGGAACCTCTCATGCCTTCATTCGGCCGTGCTCCGGTAGAGAATGACCTCGGAGCCGGTCTGTACCAGAAGTTCGGCATGTGGAGATATCCTGATTTCAAATTGGCTTCAGTGAAGGTTGAGGCTGCCGACGGTTGCCACAAAGTTGTTGCCGAATATGAGCCTTGTGGCAAAATCTATTCAGTGACAATGACTTACTACATCTATGCCGACGGTGCCGTAAAGGTTGTGGAGAAGATGTATGATGCAGGTGAGCTGAAGAATGCTCCTGATATGTTCCGCTTCGGAATGAAGCTGGCCATGCCTGGCGAGTTCTCGACTTTGGATTTCTATGGACGCGGACCGTGGGACAACTACTGCGACAGGAAGTCTGCAGCACGTGTCGGCCGTTATGTCCAGAGGGTTCAGGACCAGTATTGGTACGGATACGTCAGGACTCAGGAGTCAGGAACCAAGTCTGATTTGAGATGGATGAGAGTCATTGACAATGCCGGAACAGGTATTGAGATTTCTTCAGACGTCCTCTTCGGCGGTTCTGCCCTTCCGTTCAGCCAGCACGATATGGATTCGGCTCTGGAAGATCCTAGGCCTCGTCCTAATCCGACCAACGGACAGCATGGTACAGCCACACATTCACTTGAACTGCTGAAGTTCGCCCATAACTATGCCCGTTCTCTCGGAACGACTTACGTGAATTTCGACCTTAAGGAAATGGGAGTCGGCGGCATTGACTCATGGGGCCAGTGGCCGCTGGAGGAGTATAGGGTCCATCCGGATGAGTATGAGTTCGTCGTTACGCTCAGGCCTCTGAATGGAGGGCGCTAGCAATGTGCCAGAGCACGATACCGGCGCTTACGGAAATGTTCAGTGAATGTTTGGTTCCGTACTGCGGGATTTCAAGTACGCCGTCCGAGGCATCCACGACTTCCTGCTGAACTCCATCCACTTCATTGCCGAAGACCAATGCGTATTTCCGGCCGGTTTCGGGCTTGAACTTGTCCAGCATGACTGAATTGACAGTCTGCTCTACACTCAGAACAGTATATCCCTCTTCCTTGAGTCTTTTGACAAGGGAGAGGGTATCTTTTTCATATCCCCATTCCACGCTGAACTCCGCTCCGAGGGCGGATTTGTGGATCTCGGCGGATGGCGGTGTCGCACAGATGCCGCAGAGCCATACCTTGTCGGCTTTGAACGAGTCGGCGCTTCTGAAAACCGAGCCGACATTGTGTGCGCTTCTGATGTTGTCCAATATGATTTCTATGCCTGAATCGGGGAGTTTTCTGTATTCTTCTGCCGTAACCCGACCGAGTTCTATGTTAAGTAATTTTCTGTCTTTCATCGGATATTAAATCTTTTTAATTAAATCTTTCAAATATGGTACAAATTTAAATCAAAAATACTATATTTGTAACGATATGACCGATTACTCGGCTAAATACTTGATTATATGAAACAGGATTTACAGATTTTTGACTTAATCAAAAAGGAGAAAGAAAGACAGTCCCAGGGACTTGAACTTATCGCCTCAGAGAACTATGTTAGCGACCAGGTGATGGAAGCGATGGGCTCCATCTGCACAAACAAGTATGCTGAAGGCTATCCGGGAAAGCGCTATTACGGCGGTTGCGAAGTTGTCGATCAGATCGAGCAGCTCGCAATCGACAGGCTTTGCCAGATTTATGATGCTGAATATGCCAATGTCCAGCCGCATTCAGGTGCGCAGGCTAACCTCGCTGTCGAGTTGGCTTTGCTGAATCCTGGTGACACATTCATGGGTCTTGACCTTTCACAGGGAGGACACCTCACACACGGTTCCCCGGTAAATGCTTCAGGAATTTTGTACAATGCTGTTGCATACGGCTTGAATCCTGAGACAGGTTGTGTCGACTATGACAAGATGGAGGAGACCGCCAAGGAGTGCCGTCCTAAGCTCATCATCGGAGGAGCTTCAGCTTACTCAAGGGAGTGGGACTATGAGAGAATGAGAAAGATTGCCGATGAGGTTGGCGCAATTCTCTGGATTGACATGGCTCATACCGCAGGACTTATCGCTGCAGGTCTCTTGAAGAATCCTGTAAAATATGCACATATAGTTACATCTACTACTCACAAGACTCTCCGCGGACCACGTGGCGGCGTTATCTTGATGGGTAAGGATTTCGACGATCCTCAGGGCCGCAAGACTCCTAAGGGAGAAATCAAGAAGATGTCACAGATCTTGAATTCAAGCGTGTTCCCGGGCATCCAGGGCGGACCGCTCGAGCATGTCATCGCAGCCAAGGCAGTTGCTTTCTACGAGGCTATGCAGCCTGAGTATATCGAGTATCAGAAGCAGGTTGTTGCAAATGCACAGGCTATGTGCAGCAAGTTTGTCTCCAAGGGATACAAGGTCGTATCAGGCGGTACAGACAATCACCTCATGTTGATTGACCTCCGTACAAGATTCCCTGAGGTTAACGGTCGTGTTGCCGAGACAGAGCTTGTAAAGGCTGATATCACGGTGAACAAGAACATGGTTCCGTTCGATTCGCGTTCTGCATTCCAGACTTCAGGTGTCAGAATCGGTACTCCTGCCGTTACCTCCAGAGGTTTCGTGGAGAAGGACATGACCGAGATCGTCGAGCTGATCGACACCG
>OQVR01000044.1_pt1 | contig 40158 bp, 35 predicted proteins | sample 1691521 | NCBI WGS metagenome assembly OQVR01 (sample SAMN03418256, study PRJEB22391) | human gut metagenome | biome: human-gut; feature: organic feature; material: feces | host: Homo sapiens | place: Tanzania | collected 2013-01
TCAACTTATATGATTTCTTATATGAAAGGTCAGGTTCAAGGCGGTTTTTCAACAAGTACTTCGACAATGCTAAATACTCCAACATCCAATATTTACAAGAACACCACAACATTCAATACTTACGTTTGAGATCAAAATTTTACTGAAGATATGCAATATTTTGTAATCAAGATTCCAGAAGAAACTGGTCTTTATTGTTTTGGAATGTACACTGGGCGAGAAATTATGTACAACGCTCAAAATGGAAATGCTACCCAGATATTCGACCAAAACAATCTTATTGAAAAATGGAGAAAGAATTATAATCAACTCATTGTTTCAGGATTACAGCAAGTTAGCAAGGCTTATAAAGGCACTGAATGGGAAGAAGCTGCTCTAAAAGATATTGAAAAATTTTCTAAAAAGTAACGAAAATTATTATTTCAGATTGATTGCTTTCAAACAGTAGAAAATTTTAAAATAAGATTCTGGTAAAGAAATACCTGTCTCTTCCTTTATCGCTTTTCTAGCAGAAATAATGCGGGTTCTATCATGCCCCGCTCATAAACCATATTTACATACCACAATGCCATAAATATCTGTCAGGTTTTTTAAAATTTCACAAATAAAGATACACTAATTTCTTACAAATATAACAAGGTCGCCTTTTTGTTTTCTTGCTTCAAAATTATATTTTTTTCCATTTTTTGAAACGATTGCAAAATACCTAAAACTGTGAAGTGTTTTTTCAATGGGAGAATCCAAGTCTTCTGAATCATTATATTCTTGCAGAGTAACACCGCCGGCTCTTTTCCAGTCTTTATCCTTATTATCAGAAGCATAAACCGCAAAAGAAATTCCATAGTCGTCAGTAAGGTTTACAAACTCTATTTCGTCATAAAATTCACCTTTTATATTGTCTGAATCAATTATAAAGGCGGTTTCAAGTTCCTTTTTAAAATCAAATTCGGAATCTGGCATTACAAAAATGCAAAGGTCATTCTCAATTTTCTGCGCACGATAGTTGTAAGCCTTGTTATTTGTAGGAACTACTGCAAAATACTGAATTTGAGAAATACGGTATTCCATGTGGGAGTCAACATCTTCTGAATCATAAAAATCTTTTAAGTATGTGCTTCCATAAAACTGCCATGAGGCATTTTTGTTATCATAATAATAAACTTCAAAGCCAATTTGCTCTTCTGTTTCGTTTATGAGCTTTACATCTTCTCTTGCTTTTCCATCTATAGAATTGGCATCAAGAACAAACACATTTTCAGCATCAAGGTTAAAATAAGGAGCCTTAGCAAAACAAACAAAACTAAAAATCAGGCAGACAAAAAAAATATTTTTTTTCATTATGTTCCTCCAATAAAAAAATAGCATTTCTAAAAAAGTTATGCAAGAAAACAATATACATTCTGCGCAACAAGATTTACCATATCTATTTTAAAACTCTGTCTTTAAAATCAAAGTATTCTATGATACAATTGCATTATGCAGATTATTCCAGTAGCAAGCGGCAAAGGCGGCGTTGGAAAAAGCCTTTTAAGCGCAAACCTTGCAATTGCCTTAGGTCAGGCAGGCAAAAAAGTTCTTCTCATTGATTTGGATTTGGGAGCTTCAAACCTTCACCTTGTAATAGGCCATCCTAATCCAAAAGCAGGAGTCGGCACGTTTCTTACAGGCGAAAGCAAGTTTGAAGACATAATTTGCCCGACAGACTATGACAATGTAAGTTTTATTGCAGGCGACTCTGAAATTCCTGGGCTTACGTCCCTTAAAGTCAGCCAGAAAAACGAGCTTATAAAAAGCTTCAATAAGCAGGAATCTAAATTCGACTATCTGATTCTGGACTTAGGAGCGGGAACTCATCTTACAATTCTTGATATGTTTCTTCTTTCTCCCCAGGGAATTGTTGTTACAGCTCCAACTGTTACCGCCACGCTGAACGGCTATCTTTTCCTTAAGAATGTAATGTTCCGAATGATGTATAACACTTTCAAAAAAGGAAGCGCGGGCTACAAATATCTTGAGTCTCTAAAAAAAGATTCCCTTTCTCTCCAGCGGCTTTATATTCCCAAGCTTGTTGAAATTCTTGAAAAAGAAGACCCAGAAGGAACTGCATTGTTCAAAAAGCGCATAAATGAATTTCATCCGCGGCTCGTGCTTAACATGATAGACGATCCCAAGGACGCAGACAGGGCGCAAAGAATTCGCCGTTCATGCCAGCAATATCTGGATTTGGACTTGGACCATCTTGGCGTAATCTACCGCGACACTTTGCAGGACAAGGCTCTTTCTTCAAGGCTGCCTGTCATTGTCTACAAGCCGAAGTCAATTATAGGTCAGGCAATCTACAGAATCGCAGAAAAAATAATTCAGTCTGAAACTTTAAAATTCGACGACAGTTATGACATAACCCAGGCTTCGGACACTTCATTTGAAATTGCCACAGAAGAAGCCAACGATGACTTTGGGCAGAAAATGGCTTACATAGAAGAGCTTGCAGGAACTGGCGCGCTTACTGCCGGGGAACTTGCGGAAACTTTAAAGCAGCAGCAGTACGAGCTTACAAGACTAAAAAACGAAAACAATTTATTAAAGAAAAAACTTCTGGAAGCAGCGACAAAAGGATTCAAGGTGTAAAAAAAAAATGTTAAATTCTCTTTTATATATAAAATATCCGTCTTGGATTCACCCGGAGCTTTTTCCTGGAGTTCCGCTTTTGGGACTTGTGCGGTGGTACGGTCTTATGTACATAATCGCATTTGGAACGGCTTTTTATATTCTGCGGAAAATTCAGCGTGAAGGCGCATTGGACACGCCGGATTTAAAAACCACAGAAGACGACATTTTTAGCTTTATTGCATTCGGAATTATTTTTCTTTTAGCGGGTGCGCGGATTCTTTCAACGCTCGTATACGACACTTCGGGGCTTTACTGGAAAAAGCCTTGGCTGATTTTCTGGCCGTTCGACACAGTTACAAAAAGATTTACAGGACTTGCCGGAATGTCCTACCACGGCGGATTTCTTGGCGGACTTATAGGAATGCTAGTCTGGTGCAAAAAACACAAAAAGCCTGCGCTCAAATGGATTGACGCAATGGCAGTTGCAATTCCGCTTGGCTACACTTTCGGGCGAATCGGAAACTTTATGAACGGAGAGCTTTACGGCAGAATAACAAAAGCTCCTTGGGGAATTGTCTTTCCACGCGCAGAAACTTTTTCTTCAAGCCTTGACTGGGTAAAGGAATTCTCTTCTTCGATAGGAATGTCTCTTGATGGCGCAAGGCTTGTAAATCTTCCGCGGCATCCAAGCCAGCTTTACGAAGCTCTTTTTGAAGGACTTTTTCTTTTTGTTCTTATCTGGTGCCTGAGAAAGAAAAAACCGTTCGACGGATTCCTTACAGCCTGCTACACAATAGGCTACGGATTTGTAAGATTTTTTATAGAATATTTTCGCGAGCCTGACGCAGACATTGGCTACAGAATTTCTGCAACAAAAGACGCTGCAATTTACACAAACACTTCGCTTTTAAATCTTAGCACAGGACAAATTTTCTGTCTTACGATGATTGCAGGCGGAATTCTTATGATTTTTATTCTTGCAATTCTGAACAAAAAAAAATGACAGAAATAGAAAAGCACTACAATAAGCACAAGGAAGAAAACAGGCTTTTGACGCGGCACGGAAAAGTCGAATTCGCCGTCGCAATGAAATACATCCATGATTTTCTTCCTACGCAAGACAAACATCTTTTTAAAATTGCGGACATTGGAGCCGGAACAGGAAGATATTCAGTTGCACTTGCAAAAGAAGGATTTGATGTTACAGCGGTTGAGCTTGTAAAGCATAATCTTGAAATACTTGAATCCAAACACGAGCACGTAAAATGCTGGCCGGGAAACGCGCTTGACCTTAGTTTTTTGCCAGATGAAACTTTTGATACGACAATTCTTTTTGGGCCGCTTTATCATCTTCATAAGGAAGAAGAAAAACTCACAGCTTTAAAAGAAGCGCGCAGAATAACCAAAAAAGGCGGAAAAATTTTTGCCGCGTATCTTTTAAACGAATACAGCATTCTTTCATATTGTTTTGCTCAAAACAGAATCCTTGAGCTTATAAAAAGCGGAAATGTCTCTGAAGATTTTCATATTGTGCCAAAAGAAAATGAGCTTTACGACTATGTCCGCCTAGAAGATATTGACAGGCTTAACAAGATGGGCGGAATAAAGCGGATAAAAATATTTTCTCCAGACGGACCTGCGGACTTTATGCGCAAAGAACTGAACTCAATGACAGAAGAAACTTTTAAAAAATTCATTGAATACCAGATTTGCAATGCGGAACGCAAGGAACTTCTAGGCGCAGGCTCCCACATTGTAGATATTCTGGAAAACTAAAAACAGATTTAGCAGGAAATTATCCAGTTTGACTGGATAATGACACCCACCATGAAGATAATAAAAAAGTATCAGTGATGGAAAAGCCTGATTCCTGTAAACGCCATAACCATGTTGTATTTATCGCAGGTTTCAATAACATTATCATCACGGATTGAGCCGCCCGGCTGAGCTATGACTTTTACTCCGCTTCTGTGCGCACGTTCGATATTATCTCCAAATGGGAAGAAAGCATCGCTGCCCACTGCGACATCTGTATTTTTTGCAATCCAAGCCTTGCGCTCTTCACGTGTAAATACAGATGGCTTTTCAACAAAGAAATTCTGCCATATTCCTTCAGCAAGAACATCGTCATAGTCATCGCTTGTATAAACATCGATTGTGTTGTCACGGTCGGCTCTTTTTATATCAGCCTTGAATTTCAAATTTAAAACCTGGGGACTCTGACGTAGCCACCATTTGTCCGCCTTGTCACCCGCAAGACGTGTACAGTGAATACGGCTCTGCTGTCCGGCTCCAATTCCAATTGCCTGTCCGTCCTTTACATAGCAGACACTGTTGGACTGAGTATATTTCAAGATAATCAGGGAAATCAAAAGGTTGTCGCGCTCTTCTTTTGTGAGAGTTTTATTTTTTGTTACAATGTTTTTTAAGCAGTTGTCATCAAGCTTTATAAAATTGTGTCCCTGCTCAAAAGTTATGCCAAACACTTGCTTTTTTTCTATTTTAGCTGGAACATAGTTTTCATCAATCTGAAGAACGCAATATCCTCCTTTTTTCTTTGCCTTAAGAATTTCAAGAGCGTCATCATCATACCCCGGAGCAATTATTCCGTCGGAAACTTCTTTCTTTATTAAAAGAGCAGTCGCCTTGTCACACTTGTCGCTAAGGGCAATAAAGTCTCCAAACGAAGACATTCTGTCTGCTCCGCGTGCTCTTGCATAAGCGCAGGCCAAAGGAGTTAGCTCAACATCATCAGTATAATAAATTTGCTTAAGAGTGCTGCTCAAAGGACGACCGATTGCGGCTCCAGCAGGAGAAACGTGCTTAAAAGATGTTGCCGCTGGAAATCCAGTCGCTTCTTTCAATTCCTTTACAAGTTGCCAGCCGTTAAGCGCGTCGAGCAAGTTTATATATCCGGGCTTTCCATTTACAACAGTTACAGGAAGCTCTCCGTTTTCCATGTAAACTCTAGCCGGCTTTTGGTTTGGATTGCATCCATATTTCAACTCAAGTTCTTTCATATTAAACTCCAAAATTATTTTTTATGTCTTCTGTCAAGCTCGTTGTAAACATCCTGCCAAGTTACGCCTTCCTTGTACATTAGGACACTCGCAAAATAAAGCAGGTCTGCAGCTTCCCAGATTACTTCGTCTTTTCCTTCAGCTTCTGTAAGCTCCTCTGCTTCTTCCAGGATTTTTTCACGGACTCGCTTGTCATTTAAAGTCGCAGTGTAGCTTCCCGGACGCGGATTTGCAAAGCGTTCTGCAATTGTTCCGTAAAGACGCTCCATGCTGCTTTTTTCATCAGCCTCGCTAGAAAAACAGTTAAAGCTTCCTGTGTGGCAAACTCCTCCATGCGGAATAACAGTCGCAAGAATTGTGTCCCGGTCGCAGTCAGCTCTCATTTTTACAAGCTCAAGAAAATGACCGGAAGTTTCGCCTTTTGTCCAAAGAGTGTTTCTTGTGCGGCTAAAGAAAGTAAGTTTTCCAAGCTCAAAAGTTTTTTCCAAAGCTTCCTTATTTGAATAGCCCATCATAAGAACTTCGCCAGCCGGACTTTGGGCAATGATCGGAACCATTCCGTTTGTCTTTTCCCAGTCAATGCAACTTATAAAGCTTTCTTTAAGATTTACAGCTCCAGTATACAAAGCCATTCCAAGCTGAACATCGCAATGAAGTTTTTCAAGCTGAACAATCTGCTCAAGAGAATTTACTCCGCCGGCAGCAACAACACGGCATTTTACAGAACCACGGAGCTGCTTTACCATATCCATATCCGTTCCCTGCATACAGCCTTCTTTTTCAACACAAGTAAACAAAAGTTCGGATGCATATTTTTCGGCTTCATGCGCACCTTCAATCAAAGAAATGTCCGCGGTTTCTGTCCAGCCTTTTACTGCAATTTTTCCGTTTATTGCATCCACGGAAATTATAATGCGCTGTTTTCCAATTGAAGATGCAAGCTCGTCAAGGAATTCTGTGTTAAGAATTGAGCCGCCGTTTTTTCTATCAAGATTCCAAGCCGCAGAGCCAATTATAACTTTTTCAGCTCCAAGCGAAACAAGCTCTCGGGCTTTCTTTACAGTTCTGATTCCGCCGCCAACCCGGACATTTCCTCTGCGCAAAAGAGACTTTAAAAGATCCGTGTTCGCAGTGTTTCCTTTTTCATCAGTATTTCCCAAAGCCGCATCCAAATCTATAACTGCGACTTCGCCATATTTATTGAATTCTGAAATCAATGAGTCGGCATCATCACGCTGAAGAACAAGGTCTTTTCCGTTTTTCAGCTGAACAACATGACCGCCCTTTAAATCTATAGAAGAAATTACCATGCGCTGATTTTACCAAAAAAAAATGACTGTTACAATGATGAAAAAACAATGTTTCCGTTGAAGAAAGTTTCCTTTATAAAGCCAAAGAGCTTTTTTCCTTCAAGCGGAGTGAATTTTCCTTTGCTTGCGAATTTCTGGCCACGTACAGTCCACTGCCTTTCCAAGTCAACAAGAACAAGATTAGCTGCAAATCCTTCCTTTAAAAGTCCTTCGTTTTTTAAGCCAAGAATTCTTGCAGGGTTCGCGCTCATAAGCTCGGAAAGTTTTTTTAAACTCATGCCGTGTTCTTTTACGAGCATTGTATAGCAAGCCGAAAATGCAGTTTCAAGTCCGCTGAATCCAGGGCTGCCGTTTTTCTTGTCCAAGGCTGTATGAGGCGCGTGGTCAGTTGCAATGCAGTTTGCGCTTCCGTCTTTTAAAGCCTGAATCAAAGCAAGCCTGTCATTTTCTGAGCGAAGCGGCGGATTTACAATATTAAAAATGCCGGGAGCTTTTTCTCCGTTCATAAAAATATGATGCGGCGTAATTTCAAAAGTTACGTCAACTCCTTCTTGACGGGCTTTTTTTGCGGTCTCTACGCAAGCAGCAGTGCTCACATGGCAAAGATGAATATGGCAGCCGGCATCTTTTGCAAGCCTAAGATTTCTAAAAGTCGCAGTATCTTCCGCGCAGGCCAAAAGTGAATCGGCTTTTCTTAAATTATTTGCAGCTTCTTTTTTTTCAGCAGGCGAAATATTTTCTTTTGACAGAAGCTCCAATGCTGCTTTTCTAAACGGACGCGCGCTTTCTGCCAAAAAAGAATCTTCGCAATGGCACGAAACAACAATTTTCTTTTTAGCGGCAATTTTCATCGCTTCAAGCATAACGGAACTGCTGCAAACTTCTTTTCCGTCTTCGCTTATGACTGGAACTTTTTTTTGATCAAGGGATTCAAGATGGCTTACAGTTTTTCCATCAAAATTTTTGGTAATTGAAACAGCCTGAATTGTCCTACACCGCCCGAATTCAAAAGCTTTTTTGTTATTAACTTCCGCCTGCTCCTGACTTGAAACAACAGGATTTGTGTTCGGCATAAGAACGCAAGTGGAAAAACCTCCGGCAGCCGCCGCAGAAGAGCCAGTTTCAATGTCTTCTTTTTGAGTAAGGCCAGGATCCCTAAAATGCGAGTGCATATCAATAAATGAAGGCAAAACGCAAAGTCCTTTTGCATCAAGCTTAGAAATTGAATCGTCATTTAAAAGTTTTTTTAGAGAAGCCTTGTCTGGAAATGATTTAATTTTTCCATTAGCTAAAAGTACTGCGGAATTTTTTTTATCAGTATTGGCGTCAACAAGCCTTGCATTAAAAATCAAAACTGCATTTTGCATAGACCCATTATAAAATGAATCCATGCAAACTACAAGATTGAATGACATTAATCAGTTTATTATCCAATGCTGCGGAACTTTCTGTTGAAGTCCTCTATTTCTGCTCCGGAAATCGGCTTGGAATAATAGTAGCCCTGAATATAGTCGCAATGGAAAGTCTTAAGCTTTTCGTTCTGCCACTGATGCTCAACACCTTCAACAGTAAGCTTCATTGCAAGCGAATGGACAAGGCGAACGATGTTCTTTATAAAGTCGCCTTTTTCGTTTGAAAGATAATTGTCCACAAGCGACTTGTCGATTTTTACAACATTAATCGGCAGGAATGTAAGATAGCTAAGGGAAGAATATCCAGTTCCAAAGTCGTCCAAGGCAAGAGAAATTCCACGCTTTACAAATTCATTCAAAAGCTTTGAAACCGCTTCCTTGTTTGAAATAAACAGGCTTTCTGTAATTTCAATGCAGATAAGTTCCGGCGGAATATTATAACGCTTTAAAAGCTCTTCAAGGAAATCAACATAATGAACGTCCGAAACCTGGCTGTAGGAATAATTTATTGAAACTTTGTACAAAGGAATTCCGTGCTCGCGCCATTCCGCCATCTGCCTTACAACTTTTTCTGTAAGGATTCTGTCGATTTTTATAATTTGACCTGTTTCTTCTGCAATCGGAATAAACTGCGCCGGCGAAACTTTGGTGTTTTTTAGCCTCATAAGAGCTTCGTATCCGTGGATTTCTCCAGTTTCAACATCAATCTGCGGCTGATACGCAACCCAAATTCCGTCGTTTGCAATAGCGTCATCAAGAATTCTTGAAATACGGTTATTTTCAAATATGCGGTCTCGCATTTTTTCGTTAAAGAAAACCGACTTATTCTTTCCGGAATTCTTAGCACGGTAAAGCGCAATGTCCGCATTTTGAATCATTTTTTCCATTTCATCATCATTAGAATTTACAATTCCAAAGCTAGACTGAATATGGATATTGCTTTCAGCATAGTTAATCGGATTATTAAAAATAGCTCTAAGTTCATGAATCTCTATGGAATCTTCATTCAGTTGCTTTTCAAGATAAAGCACAAGGAATTCATCTCCACCGAACCGCGAAACAAAAATATCTTTTCCGGCAGAATAAGATTTGAGCCTTGAAGCAATTGTCTTTAAAACAATATCGCCGCAAGCATGGGAATAAAAGTCGTTTATATTTTTAAAGTCGTCAATGTCAAAAAGAACAAGCGAAAAGTTTTTTCCGGATTTCTGAATATCATTGAACACAGCCTGAGTCTTGAATCTGTTCGGCAAATCTGTAAGCGAATCATGCCCAAGCATATATTCCATTTTTAAGTTTGAACGACGAAGCTCGTGCGAATCTTTTAGTTGCGAAATTATAAGAATCAAAGAAACCGCAATAAAAATAAAAAGCGAAACCGCGACTCCGAGCATTCCAAATAAAACTCCGCGCCTGTTTTTTTGCATTTGATCATGAATATTTACAAACACAGAATCAAGAGGAAAAGCTGAAGGATTTAACTTGCGCTCTTCGATTACCTTGTAGTCAAAAATAAATTTTCCATCTTTTATTCTTTGGAACGGAATGTATTTTTCACCGTCAATAATATCAAGCACGGTTTTTGCGGCGAGAGCACCGGCTTTTTCATAGTCAATCATTTTTCCGCCAAGAAAGCCGAATCCCACACCATTCGCATTGTGGCTGAATACAGGTGCAGAAGTGTTATTTACAATAAAGTCCGCCTGTTCTTCCATGGAATATTTTATGCCGTCAGCATCTTTTGAAGCTCCCAAGTAAAACACAACAGTCTTGTCATCCAGCGCGGAAAGCTGTCTGGCAATCTGGCTTTTTGTAAATGCAGAAGCATCAATTCCAGAAAACTCAATATTTGGAATTTTTTCACTGGCATTTATGAATACATTGTAATTTTCATAACTAGCATCGCTTTTGTCATAAATTGCAACATAATGTTCTGCAGAAGGAAAAAGCTTTCTTGCAACTGAAATTGTATCCGCCAAAAATCTTGTTGTGCCGATTCCCCAGAAATTCTTTTTTTCATAAAGTCGTTCCGCCCTTATGTTGCTTTCTATGCAAAAGAACACAATAGGAATTCCTGCAAAAAGAGAATCGCTATTGCGCTCAACAAAGTTGCATGAATTATTTCCGCTTACAAGAACAGCGTCATATTTTGTTTCCTGCTGCAAAAACTTAACGCGCTCCTTTAAGAATTCTGGAAGCTTTTTATCATAAAAATCATCAGGCTCAAAATATTCAATATCGACATTTATATTGTTCTTTAAGAAAACATTTCTTATTCCTTTTTTCTGAAGCTCAACAACATAAGAGTTCGGCATTGAGCTTAAAAAAAGAACATTCGCTCTTGGATTTTTTAACTTTGTATTTACAAGAGTTGAAGACAAACGGTTTCTATATAGAAAGAAACAAAGCGAAAGAACACTGCTCAAAAGAAGAAAAGACGCAATGCCCATCAGAATAGAAAAAAATCTTTTTTTTGCCATAACACTGCCTCCATAAAAAGCCAAATTAAAATCTCTCTTTAAGATAGCTTTTTAAGCCGCTTTTACGGTTTGGACAAACCCTAAATGAAAAACGGCAGTTAATGTTAAATTCTGCAATGCAAATTTGCAAACTGGTGGTTATAGATAACTAAATTATACCCCACAAAAATTATTTTTACAATATCCCCCCCCACGAATTTTTTTTAACAAAAACAGCTGAATTTTTACATTTTAAGGCAGAAATTTATAATAAAATCTTTATTAAGTCCGCTCTTCCAGCCTGAATCAATGCTTCTTTTACAAGCTGGGCATTTTCTTTTTTGTTAAACTGAAGCAAAGCGCGCTGAAGTCTTCGTTCGTGTCCGCCGCGGGCAACATAAACTTCTTTAAATTTTCCGTCTGATTTTTTTTCATGCGGATTCAGCCCTGTATAATACATGCAAGTTGCAAGGCTTCCCGGTGTTGGATAAAAATCCTGAACTTGATCTGGAACAAAGCCTGTTTTCTTTAAATAAAGAGCCGTTTCAATCGCTTCTGGAATTCCGGCTCCCGGATGCCCCGCAATATAATATGGAACTAGATACTGTTTAAGCCCAAGCTCTTTGTTTGCCTTTGCATATTCCGCAGAAAACTTTTCATAGACAGCGTGAGTGCTTTTGCGCATAAGAGCAAGAACTTTGTCGCTAACGTGTTCGGGAGCAACTTTAAGCTGTCCGGAAACATGATGCTTGCAAAGCTCATACAAAAATGTCTTGTCTTTATCAAGCATAAGATAGTCAAACCGTATTCCGCTTCTTATAAAAACTTTTTTTACATTTGGAAGCGAACGAAGCTTTTTTAAAAGCTCTATATAATCTTTGTGGTCGGCTTTTACATTCTGACATGGAGAAACTCCAAGACAGTCGCGGTTTTTGCACGCTCCGTTTTTCTTCTGAAACTCGCAGGCATCACTTCTAAAATTCGCAGTAGGTCCGCCAACATCATGAATGTATCCTTTAAAGTCAGAATCCTGCGTCATTTTTTTTGCTTCGGACAAAAGACTTTCGTGGCTTCTAGACTGAATGCGCCGCCCCTGATGAAAAGTTATTGCGCAAAAACTGCAAGCTCCAAAACATCCGCGGCAACTCGTAAGACTAAATTTCACTTCGGAAAGAGCGGGAATTCCCTTCTTGCCATTTGAAGCAGCAACATCATACATTGGATGCCACTTGCGCTCAAAAGGCAGATCATAAATCGAATCAAATTCAGCCTGCGAAAGAGGAAACGCGGATTTTTCCTGAATTACAAACCGGCTTTCTGAAGGCTCGGCAAGAACGCTTCCGTTTATTGCGTCTGTATTTTCTTCCTGAATTTTATAGGACAAAGCGAACATTTCCTTGCTTTCCGGCGTATTTTTGCTTACCTCTTCAAATGAAGGAAGCATTATAGCGTCAGCGGGAACTTCATCTTTTTTTCCAGTGAACCAGCACGTTCCTCTTACGCCACGGATTTTCCGCGCGGAAATTCCTTTATCAAGCTGAGATGCAATTTCAAGAAGAGCTTTTTCGCCCATTCCGTAAATAAGAAGATCAGCTTTTGAATCCAGAAGAACAGAATGCTTTACCGTGTTTGACCAGTAGTCATAGTGAGCAGTGCGGCGCAGGCTTGCTTCAATTCCGCCGATAATCACATTTACGCCCTTATATGCTTCGCGGATTTTTGCCACGTATTGAATTACAGCTCTGTCCGGCCGATGACCTTTTTCGCCTCCGTGGGAATACGAATCTTCTGAGCGAGGCTTGTTGTTCGCAGTGTAATTTGAAACCATGCTGTCCATTGCGCCTGCTGTTACAAGAAACGAAAGACGAGGCTGACCAAGAGCTTTAAAATTTTCCGCAGATTTCCAGTCCGGCTGGCACAAAATTCCTACAGAATATCCGCGGGATTCCAAAAGCCGTCCCAAAAGAGCCGCTGCAAAAGAGGGATGGTCAACATAAGCGTCCCCGGAAACAAAAACAAAATCAAGCTGACCTATTCCGCGCTCCTCAAGGTCTTTTCTGCAAACTGGCAAAAACATTGTTCTGTTACGCAAGCCGCTGAACTGATTCTGCTGAAGAAAAATCAATCAGAAGATTAGGAACATAAAGATCTTCATCAAGAGAATCCCAGTGAATTCCTATTCCATTTCCGCTAAGCTCATAATTATCAAGTTCCAGTTTTGCAGCATTGTCAAGTTTCGGAAAATAGGCTTTAGGCACTGAAAGTTGTCTTCCATCAACAAGTAAAATCCAAATATTCGAATCATCAAACCAAACCGATTTTGCCCTAGCATTTTCTTTTGAAAAATTCATTCCATGCCTCCTTTATCAGTTCTGCATTTTCAGCAGCGATTCTCTTGATTTCTTTGAGTTCCGAAGCTGAAAAGCCGATATTTTCTGCCAATGAAACCTGATTCCCTATCCAAAATTTTGCAAGATTCCCAGCTTTTCTAACATGAATATGGCAAGGCTCTTGCGGATTTCCTTCATTTGAAAAGAAGAAATATTTATAACCGTTTATTTCAAGGACTTTTGGCATACTTCTACTATACTTTAGTTTTTGGTTAAAATCCATAATTTTAAAGCAAAACTGCATCGCCATTATTACCCGAATTTTCAAGCTGATTAACAGGTCAGTTATAGAATTCTTCTATAGCTCAATATAAAAAAACAGTATAAATAAACCTATTGAATCAATAGGAAATAATCAGTATTGTTTCCTCATCGCGCGGAAAAATTCACTCTTTATTACGATTGGAGGAAAATATGTCAAACAAAAAGCAGCTTGTGCTTGACGCATTGAACAATAAACCAACAGAACGTGTTCCTGTGGGATTTTGGTTTCATTATACAAAAAACGAAATGCTCCCGGTTTCAGAAAATCCAGAAATGCGAAAACAAAACTTGGACGGACACAAAAAATTCGTTCAGGAATTCAAGCCGGACTTTGTAAAACTTATGAGCGACGGATATTTCTTTGAGCCAAAGACAGCAAAGTTTCTTCACAATGTAAAATCCGCAAAAGAGCTTTATGAGCTAAAGCCGGTTTCCAAAGACGACAGCTGGATTACAGAGCAGGTTTCGCTTGTAAAGGAACTTACTTCTTCGTTCGGAAATGAAGTTCTTACTTTTTACAATATTTTTGCTCCAGCAACAGCATTCAAATGGAGCGTTGAAGGCGCGGACAAAAAACTTGCCCAGTTTATAAAGGAAGACAAATATGCAGTTTTGTATGCGTTAAGCGTAATCGCAAAAAATACGCAGGCAGTTGCAGAAGCCGTAATAAGCGAAGGAAAAGCAGACGGAATTTATCTTAGCGTGCAAACGATTCAAGACGCTTTTGTAGGTCCTGATTTGTATGCGGAAGTAATTTCCCCGTCGGAACTTTCTGTGCTGAATGCCGCAATTGGCGCGGGCGGAAAAAATATTCTGCACGTATGTGGCTACGAGGGAGCAAGGAACAACCTTTCGCTGTTCAAGAATTATCCTGCGAACGCTGTGAACTTTGCTTCGGTTGTTGAAGGAGTTTCGCTTGCGGAAGCAAAAAAGATTTTCGGCGGAAAAACAATAATCGGCGGATTCGCAAACACAACAGATGGAATTCTTTTCAGCGGAACAAAAGAAGAAATTCAAGCTGAAACAAAACGGATTCTAAAAGATTCAGGGCGCACTGGAATAATCCTTGGAGCAGACTGCACAATTCCGCGCAGCACAGATTTGCAGCATCTTGAATGGATCCGCGAAGCCGCAGAGTAAAAAAATAAAACTAAACGAGGTGAATTATGAAAAAGACATTTTTAGCTTTTATTGCATTGACAGCAATTATTCCGCTTTCTGCAAAACCAAAAAAATCAGACGGAAAAATTCAAAAAATCCGCGTAGCTCACACAAACTATTACGTTCCTTATGATTTTGTAAATGACAAGGGCGAATCAGACGGATTTGAAGTTGCTGTTCTAAAAGAAATTGACAAACATCTTCCACAGTATGAATTTGAATATTTTCCGACTTCCGATGATGACCTTTTAATCGGAGTTCTTCAGGGAAAATATGATGTGGGAACAAAAGGTGTTTGGATTACAGAAGAGCGCAAGAAAAAATATATTTTTCCGCAGAACCCAATTGCGGCAAGCATAATTGGAATTGTAATCAGAAAAGACACAGCGGACAAAATAACAGACATAAAGTCGTTTGCAAAATATTCAGGAAAACTTGTTCCAATCGGACCTTCAAATGCGCAGTACAACATTATCGATGAATACAACAAGCAAAATCCAGATGCCCGGGTAAAGCTTGTGGCAGGAGATCAGTTTGAAGCAGCGGACGGTTATGTTTGGGTTGTGGAAGGCAGATACGATGCCCGGGTAGACATAAAACTTTCGTTCCAGAACAACATTGAAAAAGAAGGAGCACCTTACGCAAAATACAAGGACAAACTTTCTTATGTTCCGTACAAAGCGATTCCAACCTGGCCGCTTTTCAACAGAAAAAATCAGGCTTTTGCAAACGCTTATGACGAAGCAATAAAAACACTCAAGGAAAACGGCACGCTCGAAAAACTTTCGCAGAAGTATTTTGGCGAGAACATTTTTTCCTTTGTAGAATAAAAACATTAACTTTTGGGAGCACCGTAAAAACATGGACAGACCATTTTATCCTGAAAAAATTCTTGAGCTTATTCCAGTTCTTTTGCCTTACCTGTTGGTAACTTTTAGAATTATCGCGGGAACAGTTTTGACTGGACTTTTCATAGGATTTTTTCTTGCAAAAGGAATGCTTTCTTCCCACAATGCGCCAAGGAAAATTTCTTCCCTTATAATAAACGCATTCAGATGCACGCCTTCAATTGTAATGCTGTTTGTAGTTTTTTACGGACTCCCAAATTTATTCTGGGCAATATTCAAGGTTGACATAAATGGCTGGGCAAAATCATTTTATGTAATTCTTGCGCTGGGACTTTTGTTTTCAGCAAGCGCAGCGGAAATAATGAGGGCAAGCTACCTAAGCGTTCCAAAAGGTCAAAGAGAAGCCGCATTGACTTCCGGGCTTACAGAGTTCCAAGTTTTCAGGCGGATAGTTTTTCCGCAGGCATTCGCAGTATCGCTTCCGAATCTTGGAAACAGTTTGATTGCGCTTTTAAAGGAAGGCTCGCTCGCATATACAATCGGGCTTGTGGACGTAATGGGAAAAGGCAACCTTTTTATCAGCATGAATTTTGGAGCTTATGCTGTGGAAACTTACACGGCTCTTGCGTTTATTTACTGGATGCTCACAATTTCAATTGAGCAGATTTTCGGCAGACTGGAAAAACATTTTTCACGTGGAAGAAAAACTTTTTAACTGGGAGAACTTATGTTTGATGTAGAATTTTTCTTTAAAACATTTTGGCTTTCTTTTAAGGCTCTTCCTGTTACTTTAAAAATAACCGCCGTGGCTTTTGCTGTTGGAACTACGCTTGGATTTTTGATTGCACTTTGCAGAATACACAAGATAAAAGTTCTTTCACAAGTTTGCGCATTTTTAGTTTCGTTTATACGAGGAACTCCAGTTGTTCTTCAGATTCTTGTTGTGTATTCAATAATTCCGTCTCTTTTAAATTCGATTTTAAAAAATGCCGGAAGCTTAATTGACGTGTTCAAAATAAATCCGATTGTCTACGCTTACATTGTATTTTCACTGAACAACACAGCGATTCTTTCTGAAGTGTTCCGCTCAGCTTTGCTCACAGTCAGCAAAGGTCAGTTTGAAGCCGGAATCACTTGCGGACTTACAAGCTGCCAGACTTACAGAAGAATCATAATTCCGCAGGCACTGGAAAGCGCGCTTCCGAACATCTGCAACGCAACCGTAAATCTTATAAAAAACACTTCGCTTGCATTTATGATGACTGTAAAAGACATTACAGCAGTTGCAAGAATTGAAGCTTCCTACGGCTACAATTATATCGAATCTTATCTTGATATTTTTGTAATCTACATAATTGTGTGTTCTATAGTCCAGCAAATTTTCAGGCTGGCGGAAAAGAAAGTTTCAGTTTATAGAACAGGAAAAAGAGCGTTAAAATTAGAAGGTGAAAAATGCTGAAAGTAAAAAATGTGCACAAGTCATTTGGTGAAAATGAAATATTAAAAGGCGTTGATTTGACAGTTGAAAAAGGAGACGTTGTTGTAATTATCGGACCTTCCGGCTCTGGAAAAACAACGTTCCTGCGTTGCCTTGATTTTCTTGAAACTGCGGATGAAGGCAAAATGGAATTTGATGAAATACATACAGACCTTTCTCATCCGCATAAAAAAACTGTTCTTCAAGTGCGGCGGAAAACCGGCTTTGTTTTTCAAAACTACAATCTTTTTACCAACAAGACTGCACTTGAAAATGTAATGGAAGGTCTTGTTACCGCAAGAAAAATTCCAAAGGAAGATGCAAAAAAAACTGCGGAAGAAGCTCTTTTAAAAGTCGGACTTTTGGAACGCAAGGATTTTTATCCGTCGCAGCTTTCTGGAGGACAACAGCAGCGTGTCGGAATTGCGCGCGCCATTGCAACGAATCCTGATGTGGTTCTTTTTGACGAGCCTACGTCTGCTCTTGACCCTGAACTTGTTGGAGAAGTTCTTGGCGTTATAAAAAAGCTTGCAAAGGAAGGAACTACAATGATTGTTGTTACGCACGAAATGAGTTTTGCGGAAGATGTGGCGACTCAAGTAGTTTTCATGGACGGCGGAGTTGTTGTAGAAAAAGGCACAAGCGCGCAGATTTTTCAGCATCCAAAAGAAGAGCGCACAAAGAAATTTCTTCAGCGTGTTTTAAAGCCAATCGAATATATAATTTAAAAAATCAGGCGGAAAAAATGGCGTTATCAATAGAAACAAAATGCATTCACTTGGAAGATAAGGACAACTGTAAAAATCATTACGGCGCAGTAAGTTTCCCGATTTATCAGACAGCAACTTACGCGCATCCGGGAGCCGGAAAAAGCACTGGCTTTGATTATTCGCGTCTACAAAATCCAACCCGTGAGCAGCTTGAAAAAACTGTCGCTTCACTTGAAAATGGAATCGATTCATTTGCACTTTCAAGCGGAATGGCTGCAATAAGTCTTTTGATGGAACTTTTTTCTCCGGGCGACAATTTGATTGTAGATTCAGATCTTTACGGCGGAAGCATTAGACTGTTCGACAATGTTTCGGCAAAAAATGGAATTGCATTTACCCGCACAGAATTCAGCAAAGTTTGCAATGAAAACGGAATTGAAAATTTAATAACAAAAAACACAAAGGCGCTTTACGTGGAAACTCCAACAAACCCGATGATGAATGTTTCGGACATTTCGCTTCTTTCTAAAATTGCAAAAAAGCACGGACTTCTTTTGATTGTGGACAACACATTTCTTTCGCCATATTTTCAAAATCCGCTTAACCTTGGCGCAGACATTGTAATTCACAGCGGAACAAAATATCTTGGCGGACACAACGACACGCTTGCAGGATTCATTGTTACAAACAGAACCGACATTCAGGAAAAACTGCGGTTTCTTATAAAGACAACTGGAGCTGGACTTGCGCCGTTTGACTGCTGGCTTATTTTGCGCGGAATAAAAACTTTGGCTGTAAGAATGGAACGCGCGCAAGAAAATGCATTCAAAATTGCAAAGTGGCTAAAAGAAAATCCGCTTGTTGACCGCGTAATTTATCCGGGCTTTTCTGAACATCCTGGACACAAAATAATGAGAAAGCAGGCAAGAGGGTTCGGCGCAATGATTACATTCCAAGTCAAGTCGCAAAAGCTCGCGCTTTCAATTTTGGAAAAAGTTTCGCTTATCCGTTATGCTGAAAGTCTTGGCGGTGTTGAAACATTAATAACTTATCCTACGACTCAGACGCATGCTGATGTTCCGGAAGAGCTTAGAATAAAAAACGGAATCACAAACGCAACATTGAGGCTTTCAGTTGGAATTGAAAACTGCGAAGATCTTATAAAAGAATTTAAGCGGGTGTTTTCACAGGCGCAAAAAGAGGAATAGAATTTTATGGAACGAAATCTTGACTTTGACACAATCGTTGACAGAAAAAATACAGACTGCTTAAAATATGACTTTGCAGTTCGGCGAGGGCTTCCAGAAGATGTGCTTCCGCTTTGGGTTGCCGACATGGACTTTAAAACTTCAAGCTACATAATCGATGAGCTTAAAAAAGTCTGCGAGCATGGAATTTTTGGATACACAGAAACTCAAACTGAATATTTTAACGCGATTGCCGGCTGGATGAAAAATCAGCACAACTGGAAAGTTCAGGAAGACTGGCTTATAAAAACTCCAGGTGTTGTATTTGCTCTTGCAATGGCGGTAAAAGCATTCACGCAAAAAGGAGACGCCGTTATTCTGCAGCTGCCGGTTTACTATCCGTTTATGGAAGTAATCCGCGACAACGAAAGAAAAGTTGTAAGCAGCAATCTTGTTTTGGGCAACGACAACCGCTACCACATTGACTTTTCCGATTTTGAAAACAAAATTATCCAGAACAACGTAAAACTGTTTTTTTTGTGCAGTCCGCATAATCCTGTTGGAAGAGTTTGGAACAAGGAAGAACTTTTGCGACTTGGAGAAATTTGCCTTCGCCACAAAGTAATTGTTGTAAGCGATGAAATTCACAACGATTTTATTTTTGAAGGACAGCACAATGTGTTTACTTCATTAAACGAAGAACTTGCAAATGTAACCATAACTTGCACTTCGCCAAGCAAAACTTTCAATCTTGCAGGAACGCTTATTTCAAATATTTTTATTTCAAATCCTGAGCTTAGAAAAAAATTCAAAAAGCAAGTTAACGCCGCGGGAATAAGCCAGCTGAGCGTGTTCGGAATAAAAGCCTGCCAAACGGCATATCAGCATGGACTTGAATGGTTCACTTCTGTAAAAAAATACATAAAGGCGAACATTGATTTTATTGAAGAGTTCACACAGAAAAATCTTTCCGGCGTAAAAATGATTCACCACGAAGGAACTTATCTTGTCTGGCTTGACTTCCGCGGAACTGGACTTAATGTGCAGGAACTTGAGGACTTGATTATCAACAAAGCGAAACTTTGGCTTGACAGCGGAAAAATTTTCGGAACATCGGGAAACGGATTTCAGCGGATAAATGCAGCCTGCCCGCGTAAAACTCTTGAAGAGGCAATGAAAAGAATCCAAAAAGCGTTGCAATAAATTTTGTTGAAAATGTTGAACAGTAATTTTATAATCAATGCATGAAACATTTTAAATTATTTTCTTCACTCAAAACTGTTGTTTGCATTGCCGCCTTATGGGGGGGGGCTGTGCAGCTGCTCTGGTTTAGACGGAATTTTTTCAGATGACGAAGATGACAGCAGCTCAAAGGAATCTTCATTTGCAGGGAAATACACAGAGCCAACAACCGGAACTGTCACTTTTTATGAAGGCTACGATGCAACTTCTGTAGCATATTATGTTCCGCAGATTGAAAACGGATTTTACAAATGCGCAGTTTCAGAACCAAAACTTGCAGAGCTTCCACCTGGAACTGCCCTTGAAATAACTTACAACGGAACAACAATCAACGCTCTCATAACTGACCTCTGCCCTTCTTCAGAAAACAGCAAATGGACAAGCCAAAGCTCATATTTCTTTGACCTTGCAAAATACGCATTCACAAAACTTGCGGACGAAAAATTAGGGCACATTGACGTTACATTCAAAATGATTCCATATCCAACAACGTCAAATATTTTCTTTCAGGCAAAAGACGGAATCAATGAATGGTGGCTTGCCGGAAGATTTTATAATATGCGCTATCCGCTTAAAAAAGTTGAAATCAGCATTGACGGTTCTGCATACAAGCAAATGACACGAGATTCTGTGCAAAACAACTGGTACAAAATTGATGGACAAAATTTAATTTCCGGAAAAAAGAAATTCCGCCTGACAGACGTTTACAGACAAGTCATAGAAACAAGCGAAATTTCTTATGTTTCAGAAATGGGAACATACAACTGCAGAAAAAATTTTGAGTATTAAGAAAACTGTGTCATTATAGATAGTTGAAAAAAAATACCGTGCCTAGGCGCGGCAATGACCATTAAGTTTTTTTACCAATCTGAAACTTTGCGCTCTGAAAATTTTTTGTATTCTTCTGCAAGCTCCAAATCTTTCTGCACATATTTTCCTTCAGAAAAATAAATAGACAGTTCCTTGCACGCAGACGGATCTTCAAAATAAGCTGCTTCTTTAAAATAAGAAATTGCTTTTTGTTCATCGCGCGTCGTGCCAGGCAAATCTCCAGTTTGATAAACTTTTCCAAGCCGATAATTTGCCTGTGGACATTTTAAGTCTGCCGCTTTTTTATAAAAGTAAACAGCCGCATCCAAATCTTTGTCTACTGCAATTCCGTTTTCAAAGCACTGGGCAATTCTAAAAAAAGCAAAAGGTTTTGAATTATCAGCTTTTGAAAGCGTATTGAAAATATCAAATGCCATGCTTTCATTTTTTTCTGTGCCGAAACCTTCAATTAAAAAATTAGCTTTGCATATAAGTGCTCCAGCATCTCCAAGGCTTGCAGGCAGCTGAACATATTTCCAGGCAAGCTCAGGATTAAAATATTCGGAATCTTTGTTTTTGTAAATCCAAGCAAGACATTTAGAAGAGAGTCTATCATTTTTTTCAGCAAAAGTTTTATAAATTTTTATCGCCTCATCGATTTTCCTATTCCGCTCAAACAATTCAGCCTGCTCAAATTTTTCAACATCATCTTCTGTGCAATCATAAAAAAGCCCGGCAGTTTTTTGAAGCAAGTTTGAAACTTCCGAATGAAAAAAAATTCCTGCAAGAATCAAAGCGGTTTCTCCAATTTCATTTTTGTAAAAAACATCAGCTCCATGCTCAAGAAGAATTTCCGCGCATTCAACATCATCGTAATATGCAGCCCACATCAAAGGCGTCCAGTCATAGCTTCGGCAGATATTTGCATCCGCGCCATTTTCAAGAAGACAGCGCAAAACATTTAGATAGCCGTTTGCAACAGCAAGCGAAAGAGGCGAATGGTGATCGCTAAATCCAGAAAAAACTGAAAGGTCCACTTTATAGGCGCAAAGAAGCTTAACAAATTCTAAACTGATTTCTTCATTGCCTTTGTTCACGGAAATAAGAATCGGAGTTTCATCAAAGTTTTCAACTGCATAATTAAATTCCGCATCTCCACTTTTAAAGCCAGCTTTTTCAGCATAACGCTCTGCGGCTTGTACACGCTCATCGCCTGTTAAATGCTCATTTGGATTCACTCCCTTTTTTAAAAGAGTTTCTGCGCCATCAAAATCATTTTCAAGCACAGCCTTATAAAGCCGAAGCAAATCAGAAGACTGAGAAAAACCAAAGACATTCAGAGAAAATAAAAAAGTAAAAATGAGGAAAAGTTTTTTCATGGGAATAATTTCCTAATTATAAATGGTATAGTTTTGCTTTTGAGTCCATTTTATTTTATTATCAAAAGTAAGATATGCGGAAACATACCATTTGCCATCAGAAGAATACTCTTCAATACAGAAAACAACATAATACATTCCAGACTCTGGATTTTCATTTGTAGATTCTATTTCTCTTGAAATATTGCTATAACCATACTGCGGTTCAAGATGTTCATATATAATACTTGCCATGCGATGTCCAGAATACTTTCTACGTTCCCAAATATGATCTGAAAGCCAAATGGATAAACGTAAATCACCAGAAACTGTTTTATCCTCATTTTGAATCCGACTTGCACTAATCGACCAATTTCTACCATCAAAAGAATAATTGAGTCCTTTTCCAGAAATAGTTGTTATTTTGTCTTTTGCACTGGCATTAAGTCCATTCAACTTAATTATATTTGAATTCCCATTTGAGTATGAAGTTGGCAAAGATGCAGAATTTCCAGATACAGAAAACAGAGGAAATTCACTTGCAGTCAATGAAGAATATGGAACTTGAGCATATCCCCATTTTTCTTCTGAACGCGAAATGACTTCTCCACCTATGTAAGAAGAAAGCTCTTGCATTGAAATAAAGCCATCATTGTTCCTGTCTGCACCGCCTTTCATTGCATCCAAAAGAACATAAGTAAACAAGCCATGTCCATTATAGCCTTCCATTGCAAATTGGTTATCAGAACAAGCAGCAATTACAGCCTGTCCTGTAGCATTCGCAAGTCTGTCTATCGCAGTTTTTTCTGTCATTCCGCGCTGACCTTTATCTGATGCAAATGCTCCAGAAGAACAAGTGTCTAAAAGAACCAATGATTTTTTTGCTTTTACAAGAGATAAATTTTTTAGCAAATCATTTTTTGAAACTGCATCAGTTACAAGAGAGTCGGCTCTTGTGCCAAGATAATCATACGGAATAAAGTAATAATCACCATCATTATATGTTGTTCCATGCCCTGAAATAAAAAACACAAAAACATCATCTGGTGAAACTTTGTTAGAAAGGTCATTAAATTTTTTCACAAGATTCTGCTTTGTAACATCTTTATCACGTAAACTTTCTACAACAACTCTATTGTAAAGACTTCCGTTTTGCACCAATAAAGCTTTTTCCAAAGAATCCGCATCGTTAACACAGTAATTTAATTTTAAACCTGAATCTCTATAATTATTTACAGCGACAGTCATAACAAAGAGATTTGGACGGTTCACATTTCCATTCCATGTTAAATTAAGCAAAGCTTTTTTACTGGAAATTTCATTCGCTCCATTCATTGCAAAAACTTGAATTAAATTATTTCCACTGTCAAGCGTAACAGGAATACTACAAGTAAAAGTTTGACCTTTAGAACTTTTTAATCCATCTGAATACCGATAAACTTTTCCGTTTACACTGTAATTCACGCTTCCAATTCCGCCGCCTTTGTCAGTTACAGAAAAATCAAGCATAATGTCTCTTGATTGAGATGTAGAATTTTTATTTAAAATATTCACAGCAGGAGCAGCACCTGAAGCCGCAATGTCAGAAAGTGAAATTCCTTTTGCATAAGCTGAAATATCCTGCCCCTGAAGTTTTGCCGCAACCAAGTCCGGGCGGTACAGCTTGTCATACATCTGATCAAGCTCGATTATATCCAATCCATCTACAAGATAAACAAGATTCTTTGTAGCCCATTCTGTGCCAGTAAAGAATCCTTCCGGAGTGTAAGTTATATATTCACCATTAGGCGCATTTAAAATTGTTGCAAGCAATTCTCCAGAACCAACAGACCACACTTTTATTGTATTATCATTTGCACAAGAAACAAGTCGTTTTCCATCTTTTGAAAAAGACACACTCTCAACAAATCCTTTGTGCCCTTTTAATGTTTTTAAAAGTTTTATATTTTCTATATCCCAAATTTCAATATTACCTTCAGAAGTTCCATTTGCAATATATTTTCCATTGCTACTATAACAAAGAGAGTTATTGCGTTCGCCAAATAAAGCAATTTCTTTTTCTGTAAATAAATTGTAAAGCCTAATGCCTTTTACATTATTAACACCTATCAGTAAATACTTTCCGTCAGGAGAAAATTTTACTGATCTTATATTACTGTCTATATTTACAGTTTTTATTATGGCATTTTTTTCAATACTCCAAATAGAAATAGAATTAGTTAAAAAATTCTTATTATCATTATCAATAGTAGCAAAGTATTTACTATCAGGACTAAAACATATACCACCAGTTCCTTCCAATCGAGAGGCTAATGTCTTTATTTTTTTTCCTTGCAGTAAATTATAAACAGATATTTCAGTTTGAAAATCTTGACCCAAAATTATATACTTTCCATTTGGAGAAACAGAAAATTTATTTTCCGTTGCCTCGGTTTTAATTGTTGTTTCAATTTGATATGTTTTTGAATTTATTACTTTTGTGCCCTTATATGATAATGGAAATATTCTATTATTTTCTATTGTTAATTTATCATAACGTTCTTCTTTATCAATAATATAAGACTGTAAACCACTATTCAAATCATATATCAATATCCCATAATCAGAAGCAGCAGCTATATCGCTTTTATTACCAGTAAAACCAACCGCATTTACATTAATATCAGGACTAATTTTTGTTTTTATACTAACATTATTTAAATTGAATTTAGAAAGTTCGTCATGGTCTCCAACAATCACATAATTACCATCAGGAGAAAAACAAACTACATCACCACCTAAATAATCATCATCATATAATGAAACTACTTTTTTACCTGTAGATGTTTCAAAAAAATCACCTTTGCCACAAATGAAATACTTTCCACCGGGTGTAAAAGCAACACTATCAACTCCATCAGAAAGTATATTATAAATAATAGAACCAGTTTTTATATCCCATAGTTTTATTGAAGAATCCGCACCATAACCAGAGCCAAATAATAGGTATCTACAATCAGGACTAAATACAAGAGAACTAACATAGTCATAGCATTTTACTGTTTTTACAAACTTAAAATTATCTATAACACTCCAGATGTTAATTGCATACATTTTTTTATCCACAATCCATCCACAAGCAATATATTTTCCATCTGAGCTACATACAACAGCAGAAGATGCTCTTCCTTCATTATTTATTGTTTTTAATAAAGCTCCAGTATTTATGCTATAAATTTCAATATCTGAATTTGAAACATAAAGATTTTTTCCATCTGGAGAAAAAGAGAAACCTTTATTCATATTACTATTCACTGTAATTGTTTTTATACAAGCGCCAGTTTTTATATTCCAAAAATACAGTTTATCATTCCATTCATGAGTACTTACAAGTGTATAAGAATTAGGTATAAAATCTATCCAAAAAACTGCTTTAGTATCAATGGAAATTGTTCTAAGAAGCAAATTATTATCTGCATTCCATATTTTTATATTTCCTGCATTATCTGAACTTGCAATATACTTTCCATCATATGTATAGCAAATACGAGTTATTGATTTTGAATGCGGCTGATTTACAACAAGTTCTATTTTGCCATTAGAATTAACAGAGTTGTTTTTTCCATTATTTGAAACCGCTCCAATCCCACGCACATCAGCAAAAATTACAGCAATAAAAATGTTTAATATAAATAAAATTGAAATAAATTTTTTCATAATAATTTTCTCCGATAAATTTCTATAGTCTTATGCAATATCTAAATATTTATTGCAAATTTCTGTACAAATTTTCTGTTCAAAATCATCATCATGCAATATAAATTTTTTTGATTTAAAATATTGCTTTTTATGTAGCAAATGAAAACCAGTTCTATCAGTTTTTCTTTTTTTATCGATAGCACTTTTAAAAAGTTTTTTATAAATAAGTGGAAAAATTTTACGAGAAATTGAAAGGGAAATTTTAAATGCTTCTAAAGCAAATACATATAAATCAACATATTTTTTTGCCTTGATACAAATACAAAATATAATAATAAATAAAAATACAAAAAAAATATCGAAATTATTTTCATCAATTCTTTGTTCCCCTCGCAGAAAGAAATCTTCTAATTCAGAATCATTTTTACTTTCTTTACAAAGCTTTATTCCTTCATATAAGAAATTCCTATCATCATAACTTAGTTCATCACAGTCAGTAGCTTCCTTTTCAAGTTTAACAACAATCTTTTTTACTTCATCAATAGAATAATTTTTAATAATAAAATCATTTAATTCACTTACAGTCATATTTTTCGCCTCTTTCACAACCTTCCTCCTGTTCCTACTTTTTTTCCAGCACTGCATAGCCTATTTTGTAAACGCTTGAGCCTTTTTTTATTCCTCCGATTGCACGTGTTATGTTTTGCAAGTCGCCATTTTTATATTCGCCGCTGTTTGTTTGAGCCGGAAGTCCTTGTGCGGTTTCACTTGCGTAAATCAAAATTTGCTCAGAACCATAAGTTCCATAAAGAACACGGAAGTCAATATCAGAAATATCTGGAAAATATCTAGTCTGTCCTGCACGCACAAAATTATTTTCAATCGGAAGCCAAGATTTTTGTCCAGCCGCATCAATGCACAAAATAGCAATATAAGAATCCTTGTCCACATGAACCATAAAACGCACAATGTCATCTGGATAAAGCACATCAACAAGATTTCCGTCTTTATCAAGCATCGCAGCCTGAATAGCAATGCCGCCAGAAGAATTGTTTGATTTTGAAAAGTCATCATTCACATTTTCAACAATATTTTGATTAGCAGGCTTTACATTGAATCCCGGAAGATTTTGGCTTGAAATTTCAAATGAGGATTTCTTAGCATTTCCAGCAAGAGGACGAAAATCAAGGAAAAGTTCTAAAACTGCTCCATGCTCAACAAAAACGCAGCTTACAGTTCCAAGCGGAAGTTCCCTGTCATTCCATTCATCACCAAAATTTTTATAAACACCGCTTTCATTCAATCCCGCAATAAAAAGTTCCGCCTGCCTGTCCGCATTCAAACTGAAAATATCATATCCATTTTCTGAAAGCACAGTTTCAATTTTCTGACGAAGATAAGGCGTAAACTCGGTTGCGCTTTCTGTTTCTCCATAAGTCAAAGCACCTACAATTACAGGACCTTTATTTTTAGGAAGAATTTTTATAAGCGACTTTTCAAGTGAAGATGAAAAATCCGCGGAATAAACCAAAGGCAAAATAAAAGCACAAACAAAAAATAAAAAAGTCTTTTTCATGCAAATCTCCTTTCAAGAATTTTAAAATGTTTTTTATTTTCCTATTGCATCTTGAATTTTTTGCGCAAAAACAGAATCCGTTTCAAATACAGAAGCAATATTTTCCGCCGCGCTTTTTGCAGACTTGTTTAAATCCCTGTTAAGTTTTCCCCAAGCAGTTTTTGAATCCGACTGAAAAACAAGTTCTCCATTTTTTTCAAATGTGATATAAGCGGAAGTGATTTTGAATTTTTTTATTTCATCCTGCGAGCCAAAAATTTCTGATGAAAGATGAATTGTAAAATTGAACTTTTTATCGCTCAATTTTTCTTCTGAAATTTTTATTGGAATTTCATTTGAATCCAAAAGTCGCTGAATTTTTTCAACAAAAATTTTTGAATCACAAATCATTTCTGTATCAGAATCAAGCGCAAGAGAAGCCTGAACTGGTGCAACTGTAAATAAAACTGAATCGCGCGCATTTTGAGTTTCATCAGAAGCAAGCTCAGCTGAAAGCGTATATAAGCCAAGCAGAAGTTTTTTTGTACTAAGTGAAATATTTACGATTCCTTCATCGGAACTTTTATAAGGAATTTCTGCAATCAAATTTCCTGCTGAAAACAGCTTTATATTGCAATCAAGGCTTCCGGAATTTTTATAGTCAGGAGAAGTTATTTTTACTTTTGCAGAAAAACTTTCTCCTTTTTCAATTTTAATTTGATTACTAGAATTGTCATTCAAAAATTTAAGAGAACAATTTTTCAAAAGACGTTGAATTTGAATTTGTGTATATTCATAAAGTCCGGCTTTTCCATACGAAGTTTCTATATAAGACACAGAACGGTGAATTGGATTTTCTTCAAGCGCAGAAAGAACAGATTTATATGCCGTAACCGCAGAAGTTACAGAAGAAAATGGCAACGATGATTTTTCAGGAAGAAGAGACACATAACGTTCTGAAACATTTTTCGCAAATTCATCAATTTCTTTTTGAACTTTTGATTTTGGAATCTGACACAAAACATAACATGTAAAATCATCTTTCTTAGCTCCATTTTCTAAAACAATAAACTGCTCTGTATAAAATTTGTCTGCGGCAACTTGAGAAACATAACGTTCAGCAAACGACTGGATTATTTTTTCTTCTTCAATGTATGGATCAAGAATATCAGTTGAAAGGCCTTGCACAGTTTTGCGTTCAATTCCAGAATCGCGGATTACAACTCCGTAATAAGAAACGATTTGCCGGCGCGCGTCTGTCATGGCATTATTGCGGGCTTCCTGAACATCTGCGGCTTTTCTTGAAACTCCTGCAAAATACAATTCTTCTTCACTTTCTGGAATTGAGTCAATCCAAGCAGGCCTTTCATCCGGCCAGCTTTTTACAAATTCTCTGGAATATTTTTTTTCATTAAAATCAGAATCTTTACTAGCTTTTGATGAAGCACAACCGAATAATAAAAAAGAGCAAATCAGAAAACCAAAAGAAATTCCTATGCAGACACGTTTCATAGAACACCTTTCCAAAAATGAAAATACATCTTGGATAAACCATAAACAAAAAAAGCTGACTTGCTAAAAAAATCTAAACAAGCCAGCCATTAATTTTTCTAGTCAACTAAAGATGACTGCAAGTCTCCGCCAAATATATCGCGGACTTTTTCAAACTGCTTGCGTTTTTCAGCATCTTTTTCCGCTTCTGCTTTTTTCTGATATTCATTAGCCTTGTTTTGGTTGAACTCTTTCATGGCGCGGTCAGCATCTTCTTTTGAAATCGTCATAAGAACATAAACTCTGTAGTAAGGTTTGTTGTTTTCGTTCAAATACATTTCAGTGTAGAATTCTTTTCCTGGAAGATTTTTTGCAACGCCTTCAGCAAGATATTCTCTAAGCTCCTGTCCAGCTTTCTGCGGATCAAGAATATCGCTTGAAATTCCATAAGTTGCAGAAAGCTCGCGGCTTTTATCTGAAACCATAGTTCCGTAATAACTTACAAGCTGATTTCGACCATTTTTCATAGCGTCATTTCGCGCCTCAACATCAGTAGCAAAATTATTACTGATTCCTGTAAATGCAAGTTCCTTTTTTGTAATAGGAACAACATCAATCCAGTCAGGACGTTTTGCGGGAATAGTTTTTACAGGTTCAAGCGCGGCAAGAGCAGCCTTGCGTGCTTTTACATCATCAGTTTCATTGCTTGCGCATCCTACAAAAAACATAGCAAATCCTGAAACTAAAACTGCAAATATTTTTCCAAATTTCTTCATAAAAATCTCCTAGAAAATTTTATTTCTGTAAGATATATTTTATTATATCCTAAAGATGCTGTCAAATTATTTCTTTGAGTAATATTTTGATATTATATGCAGGAAATAAAAAGTGTGTTTGGAAAAAATGTGCAGAAATACAGGAAGCTTTTAAAACTGACACAAGAGGAGCTTGCAGAAAAAATAGACGTTTCTCAGACTTTTTTAGCAAACATTGAACGTGGAAAAAGAGGCGCGAGCATGGAAACAATAGAGCTTCTTGCAAAATCTCTATCGATTCCATACACAGCTTTGTTTGAAACAGAAAAAGAAGAGCCTGTTTCAACTATAAATAAAAAAGTTTTCTATTACAATCTTGAAGAATCTCTAAGGGATTCTATTGAAACTGCCGTTCATGAATGCATAAAGAAAAACCTAAACAGCAGCAAGTAAAATATTTAAAATCCCATCTATTCCTTTTGGCGGCCCGCAATCTGCAGGTTCATTTTTTTTGCTTCCTGCAGACCTTTTAAATATTCAACAAGCATTACAATAAAGAAAACCACAACAAAAGTTAGTTCCATTCCCGCAAGCATTTTAATGCTTCCAAAGCTGAACCAGTCAAGTTTATAACCAACAATCAGAACTAAAAAATTTATAATCAAAAAATATGAAATGCGCAGAGCGATAAGTTTTCCTCTTGAAAATTCATCTTCCTTCAAAAACGGAATGTATAAAATAGAAGAAATTAAGGCAATCAGAAAAACTCCAAAGATGTAGGACAAATGCAGCTCAATATCCGCGCCCCAGCAAACATAGCAGTAAATTCCAGAACAGAGAAAAATTCCTGTTGAAATAACACAAAACATGCTTACGATTCTTGCAACTGAATTCATTTCTAGCCTCCGTTTACATTCCAAGCTTTTCTTTTAGCAGTGGAACATACATTCTTGAAATTATAACTTTGTAGCCGTTTTTTAAGACAGCTTCAAATCTTCCGCCAAACGCAGGAACAAGCTTGGCAATTTTATTTATATTCAAAACCACAGCTTTGTTCACTCTGATAAAATCCTTGGAAAGAAGCTCTTCTTCCAGCTGATAAAGCTTACTCTTTGACTCGTAGACATTTTCTTTTGTGTACGCAAAAACATTGTTGTCCACGGATTCAAAATAAAAAATTTCCTTTGGCTCAATGACGACAATCTGCGCCTCTTTAAAAACCGCAAGCTTGTCTTTTCCGCCTTTAAAAGAATTCAAAAGCCGGATTATATCTGGACTAAGGTTTGAGCACTTTACAATTATTTCGTCCTCGCTTCCTGAATCTTTGTCTAAAATTGTAATTTTCATTTTCTATATTCTACTTCTTTTGAAAAATCTTTTCTGCATACCAGGCATTTCGCTTGGCATCTGTTTCACGTCCTGCCTTTCTGAAATTTTCCGCCGCGCAAACGTAATAATATGCAAGCGTTGTTTTCTTTTCATCTGAATCTTTGTCAAAATTCGCGCAAGATTTATAAAGCTCTGCAATACGCTCAAAGTCAGCTCCAGCTACCGCGGATTTTTTAAATACACTTTCTGGAACTGAAGAAGCGACATTGGCACGGTTCAAAAGAACTTCCATTTCGTCCTCGCTTCCAGCGCAAAGAAAAACGGCTTTGTCCAAACAAACAAACGCCTGCTTTACAAGTTTCATTGCAGCAAACACATTTGAATTTCCGCCGCGGATTGCAAGGCACGAACCATAGTAAGCATTTGCAAGCGCAGAATTTTCCTGTTCAGCCACAAGTTCTGAAAAAAGTTTTTCGGCTTTTTTATATTCTCCATGCTCAAAAATGCAAACCGCATATTCAAGCTTTTCAGAAAATGAAGCAGGCTCGTTTTTTATTTCTTTAAGCGGAATTATTTTCTGCTCCTGAAATTCCTTGTAGCGTTCTTTTACTGCATTTTCAAAATCTGAATTCTGCAAAGAAGCTTCTTTCATTTTTACTTCAACTGGAAAAAGAGTGCGCGAAGAAAGCTGTTGGCCCTGCGGAACTTGCGCAGAACATCCGTCGAGCAAATCGTAAATTTTTTCATCTGAATCTGAAGGCAAAAATCCGCCTTTGTCCCATTCAGAAAATCCTCCAGCAACAACATAGTGCCACGTGACTTTTGAAGTGTAGAATTTCTGAAGTTCTTTTTTTGCAAGCGGAATTCTCACAAAAATTTCTTTTCCGTTATTTCTAAAATAATTTTCGGTTTCGCAAATTAAAGTCCGACTTGAATTGTAGACAGTTCCATTTTTCTTGTTTACCCAAACTGCAAAATTCCACGGATGAAAAATATCAAACTTTACATTTTCACCATCCGCAAACAAAGGCTCTGTTGAACCGCCGTTTATATTTTCCGCGCCAATGTAAACCATAATATTGCGGACATCAGGAATTCCGCATTTAAACTCAAGGTCAAGCTGCCAGTATTCCGGGTTCTGTTGCCAGACCGCTTCGTAAACAGGCTTATGCACAGTGTAGCGAATCAAGTCAAGAGAACCTTTTTCAAACTGCTCATAATGCGGATAATTTAATTTTCCGCTTCCGTTGTCATCACAAGATTCGTCAAAGAAATCCGCAGCAATTTTTCCGCCGTTAAGCCAAGGAGAAGTTTTTAGCTTAAGCGCTTTTACCATAAAATTTTGAACAGAATCTTCATTTATAAAAAACAGCGAAATACCGGCAAGACACGTAAAGCCGCACAAAAAAATCATAAAGTAATAAACAATTTTTTTCATATAAATCTCCAATTTAATAAACTGATGTTTAATGCGCAAAAAATTTCAAAATCACTTCGATTGAATTAATTGTAAAAGCCGAAGACATAATCACCCCAAACGTAAAAGCCGCAAACCTGAACAGATTTTCTGGCGCAAAGAATTTTTGAATTCCTTTTGCAAGCTTCGTTTTTGGCACAGGCGCACAGCATCCCTTATTAAATCTAAACTGATAAGAAATTGCTTTTTCAGGACAAGCCGCAATGCATTCTCCGCATTTTGCACAACTAATTTCCGGCGAATTTTTTTTCTGCTGAATTGTTGCAACATCGATTGCTCCAAACAGACAAGCCTGCGCACATTTCATGCAGCCTTTGCATTTTTCAGTGTCAATGCGCATTTTGAATGGACTTAGTTTGTCAGTCAAAGAAGCAAATGCGCCAAACGGACAAAGCATACTGCACTGTGTCCTGCGCTTAGTCAAAATCGGAAGCACAACCACAAGCCCCAAGAAAAGCCCTATAAAAATAATTCCCGCAATAAGTCCAGGAATTGTCGTCATAGGAATAAATTCCGTCACAATTTTATACGGGCAGAACCAGTCGCAATAAAGAGCCGACATAGTTCCAAAACAGGCAAGAACCAAAAAGAACAAAAACCCAAACTGAAACTCTCGGATTTCCTTGTTATGAGCCAAAAGATTAAGCCGCCTTTTTTTTGCAATGTGCGAAAAACCTTCATCCCAGCCACCGTAAAAACAAACCCAGGCACACCAGCCGCGCCCAAGAACAAGAGTGAACACAAGCCATATACCAAGCATACTCGCAATTGAAGCAAAATGCCCTGAAACTCTTGCAGGAAAAATCACAGTTTGCGTTGCAAGATAAGACAAAAGTCCCTGCGGAATTACAATATGACAAAACGGAAGCTCGCAAGTTGCAAGAGCCTCGTTGGTAATTGCCATGCTTCCCCTTTCTGAAAAAAGATTCGCAATAAATCCAATACAAAAAAACACAGCATAAGTTGTCAAAAAAATTCTGCGGTATATGGTTCCGCTTCCTTTCTTTTTGTTTTCTGAAAAAGTCATTCCGCCGTAAAGAAACATAAGGAACAAACCATAAAAAATAGATACTGCGGAAAATCCGTTGTTGGCAATTACAAAAAACAAAATGACAATCGACATCAAGCCGCAAAGAATAACTGAAACAATCATCTTTCCCTCTATTAAAAAAACAGTTTTATCAAGCCTTCAAAAATAAGGAAATAAAATCCGATTAAAAGTTGCGCAATACGTGAAATTCTTTTCAGCACAGGAAACATTTTTTGAACAAACGGAATTCCAAAAAGCGGAAGAAAAAACGGAAGAGTTCCAACGTAAAAGAAAACAAGATAAAAAATTCCTTTCATGCCGGGCAAAAAGACAGAACGAGCAATAGCAGTCCACAAAGGAGCGCAAATATGAAGTCCCACCGCAAGCCCCGCAAAAACCGCAGTCAAAAAATCATTTCCTAGTTTTTTTAAGCCAGCGCATTTGCAGCTATCTTTTTCCCAGGGAAATTTTGCGCCGAATGAATTTAAAAGCAAACTCGCTCCACAAAAAATATAAGCGCATACAGAAAGACGCCTTGCAAAATACGGATCAAAAAATTCACTTGCAAGAAGACCTGCCGCGCTTAAAGCAACTCCAAGAACAAAATACATCGCAAGCCTTGAAGCCAAAAATAATCCAATCAATCCCGCATTCCGCCTGCAAGAAATTTTTTCTGTTCCGAATAAAAACGGAATCAGCACAGGACCGCAGTACATTGCGCAGTAAGTTCCTGTTGAAAGCCCCAAAAGCACAGCCTCTAAAATCATTTTCAACCTCCAGCTTTTTAGCAGAACTTTACAGGCTGACAAAAAAATAGAAAAGATGATTTTAAGCGACTTGCAAAAACAAGAATGTAAGCTGCAAAATTTTAAAGGTGAAAATAAGAGGGAATAAAAAAAGGCGGTCCCAAAGCCGCCTCTTACACTTTTTAATTAATTGTTTTATTTCTCAACTTCTGTACACTTTAGATGCAAATCATCCAATTGGCTTTGGTCAACCGCGCTTGGGCATTCGTCCATCGGCGACATTGCAAGGTTGTTCTTCGGGAAGGCGATTACTTCGTGGATGCTTTCCTCGTGGCACATGAGCATGATAAGGCGGTCGAGTCCCGGGGCGATTCCTCCGTGCGGCGGCGCTCCGAACTTGAATGCCTGTACCAAGAATCCGAACGCTTTTTCTGCGCGCTCGCGGCTGTAGCCTACGATTTTAAAGATGCGTTCCTGCAGCGCCGGGTCGTTGATACGCATTGAGCCTGATGCAAGCTCGTAGCCGTTCAGGACAAGGTCGTAAAGGTCGCCTTTTACAGCTCCCGGGTCACTTTCCAGAGTGTCCCAGTATTTTTTCTGCGGAAGAGTGAACATGTGGTGCTCTGTTTCCCAGTGGTTTTCTTCCTCGTTCCATGCAAAGTACGGGAAGTCGATAATCCATGCGAAGTGGAATTCGTCTTTCGGGTTGTAAAGGTTCAGGTCTTTTCCAAGCTGCTTGCGGACCGCTCCGAGCGCAACGCACGCTGTCTGCCATTTTTCGTCGCTTACAAACAAAAGAAGGTCGTTCTTTTCTGCTCCAAGCCTTGAGCAGATTTCCGCTTCTTTTCCGGCGAAGAACTTTGAGATTCCGCCTTCAAATTTTCCTTCCGCGTCAACCTTCATCCAGGCAAGGCCTTTCGCATGGTTGATTTTTGCAACGGCTTCAAGCGCTTCAATGTGCTTTCTTGAATATTTGTCCGCGGCGTTCTTTACAACAAGGGCTTTAAGTCCGCTTCGCTTGTGGCGCTCGATGTTCTTGTCTGCGTTTGCGGCTCCAGCCTTGAATGCGTTAAAGTCGCTCAAATCCGCCATAAAAGCCGCATCCTGCATCTTCATGTCAAAGCGCAAGTCCGGCTTGTCGCTTCCGTAAAGGTCAAAAGCGTCGTCCCAGCTGATTCTGTCAAAATGAACCGGAAGCTCGTAGTTCAGGGTTTTCTTGAAAATGTGGCGCATAAGCTCTTCGGTTGTGTCCAGAACTTCCTCGCGGTTTGTAAAGCTCATTTCCATATCAATCTGGGTAAATTCCGGCTGGCGGTCTCCGCGGGCATCCTCATCGCGGTAACAGCGCGCAATCTGGAAATACTTGTCAAATCCCGAAACCATCAGAAGCTGCTTGTAAAGCTGCGGCGACTGCGGCAAAGAATAGAATTTTCCCGGATGAACACGGCTCGGAACAAGGTAGTCGCGCGCGCCTTCCGGAGTTGATTTTATAAAAGTAGGAGTTTCAATTTCCAAAAAACCCTTTGAAGTCAAAAATTCGCGTGTGGCAAAAGTTACAGCCGAACGCAAGATGATGTTGTGCTGCATAGGTTCGCGGCGCAAATCAAGATAGCGGTATTTAAGGCGCAAATCCTCGTTCGCAACAACAAGAGTTCCATCCTTCTGGCGGACTTCTTCAATGCTAAAAGGCAATTCCTGCGACGTTGTAAAGATTTCTATGCCGCAAGCCTCAACTTCAATCTCGCCGGTCGCCATGTCCTTGTTCACGTCTTTTTCAGCACGTGCGGCAACAACGCCTTCAACAGCGATACAATATTCCGACTTTAAGGAAGCGGCGATTTTTTTAACTTCATCCGAAGCATTGTCGCCAACCATTACCTGAGTAATTCCATAGCGGTCGCGCAAACGGATAAAAACAAGTCCGCCCAAGTCGCGCGTACGGCTGACCCAACCGTTCAATACAACTTTCTTGCCAACGTCAGCCTTAGTAAGCTCGCCGCAAGTTACAGTTCGTTTAGAATTTTCCATAAGATATTCCTTTTTGCCGCGGCATGAATCCGCGTTGATTTGTTTTTGCGAAAATTTTTCAAAAAAATATTTTAATGTTTCACACTTTTTTTTACAACAACCTTACAGCTGCACTGAACGGATTCAGACCTCGAAGGCACCTTTCTCTGCAAGGCTTAGGAACGCTTTTACAACTTCAGGGTCAAATTGCTTGCCGCTGTTCATTTTAAAGTCCTCTATGATTTTTTCCAGCGAAAAAGCCTTTCTATAGCAACGGTCTTGACTCATGCAGTCAAAAACGTCAGCAACAGAAATAATGCGCACAATTTCCGGGATTTCTTCTCCTTTAAGACCTTTCGGGTAGCCTGTGCCGTCAATCCGCTCATGGTGATAAAGAGCGGCAAGGCAAGCATCAGGAATCAATGTAAGTTCCTTTAGAAGATTATAGCCAGTTGTTGTGTGGCTCTGCATAATCTTGTATTCGTCATCAGTAAGTTTTTCTGGCTTTCTTATAATTTCGTCAGGAATACCAATTTTTCCGCAATCATGGAAAAGCCCGCAGTAATAGGCGTTAAGGCATTCATCTCTAGACTTGCCCATTTCCTTTGCAAGCATATATGAGTATTTTGCAACGCGCTCTGAATGTCCGCCTGTGTAAATATCCTTGGCATCGATAAATTTTGTAAATGCCTTTATTACCTGCTCAAGCATAAATCTGTCATGCTCACGGTCTCTTTCTTTTGCAAGCCTTATAGCATGAAGCCTGATTCCAGAAACTACGAGACAAAACCACATTATGTAGAAAAGCAAAAAAATATAGAAAAATGGACGATAAAATAATCCGTTTTCAAATTCGTAGTTTACTTTCCAAGATTTGAATTTCATAAGCTCATTTCCATCTTCAGTATAGAAAACAAAGCCCATGGAAATGCTGTTCACGTCCTGAACTCTACCCGGAATATATTTTTCTATGCTGGGATAAAAAACAATCCTGCTGCCAGGATTAAGCGGAATAAGAATGTTGTTCAGATTTTTTATTGTCTTAACTGAAAAGTCAGACTCCTTTGCTTTTTTTAAGTCTATTAAAGGCTGAGACGGTTTTTTTTCCGCCCGGCTTTTATAAATTTCAATAAATCCGTTCCAAGCATTATTCAAATAGCAATGCTGCGTAATGTTTATTTCCACATTCCAACTTTTTATCGCTTGCTTGTTAAGATTTTTTACAACTCCAGTGTAGATTCTGCCTGTAAGATTTCCTTTTTCTGGATTACCAGAAGCAATATGAGGAACATAAGTTGTCCAGACATCTCCCTTTAGCTGTCGTTTTCCTATTGAAAACTGAACATCTGGAGAAATATCATTTTCGGTAATATGTTCTTTTGTTGTGGCAAAAACAAAAAATCCAACTGTTGCAGCCAAAAACGAAACTGCGAGAAGAACTATATAAATCTTTTTTAAGAACTTTTTCATAGCAGCATCTTTTTCACGATAAACTGCCGCGCATTTAACACGACAGTTTTTTAAGTTCTTTTACTCCATACAGCCCGAAATCAAATACACAAGCGGAGAATTCCAGTAAATTGTAACTTCGTTGCAAGAATAGCTCTGCACGCTGTCTATATAGCAAGCGGCATAAGGAGCGTCAGAAAGATTTGCACGCGCAAACGGGTCTTCAAGCTTTGAGTCAGGTCCGCCTACAAGCATTCCCGGCATAGGCTTTTTTGCAACTTGCGAAGGCCGGTGATGCGGAAGAATCGGCGAAAGTGTTCCAAAACCAGTCACAAAACAATACGAAGTTGTGTTTTTTCCAAGCAGATAGTCAATCTGGCATTTTGCGGCTTCCTTGTATTTTTTGTTTGGTAAAATTCTGTCCGCCAGCAAGAAAAGCATTCCGTTGTTTGCGGCTCCCATATTACTTCCCCAGACATATTCATACATTGAAAGTGAAACATCGTAAGAATCCGCGGCAACATTCTTGAGTTTTTCATTAGTCTTTGAAAGAAACGCCTTTTGTACTTTCTGATAAAATGAATCTTTTGGAGCATCACTTGAAAGATATTCAAAAAGTCCGTAAAGCCCAACCTGCTGCCAGCCAAGATCCTGTCCGATTTCAAACGGATCATAAACTTTTAAAAGCTCAAGATATTTTTCGTCCCCAAAAGTTTTATAAAGCTCTGCAAGCGCCCAAAATCTTTCATCAGCATCCTGCGAATCATTATAAGCTCCGGTTGTAAACAAAATCGGATTTGTAAAACCTTTTCCGTCAAAAGGAGTTTTTTCAAGATAGTCCCATGCCTTTTTTGCGGCGTCGGAATATTTTGCGCTTTCCTCATATTCTTTGAAAATTCTTGAAGCCATTGCCATTGCAGCGGCAAAATCAGCAGTAGCGGCAGTTGAAACAGGACACAAAACGAGTCTGTCTTTTTCGTCCTGCGGCATAACTTCTCCAGGAAATTCTCTGCAAGAAACTTTATGGAACACAGCCCCGGTTTCTGGAATTTGCATTTTAAGCATCCAGTCAAGCTCGTATTTTATTTCATCAAGAATATTTTCAGAAGCAAACGCATTTTTGTTGTGCTCATAGGCAAGCATCAGGTCGCAGGCAGCCTTTGCAGCAGGAACAACATAGCGTCCGTAGTCGCCGGCATCGTGCCAGCCTCCAGTTACATCATAGGAAGTTTCAACATTTCCATAAACAACTGCGCGCGCTGTGTGGCATTCAGGATGTCCAAAATCCGCATCCTGAACTTTTGTTCCGCATCTTTGCAAGTAAAAAAATCTTACCGCGCTTTTTAAAATTCCGTCGTAAATATTATTTGCAATTTTAAACTCAAACGACTCGCCGTATTTTCCAGCCTTGATTTTATAAGTTCCTTCCGCGGAAAGTTTTGTAAAATCAGCAATCGCAGTCTGCTCGCCAGAAGCCTCGTTGAACCTTGCATTTTTCAGTTTGCCGGAAAAAACAACAGCTTCAGTTTTTGTATCTATAACATCAAAAATTCCAGAAATTTTCGCACTTTTCTTTGAACGGACAACGGCAGTTTTTTTTGCGGAAGGCAAATATCCAAGCTGATTCAAGTTGACATTTGAAGTCGTTGTTGAAGTAACAATTTCAGTAATTCCAGAAGCGTCAACAAGCTCAAGGTCAAAGTTGTCAAAGAAAATCGAATGCCCTTTCATGTCTTCCGGGCAGCCTTTTCCCATTCCAACGTTCAAAACAAGCCGCGGAGAAAAATCTGTAGGCTCGAGCATTGTAAATGTAGTTTCAATATGCTTGGTTTCTTTTCCCACGGAATCACAGCCGCCAACATAAGCGTGGTAATCTCTTCCGTTCACCTGAAGCCGCCATTCAAAAGTTCTTTCTATAGAAGAATGAACGTCAAAAGAATATTTGTAAACGCCGCCCTTGTACAAAGAAAATCCGTCGAAATACGGCTGAATTGCATATTCGTAAGGTCCTGGATTTTTTATGCGGATCTCCATTTCTCCGTTTTCAGTTACAAGCTGATCCGCGCTTCCATTTGAAAGGAACATATCCCAAAATTTTTTTCCTTTGCTGAAATCTCCATTTTTTATAAGATTTGAAGTTTTTTCAGGCTCTTCTATCTCTTCATTTTTTGCAGATTTTCCAAAAGCAAATGAAACAAACAAAGCCGATGCCGCCAAAAGAGAAAAAATCAGTTTTTTCATAAAAGCTCCTATGATATAAGCTGATTTGACACTCAAAATAGATTATAAACCGCTTTTTGCAAATTAGAAAGGTCTGAAATATAAATTTAGCCCTAAATTCGAGTTTTTAATCTAAGCGATGATTTCAGCCTGCATTGAAGAA
>OQVR01000045.1_pt1 | contig 39785 bp, 26 predicted proteins | sample 1691521 | NCBI WGS metagenome assembly OQVR01 (sample SAMN03418256, study PRJEB22391) | human gut metagenome | biome: human-gut; feature: organic feature; material: feces | host: Homo sapiens | place: Tanzania | collected 2013-01
CCTGTTTGGCCGGTCCCTGAGCCTGTCGAAGGGCCGAACCGAGCCACGGACGTAGAGCCGATCGGTAAGTGAATATCACCGCCGCAAGCACCCAAGGCAGGAACGCTATCGCCTGCATCTTGGTGTTGTGCCCGACCTGAATGATCTGGAAATTGTACGAGCAGTACGTGACCGCCACCGCTCCGCCGATGGCCAGAACCTTGTCCACACCAAGCGAAAGCATCAGCAGAAAGGCACCCAGCAAGGAAATGAACAGCCAGTTCGCCGGCCTTTTCCCTTTCAAAAGGAGATTGTACAGCGACTGCGTCCAGTCACCGTCGCTGGAAGGCATAAAGGAGGTGGTCGGCATTCCTCCAAACATCGAATCCGTCCAATGGGTCGGATCGTCAGGATGAGCCTTGTTCCACGCCACCGCCTCCTGCGACATACTCCTGTAGCCGGTTATATCGCTCTGGTTGACCACCTTGCCGGTCAGCACCTCCGGCACGAAGCCGTAGGCCAGCACCAGAAACAGCAGCACAATCCCGGCGTATATTCCAATCTTCTTCATCAAAGTCTTGTCCATAATCTATGAATATTATTTTTCAGTTATCTGATTCAGCAGTTCAGCCAGTTTCACCGTCAAGTTGCGGCGTGTGAACCGCGAGATGTCTGAAGTGTTGTCGTGAAGCTCATCATTCTTGAACTCATCCCAACAGAAGTCTATCCAGGCCCGGATCTTCTTCTCGTCATCCCAGTCATAGACCACCCCGGATCCGGTCTCGCCGACAATCCGCGCCATAGCCCCGTCAGTCTGACCTATCCCCAGAATAGGGCGGCGCGATGCGAGATATTCAAAAAGTTTTCCGGGAAGGACGGCGCGATATTCAGGTTCCTTTCTGAGCGGAAGGATCAGAATCGAGGCGTTAAGCTGCTCTCTGACAGCCATTTCATGATCCTGATAGCCGAAATCCTTGAGATTGCCGCCAAGTCCCGCGGCCTCGATTGAATCCGTGATTTCCCTGTCCGTCTTTCCCACAAGTCTGATCCTCAACGACCTTCTGAACTCCTCATCCTCCTCACACTTCTGGGCGAGCACTTTCCAGAGTGTCTCCGGATTGCCGTCCGAAGCGAAAAGTCCGGTGTGCGTTATGTTGAAATTCTCGTCCAACTCCACATCCTTCTTGAAGTCCTCCTCATCGTAACCGTTCGTGATCAGTTCGACCGGAGTCTTCGTCATCGCCTTGAACTCGTCCTGCACCAACGGAGAGACCGCGATCACTCTCGTGGCTCCGTCCAGGACAGACTGTTCGAGCCTATGATGCTTTTTCTCCGCCCACGAGGTCAATCCCAGATGCTTGAAATAGAACATCTTGGTCCACGGATCGCGGAAATCGGCGACCCAAGGGATCCCGGTGGCCTGTGACAGTCTCAATCCGATAAGGTGCATGGATTGAGGCGGGCCGGTCGTGACAATGGCGTCAACAGGATGCTCCTCAAGGTATTTTTTCAGGAAACGGACCGACGGACGCACCCACATCACACGAGGATCCGGAATGAAGAAGTTCCCCCTGATGAACAGGGACAGTTTCTGCTTCCAGTTCTTTTTCTGTCCGTTGATCGGATTGACCTCGTCTTTGACGGCATTAGCGGCAGTCAACGTCTTGAGGTCGGTCGTGCTCCCCTTCCCCATCAGTTTCCGGTAGATCCCGTACGGCTCGAAAATGTGATTCTTGACGACCTCGGCCTCCGGCGGAATCTCCGCCGCCAAGGTCCTGTCAACAGTCGTCAACTCAGGGTTCTCAGGAGTATAGACAACCGGCTGCCAACCGGCCGCCGGAAGGTATTTCGCAAACTTGACCCACCGCTGCACCCCGGATCCTCCGGACGGTGGCCAATAATATGTCACTATCAGCACCCTTTTCATGTCACTCCTGACTTAGAGTTGTTATACCATACATCCTTCCGCACACAATCAAAACCGTATCTTACATAAGTTTACAAAGATAGTCGTTTTTCCTTCGCAATCGAAGAAAAAAAGCTATCTTTGAGTCTGACACTAAATATTCATAGATCATGCAAAAGATAAAGTACAAGACAAGCATTTCCCTTTTGATAGTACTCGCGAGCATTCTGCTGGTGCTGCTGTGCCTGCTGATCGTGCACACGTTCCGCACGGGCGAGGAGGCGACCGTAGGGATTTTCTCGTTGGCGGCGACGCTGGTCGGTACCATATTCATAGCAATTGAGTTGAAGAACGGGTCGGAGGTCACGTGCAGCGAGATGCTGATCAACCTCAACAATTATTTCCACGACAGCGACCGCCTGATGAAGGTCTATGAGGTGTTGGAGAATGCCGAAATCGATGGGGACTATAGCTATGAGCGGTGGAAGGATGTCTCCAGCGTTGAGGTCGCGCAGTACTGCACATTCTTCGAGAACCTGTACCTGCTCTACCGGCACCACATTGCCAGCATCGATGATCTTGACGACCTTTTCGGCTACCGTTTCTTCCTGTTCATGAACAATCCGTACATCCAGGAAAACTACATCCTGCCGACATCGTCCTCCTACGTGCAGGTCTTCGAGTTGTACAAGATCTGGATCAAGTACCGGGAGAAGGAGAACAGCGGCACGAAAGGCTGGCAGCGTCACATTCCGAGCCACCGGTTCATGTTCCCGGATAAGTACCTGCAGAACAAACTCTATCTCTTTGACTACGGGACTTCTGAATATAACAAAGTCATCTCAGATCTTCCAGACGGGTTCACGATGAAAAGACTTGGCTTCGACAGCCTCAGCGCGGTGGAAAACCTTCAGCGGAAAGTGGTTGACGGGATGGAGAACAAGAATCTTTTCTACCCTCTCAGCCGCGAGGAACTGATTGAGTCAATGCAGCTTGACTATATTTCTGGAATATTCTCTCCGGAAGGTCGGCTGGCAGCTTTCAGCGTCATCGTCAGCAACCGCAGCGGCGAGCGCAGCCTTGCCTCGGACGTTCACCTCAATCCTTCCGAAGTGTTCACCTTCGACGCCGTGGCAGTGGATAATGAATATCGCGGCAGAGGCTTCCAGCGCACGTTCATCGGCTGGTCCATCGAATTAGCCAAAAGTTTAAGTGTCAAATACATAGTCGCCACCGTGGATCCGCAGAACACCCCAAGCGAGCGCAATTTCCTCGCCCAAGGTTTCCACATCGCCGAGACCAAGACCAAGTACATCGGCCTCACCCGCGACATCCTCCGGCTGGATGTATAGAGCCCTCTTAGGGAACGTTTTCGGTCTAAGAAGCTGTTTTGAATTGTTTGAAATGTTCTTTGAGGTGAAAAATCTTCATTTTCTTCCCGCTTCTTCAGTCAGATAGCACCGCTATCTTCCTTGGAAGAAGCGGTCGAAACTGAAGTTTTTCACTCTCAAACCTTCAAACAAACAATTCAAAACAGCTTCTAAAATGCGTCCTGACAGTGTTGTTTGCACTCTCCAGCGACACTATAGTGCGTTATTGTCGCCCAACAGTGCTACCCAACACTATTCGGAAGCGTATTTTGTCCAAACGGTAGATAACTCCGAAATCTCTTTCTGCATATTCAAGGTTTTTCGTAAATTTGTAATCTTGCCTCTTCGGTAGAGGAGACATTCGAACTTATATTTTAGGCAAACATAAGACATTGATATGGCGAAAGGTAAGGTACTGGAGGACACTCCGCTGATCAAACAGTTTTTCTCTGTGAAGGCCCAGCATCCGGAGGCGGTGCTGCTTTACAGGGTGGGTGACTTCTACGAATCCTATTCAGATGACGCGGTGCTGGTCAGCAAGGTCCTTGGCATTGTCCAGACCAAGAAATCCAACGGGGACAAGGGCTACATCGAGATGGCCGGATTCCCGCACCATGCCATTGATGTCTATCTTCCGAAACTTGTCCGGGCAGGCTACAAGGTGGCCGTCTGCGACCAGCTTGAGGATCCCAAATTCGCCAAGAAACTAGTCAAAAGAGGTGTGACAGAATTGGTTACACCAGGAGTGGCCTTCAACGACCAGCTGCTTGACCAGAAAGAGAACAACTTCCTCGCCGGCCTGGCTTTCGACAAGGACCAGTGCGGAGCCGCCTTCCTGGATGTCTCCACAGGCTCGTTTCAGGTTGCGCAGGGATCACTGGACTACATCGGAACCCTGATCGCCTCCCTGAATCCTAAGGAGATCGTGGTCCAGAGGGGTTACGAGAAAGGTGTCAAGGAAAAGTACGGGGACAATCTATACATCTCCACGGTCGAGGAGTGGGCGTTCGTCTATGACGCAGCGGTCGAAAGGCTCAAGAAGCAGTTCAACGTCGAATCACTCAAAGGCTTCGCCGTGGACAGTTTTCCTCTTGGAATATGCTCGGCCGGAGCGCTGATGGTCTATCTGGAGCAGACACAGCACACGGGTCTCAAGAACATCTGCTCGATCTCCCGGATCGACGAGGACAAGTTCGTGTGGATGGACAAGTTCACGATGAGGAATCTGGAGATATTCAATTCCTCTGTCGGCGGCGAAGGCGTGTCATTGGTCAGCGTCATCGACAAATGCTCGTCCCCGATGGGCGCGAGGCTTCTGCGCAGCTGGCTGGCGATGCCGATAATGGACATCAAGGAGCTGAACAGCCGCTACGATGTTGTGCAGCACTTCCTTGAGGCCGGCGAGGATCTGGACAAGGTTCAGGAACATGTCGGCAACATCGGGGACCTTGAGAGGATCATCTCCAGGGCGGCCACAGGCAGGATAGCCCCTCGCGAGGTGATGCAGCTGGGTCGTGGACTTTCGCAGACGGAGCCGATAGCCGCACTCTGCAAAGACCACGGAGTCAAGGCGTTGGACTCCCTCATCAGCAAGATGAAAAACTGCTCGAAGCTGCTTGATTGCATTATGAAGACGATGACCGCCGAGCCGGCCGCCGCTGTGGGCAAAGGCGAGGTTATAGCCGCAGGAGTGGATCCTGATCTGGACGAGTTGAGGAATATCTCCTCAGGCGGCAAGGACTACCTTCTGAAGCTCCAGCAGTCCGAGGCCGAAAGGACAGGAATATCCTCGCTCAAAATAAGTTACAATAATGTCTTCGGGTACTACATCGAGGTCCGCAACTCCTTCAAGGACCTGGTTCCGCCGGAGTGGATCCGCAAGCAGACCCTTGTCAACGCAGAGCGTTACATCACCAAGGAGCTCAAGGAATATGAGGAAAAGATCCTGAGTGCGGAAGACCGTATATACGCCCTTGAGACAAGGATTTACGGTGAATTGGTCGCCGAGATCCAGAGGAACATCCCGGCGATCCAGACCAACTGCCGGATCATCGCACGTCTGGACGTGCTGGCCGGATTCGCCCAGCTGGCCCGGGACAATCACTACAACCGTCCGGAGATGACCAAGGATCTTACCCTTGACATCAAGGCCGGCCGCCATCCGGTCATCGAGACATTGATGCCGGCGGGAGAGGAATATGTTCCCAACGACATATTCCTGGACAACAAGAAGCAGCAGATCATCATCCTGACCGGTCCGAACATGGCCGGTAAGTCGGCTTTGCTGAGGCAGACGGCGCTGATCGTGCTGTTGGCCCAGATCGGATCGTTCGTGCCTGCCGAAAGCGCCCGAATCGGGTATTTCGACAAGATATTCACAAGGGTCGGGGCCACCGACAACATCTCCAGAGGAGAATCAACCTTTATGGTCGAGATGCTGGAGACCTCGATGATCCTTCATAACCTTTCCGAGCGATCGCTGGTGCTGCTGGACGAGATCGGCCGAGGCACCTCAACCTACGACGGAATGTCGATCGCACGCGCGATAGTCGAATATATTCACGAATACGGCCGTGGGGCGAAAACACTCTTTGCCACTCACTATCACGAGCTTAACGACCTTGAGGAGATATATTCAAGGGTCCGGAACTTCCACATCGCGGTGAAGGAAGTCGGCTCGCAGGTGATCTTCCTGCGCAAGCTCAAGGAGGGCGGGACCGCGCACAGTTTCGGTATCCACGTCGCAAGGATGGCCGGGATGCCCAAAGAGGTGATCCAGAGCGCCGAGAACACGTTGAAGGCTCTGGAGATGAATGATTCCCAGCACATTGTAAGCGCCAGGAAAGGCGAGATCAAGAAGCCTGTCCAGACCAAGGCCGGCACCCTTGAGAGTGACGGCAGCCTCCAGCTCTCGTTCTTCCAGCTGGACGACCCTACGCTCGAATCCCTGCGCGACAAACTCGCCGGAGCCGATCTCAACAACATCACCCCGCTCCAGGCCTTCGACCTCCTCCGCTCGATGAAGGACGAGCTTGGAATATAGACGGTGAGAATGCCCAAAGGCAGTTATTTTGGAATTTACTATTGTATTTCCCAAAACTATTCCTAACTTTCGGGAACGAAATTAACAAAAAATAGACAATGAGAAGTAATCTGTTTGTGCAGGCCGCCATCGCGGCCGTGGTCTTCGTTGTTGCGGGATGCGACAAGGAAGCCGAGAAAGTCCAACTCCAAACCCCTGTTCCAGAAGCCTCAGTGGAGGCCACATCGGTTGAGTGCACCGTTTCCTGGGCCAACATTGAAAACGCCGTGAATTACTCCTGGAAACTGTACGAGACGGCTGAGCCGACTGTGGCCGTGGCCGAGGATGCCGGCTATGTCGGAGATTTCAAGAAATTCACAGACCTTAAGGAAGACACTGAATATGTCTTCGCGATCACGGCCGTGGCCGCCCCGGAGACAAATTACCTCAATTCAGAGGAAGCCAAGGTGACATTCAAGACAGGTGTGATTCCTCGTGCGGAATCTCCTGTCTTCAGGACAAACGCTGTCACCGATGTAGGCGTGAGCGTGACATGGAGCGTTGTCGAAGGTGCGGCCTACAAGTACAGGATCGTGGCGAAGGATGCTCCTGATAAGAATCTGAACAGCGACGCGGACAAGACATTCGAGGATCCGTTCGTCACCCTCGCCGGCCTGACCGCCTCCACCTCATACATCATCTACGTTCAGACAATCCCTTCAGCGGAATCCGGTCTCGTCGCTTCAAATGAGGCCGCGTTTGAGTTCACCACAGAAGCCGCCGCCACAACACCTTGGGTAGCAGTCGCTTTTGAGTACAGAGTCTTCGCGGAGAAGAACACCCTGATCATCCACAATGTGCCTAACAGCCAGGCAGCCAACTACTACACGACAACGGAGAACCAAAATGTCATCGGAAAAGGCTTGGCGACCGAAAACAAGTATGCCAATTACGTGGTTTGGGACTACGAGGATCACGTTCCGGGAGTCTATGCCAACACTTCCATTCACAAGTTCAATGACAACGGACAGGGTTGGAAAGCAGGGAATAATCTATTCTATGCGGCTGTGGGCGAGACCAAGAACGGCGATGTCGCTCTGAACTGGTTCTGGCTTGAGATGCCTGAGAATCCTGGGGACGACGTGAAGATTCTTGATTCTCCGAAGAAGTAGTCATAATAGAATACGGCTCTTCGACAAGTTCAGAGCCCAATCCATTGGTCTATAGACCGCTAAGGACAACAAAGGCTGGCCATTACGGTCAGCCTTTATTATTTACAAATCAAAACAGTTTCTAAGCCTTGACGGCCTTTCTGGATTCGATGCCGTGGATGATGTTGATCAGGACGCTGCCAAGGATGCCGGCGCAGAGGGAGCCCATCAGGACGGCGACCTTGCCCATATCACGCAAGCGGGCCATCACCTCAGGAGTCTGGTCACCGAAAGACAGGGTGTCCACGAAGATGGACATCGTGAAGCCGATACCTCCAAGACAGGCCACCGCTATCAGCATAGGCCAAGAGGATTTCGCAGGCATCTCTCCCACGTGAAGCTTGACAGCGATGAAACTGGCGAGGGATATTCCCAGAGGCTTTCCAAGGACAAGGCCAAGGAATATTCCCATACTGACGCTGCCGAGAACCTGATCGAAATGGAACACGTTGAAATAAGACACGTCCGGAATCTCCACTCCTGCGTTGGCGAGTGCGAAGATCGGCATTATCAGGAAGTTGACCCAAGGGCCGAGAGCGTGTTCAAGACGGTAGCTCATCCCGATGGAGTCTCTGGAGATCGCTGACAGTCGCCTCAGACAATGCCTCTGCGGGCCGTTAGGGAATTCGGCTGACGTGGATTCTATGCCATTATATTCATTAAGCCTGCGGATGTACTGGAGTCGCTTTCTGCGGAAGTAGGCCTCGCTGAACCGCGGGGTCATCGGCACGAGGAACGCCATCACGACGCCTGACATCGTGGAATGGATGCCGGCATAGTAGAAGAGCGACCAGATCGCGATGGCCGGAACCAGATAGAACCAGCCTCTCTTTTCCCCTAACTTATTCATCAGCAACACCAAAGCTATCAGCACAAACGCTATGCTCAGAAGCCCGAAGTTGATTGTGCCGCCGTAGAACAGTGCCACTACGAGAATGGCGATGAGGTCATCGGCAATGGCCAGCGCGGTCAGGAAAACCTTCAGCGACACGGGCACACGATCACCCAGAATGGACAGGATGCCGACAGCGAAAGCGATGTCAGTGGCGGTAGGAATACCCCAGCCGGAAGCGGCCGCCGAGCCATGATTGATGGCAGTGAATATCAACGCCGGAGCCACAACTCCGCCGAATGCGGCGATCACCGGCATCATCGCCTTTTTGAGGCTGGAAAGCTCCCCGTTCTTCATCTCGCGCCTGATCTCCAGACCGACCGTGAAGAAGAAGACCGTCATCAGGATGTCGTTGATGAACTTCTCGACCGTCATTCCGTTAGGGAACAGGATGCTCTCCCCTCCCGGACTCTGGAATCTCAACGAGATGTCCGTCTCCAGGAAGTTATGGTAAAACTCTTTGGTGAACGGAAGATTGGCCAGAAGCATCGCCACCACGACGCAGCAAAGCAACAAGACTCCCTGCGCCCACGGCAACTTGGAAAACTGCTTCCTTCTATGGTCAAAGTTCCGGATGCCTTTGGTCCAGGTGTAGATAGGAATTAGTCTCATAGTATTACTTTTATGTGATTATTCTCCGTAAAGATACTTATGCTGGGCAGGGGTCAGCACATCGATCGTGACTCCCCAGTCCTTCAGCTTTCTGAAAGCCACCTCACGGTCGATGGACTCAGGCACGCAATGGAGCATATCTCCAAGATCCCTCGCGAGAACCATCCTGTTGTCCGCCAAATACTTGGCGCTCAAGGCCTGGATGGCGAACGACATATCCATAATCTCGGCCGGATGTCCGTCCCCGGCGGCAAGATTCACAAGCCTACCCTCGGCTATGATGTAAACCTTACGACCGTCAGGGAGATCATATTCCTGAATATTCTGTCTCGCAGGTTTCTCACTGACAGCAAGTTCCTTCAGCTGGGCAACATTCACCTCGCAGTCGAAATGCCCGGCGTTGCAGCAGATCGCACCGTCCTTCATCGCAAGAAAATGCTCCTTCGTGATGACATCGTCGCAGCCAGTGACGGTCACGAATATGTCGCCCTCAGATGCGGCCTGAGCCATACTCATAACCTGGAAACCATCCATCACGGCCTCCATCGCCTTGATCGGATCCACCTCTGTGACAATTACTTTCGCACCGAGACCCTTGGCTCTCATAGCCACCCCCTTGCCGCACCAGCCATAGCCTGCGACAACGACATATTTCCCGGCCACAATCAGGTTGGTGGTCCTGTTGATGCCGTCCCAGACGGACTGGCCCGTGCCATAACGGTTGTCGAAGAAATGCTTGCAGGCGGCGTTGTTCACAAGCATCATCGGGAATCTCAGCCTCCTTTCACGGTTCATCGTTTCCAGACGGAGGATTCCGGTCGTGGTCTCCTCGCACCCGCCGATGACATTCGGGATCAGCTCAGGATAGTTCTCGTGGATCATAGTCACAAGATCTCCCCCATCATCGATGATGATGTTCGGACCGCACTCGATGACACGCCTGATGCCGTGCTCATATTCCTCGGGAGTCGCCCCGTGAACAGCAAAGACGTTCAATCCCTCGTGCACAAGGGCGGCAGCCACATCATCCTGCGTAGAAAGAGGATTGCTTCCCGTGACGTACATCTCCGCCCCGCCTTCGGCCAGCACCTCGCAAAGATGCGCCGTCTTGGCCTCCAGATGCACGGAAAGGGCCACTTTCAACCCCTTGAACGGCTTGGTCTCCTTAAATTCCTTCTCCAGACCATCAAGCAGAGGCATATGATGCCTTACCCATTCTATCTTCAGCTCTCCGCTTTCCCAGAGCTGAGGGTCGCGTATCTCACTCATTTCTAAAAACTGATTCCACGACTTCGGCACGCCGGCGGTTCATGAACATCCCAACGCCCGTCATCGCTGTGTTAACTTGGCAAAGATAGCCATTTTATCCGAGCCTTTCGCCACATCTTCCATTCTTTCACCAAATAGCGACCAAAAGATTTGCGCATCGTGGCAAGATAGATTACTTTTGCGGTGTTTATTATGGTCTAAAGTTTGCGGCAGACATTGTTTACGCCTTTTTTAGACAGAAAAATTTTAATTTAGTAACATGAAAAAAATAAGTTGCCTCAGATTAAGAGAATATTTTCGAGGATAGATCTATTTTCGAAGAAGGAGTGTGCCGGTGGCACATGACTGATGAGAAAAGAGATATAGACCGAAAAGATTCCTTAAGATGATGCAGGTTATTTTTTGAAGGTTACTTAAAAACTGTAGCCCAAAGAGAACGCCAAAATATTCAAAGATGAAGCTCTCTGGTAGGCGAAATCCACCCTCACTCCGTGGAATTTGCAACCGAGGCCGGCTGACACTCCGGACGCGATCACATCAGAACCGGACGCTCGATAGCCGACACGCGCGAACACCATGCCGTTGAATCCGTACTGAACTCCTCCGGAAACAGCGAACTTTCCGGCAAAAAAACAATCAGCGTCCATTCCGGCCTCAAGGGAATGTTTTTCCTCGAAAGTCTGGCCATAGCCAGCCGCCAGCCGCACTGACGAAGGTATATGATAAGACGATCCGGAGGCATCCTTGACAGAAGTGCCCACATTGGCAAGTCCGGCGCTGAAGCGAAGCATCCTCCAACGGTACAAAGCATACACATCTGACGCGAACACACCTTGGTTCGAGTCAGAGGCAAGCCTCTCGCCGGCATATTTCAGATTGATGCCAACACTCAGCGCGTCAATCACCTTCAGTCCCAAACCTGCGGAAAACATCATGGAAGATGTCTTGAACATACCGTTGCGGTTGCCAGAGTCGTCTATGACCTCATACTCACCGCATGAATTGTAATTACCGGCGACAGAAAATCCCAGACGTTCTCCTGTCTTCATGCCTACGCCGACATCCAGCCCACCGGTTGTCATGTCACCAACAGCGGGTGAATATGCCGCTGTCACCGCAAAACGACTCTCCGAATATGGAATCACCGCAGGATTCCGGAACGCTGAAAACGAAATGTCTGAAGACGGAGCAAGAGAGACTCCGGCCATGGCCACTGAAACAGGGTCATTCCTCTGACACATCCAACCGAACGCCTCATCCTGGGCTTGCAAGTGGAACGCCGGCAAAAGAGCGGCGAAGGCCACGATCAATACTCTTTTCATTCTACCTCTTGACAATAACATAATCATACTTATCCGCACCCACAGTCAGCCCAAGTTTGTACTCTCCAGGAGCAAAGGCGCTCATGTCTATCCTGGCCGGATCGAACACATTGCACGAAACCTTCTTCTCAAGAATGACAGACCCGGATGTGGAGGCTATCTTCACCATGACATCAACAACCGCGGTGCTGCCTGGACGGACATTCAAGAAATCACGGACAGGGTTCGGATAGTAGTCAACAGCATAACTTTCATCACGTGCGACAATCTTGAAATCGGTTGAGACCTTAGCGCCAAGGCGATCCTTGGCTGTCACGGTGATCACCGCCAAGCCATTTTGCTTTTTGGCGACAACAAGCTTGCCGTCGCCACTGATCGAGACATCAGCGACACCGTCAGGAGAAATCTTCGCGGAATATTCCAGAGGCTCGTCGTCAGGATCCGAGAACACACCGTCCAGATAGGCAGACATCTTTCCGTCGCCGGAAAGGACAACGTCATTGATGGGCTCTGAGACAACCGGCGGACGGTTCTCGATCACCTGATAGGCAAATTCATATTCCGCCGTGCCGCCATAAACGTCAGTCGCTGTGATCTTTGCCTTCTTAGGTGTGAAATCGGAGACTAACTCGCACAGGATCTCAAAGTTGTAGACATCAGGATCCTTGGAACCGCGGACCAGTTTCGCCCTTCCCTCAAAATCTGTAGTGACCTCGACATTGTCGCCATCAGGATCCGACACGGTGAACGGAATCGACACGCTCTCCCACTGGCGGAATTTGAAATCACCCGTATAGGATGTCTCTATGACCGGGGGATTGTTATTCTCTCTCCCGTACTTGGAAAGGCCGTATCTCATCGAGCCCATAACATCGAGGTATGGGCCCATTGCCTTGCCATTGTAGTTTATCAGGCTCGCGTTTGCACCTTCAAGAAGGACTTCCTTCAGATTCTCGTTGGTGAACCCTTCTCCTCCGAATTGAGAGAGCAGCAAAGCCAAAGCTCCCGAGACATGAGGACAGGCCATCGAGGTTCCTTGGTAACGGTCGTAAGATCCTGAAGCCACACAACTGTAGATGCTCTCTCCAGGAGCGCAGATGTCCACCCAACTACCATAGTTGGAGAATGAGGACAGCCTGCCTGTCATTCCGGAAGCGCCAACCGCGATCACCGGCGCGTACGATGCCGGAACACCGTTTGCTATGCCATCATTTCCCGCCGCGAAGACTACCAGACCTCCTTTCATTGGAGAGTCCGGCTTTTGGTTGCCATCCTTGTCACACCCGGCATAAGCGATAAAATAATCAATCGCAGCCGCCATTGAAGAGGAAATCCTGTCCCGCAAGGCATAGTCCTTCTCATAGGCGGAAAGCACACCGTTACCATCGAAGTCATAGTCATTGCCCCAGCTGTTCTGGCTGATGACCGCTCCGTTGTCCGCACCCCAAACTATAGCATTTTGGAAACTTGAGGCAGTACTGTTTCCCTGGAAAACCTGAGCGCTCATCAAAGTCACGCCCTTTTTCCCGGCCGCATAGTCACCTCCAGCTATTCCCGCAAGTCCCTTTCCATTGTTTCTGACCCCTGCGATTGTGCCGGCGACATGACATCCATGGTCGTCAGGGGTAATATTTGAGCTGTTTCTCACGAAATTCCAGTTGACACTGCCACAGTTCCAAGCCAGATCCTCATGCTTGAGGTTGATCCCTCCGTCAACGACACAGACAACGACCGAAGGATCTCCGGTTGTGTACTTCCAGGCGTCCTCGACATTGATGCTGTAACGACCTGAATATTCCCAAAGGTAGGCGTAGCCAGGATCGTTGGTGGAAGCGGACCTGCAGATTATGTTACGTTTTTCAGAAGCCTCTACGCCGTCAAGTGATCCGAGAATCTCCTGAGCCTTGGCAAGAGGCAGAGCAGAATCGAAGTCCACGATGTAGTACTGATGGAGGCCACATTTTCTGTGAAGCGGTTCATATTCGCCGGCGTCAGGGAAAAGACGCTCGGCATGCTTGACACCAAGGCTCTCTGAGACAGAAGATAGCAAAGCACTCCCCTTCTCCATCGCATCCGCGGCTTCAGGCGTCAATTTCACGATCATTGATCCAGGAATATAAATTGCCTTATCAATCTCGTCTTGAGTATAGGGGCGTTGCTCTTGAAGACCGGAAGGCTTTGCATTCCCCCTGTCAGACGACAATACATGCTCCGATTTGGAACAGGAAAAGAACAAAAATGACGAGGCCGCGAGCAGAGCAGCCGCAGATAAGAGTGAACTTACTTTCATATTTTCGAAAAAAAGGGATCCGAACCGTACAATCCGGATCCCTTGAAAAATCAAAGGTATATAAATTATTTCAATTCAAGAAGCTTGGCGCGGCCGGATTTCGCGGTTCTCGCGTCCACTTTCTTGTCTTGAGCATCGCGTAACTTAGTGTCACGTGCAATGGTCATACTTGACGGAAGCGACTTGGTGTCAAAACGAACACTCTTGCCGGTCTTTGGAGCGGAGAGGCTCTTTACCGACTTGGAGGCGGCTGACGGAGTCAACGTCGCCGGATTTACTATGTAGTCGGCATCTGAGAAAGTGTACCATTGCTTAGTTGATGTGGACTGCCCCAGAACACCCCAGTACTTGGCATAGACCTCCGGCCTTTCTTCGGACAGCTTATACACCACGTTCTCGAACTTGATGGTCTTGTCCGCAGACTTGGTGACAGTGGCGATCTCTCCTGTGTCAGGATCACCGGTGCAGACATAATCGTCATTGGTGATTCCAGAGACATAGAAATTGTAGGATGAACTTGAAGAGAAGTTACCAAAGACCAGTGAGCACTTGTCGCCTTCCGCATCATAAATGAGAGGAATGCCATCGATTCCTATGCCATCCAAAGCGATCGTCTCGTCAGGAAGGGCTTCCCTAAGGACAACATTGTAGGTTGTGTCATTACCTGTCTTTATAGACTTTGTGCTGAGGGTGTAGCTTCCGAGCCAAGCTTTGTATGCAGACGAGGCCTCCTTGAGCTTTGTCATGTCCGAAATTGTCACCTCTGGCCAGAAATTGCCCTTGCCTGCGTTCTCTCCGGCCTGTATCTGCCAAGTCAGGCAGAATGAGAGGAATTTACCTTTCTCACAAGAACCGGCGTAAACGGTCATACCGCCTCCTTTTTCAAGGACGTAACCAGTAAGAATGACTGACGGATCTTCGGTGTACCATCCATAAGCGGCGTAAACCTTATAATTGTAGTTGAACTTTCCGGAAAGATAAATGTCACAGTCACCATATTTCGGATTGTTCCATGCCTCTGAAAGCTTCTGCTCCTTGAGGATGAACTTTCCGTCAGAGAACTCAGCCTCAACAGGCGCCAATCCGTTCTCGTCCTGGTTTGGAAGTCCGGTAACATTGTAAGTGCTGCCATTAACTTTCTCAGAGACGGTCAAGACGTTGTCACCCATTTTCCATCTTCCGATGAAGTCGGCATACGTAGCGACAGAGACAGGTTCCTTCTTTTCGAATTCAAAAGTCTTGTAGTCACCGGTAGGAGTTCCGTCAGCGGCGATTCCCGCGGCCACAGCCACATATTTGCCGAAGTCCTTCTCTCCGAAGCTGTCTGAACCGGTTGAGCCATCGGTGTGGACAAGCATATCATAGATTTCATCACGACCGTAGACATCGCCAAACAGATCGAAATAGTACAGCACGTCATCGCTGAGCAGCAAGGCGGCGTTCACAGGTGATCCGCCAAGTTTCGCATAATCCTCTTCAGAATAGAAGGTTAGGGTGTAAGGTACTGTTGAGCCACTCACAGTGTTGGTGATGACCTCAGGGTACTTCTTGTCTTCAGGATCAGTGTTGTATGAAAGCGTCCATGCGTTGTTCTCCTTGAATTCGATCGCGGAAACGGCGTTAAGGATCATAGAGCAAGTCTCAGCTTTCTCACCCTCCGGATAAACGGATGATGAGACATAGCCATAGACATTCACATATCCTCCTACCTTGGAAGCGAGATCGAACGACGCAAGCGGAGCTTCAAACACCACTTTCTGTCCCATCGGAGCCTTGATGAAATATGTGTCACCTTCCTTCTCAAGTTTGCCGGAAGTGATGACGTACGCAGGGAATTCAGTCACCCAGCCGAGATAGGAAGATGTCGGGGCGGTCACACTGGATGTCTCGGCCGTCACTTCGTATGAAGTGACCTCAACCGAAACGACCTCCGTCTCCTTATCAGTCTTCACAGTCTTCTTCACACCGTTCAGAGTGATCACCTTGCCGACAGGAAGCGCGGAGGTGGCTCCTGTCACGTACAGGCAGCTTGTTCCATCGGAAACAACAGCAGAGTTATCAGAAGTGGCAAGGACGGTCTCCTTGTAAAGGGTGACCGGAGTATTGTCAGCCACATTGGCAAGGGAAGCGATGTCGGTGGCCACAGTCTCGGCAGGGTACTGGATGACATAGAAGACATTAGGAGTCTCACCCGTCACAGTGTTGATGACATCAACCTCCGCGGAACGGAACGAACTCGTCGTGTTTGCCTCGCAAACCAAGGTATAGACATCGACATGGGTTGCCTTTGTCTGAGGAGCCACGCTGATCCACTTCTGGGTCCTGTCAACATACAATTCATAGTCCATGTTGGTGGTCACGGAAACTTTGACCTCACCACCTGCCGCAGGGACAGGCTTGACGTCAGCCTCGGCGGTAAGCACACCGTCCTCAAAGACAAGAGATTTGATGTCGGTCTTTCCTCGGCCGTTGCTGGCATAGACAAAGACTTTTCCTGTTGCGTTCTCACTATGCTTCACTCCGATGTAGCCAGGCACCTCTCCTTTAGGAAGAGAGATCACCCTGGCCTCCCATCCAGAGGTGCAGTTGAGGATGTCAACCTCTACCTCATCTCCTTCTGAAACACCTTTGAGGGAATATGGGTAAGTATATTCGTCACCACCTACAGGAACACCGAGATCCTTGCGAGCGTCGAATACCAAATAGAAAGGAAGCTCCTTCTGGATGGTGTAGGCCTCGCCGTTGATGAAGAAAGTCACGGTTGTGTCTCCATCCTCGATCGAAATAGTGGAGCCACCAGGATTGCCAAGTACATCCACGTCGGCCCATGTCTCACCTTTGTCATAGGAGATCTGCCACTTGCCATCACGGATACGGAGCTGAGGGACAGCCGAATGGACAGGGATCTTGTTGCCGGCAGAGTCAAGAAGCGGCTTGCCGTCAACTGCCCAGTAGAACTCTCCGTCAGCCTCGACAACACCCACAACAGGAGTGTCGCCCTTGTCTCCCTTCTCTCCGTCCACACCGTCTGTGATGACAGCGGTGGTACCGTCAGAGAAAGTGATTGTGTAACCATTGTCACCAGGAGTGACAGAAGTGACGTAGATATTACCCTGGATTGCAGCCACAATCGACTGCATTCCAGGTATAGTTATCTTATTTATCTCGTTGACGGTTTTTTCAAGGGCGTCAACTCTCACAACAAGGTCATCAAACTTTTCGTAAAGATCATCGTTGTCAGCGCAACCGCCAGCAAGAGCCAATGTCGCGGTCATGGCGGCAGCCATCAAAGTTTTAATTGCCTTCATATTATGACTGTTTTATGGTTTTACTTTACTACAATTCTTTTTCCCAGCAAGTGAGAAACCTCAGGCAGAGCCTTATATGGGGTGCAGAACTCAAATGGTCCATTAGCGGATATGGTCCTGAAGCTGTTCCTGTCGACCTTGACCCAAGTACCTTTGGTCTTGTCCAGACTCATAGTCTTGACAGAAGTGGTGCCGGACTTGACACCGGTAAGAGGGAACTCGTCAGGCTTGCTCTTGAAGGTATACACACCTCCGTCTGGATCAGAGATAGGCACAGCGATCAATTCCATACGGTTGTAGGTAAAGTCTCCGCCACCCTGAAGCTGGAATGAGTTTCCGGTGAACTTGACTGAACCATCGCTCTGCAATGTCCCGGTCGCCACATCGTAAGCGCCATTACCACCGGACGTGATGTAATATTCCTTACCGTCAGTGTGGATGAACTTACCTACGTAGTACAGATTGCAGGCACCCTCAGAAGCTCCGATGTCAACATTGCCCGCGATAGGCTCATCATCGTTGCCGTATAGCACGATGCTGCCTGACTCTGAGTCGAATGTAACCTCGGCAGGCTCGAAGAAATCCTGATCCATCTGCCAGCCCTTCATGTTGATGGTCTTGTCAGCCACCTTCTGAGTGAGGGCGATGTCGAATGCCCCGGCATTTATGCTCCAGTTCCCAAGCCATTTCTTGTAGGCGTCCGAGCCGCCACCGCCAGGATTGTCGCCACTGCCACCCTTCTTGGTGAGAGTCGTAGGCAGAGGTGTCTTGTCCTTACTGATAGTGAGATATTTGCCATCAGCTGTGGCAGCGACGAACTGGACTCTCTCAAGATCATAGCTTGATCCGTCGCTGAAGCTCACATGGCCTGCGGCAAGCTTGGCCGTGCTGCCTGAAATGGTTCCTGTGAAGATCACATACTTTCCGGTGGCGAAGCTGGATTCTCCCCATCCGCCGAAGAGACCGACGGTGCATTCACCATACTTTTGGGTCGATACGGTGCCGAGTCCATCCTGAGCGCGGACTTCAATACCCTTTGTGGCAGAGTCATAAGTGGCAGTGACAGGGAATGACTGTCCCTCGATGCCGGTGATGGTATAGCTGGTCCCCTTCTCAAGCGTGGAGATCTTCCAAGTGTCAGTCGCCGATCCTCTCGTGACTGTCCAGTCTCCAAGCCAAGCGTCATAGCCCTCTGCGGAGCCACCACCACCGCTGGTAACAGTGAAATCACTGTAGGCATAGTGACCAGTGGCGGCACCATCATCAGTGAATCCGATCGCAAACGCGATGTAGTCGCCGGCATCCATTGGATCAAACACCTCGTAATCGCTATCCTCGTAAAGGAAAGTGGAGAACTCCACCGGGTATCCGAACTGGTTGTAACGTTCAACAATATTCATTATCTCTTTCCTCACGGCATCAGCCACCTCAATTGCGAAATCATCCATTTCCAATCCACTTTCAGTGAATTCAGACTTGCTGACGTAGTAGATGCTGTACTTGCCTGACAGAGCCGGATCAGCCACATCATTGTAAATGTAAGCCGCTTGCTCGCCTTCATAATCCTTGATACCACCATAACGGACAGTCCAGTTGGCGTCAACACTCATGTAGGACAAGTTGTTTTGAACCACGGAAATCACACCGCTGTCATGGCCGAGCTTCCACTCGACATTTCCCGAACGCGACATATCAGCAGGTGTTCCCTTAATGGTGTTCTCTGCGATGGCGACGTTAAGGTTGTTCTCGGTGACAGTCACGGTGATCCAATCCACATCCGCACTCGCAGTAATGGTCTCATCATACTCGTAAGGGAAATCGAATGAGACAGCCTTGTGGGAAGCATTGATGCCAGAAGGATTGAAACCAGTGCTGTAGAAACCGAACTGCTGAACCGTGAAATCAGACTTAGCGTCACCCGACTTCACAGTGACAGTGGCATACCTGGACTCATAACTTTCATTCGCAGGAGCGGTGACAGTGGCCACATTGTCTTTCACAGAAACCTGGCACCAGTCCTTGTCAACCGTCACCTCGATAGGAGACTCGGTAACGAACTCGATTGTACCCTCGCCACCTTTGGCGGGAATCTTAAGATTGTTTTCCTTGACGGATATTGTCTGGGCCTCGCTCCCATCCACCTCCTGCTTGGAGCAGGAAGAGGATGCGATTATAGCCAAGGCCATGAATATTGCTGAAATTATCTTTTTCATGATAAAGCCTTTTCGTTATTTACGGACAAGGGTCTGAAGATAAGGGAACTGGTTGTCACCCCACCCTGTGAATTCACCGGCAGACTTGCCGCTTGCATCGGTCGCCCAAAGGATGAACGAGTCGATTACCATGTCAGTCTTGCCGTTGTCGACAAATATAAACTCTCCTTCTTGGGATCCACGGACAATCTCCATTCCGTATCCAGTGGTTGTGTCCCAAGTAAGGTTTCCGCCGCCGGAAAGGCTCCATGCGGCAAGCCATACAGTATTTGAGCCGTCAGCGCCCAGAGACTGGACATTCATGGTAAGACGGCCGCGCGCCCTATCGTAGCCAAGGTACACATTGTGATCGCCGGACACGAAGCCACTCATGAGAAAGCCGTTGCCTTCCTCGTCAGGCGTGAGTGTCACATCAAGTGTAATCCTTCCGTTGTACATAGAGAGTTTGAAGTCACCGGCGAAGTCACTGTACTGGGTGTAGTCCTCAGGAAGCTTGCCCTGGAAAACAATCGATCCGTTGGTAAGGATGTTATTGTCGGAATGATAATCCATGCTGTTGATCGTGGCTCCTGCAACCTCGACCGGCTCGTAGGTCTTGATACCTTTCGATGTGTACATGAACGGAGCCTCGACAACCACAGTCCCGTCATCCCCGGAAGTCTCGGCTGAGGCGGCCGGATCAACATACTTGAAGGTTATCCTACGGTTGTTGAAATCGACCTCGCCTGTGACATCCGTGTCACCGACCTTGCCGTCGATGATGGCGGCACGCATGCTTGAAGCCACATCAGCTACCTTGGCAAGATACGCGGCCGGGGTCAGATCAGAATCGTAAGGATAGAGGTCATAATGGTTTCCGGAACGCTTGCCACGAAGGCCGATCTTTTCAGGACTTACGCTCACGATGGTGAACTCGAAGTCACCGCCCTTAGCCTGATACTCCGTTGACGATGGAGTGGCAAAGTGATGAAGAGCCTGATTGTAAGAGTCGAACGAAAGCACGGCGCCATTGTCCGTCGTAAGCTTGTAAACACTCTTGTAGGAATTCTCCGGATCGAGTTCGTAGGATGCAGTCACCTCAGCATCTGTGAAGGCAAGATAGTAGGCATAACCACCCTTTGACTGGCCGGAACCCGGATAATACTCCATGATCCATCCTTTTTCATTGGAGGTCAAGATCTCACGGGTCTGTTCAATGTAAGCCTGAAGACGCTCAGAAGACGAAGAGTCAAAGACATCCGCCTGATCCTTGAGACAAGACTGGGCTGAAAGCACCGACACCCCTGCCAGAACGACTGTTAATATTTTATTGAATTTCATAATCTAATCACCAATTATTTTACCGTTAAATCGCTGAGGTCAACCTTGCCTTGCATCACGTCATCCTGACGACGGATGATTACGGAGCGAAGCTCGTCAATATCAATGGACCACACAGACTTCATGTAATCTCTGACAATCTGAAGTTTCGCGCGGATGAAGTCTGCTGATGAACCAGCATCCTTAAGCTGTGAGTTCCAATACTCCTGCGTGTTGGTGACATAGATGGACAGCATCTCCGCGAAGTCCTCACCGTCTGAATGCTGGGCATAGTCACTGATGAAGCCGTTTTTGAGGTACTCTTTGTTGTAAGGTTCCTCGCTCCAGTTGTCAGCCACATAACCGGAACCGGTGACCTGCTTGAAGGCTGTAGGATAATCCTTGATCTGGTTGAGGATATGGGTGAACTCGTGGTGGATCGTCTTGATGTAGTAATGGTTGAGAGCCTCCGGTCCCTGCTTGAGCATGGCGCTCAGATAATTCACACCGGAAAGGAGGATCTTCTTGCCACCTTCAGCTGTTCCAAGAATGAACGTTCCGTTGTTCCTGTACTCAAACTCACCGATAAGGAAGAACATCTTAGGGAAATACTCTCTGGTGAAGTCAACACCGGCGACCTCATCATAGGTGTCAATACAAAGATACTTCACAAGGTGGGCCATGATGACAGCCTCATCATAATCGGCAGGTACAGTGTAATAGTTCATGTCCGACTCGTTCAGTTCGAAGCGGTACTTGAAGTCAATGTTGTAAGGCCTGACATAGTTGTCGTTAAGCCATTTGTCCAATTCAGTCGCAGGAGCCGTCTCAACCTTGATGACACTGTCAGGGTTGAGGTCATCTTTCTGGCAAGCCGAAAACGACAGAACAGAAAGGGCAGCGATTGAGAGATATGTTATAATTTTCTTCATATTCCAGTCAATTTATGAGTTTAGTTTCTCGGGTTCGGTGTATATCCTGCGTCAATAACTTTCCTAGGAACCTGTATGGCGCGCCTTTCGTCATCTACCTTGAGGACATCACCAGCGGTACGAGGGTTGCCGTCAGATCCCATGACACGTCTCTGGATCTCAATGCCGTAACGCTTGACATCAAACCATCTGAGTCCCTGGGCGTAGGTGTCAACCCTCTTAAGAAGCAGACAGAAGTGAATCAGATTCTCCTGAAGCTCGCTAGGATTCTGAAGGAACGGAGCGTTAAGCTTCTTCTTGACGGTTGAAGCCAATGCCGTTGAGTAAGGAATATCCTTCAGAAGATTGTTGATCTCCTCGGCGCTGAGGTTCCAATCAGTCTTCGAGATGTTGGACAGCCAGAGGTTCATGTCAGCCACAGCTGAGTCATATTGCTTGAGGAGGAGCTTTGCCTCAGCCCTCTCAAGAAGAACCTCGTCGGAAGTGAAGGCCGGATAGACTGTCCTGTAATAACCGATCTGGGCGACAGGGTCTGAGAATTCGAACAGGTAAGGCAACTTCCAGAAAGTGGTCTTGTCGTGGTTCGTGCCTTGGTAAACCTTCATCGGCACAGCGAAGAACGACTGGTTGTTCTTTCCCAAAAGGGTGGCAAGGGCAATACCGGTCTCATTCGTGGCAAGATAGTTTCCGGCAGCGTATTTTGAATATACTGAATACGGCCCTGTAAAGCAAAGACCCATCTTCGAATACGCCGTGATCAGAAGCAGATTGGCCGACAGTGTGGCATCGATGAAATGGTTGGTCAGAACCTCATCGTCCTGAGTCATCTTTGCCTGTGCGCGCCAGTCGCGGAGCATTGTCGCAGGAGCGCTTCCCAAACAAGCGTCGGCGTACTTGACAGCCTCTTCAGGTTTCTCATAATAGAGATAGAAACGCGTGGCGAAAGCATACGCGGCCTTCTGGTTGAAGTGGTACTTAGGCACAGTGTAGTAATTGTCGCTGACGAGCGGGAGAGCCTTCTGGAGATCCTGATCGATCTTTGCATAGATCTGAGCCACAGACTCCCTTTCGTACTTAGGATTTAGTCCCTGCTCAGGAGCGCTCATGTAAGTGACGCCGAGTTTCTGATCCGCAGTCGCCTCAGTGTAGGCCTGCGAGAACATATTCACAAGCACGAAATGACTGTAGGCACGGCAAAGAAGAGCCTCCGCCATCTCCGGCTCATACCCTTCGGCATCCGGACCGACCATGTTAGTGATGGCCTCTATTGCCTGATTGGCAGCCGCGATTGCCGAATAGGAGGATTGCCAGATGTTCTCCGGGTCCTCGTTGTCGGTGTTGGTGACATCCTTCCACGCGTAAACCTCATCGATAAAAGGATCTGTGTTAGGGTTCTCAGGGCCGAAGTCATCGACATTGTCCGAGGAGAACTCGCTGACAAGCAGATAGTCTGTCTCCGGGTAAGCGGACACCAGCAAGGAGCGGATTTTCTCCTGAGTGTCAAGCTCCGTTCTGTTGTCAGGCATCACATCCAGAAACTTGTCGCATGAGACAAGGCTGAAAGCAACCGCCGCAATGGCTATTATGGAATATTTGTTTTTCATATATCTTTCCCTCCAGATTAAAGACCAATTTTCAAAGTGAATGTGAACTGCTTAGGAACCGGGACAGCCACACCGCCGGTGTTGAAGAACTCAGGATCCTGACCGTTGAGCTTGCTGTCGGCGTAGATAAGAAACAAGTTGGTGGCCTGAGCCTTGAGTGACAGCGAATTAAGTTTAATCTTCTCAATCCACTTCCTCGGGAAGTCGTAAGAAAGCGAGATCTCCTTCATACGGATGAAATCACCTCTGGCGATTCGTTCGGTCGAGTAGTTGTAGGCGTTGTAAGCCTTGCTGAGGTGGGTGTCCTGCCTGTTCTGCCATACACTCGCGATGGCCGGAACGCTGGTGGCGTTCTCGTCTCCAGGGACAGTCCAACGGTTGGCGAACTCCTTAGGCATGGAGTCGAGATCATTGTAGGTGCTGCTGAAGACAGGGTCAAGACGGATAACGTTTCCAAATGAGTATGTCATGAACACATTGAAGCGGAAGCCGTAGAACTCGAAGATGTTGCCGAGAGATCCGACATCGGTAGGATCTGCGTTTCCGGAATACTTGAGCCACTTGGAAAGTCCTTCCTCATCAGAATACTGGAAGTCGATGTCGCTCACAGTCGTCTCTCCTGCCTCATTGATGAATGTCGGGAACCCGTCAGTATTAAGACCTTCGAACGGAATGGAGAATATTCCTCGTACCGGATACCCCTCCTGCGCGAATCCGTTGCCCGTGATGAGGTCGATGGCGCGCATGGTCGTCTTCAGATTTGTCACCTCATTGTGAGAATGAGAGTAGATGAAGTTGGTCGTCCAAGTGAAGTTCTTCTTCACAATGTTCTTGGTGGTGAGAGAAATCTCGACACCGTCAGACTTCATGGAAGCGATGTTACCAAGTTTCCCAACCTGACCGCCGAGACCCTGGGTGTTGATGACACCGATAAGGTCATAGTTGTCACGTGTGAACCAATCGAAGGTGAAATTGATGCGGTTGTCAATGAAACCGGCCTCAAGACCAAGGTTCAACTCCTTCTTCTTCTCGTAGGTAAGATCGGAGTTCGCAAGGTCCGCGATGTAAAGCATGGATTCCTTCACTGAAGTAAAAGGTCTCCACGGATTCTTTGAAGAGATCACCACAGCCGAGTTGGTCACTGTCGAAGGCCCCCTGTCGGCGGTAAGTGAATAAGAAGCCTTGAGGGAAAGGTGAGAGATCGCGTTGAGCGGTTTCATCCATTCCTCCTCATGAAGGTTCCACGCACCAGAGATGTTCCATGTAGGAAGCCAGCGGGCCTGACGGCTCTTTCCAAGCTTATTGGTACCCTCGTAGCGGATTGTGCCGTTCAAGGTGTAGCGGCCCATATAAGAATATGTACCATTGGCGAAGAACGCGGCGGAGCGGACATGAGTGTTGATCATGGTGTAGTAGTCACTGTTCTCCTCGTTGCCCTTCTTGAACACTTTGTAATCGTAGTTAGGAGTCTCGCCCATGCTGTACTGGATACCCCACCCGCGGAACCATGTTCCATGACGCTCGGTGCTGTTGATCTCGGTACCGCCGAAAAGATTGACGATGTGTTTTTCGGCGAATGTCTCGCTGTAATTGGCTGTGGCACGGAAATCCCAACCGAGCAACGAGTTGTCAGTCCTCTCGTAGATACCACCCTTAGGCAGAACCGAGATCGGCAACGCGTAAGGGTTGTCCGGATCCTTCTTGTAAAGGAACGGGTTGTTGTCCCTGATGATGGCGGTGTCCATCGCACGGTATGCGAGGGACTGGTTGGAATCGTCAAGAATATTATGCTCCTGAGATGATGCCGTGTACTTGACAGCAGTGAGAGCGCTGAGTTCCAATTGCTTGAAAGGTTTGGCCTTCAATTCTCCCTGAATACGCACGTCAGTCACGCCGAGATCTATGTAGTTGTTGTCCAGCTCATGCATGATGTTGAACGGAGCGTAGTTTCTCGTGTAGTACTCATTGGCGTCAAGCGCGCGGGAGGTGTTGAGCGCGTACGAGTAAGGGTTGATGTCGAAGTCACGCTTCACCTCACCCGAAACCACATCCATCGTCTGTCCAAGGGTTCCCGGCGCACGCTGCTTACGGAATGAAGCGTTGCTGATGAAGTTGAAAGTGAATATGTCATTGCACTTGAACGTCGTGTTGAGGTTGCCGGTGTAACGAGAGACGGAGCTCTGTTTTGTCCAACCAGGATCCTGCATCACAGAAAGAGACGCGTAATAGGTGGCGTTCTCTGAACCACCGGAAGCGCTCAAGGAATGGTTGCTCTGCAGACCGTTGCTGAAGAGAGTGTCGAACCAGTCAGTGTTCCTGTACTCGGCAGCCCTGAGGTATTCAGCCCTGGCAGCCGCCGTGTTCGCGAGACCGAACTGTCCGGATGTCTTGTCATACTGACCGATCAACTGGTACATCTTACCATAGACTCCGCTGTCTGAGGCGTTTGCCAAAGAAGCATAATTAAGGTAACCTTTCTGCTGGAGTTCCTGGTAGATTTCCATCTGATCCTGCGAGTTCATTATGTTGAACGTGCGGTAAGACGGTTTGAGCCTTGTTGTGAACTCGCCTGTGTAGTTGAGTCTGAACGATCCCGCACGGCCCTTCTTGGTCGTGACGACAATCACACCGGCCATAGCCCTCGCGCCATAGATAGAGGTGGCTGAGCCATCCTTGAGGATATCGAACGACTCTATGTCATCGGAGTTGAGTCCTGCGATCGCCGAAGAGATAAGAGTGGAGGCGTCACCAGAAGAAAGCTGGTCTGCGCTGACATCCACAACATCCTCCATGATCACGCCATCGACAACCCAAAGCGGCTTTGATGAGCCGTAGATGGAAGTGGCGCCACGGACACGGATCTTAGGAGCTGTTCCGAACGTTCCCGACACATTCTGCACGGACACACCGGCGACACGTCCCTCAAGGGAGCGGCTGACATCGGTGAGACCATCGATCTTCGCCGATTCCGCGTCCAGCTTGGCCGTGGAACCCGTGAAAAGACGGCGGTCCATTTTCTGCATACCAGTGACGACTACCCCCTCAAGAAGCTGAGAGTCCGGGGTCAATGCCACATTGATTGTGGTTTTACCTTTGACGGCCACCTCTTTCTGCTCATATCCCATGGATGAGAAGATGATAGTACCATCACTTGGCACGGGGATTGAATAACGCCCATCGGCGTCACTGCTGCTTCCCTTGGTGGAGCCTTTTACCTGACAGAACGCGAAAGGTATCGGCTCACCTGTAGAAGCATCAGTAACGACACCGGTCACAGAAATGTTCTGTGCCGATGAAGTGATCGCCACGAAAAGTGAAATCACCGCGAGAAAAAATCTGCTTTTTTTCATCGATACTTGTTTTATATACATTACTATACACTATTCAAATTAGTGAACAAGAGACTGCTGTCGTCTGCAAATAGTCTCTTTCTCACAAGTAAAAGTTCGATCCTTGGAACGCTTTTGGAGACATTCTAGAAAGAATGCCTGAGAGTTTGAACCACTAACCAACTCAATAATCGCCAGGCTAAAGTCATTACGGATCCACCTTACCGCATCTTAAATGCTTTGCTGACAAATTTTGACCGCAAATATTGCAATTTATTTTTTCTATTACAAATTTCACTTTTTATCCGCGAACTAATCATTTCTCCGATTTCCACGCCCATATCTTACGAATCTAAATCACGGCCCATGATATTCAATAAATCTCTGCCAAAATGAATCGGCATATAATTAAAATACTAATTAAAATACTTTTTAAAAAAAACATAAGTAACCCTAAAAAGAGGAATGACAGGTCATTTTTCTGTCATCCCTCTCTGAAATCAGGCTATTAAAACAAAGATCAGGCTACCTTCCATATTTCTTGAAAACCTTGTCGATCAAGGCTGCCTTGTCCGCACGGTTTTCCAGAAGGACTGATTTCAGAATCTTTATGTCATTCGTGTAGTATCCCATGCAGTTCAGGATGTCCGAGCGGCTGATTCCTCCTGCTTCAAGTTCGGATAAAATCTGAGATTTGAACCAATATTCATTGCCAAAGCCAGGATTTCTCCCGTAACGTTCCTTGTACAATGCGTTTTCCATGTAATATGCCCACATCTCTCCGATCTCGCAATAGCCTGCGTCCTCTCCATTGCCGGTGCCATAGCAGTCACCGGTTGAAATGTACGAGGTAAGAATGTAGGTAGCATACTTACGCCAATAGTCCGTCCCCACCTTGTTGAAATGACTGGCATGTGCCATCTCATGCACTGTGGTTGAGTACAATGCCGCGTAGTCACCGTTCTTGTCCTTGGAGCCGATCGTGATGTCCGGAGCGAAAATCCTCACGATGGACGCGTATTTACCGATATACTTGCTGACCAGTTTGTTGTCAAGCAACGCTCCGTGATGCATCATCAGAGTGCTGGATGGCCTGAGAATATTCAGAATCCAGAACCTCAGGTTCTTGGGAGGCATGGTGACGCCTGTTGCCTGACACTTCTTGAAGTAGTCGTATGCGGCGTTGTTGACCACACACCTGCGGAACAAGGTGGCGTCTGAATTTTTGTCGATAGTGAGATCAATCCCCGTCGATGATCCTTTGCCGATTGCCGAGATCGAGGCCGGAATCAAAATCAGATTCAGTCCGATCGAGAATCCGACCCTGTTCTTGAAGCAGATCCTGTAACGAGGCTTGGCGGAAAACTTGCGGGAAAACTCGTAGTTGCCGTTCTCGTCCGTGTAAGTCGTGGCGATCTTCACAAAGACATTAGCCACCATCTTGACACCGGCGACACCAACTGTCTTCTTGCTCCTAAGTTTGTCATCGACAATCGTGATCCTTCCGGAAGGCCTGGCCTTAGCCCTTGTCTCAGGCTCAAGAAAGTCTGCGTTGTCCGTAATCTCGAACGCCATCCTCTCCACCGCGTTCCAGTCAAAGTCACCAGGACTTCTGGTCTCCACTTCCTCATCCGGGATAAAACATTCATCCAGAATCTCATAACGGATTCCTTGCGGGAAATCGAAATCCGGCGGAACCACAGCGTACTGCCACGTGATCTCTCCCTCCGGGACCTCCGGGTCGTGGTAATAGTCTCCATCCTTCAGGATCTCACGATCCATAGGGTAGTCCAGAAGGTCCACACCGAGATCAGCGAGAAGATTGAACTCCTCCGTGTCTTTTGGCAGGAATCTGACATAGTAGTCCGTGACAGGGACATCCACCGAAGCCCTTGTCGGATAGAGCGCGGCCAAAGCCTCCTTGACATTGGTCACAGAATAAGGGTTTTCAAGCTTCCGTCCCAGCTCGATCACATCATGAGCCACGACCTCGACATTCTCCTTTGTGCTGACAGGGCTGACCTCCACCGGAGACCCTCCCTCTTTGCTGCAGGACACCAGCACCAGAGCCGGCAGCATCATTTTGAAGAACCATTTCATTGTTCAGTTGGTTTTTAGTTACGATGCAAAGGTAGAGACGACTATCCGTGGGTTGAAATATTCAACGGTTAATTGAAGAATCGGCATTCCTTGGCAATTCAAGGGCTATTTTTTATCTTTGCAGACAACATTTTTTCAGGAAAATATGGGAATATTCAGAAATTCCGCGGTTTATGCGGCATCCATAGCACTGATCATCAGTGGATTCAGCTTTTCTGCCAAGGCGCAGACGTATAGGGACAAGATCGAGGAGAATCCGGAAAGAGCCGGAGGAGTCTATCATTATTATGAATATGCTCCTTCCGCCTTGACGAAAGCGCCGAAAGGCTACAAGCCATTCTATATCAGCCACTACGGAAGGCACGGATCACGCTATCACACCAGCGCGAACCTTTTCAAGGGGGCTGTCGAGACCCTTTCCTCCGCAGAAAAGGCTGGATTGCTTACCGAAGAGGGCAAGCTGCTGAAGATGCAGATCGACTCAATCAACATGGAGCATCAAGGGATGTTCGGGATGTTGACCGAGAGAGGCGCCGCCGAGCATCGTGGAATCGCGGAAAGGATGTCAGCTGATTATCCGGAGGTGTTCAACGGCAAACGCGGCGAGGTGGAGTGCGTCTCCAGTTACTGGCCAAGATGTCTGGTCAGCATGGCCAACTTCACTTCAGCGATAAAGGAAAGGAACGGAGCTCTGAAATTTCATTACCTGACAGGGCCTAAGTACCTGGATTACATCAGCATGGACCTCGACACGAAAAATGTCACGAAAGAGTCCAACGTCCTCAGGCGACATCTTCTTGACAGCCTGGTCTCCTATGACAGGTTCTTCAGCGCGATGTTCACTGATCCAGCCAAGGCGACCGAGTTCATCCCCAAGCCCAAAGAGTTCATGGACAACGTGTTCCTTGCGGGCAGCATCAGCCCTAACACTTTGGCACATCCTGACATATTCAGCCACTTCACCACTGATGAATTGATCGGGCTTGGGATATCAAGGAACAACAAGCTTTACTTCAGCTTCGGTATATCAGCCGAGGAGGGTGAATATGTCTCTTCCATCGCAAAACCGCTCATCGAAGACATTGTCGCCAAGGCTGACGAAGCCGTCAAACCGGAAAGCGGCAGAGCTGCGGATCTAAGGTTCGGCCATGACGTGGGACTTCTCCCGCTTATCGGCACAATCGGCATCGCCGGAATGGAGGAGAGATGGAAGTCACTGGACGTGCACCGGCACTGGTTCGATTTCGAAATGATGCCTATGGCATCCAACCTTCAGATGATCTTCTTCAGGAACAGGAAGGGTGATGTGCTCGTGAAGCTTGTGTACAACGACAAAGAGACTTATATTCCCGCCGTACAGACTTACAACGGTGTATTCCACAAATGGAATGATCTTCGCGAGTATCTTGTAAAAACAGCCGCCGCCATCTCTGACGAGCATATCGTCAAGGACAACGACGGCAAGGAGCGTACAGGAGTAGCCGGAATGTAGTCTAGAAATAGACCACCGTCTTCTGTTCGATCGAAGACATAAGCGAGTTGGCCAGGCGGCTCACTCCGAAACGGAACAAGTCCTTGTTCATCCACTCGTTTCCAAGGATGGATTTCACTATTGAATGATAGCATACCGCATCTTTCGATGTGGAGATTCCGCCTGCGGCCTTGAAGCCGACTTTCCTGCCGGTCTTATCGTAGAAAGCCTTGATGCTCTCGCACATTACATAGGCGGCCATAGGTGTGGCGTTCACGCTCACCTTGCCTGTGGAAGTCTTGATGAAGTCCGCGCCTTCTTCCATGGCAAGGAACGAGGCGTTGGCAATGTTTTCCGGAGTGACCAGAAGACCTGTCTCCAGAATCACCTTCAATGTGACTTTTCGGCCGGCTTTCGCGGCAGCCTCGTCAATGGCCGCCCTGATTGCACGGATTTCTTTCCTTGCGGACTCCTCGTCACCGGCCATAAAGGAGTTAAGAGCCAAGACAATGTCGATCTCGTCAGCGCCGGCCTCCACAGCCATCTCACATTCCTTGACCTTCACCTCGATGAAACTTTGGGATGTCGGGAAGCAGCCAGCCACAGCGGTGACATGAACCTCATGGCTGGCGAGACTCTCCCTTACAACGGAGGCGAAATTCGGGAACACACAGACCGAAGCCGGAAGAGGGTATTCCGGGAAATCCTTAATGAAGGAATTGACCTTGCCTACCAATTTCTTCACGGACGCTGGGGTATCCTCTGTACGGAGGGTCGTCAAGTCCATGAATGACAAGCAATTGCGGAGGACTTCAGGAGAAGTCACATTGTCGATGTTGGCCGCGATGGCGTCCAACCTTTTGCTGATCCGTTCCTTATCCGGAGCGTAACCATACTTTGCGAACAAAGATTCCATATTATCAACTTAATTTTTTAATATTCTGTGTGGAAGTGCTGTCTAACCCCTTATCTGAATCGTGTACCCTTCTTCAATCAAAGGCTTTACCAGTTCCCGCATCTCATCCGCCGAAAACTTCTCAAGCCCTTCGGCCGGTGTCTCCCGGTCAAGGGTATAGACCATCACTTCTCTCGGTTTAAGTTTTCTTACTATATTCATCCATCCTTCAAGGACTTCCGGAGAGGAAGAGTCAAAGAATGGGGATCTGAGGAACATTGTCTGAAGAACAAATTTCCCGCCAAACCTCATCAAATCCGCAACAACATCCTCGACATGATATTCCCCCTGCGGCTGATTGATCAGGCCCGCAAGTTCATCGGTCGGAGCGTCAATCTTGAGAATCGGATTGTCCACCTTCCTCAAAGCCTCGAAGACATCCTCTCTGAATATCCTTGTGGCGTTCGACAGAACCGACACTTTCGCCTGCGGGAAATATTTGTCTCTCAGCGCGATGGTAATGTCAATAATTTCAGCGAAATCAGGATTCAGAGTCGGCTCTCCATCTCCGGAAAACGTTATGGAGTCAATCGGAGTACCCGCACCGCTGCATTCCTTCAGTTTCGCCTCCAAAGTCTCGTGAAGTTCTCCGGCAGTCGGAAGCTTACGGTCTCCCCTGCCATCCTTGTTCCAGCCACACTCGCAATAAACGCAATCGAAATTGCACAGTTTTCCTTTCGTCGGAAGCAGATTGATTCCGAGCGAAGAGCCCAACCTTCTGGAGTGTATCGGCCCGAACACAAGTTCCTCTCGCATCATGGCTAAATAATTCTACGTGACCGGCTTTCGGAAGTGAGGCGGTCACCGTCAAGATTCTCGACAGCCACCAGACCAGGCTTCATTCCGACAGCGATGCGGCCATATTCATTCTCTTTCGACAGGAACTCAGCTCCGTTGCGGCAGGCCCATGTAAGCAGTTCATTCAAGCCCACCTCAGGGAAAGCGTCCTGAAGACAACATAACTCGGCGACAATGTCAAGGTCGTCATTGCTGGAAAGCGAATCCGTGCCTACAGTGATTTTCAAGCCATTGCGACGCATCAGCGGCACAGGAGGCAAAGCGTTGTGAATGAATATATTCGACAACGGGCAAAGAGCCACGAACGGGTGATTCATCACTTTCTTCACGGCATCGATTCCCTCCTGGTCCATGCAGACCTCGTGGACAAGCAGGATATGCTCGTCAAAAGGAGCCGGATGCGCTTTCTCCAGTCGGTCTATGAAATAGAGCAGGGATGACTTGCCTGTCACAGGTGGCACACTCATCCCGGCGGCCTTTCGGTTATCCCACATGGCTCCACGGCCGTATTTCAGCATATCCTCCTCTTCCTCTGTCTCTTCCGAGTGGAATGACAGGAAGCCGGACTTCAAGCCTTCGGCCGAGACTGCTGTGACAAGCTCCGGGCTCATCGTGTAGCAAGCGTGCGGGATAGGAGCGGCGTCAAGTCCATATCCATCAGCCACTGCCTTGAGTCTCAAGACATTCTCAATCACGGAAGCACAGTCCTGAGGTTCCGTCCCGAATACCTCCAGAAAGGTTCTGGTGTACATGGGAGATGCCTTCTTGATGGCGAATGTGTCGGCACAGTTGCTGATGTCCGCCATAGCGGACACTCCACGGTCCCACATCACTTTCATCCAATGAGATATGTCGTGAAGTTTCTCGTCCAGACTTTTGTTGTCACGCATCTCATTGATCTGGTCGATGAATCCGGCCATGCCGGTTCCCTTGCGGAACGATTTCCAGAGATAGGAAAGTTCCAGATGGCAATGAGTGTTGACAAATCCAGGCACGACAGCCCCCTTTACAAAGGCATTTTCACGCCCCGGATCCGAACATTCGCCTACCGATGTCACGGTGCCGTCGCTGTCAAACTCAACGAATCCGTTCCTGATAGGCTTGTCCTCATTCAACGTGAAGACATATTCAGCTGCTATTCTATTCATTCTTAATCAATAAATCTTTCACCGGAGCCAACTCCAACCTTCTGATGGATTTCTCAGGATTGATGTCATGAAGCGGTTCTGACTTCATGACGGCTGCCTGACCCGCCGTCTTTGCCATAGGAATTGTATCCTTCTCCGGCACTATTGCCGTCGTGTCTCTTATGACAAGGCGCGGACCATGGAAAACCGTGTCCTCGACAACAGGGACAGGACGATAGACTCCAAGGGAATCCTTCTCGATCCCTACACGGTCTGTCATGGCATCAACATCGAACACATCAAGAAATGAATTGAAGGTTTTCGCCTTGACTGACTTCCAAACCTTGGCCAGCGAATCTGCCTCATGCTGAAGCCTGTCCTCCAACTCAATCTCCGCGTTGATCGCGTTCAGTTCCTTCCTCAGATCCTTCTCCACGCGTCCCAACATCTCGGCATAGCGTTTAGGATCATTGAGATAGCGGTCCACACTCTTCTGGTAGTCCTTGAGCGTGAAACCATATTTCTCAAATATAGGCTCATAGAACCATGTGGTGTCCGCCATCCCGTTCTTGTCTGGATTCTCGGCGAGCCATTGGTCGGCAAGAAGCATCTCACGATAGATCCTCTCCATCTTGCGCACGGGTATCACACGCCCCTCACGACTGCAGGAGACTACAGCCGACACCAGAACCATCAATGGAAGAACTATCCTGAGAACCTTTTTCATAAGCTTACCTCAATGTCGCTCCGTACTCGTTCTGGAAAGTAGAGAGAAGCTTCTTCATTATCCTCTCCACATCCTCGTCCGTCAATGTCTTCTCCAGATCCTGAAGCACGAATCCGAGGGCGTACTGCTTCTTGCCGGCCGGAATCTTGTCCCCACGATAGACATCGAACAGGGTCACCTGTTTGAGAAGTTTCTTGCCAGCCTTGAACGAACTCTTGTAAAGGTCAGCGTAGCTTACGCTCTCGTCAAGCAGCAAAGCGAAATCCCTTCTGACCTCAGGGAACTTAGGCATCTCCTTGAAGGCGACCTTGTCCCTCTTCACAAGTTGGAACAAGGTGTTCCAGTTGATCTCTGCGGCGAACACAGGCTGGCGCACACCGAACTTCTTCGCGATGGCCGGAGACACTGTGCCAAGTACCGCGAGCGGCAGATGCTGCCCCGGAAGGGCATAAGCGACACCTTCACTGAATATGTCAGCGGGAGCCGCGGTGGCCTCCATCTGGTAAAGATTCGCTCCGAAGCGCCTCAGAAGCAGATCCACATAGCCTTTCAGTTCAAAGAAACTGCTCTTGCCCGGCTGGCTGTTCCAGGATTTCTCAGGAGTTCCGGTGACGAACATCGAGAACGCAGGATGCTCCTCGTAGGAAGCCAGCGTCTTGCCGTCCATCTCAGGATTACGGCTGTAAACGGAGCCATATTCAAAGAGTTTCATCGACGAGATCTGACGGTTCAGGTTGTATGCCACAACCTCAAGGCCGCTGAATATGAGGGTCTGCCTCATCACGTTCAAGTCTGAGCTCAGAGGGTTGACGATTGTCACGCTCTTCTCCTCCGGGAATGTGGTAAGTCCCTTATAGTAAGCCCCCTTGGTGAGGGAATTGTTCATTATCTCGACAAAGCCGTTGGCGGCCAGGAAGTTGGATATTCCGTTGCGGATAGCCTCCGGCTCAGGTGAAGGGGTTGCGTTGACGGACATCTTCATGTGCTGAGGCAGGTCGATGTTGTTGTAGCCGTAGATTCGGAGAATCTCTTCGACCACGTCACACTCTCTTGTGACATCGATCATATAGGTCGGCGCGGCGACCTTGGCTCCACCCTCTCTCCTCTCGATGAACTCGTAGGTGAGGGCTGTAAGTATCTTCTCAATCGTGTCGTGTCCGATCTTCTTGCCGATGAACCTTTCGATGCGGTCGTAGTCAAGGTCGATGACCTTCTTCTCGATCTTCTCAGGATAAAACTCCTCGATTCCTCCGACAATCTCTCCGCCGGCCACTTCCTGAATCAGCAGTGCGGCGCGCTTGGCGGCATATTCATTGATTCCAGGATCGGCTCCTCTCTCGTAGCGGAATGAGGCGTCGGTCTGGAGAGTATGTCTCTTTGAGGTCTTGCGGATAGAGCCCGGATCGAAGTAGGCGCTCTCCACGAATACATTCACAGTCTCGGCCTTAACGCCGGAATCGATGCCGCCGAACACTCCGGCGATGCACATCGGACCGTCAGCGTTGGCGATAACGATGTCCTCGGCCGAGAGTTTTCTCTCAGTCTCGTCCAGGGTGACAATCTTCTCTCCCTCGGCGGCCCTTCTCACGATAACCTTTCCTCCGGTGATCTTGTCGGCGTCGAAAGTATGCAGAGGCTGGCCAAGCTCGAAAAGGATGAAGTTGGACACATCCACCACATTGTCGATAGGCCTGAGTCCGATTGACATCAGCTTCTTCTGAAGCCATTCAGGTGAAGGGCCGACCTTCACACCCTTGATCGTGATCCCGCAATAGCGAGGAGCGGCTGTCGCATCCTGCACTTCCACTGGAATGCCTTTGCCCTCACCCGGTTTCCAAGCGTCAACAGAAGGGTACTTGAATGAGCAAGGAATATTATTGAGCGTCATCCAGGCATAGAGGTCGCGGGCCACACCGATGTGTGAGGCGGCGTCCACCCTGTTGGCTGTGATCTCATATTCAATGACGGCCTCGGTCTTGAGATGGAGATAGTCCTTCGCAGAGGTTCCGACCGGCGCGTCGGCAGGGAGAACCTTGATGCCGGCATGGTCGTTGCCGATTCCGAGCTCGTCCTCGGCGCAGATCATTCCGAAAGACTCCACGCCACGAATCTTGGACTTCTTGATCTTGAAGTCTCCCGGAAGCACGGCTCCGATGCGGGCGAAGAGAACTTTCTGGCCGGCGGCCACGTTAGGAGCGCCGCAGACAACGGTCAGAGGCTCGCCGGTGCCATCGTTGACTTTCGTGACATGAAGATGGTCAGAGTCAGGATGCGCCTCGCACTCAAGCACCTCGGCGACTACGACTCCCGCGAGTCCGCCAGGAATCTCCTCCTGTTCCTCAACTCCGTCAACCTCGATTCCTATAGCTGTCATAGCGTCCGCGATCTGCTGCGGAGTAAGATCGGATTCAAGATAATCCTTTAGCCAATTGTAAGAAAGCTTCATATTTCTGATGTTTTATTTGTCAATATCCTCTCTGGAGAACAGTGAGCCCACGAACTCCTTCTTGTCAAACACTTTCAGGTCATCAATGCCCTCGCCGATCCCGATGAACTTGACCGGAACCTTCAACTGGTCAACGATTCCGATGACGACCCCGCCTTTCGCCGTGCCGTCCAGCTTGGTGATAGCCAGTGATGTTATGTCTGTCGCCCGTGAGAATTCCTTGGCCTGCTGGTAGGCGTTCTGGCCTGTCGATGCATCCAGCACGAGAAGCACCTCATGCGGGGCGTCCGGGATGACCTTACGCATCACGTTACGGATTTTTGTCAGCTCGTTCATCAAGTCAATTCTGTTGTGGAGCCTTCCGGCGGTGTCAATCAGTACAACGTCAGCACCCTTGGCCACCGCAGACTTTACAGTGTCGAAAGCCACAGAGGCCGGATCAGCGCCCATGCCCTGCTTTACAATCTCCACGTCTGCCCTTTCGGCCCAGATCTGGAGCTGGTCAACGGCGGCAGCCCTGAACGTGTCAGCGGCTCCGATCATCACTTTCTTGCCCATGGCCTTGTAGCGGGCGGCAAGTTTTCCGATGGTCGTGGTCTTGCCCACACCGTTCACTCCGACAACCATCACGACAAGAGGTTTCTTCGTCAAGTCGAACGGTTCCTTAGGAGATTCCTCTCCATCAATATCCAGAAGCGTTCCAATCTCGTCACGAAGCATGTCCACCAGTTCGTCGAAGGACATGTACCTGTCCTTGCTGACCCTTTCCTCAAGGCTGTCAACGATCTTGAGCGTGGTGTCCACGCCCATATCCGACGCGACCAGCGCTTCCTCGATGGCATCGAGAACGCTGTCGTCCACCTTGGACTTGCCGATTATCGACCTTGAAAGCCTCTGGAAGAAGCCCTCTTTCGTCTTCTTCACACCTCTGTCAAACAATCCCATAACGTTATCATTTGTAAACTTACAAATTTAGTGAAAACCGAGCGCAATGTGAAATTTATTTCAACATTGCCGAGGTGCATCCTAAATTCGCCGTCAGGCAAATTAGTGAAAACCGAGCGCAATGTGAAATTTATTTCAAACATTGCCGAGGTGCATCCTAAATTCGCCGTCAGGCAAATTAGTGAAAAACCGAGCGCAATGTGAAATTTATTTCAACATTGCCGAAAAAGGCGCAGACGGAATCCGCCTGCGCCTTCGCTATCATATTCACGGAAACTATTTTTTGTCCGCGAAGAAATCTTTTGTCTTATCAGCCTCAACGAGGAGTTCAGTGAAGACGTAAGCTCCGGTCTTTGGTGACTTGTCCATACGGATGCACTTCACCATGCTCTTTGCGCCAGCCTTGGCGGCGAATGTAGCGACTGCTTTCTTTGCCATAGTCTATATCTCCAATTTTACTTGATTTCACGATGAACAGTCACCTTGTGGAGGTAAGGATTGTACTTCTTACGCTCGATACGCTCAGGAGTGTTCTTCTTGTTCTTGGTTGTGATGTACCTTGAGATTCCCGGCACACCGCTTGCTTTCTGCTCAGTGCATTCGAGGATGACCTGCACCCTGTTTCCTTTTGCTTTCTTTGCCATAACTCAATAGATTTTAAACAAGGCCGACATATCCTTTAGCCTGTGCCTCTCTGAGAGCGGCGTCAAGGCCTTTCTTCTCGATGGTTCTCATTCCTTTGCAGGAAACCTTCAGTGTGATGTACCTCTGCTCAGCCTCTGACCAGAACTTCTTGGTCTTGAGGTTGAGGGCGAACTCGCGCTTGGTGCGAAGCTTTGAGTGAGCGACATTGTTGCCGATCATTCTCTTTCGTCCTGTGATTTGACAAACTTTTGCCATAATATTTTACTTTTTTATTGATTCAAAATAAATTGCGGGGCTGCAAATTTCGCTCTAAATTTTCAGAATCGCAAATAAATCAGACAATTTTGAAGAATCTGCGCCACCGTATGTTGTTAGGGAACTTCCGACCGGCATCAGTTGAGAGCCAAACCATGGCTGGCCTTCCAACTATGTGATCTTCAGGGACGAAACCCCAGTACCTTGAGTCCAGGGAATTATGCCTGTTGTCCCCCATCATGAAATAGTAGTCCATCTCGAAAGTGTAGCTTGAAGCCTCCTTCCCGTCAATGAATATCTTACCGTCAGCTGTCGTCCTCAACTCATGCCCTTCGTAGGCAGAGATGATCCTCTCGTAAAGAGGAAGGTTCTCAAGTGTGAGAGCCACAGTCGCACCCTTCTCAGGGATCCAGAGCGGACCGTAATAGTCACGGGTCCATCCGGAGTTCTCGGTGAACGGGAACAGACTGAGGTAGGAATCCGGATAATCCGGCGGATAAACGTCCAGATTGGGCTCGACACTCACTACTGAGGAAATCCTGCCGACCTCATCAAGCATGGCTTGCGTAAGAGGCATGGCCGGATAGCCAGGCAGACTGCCATCGAAATATAGTTCCTCAAGATTGAGGCCCAGTTTCTCAAGAGTCCTTGAATTGATCCTTCCGCCCGAAGTCACTACAGTGTAGGACAACTGGATTCCAGGATATACCTCCTGTTTCTCCCCATTGGTATAAACCAGACCATCGACCACCGAAAGCGTGTCCCCCGGAAGAGCCACACATCTCTTGACATAATGGTCTCTCTTATCGACAGGACGGACCTTTATCGGACCTCCGCTGGCAATGGTGTAAGCCTTACCCGCGTTTCTGACCCATGCGTGGTAATCCTCGGACGGGAAGCGGGACAGTACCGTGTCGCCGTCAGGGAAATTGAACACCACATAATCCCCTCTTCTGACGTTCCGGAAGCCTTTCAGACGGCGGTAGTCATTCTGGATTAAAGTCGAATATGACTCTTTTCCGAATATGACGTTGTGCGTGAAAGGAACCGAAAGCGGCGTCTGCGGAACCTTAGGGCCGAAAGCCACCTTGCTGACGAAAAGGTGATCCCCCGTGAAGAGGGAGCTTTCCATCGACGATGAAGGAATCTTGAAGGCCTGGAAGAAGAATATATTGATGAACGTCACGACGATGACAGCGAATATTATGGCGTCAAGCCAATCGAGCCAGACGTTTCGTTTCTCCCCTTCCTTGTACTCTTTCTTCCAGAACATCCATTTCACCTTGTGGGTGATGTGATGGTCAAAGATGACGGCAAGGCCGAAGAGCCACCAATAATTCCCGAGCCAGATCACCCACAGCACATAGAGAACGGACCAGAAGCCCATCCTTACCCATTTGTTGTGGTATGTTTCCCTCAAGCTCACTTTTCAGACACTATTTTACAGAATTGACGATTGCTTCGAACGCCTGTGGGTTGTTCATGGCGAGGTCAGCGAGAACCTTGCGGTTGAGACCGATGTTCTGCTTCGCGAGCTTGCCCATGAACTGAGAGTAAGAGATGCCGTACTGACGGGCAGCGGCGTTGATTCTCTGGATCCAGAGGGCACGGAAATTACGCTTCTTGGCCTTGCGGTCACGATAAGCGTAGGTGAGACCTTTCTCGTAGGTGTTCTTCGCTACAGTCCAGACATTCTTTCTGGAGAGGAAATTACCGCGGGTTCTCTTGAGAATCTTCTTGCGGCGAGCCCTTGAGGCT
>OQVR01000047.1_pt1 | contig 38987 bp, 27 predicted proteins | sample 1691521 | NCBI WGS metagenome assembly OQVR01 (sample SAMN03418256, study PRJEB22391) | human gut metagenome | biome: human-gut; feature: organic feature; material: feces | host: Homo sapiens | place: Tanzania | collected 2013-01
AAAATCTAATGGCTTTGTAATGGAAGGCAACGGCAAGATGACTCTTAACGACAAGGCAATGGACAACGCCGCAGTAAAAGAAATAACGGAGGCATGCAGGTCAATGTCAGAGCAGAAGACAGGAGCGCTGATCGTCATCCCCCACACCGTAAGCCTCAGCGACATCATAGAGACAGGAGACAGAATCGACGCAACCATCAACAGGAGATTGATAATGAACCTGTTCTTCAAGAATTCGCCTCTGCACGACGGCGCCGTCATCATTGACAATCATCATATTGTAGCCGCGAGATGCACCCTGCCGATTACGGAAAGGACTGACATTCCCGCACGGTTCGGCATGAGGCACAAGGCTGCCATCGGCATCACGGAAGAAACTGATGCCGACGTGATAGTAGTATCGGAAGAGACGGGAGAAATCTCATTCGTACACGGAGGGACATTGACAGAAATACAGAACATCAATGAACTGAAGCTCAAACTGGGAGCTTCATTGTCCTCAACGCAGGAGAAACAGGAAAAGGAGAGTCATGACAGAAGAAAGAATTGAAGCAATATTGGGATTCGACAGAGTAAGGAAAATCATTTCCGACAGATGCAGCACAGAATATGCGACTGCAAGAACTGCGGAAGAGAATTTCTCTACAGACGCCAGGGAAATCCGTCAGAGGCTTTTGCTTACTGACGAGATGAGGATGATAGTGATGTTCGAGGAATCATTCCCCTCAAACGGCTACATCGACTGCGTCAGATTTCTGGAGATCCTCGCCAACGAAGGCTCCAACATTGACCTTGTCTCTCTCGGAAAGCTGAAGACGATGCTGGAGACGCTTAGGCGCATCACATTGTTTTTCAGCAATATAAAGGACGGAATCTATCCTAATCTGAAGAAAATGGTGAGCAGCATTGTCCTGTTCCCTGAAGTTCAGCAGCGCATCGACACCATACTCGACAAATTCGGAAACGTAAAAGATACCGCATCGGACGAACTCTATGACATCCGCAGGAAACTGAAGGACAAGGAGGGCGCGATTTCCAAACGCATCGGCATACTTCTGAAAAAGGCGCAGGCCGACGGAATCGTGGACCAGGACGCGTCAGTCGTCGTCAGAGACGGAAAGATGCTGATTCCAGTAAGCACTTCCAACAAGAGAAAGATACAGGGATTCGTCTATGACGAGTCCTCTTCCGGAAAGACCACTTTCATCGAACCCGCTGAAATAGTGGAGATTACCAATGAAATCAGCGAGCTCCATTTCGCGGAGACCAGAGAAATCGCCAGGATACTGTACGAGTTCAGCGACTGGCTGAGGCCTTATGTGCCGGATCTGCTGGAGGGGGCGAAATGCATCGGAGAAATGGACTTCCTCATCGCCAAGGCACAGACGGCGCTGGACTTCGTGGCCGGCATGCCTATCATATCCGATACCGAGGAGATGGACCTGAGAAAAGCAAGACACCCTCTTCTGGAAAGGTCACTGAAACGCGACGGAAAAGAAATAGTGCCGCTCACGGTAACATTGACCCCACAGAAACACATTCTGCTCATTTCCGGTCCTAATGCCGGAGGCAAATCCGTGTGCCTGAAAACAGTGGGACTGCTTCAATACATGTTCCAGTGGGGTATGCTCATCCCGACTTCCGAGACATCTGAGATGATGGTCTTCGACCGCATAATGGCAGACATCGGAGACGGACAATCCATTGACAATGACCTCAGTACATACAGTTCCTTCCTCGAGTCGATGAAAGACATGCTGAAGGAAGCGGACTCTCATACCCTGGTTCTCATTGACGAATTCGGTTCCGGCACAGAGCCGGCAGCCGGAGGAGCCATCGCGGAAGCCATCCTCAACGAGTTCGACAAGCGAGGCGTCTATGGCGTCATCACCACGCACTATACGAATCTGAAATTATATGCCTCAGGCGCTGACACGGGCGTTATTAACGGCGCCATGCAGTTCGACGCGAAAAACATTGCCCCGCTTTTCAAACTGGAAATGGGTCTGCCGGGCAACTCCTTTGCATTCGAGCTTGCCAGAAAGATGGGGCTGCCGGAGGAGATAATAAAGGACGCTGAGAACAGGGCAGGAGAAGAGTTTGTCGGCATTGAAAGGAACCTCCGCAAAATCGCGAGAAACAGGCGCGTGCTGGACGAGAAGATCCAGAAAATCCGCAACACGGACAAGACTCTGGAGAGCATCACCGACAAATACCAGAAAGAACTGGAAGACATCCGCAAGAAACGCCAGGAAATCATTGACGAGGCGAAAAGAGAGGCGGAAGATATCGTAAAGGGCGCGAACCGTCAGGTCGAGCATACCATCCGCACCATCAAGGAAAAACAGGCGGAGAAGAGCCAGACCAGAAAGGCGAGGGCCGACCTGCAGGATTTTGTCAATGCTCTTGCAGCCAAGAAGGAGCAGGACCAGCAGGACAGGGACAGCTATCTCGAGGACAAGCTGCGCAAGGTCAATGAAAGACAGCAGCGCCAGCTTGCCAGAAAGAACAGGAGGGCCACGACAGAGGACCAGAAGAGGATGAACGAGGAGGCCGAGAAGTCCAGGATGATTTCATCATTCCGCAGCGGACCTCTGCAAGTGGGCGAAAAGGTCCGAATAAAGGCCAACGGGATGGTCGGCGAAGTGGCCATCGTATCCGACAAGGCCGTCACGGTCATCATCGGCAACATAAAGAGCAAGATGCCGCTCGACAAGGTGGAAAGAATCACCTCCAACGAATACAAGTCAGCAGTGAAGGCTGCACCGAAGCCTGTGACGCAGACGACCTCGATGGACAGTTCCATTTCAGAAAGGAAACTGAACTTCAAGATGGAGCTGGACGTGCGCGGTCAGAGGGTCAACGAGGCTCTGGACAATGTGATGCATTACATTGACGATGCCATCATGCTGAATGTTTCCTCCGTGCGCATCATTCACGGAAAAGGGACAGGAGCATTGAGAGATGAAATCCAGAGATTCCTCCGCGCGACGCCTGGAGTGGTGTCCGCGAAAGACGAAAGCGTACAGCTTGGAGGATCGGGAGTGACTGTAGTGACATTTGACAAATAGACAGGGGATATGAAAGGTAAAGGCGCATTGGGAAAGCAAGGAGAAGACGAGGTCTGCCAATACCTTATCCGTCACGGGCATACCATTCTGGAACGGAACTGGAGGTACGGACATCTGGAAATCGACATAGTGGCATTGGCCCCGGATGGAATACATTTTGTAGAAGTCAAGAGCCGGGTCGCGCCCGTGCAGGGAGACCCGCAGGATGCCGTCAATGCGAAAAAGCAGAAGAATATCGCTGTCGCGGCGGGAAAATATATGTCAATGAAAGGAAACGCGCTGGGCAGCGGTCTGGAGGTGTGGTTCGATGTCGCAGCGGTCGTCTATGACCGGGGAAGCATGACGGTCAACTACTTCGCAGGGGCATTCATTCCCATATATACTTAGTGGACACCATATAGTAATAACAGTATAGATGAAAAAGAATCAATATTGCGTAATAATGGCCGGTGGCCATCTTAACCGTTTCTGGCCTATCAGCCGGGAGGACATGCCTGGACATTTCATCGACATATCCGGTACTGACAAATCACTTGTGAGAATGGCTTACGAAAGATGCCTGGGAGTCGTTCCGCAAGAGAACATTATGGTTATCACCCTTGCCAAATTCAAGGATATAATAAAAGAGCAGATTCCCGAGCTTCCCGAGGACAACCTCCTTCTGGAGCCATATGCAAGACGGACTGCACCATGCGTCGCATACTCGACATACACCCTTCTGAAGAGAGATCCCTCAGCGGTAGTCGCAGTGACACCTGCCGACATCGTGATCAATGACATCGAACTGTTCAGAGAGACTCTCACAAGCGCCCTGAACTATGCGGAAAGCAATCCGGTACTGATGACATTGGGAATCCAGCCGAGCTGCCCGGACACCGAATACGGTTATATCCAGGTGACCGGAGGAAAAGAGGCCTGCAAGAAGAACGAACCTGTAAAAGTCAAGACATTCACAGAGAAGCCAAGCCAGGAAATCGCCGAGCTGTTCTTCAAGAGCGGTGAATTCTTCTGGAACTCAGGTATTTTCGTATGGCAGGCAGGTGTGATAAGAGAAGAAATGGAGAGGTACATCCCGGAGATCACCAGACTGTTCGACGGATGGGAAGGCGCGCTGGGAAGCCCTGCAGAAACAGTATTCATCGAAAGAGCCTACACTGACTGCATCAAGCTCTCCATCGATTATGGCGTAATGGAAAAGACTGACCGCGCATGGATATATCCGGTGCACTTCGGATGGTCTGACATTGACAGCTGGGAAAATTTCTACTCGAATGTCGGCAAGAAGGATGCGGACGGCAACATCGCGAATACTCAGAAAGACATCCTGCAGAAAAGCAGCGGGAACATCATCCTGTCCAAGAACAAGGAAAAGCTCATAGTACTCAGAGGGCTTGAGAATTTCATCGTGGCGGATACGGACGACGTACTTCTGGTTTGTCCCCGTGACGACAAACAATACAAGGAACTGGTCAACAGCACCAGGATGCCGGGCTACGACAAGTACAGGTAATCCTGCCCGACAGTTTACTGAGTAAGCGTTAAAAAATAAGTTGGTAAAGATTTGTGATGGATTTTCGAGGATAGATTCCTTTTAGAAGAAGGAGTGTGCTGGACGCACACGACTGATGAGAAAATGAATATAGACCGAAAAGACGCACAAAGATCACCAAGTTATTTTTTAAGGATTACTAAATCTGTACGAACTTAAAATTTTATAAGATTATGGCATTAGAACAGCAAATCCAGAAAGATATTATGGAGGCTATGAAAGCCCATAATACCGTACGTACCAATGCAGTACGTGCAATCAAATCCGAAATTCTCCTCGCAAAGACATCAGGAGCCGGAGCAGAAATAACTGACGGAGACGTCATCAAACTCATACAGAAACTCATCAAACAGCGCAAGGAATCTGCTGCGATGTATGCCCAGGGCGGCCGTCAGGACTTGGCCGACAACGAGTTGGCAGAAGCAGCCGAGATGGAGGGATATCTGCCTAAGCAGCTCAGCGAAGCCGAAGTAGAGGAAATCGTAAAGGGCATCATCGCCGAGACCGGAGCCTCCAGCATGGCCGACATGGGCAAAGTCATGGGCCTGGCCACAAAGAAACTCGCAGGACAGGCAGACGGACGCACAGTTTCCACCATAGTAAAGAAACTTCTGGCATAATTCATGCACGCCATCTGCACAAACGACGTGTACTGAATGAGAAGATTTTTATATACCTCAGGGGTCATACTCCTGAGTTTTGCTTTTAGTGGCTTCACCGCAGAGGCCGGAACCGGCAAGATGCCGCTGTCCCCTGCCGGAGCCCAGGCCAATGCCGCCAGAGATACCGTTACGGTTTCCACAGAAGACCTCGCCGACAGGATTATAACAGAGGCATTGAAATACAAAGGTACCCCCTACTCTTACGGTTCGAAAGGGCCCCGCGCCTTCGACTGCTCCGGCTTCACAAGTTACATCTACAGGAAATTCGGCTATGACCTTTCCCGCTCCTCAGGAGGACAGGCTGGCGACGGCCGCCCCGTGGAAGGCTCGATTTCAAACCTCCAGAAGGGTGACATTGTCGTATTCGGAGCCAGAAGAAGTTCCGGAAGAGTCGGCCATGTGGGAATATTCATCGAGATGGACAAGTCCGGACAGGACTTCACCTTCATACATGCTGCGACAAAGGGAGGCGTCACGATTTCGCACCTCAAGGAACCGTACTATTCCGCCAGATTCATGGGCGCACGGCGCATAATCCCTGATTTCATCGCCAGAAGCAAGGAGGGAAACGCCGATTATCAGTTCGATATAGACAATGCCCACCTGAAGGACAACGACGCGCTTGTCATGGCTGACGCCGACAAGAGAATCATCCTGCTCGGAGACGGACAATGGGTTTTCGTCAATGCTGACGGGACAATCACTGCCCCTTCCGATTCCGTGAAGATAATACTCGAGCCGTCAGGTAAATGGCAGAGTATCACGATGTCCAACCACCAGATTCCGTCATTGGCAGGAGCCCCGGGAACGGCAAAGGCAGGCTCATCTGTCTCCGCTTCAGGAAAGGGTACCTCAACGGGAAAAAGCGGACAGAGCGCCGCAGCGGATTCCGACACGTCAGGGGAAGCCACATGGCATACGATAAAGTCCGGAGACACACTCTATGCACTGGCCCGCAGATATGGAACTTCGGTATCGGCCATCTGCCGTCTGAATAACATCACAACGTCCACGACGCTTAAAATCGGACGCAAGATCAGAATAAAATAACTGAAAAACCCGGCTCCAATCGATATGGAACCGGGTTTTATTATTATATCTGCTTTAGATTACTCGCTCTTGCGCACGTCAAGATGGAGTTCATCGAGCTGAGACTGGTCGATAGTCGATGGAGAGTCGATCATCACATCGCGGCCCTGATTGTTCTTAGGGAATGCGATATAGTCACGGATGGAGTCGCTGCCGCCGAACAATGCGCAGACACGGTCGAAGCCGAATGCGAGACCTCCGTGAGGCGGAGCACCGAACTTGAAGGCATTGATGATGAATCCGAACTTGTATGCGGCCTCTTCCTTGCTGATTCCGAGAACCTCGAACATGCGCTCCTGGAGAGAAGCCTCGTGGATACGGATCGAACCGCCGCCGAGCTCAGTTCCGTTCAGAACGAAGTCATAAGCATTGGCACAAACCTTCTCAAGGTCTTCCTTCTTGTCGCTGTAGAACATCTCGAGATGCTCCGGTTTAGGCGCTGTGAACGGATGGTGCATAGCGTAGAAACGCTGTGTCTCGTCATCCCACTCGAGGAGAGGGAAATCCACGATCCAGAGAGGTGCGAACACCTTAGGGTCCCTGAGGCCGAGACGGTTGGCCATCTCCATACGGAGGACGCCGAGCATTGTCTGAGCCTTTCTCTTGGCACCGCAAAGTATGAGGACGAGGTCGCCGGCCTTTGCACCTGCTGCCTCAGCCATCTCCTTGACCTGCTCAGGAGTATAGAACTTGTCGATAGAAGACTTGGTGGAGCCGTCTGCATTGTACTTGATGTAAACCAGGCCCTTGGCACCTACCTGAGGCCTCTTGACCCACTCGGTAAGCTCATCGAGCTGCTTGCGGGTATAGTCTGCTGCACCCTCTACGGCGATACCTCCGACATAATCCACTGAATCGAATACGGAGAAGCCGTGACCCTTGGCCAATGAAGTAAGTTCATGGATAGTCATTCCGAAACGGACGTCCGGCTTGTCTGAACCGTAATTGTCCATGGCGTCGTACCAGCTCATGCGAGGAAGCGGATTAGGAATTTCCACGTCGAGAACGTTCTTGAAGAGTCTTCTCATCATCTCCTCGAAAGTATTCAGGACATCCTCCTGCTCCACGAATGACATCTCGCAGTCAATCTGTGTGAATTCAGGCTGACGGTCCGCACGGAGGTCCTCATCACGGAAGCAACGTACAATCTGGAAATAACGGTCATAACCGGCTACCATAAGGAGCTGCTTGAAGGTCTGAGGAGACTGAGGCAACGCATAGAACTCGCCTGCATTCATTCTGGAAGGAACCACGAAGTCACGCGCTCCCTCAGGTGTAGATTTGATGAGATATGGGGTCTCAATTTCCATGAAACCTTTGGCATCCAAGAAGTTGCGGACCTCATGCGCAATCTTGTGACGAAGCACGAGGGCATTCTTGAGAGGGTTTCTTCTCAAATCCAGATATCTGTATTTCGCTCTGATGTCATCACCTCCGTCGCTCTCGTCCTCGATGGTGAACGGAGGGGTAACAGACTTGTTCAGGACATGGATCGCATCGAGTTTTATCTCGACCTCACCTGTATCCATCTTCGAGTTCTTGCTCTGACGCTCGATAACCTCGCCCTCTACCTGAATGACGAATTCACGTCCGAGAGAGTTCGCAGTCTCGACCAATTCAGCAGGAGCGTCTGCACTTACGACCAGCTGAGTAATTCCGTAGCGGTCACGGAGGTCAATGAAAGTCATTCCGCCCAGTTTTCGGGTTCTCTGCACCCAACCGGAAAGCACCACTTTTTTACCGGCATCTCCCAGACGGAGCTCGCCGCAAGTGTTTGTTCTGTAAAAAGTATTGAACATAATATGCTTGATTTTTGTATTTTCCTGTCTAAACACGCAAATTTAATAAATTATCGTAAGAAGCCGTTTAAAAACATGTCGAAAATTCTTTCATTGATCCTTCCGGTATAGTTCTCCCGAACTTCCGCTGTCAGATACTATTGCATATCTCCGTTCCTGACAATGGAGATTTCCAATGTACTCAGGACCGCCGTCACGGTATAGTATCCGTCTTCGGCTATTCCCCAATAGGCATCACCTTCATCTTTTGATTTATGATACGCCATCTTGGAGGCATCTGCTGCATCCGGTACGAAAGCCGGCCACCATTTATCCTTCTTGCACATGATCTTGAAACCGTCTCCCTTCTTGATATTTCCTTTGTAGATATATGTATCGTTATCTGTAGTGGTCATCGTCTGTACGTCTGCAAGTCCCCAGCCCCACGTAGGTCCGTACATATACATGCCGTCCATATCATAGTTGGTATCAGGCTTCCAGTCACTGCGCTTTCCATTGTATTTTATGGTAACCTTAAGAGATTCAGGAACAAATGTTACAGTATAATTCCCCTCCTTAGGGAACTTGAAATAATCATCATTGTCCTTACTTACATTTTCATCCCTGAGGAATGCAGTCCATTCCGTCTCATCACCTTCTGGAGCCGTATCATTGTCAGCAGCCTTATTCCAGTTATAGCCTTTCGACCAGTCTGTTCTCGAAAGCATAATCTTGAAGCCGCCTGCCTTCACATCGCCTGTCCAAGTCCAGGTCTTCTGGTCAACTGAACTGAATTCCTCAGCATCTGAAAGTGTCCATGCCCAAGCAAAAGGCTCTCCGATTCCATAGAAATGCTGCTTTCCATCGCCCTTGAATTCGGCAGTCATTACCATATTCTCAATATCCACAGTAAGGACATAATTGCCAGTCTTGTCCACTTTGAACTGAGTGTCGCCATCAGATTCAGCAGTACGCAATGCCAATGCCCAATAATTCTCGCTTTCAGCATTCCTGCCATAACTTGGCAACCAGCTTTCATTGGAAATAGACTCGTTGGTGAGGAACTTGAACATCTTTCCCTCTCCTGCTTCTATCACTCCTTCCCATGTAAAATGGATATGATCCTCAGTTGTCATCTTCTCTGCAGCACCTCTGTCCCAAGCCCAACTGAAAGCATCCCCGATGCCGTAAAGTTCCAGCGGTTCCGGAACAGGAATATTATATTTGACATTGACAGTCAGCAGGCTGGACTGAACAGGGAGCACTACTGCAGAAGATTTGGCTTCCACCAGAAACGAGAGTTTGAAATCTGTCTCCTCGGACACGCCAAGTTCCGCGCGAATATCATCAAGGTCTTTGACCGTAAACGTCTTTGACATCTCAGTCCCACAACTTACGGCCTTAGTTTCCTTACTTCCTTTAAGCCCATATTGCAGCATGTAGTCAACACCGCTTTCAGCGGCGGCTGTCCATGTAAGTTCCAAGGCTTTCTCATCGCTGAGTGCAACGATTTCTACCTCTTCCACATCTGCATGAAGTTCCGGGACATTGAGTTTTTCCTCTTCCTGCTTTCCTTCCTTCTCTTCGCAGGATACTGCGACAGTCATCAATGCTGCCGACAGCAAAATCATTGTTTTTCTATTCATGATTATTAATTATTAATGTATTTTCGCTTTAAGTGTTCTGAAATCCAGATCGATTACTGTACCGGCCTGCCATGTATAGTTGGCATTCGGTTCATCCATGCCACCAAGACGCTGCTTGATATCCATAGTTTCGAGATCTACAAAATATTCCCTCTGCCATGACGAGAAATCAAAGCCATCGATAACAGGATTGAGACGCAAACGACCAGTATTAGGTACTGTGTAAGTCAATGTAACTCCATCCGCAGCAAGTACGAAAGGATCATCGAGCTTTGTTCCCCATGTATCAGCAGAGGCCGTTCCATAAGTATATATCGTAGCCGGCTGGACTGCCACCTTACGGCCACCGAGGTTCACGCAAATTCCATATACGCCATCCTCAGGGACAATGATATAGCCATCTTCAGTTTCATATCCGGCATCAGTACCGAGCCCGATGAACTCACCGCGTCCGAAGATTGGTTCCGCTTCAGTAGAGAAACGGATTCGCGCTCCCTTATGGAAATACCGGACATAGATCCATCTGGAATCATCATTCCAAACCTTGTTGAGTGCGATGACATCCTCAGATGCGCCCCAGTTCATATTGCCATATTCATCCGTAATCATATAAACCTGACCCTTGAACGGTATATCGTCAGGAGAAACAGAAACACGGAAAAGCGCCTTGCCATGCTCCAGGTCTATCTCCACCGGCACACCGGCAGCGACAGGGGTCGGGGCAAGTTCAGGACCGACACCGCGGTAACATAACTTGGTGCCTGAAATGCCGAATTCCATGCTGTCCCAGTCACGTTCATTGTATGAACAGGTAGCATACATCCTGATATTGCCGTCAGCCGTAGTCGTCGCAGAATACTTCTCTCCGATCTTTTCCAATTCCACATCTTCTCCTCCGAAGCAGTCGCCCATAGCGAAAAGCGCAGGATCTTCGAATGAAACAATTTTGTTGTAAAGATCGACGAACACCATGCGTGTGCCGCTCTTTTCCGGCAATGCCTGATTTCCGGAAACCGTGAATCCGTCATTAGTAGTACCGCTGCAGAAACTGTCAGCATCAGAACCGGAAACCGACCACTTCGCACCCTGGCCATCAGCGAAATAAGCAAGTGTCCAGAACACACCATTGCCGGCAACGCCACAGGCAGCCATAGGAGTCCATTCGCCTCCGTCAATGCTCATGTACAATTCTTCCGACATTCCGGATGGTTCAGGAATGATAAACTCAGTACCATTGATTGAACCGTAAAACGCGGCATTCTTCACATCATAGCTGACAGTCAACACGTAAGAACCTTTCTTCTTCAGGCGGAGACTGACCGGTGAACCAGAAGTCAGTTCGGAATTGGCATCCGAAAGAACATTGGTCTTCACGCTGGCTTCCTTGCCCGTCAGGCAGGTAGAGAGGGTACAGTCATACGACGCGGTCAGCGGAACTTCCTGCTTGCCGCTTGCCGTATAACGGAACATGTAGTCTCCTGAAAGTATAGTCTTCGGCTCAGCCGAACTCTTCCACGTAACTATATGATTCACATTGTCATACACAGGGGCATCGAAAACGATTTCCTTCTCTCCGGATTCAGTAAGGGATGTCTCGCTCCACATTCTGAAATCATAAGGAATCAATGTAACCTTGCCGACAGACTGGCTATATATGACACGATAAAAGCCATCCTTGGGTGCAGACATTCCGGCAGCACCGCGCCTCAACGAATAGACGCACACACCGTCCGACTCTCCCGCCAGGTCTCCGCCATAGGAAACCGGCTGGTTGTCATCACCCACCATGGACAACTCGAAAGTGCCCTCCGCATCCAGCCATGTGGAAATTCCATATAACCGGGCATCGTCAAGCTGTGAAAATGCACCATATTTGGTCTCCACCGAGAACTTCGTCGCATCTCCGCTAATATAGATTCCTTCAGGGACATTGAATTGCGGATCCCAATCCGTCCCCTTCGTACATCCTGCCGCCAAAGACACGGCAGCCACGACCATAACAGCCGCTATATTGATATTCTTCATATACTGTTAATTTTCAATTTTTATCCGCGTAGTGTCATAATCAGCACTGTCATGACCGACATGAATATCGAACAGGCCATCCTCGACCACATAATCCATGTCCGCATTATAAAAGCCCAATGACAGAGGATCAATACTGACTTTCACCCTGCGGGTTTCTCCCGCACGAAGATAAACCTTGGCAAAGCCTTTCAGTTCCATCACCGGTCTTACGACAGATGCTACCAGGTCACTGACATATACCTGAACGGTCTCCTCGCCGTCACGGGCACCTGTGTTGGTGACATCAACATAGACATTGACAGTGTCCCTCCTCGTATATGACTCCTTGTCAGTGAATGGTTTACCATAGGAGAACGAAGTGTAGCCCAAGCCATATCCGAACGGATAAAGCGGAGCATTAGGCACATCAATATGCCTTACGGTCGAAGAACGTTCCATATCTCCCGGACGGCCAGAGCGCTTATAATTATAGTAGGCCGGAATCTGTCCTTCAGCACGCGGGAATGTAATCGCCAGACGACCCGAAGGATTGTAATCGCCGAAAAGCACGTCCGCCACGGCATCACCGGTAGTAGTTCCCGGGAACCAGGCCTCCAAAATCGCAGGAACGGTATCGTTCAGATTCTCAATGCAGAGAGGTCTTCCATTCATCAGCACTGCCACGACCGGTTTTCCTGTCGCCACAAGACGCTCCACAAGTTCTTCCTGCACTCCCGGAAGACCGAGATGGCAACGGCTTCTGGACTCACCGCTGAACAACGCTTTTTCTCCGACGACAGCGATAACCACATCACTCTTCAGCGCGGCATCTACAGCCGCATCGAATCCTGAACGGTCCTCCCCGTCGAAGTCACAACCCTTTGCATAATTTATAACCACATTGTCCCCCAACTTGTTACGAAGTCCGGCAAGAACTGTCACCGCGTCGGAATCCTCCGCACGGCAACGCCATGAACCATTGATTTCGTGCCTGTTGTCCGCAAGCGGACCGATGAGGGCGATGCTGCCGGTATTCTTGGAAAGCGGAAGAAGCTGGTTCTCATTGCGAAGCAAGACCATCGACTTGCAGGCCAATTTTCTGGCGCTCGCGACGAATTCATCATTGAGCAATGTTTTTTCCTCCCTTTCCTCATCGAAGAATTTATATGGGTCTTCGAAAAGGCCGAGGGAATATTTCACACGGAGGATTCTCCGGCAAGCATCGTCAATATCGCTTTCCCGTACAAGACCTTCATCTACAAGTTCATGCAAATGAGCATTATAGAGTCCGTCAATCATATCCATATCGACCCCGGCATTGAAAGCAATCTGCGCAGCGTCCTTGCCATCTTCAGCGACGCCCTGCGCGATAAGCTGTATCACGGACTGCCAGTCACTCACCACGAATCCGTCGAAGCCCCACTCGTTCTGAAGGAACTTCCTCAGCATTTCCTGATCACCGGATGCAGGTATGCCGTTAAGGTCATGAAACGCAGACATATAAGTAAGAACTCCGGCATTCGAAGCAGCCTTGAACGGCGGCAGATATACGTCATATAATGTCCTTTCAGACATGTCCACAGGAGCGTAATCGCGTCCGGCCTGCGGAAGGCCGTAGCCGATCCAATGTTTCGCGCATGCGATTACAGCATCATTGTCCCAGAGATTCCACTGGAATCCATTCACGCGGGCGGCAGCAATCTGGCTGCACAGGAACGGGTCCTCGCCGGCGCCTTCGACAACTCTTCCCCAGCGCGCATCACGGCCGATATCCACCATCGGCGCGAAAGTCCAATGCACGCCTGCCGCAGAGGCCTCCACAGCCGCCATCCTTGCCGACTCCCCGATCGTCTCCATATCCCAACTGCAAGCTTCTGCAAGCGGTACTGGGGTCAATGTCCGATAACCGTGTATCACGTCCATGCCGAACAGCAGAGGAATCTTCAGCCGTGATTCCGTCATGTATTTTTCCTGAATCTGTCTCAATGCCTTCGAACCGGTGGCATTGAGGACCGAACCCATCATGTCGCGGCGCACCAATGAATCCGAGAACTGTTGTGATTCCGGTCCGGTCATGAGGGAACTGCCGACATACTGCGACAGCTGGCCAATCTTTTCATCCAGAGTCATCCGGCCCATGAGGTCATCGATGAACTTGTCAGCCTTCTCGCTGAAATCCAGTTTCGGAACCACAATCTCATGGTTTGGATCAGGAACAAACACATTGAGGCTCAACGGATTGACCTTTCCAGAGACATTGATTTTCCAACTTCCGGACGGCTTTCTGTAGGAGAAAGGCTCTCCCACCATCTGTCCATTGTCGAACAGTGATACGACGAGTTTATCTTCATGGCGGTTGTCCTGCACGGCTTGTAGAGCCAGGACATGACGTTCCGACTTTACTTTTCCGAATTTGAGATTGATGTAAGAGTCCCCGTTTTCGAGAACAATCTGACCGGCGGCGGAAGACGGGACCTCAGCTTCAACCCTGCATACAACAGGGGCTGATACCGCACCGCTTTCATAGAAAAGCCAACCTTTGGCAGCCTTGACGGAGTGCGGGACCACAGCCACACACTCCAGACACAAGGCCACAAAGAATGATATCAAAGCAAACTTTTTCATAATTTCTAGTTCCATTTCGGATTTTGCTCCCAACCTGTACGGAGAATTTCAGATTCAGGAATAGGATACCAGTACATCTTCGGTTCGAAAGTTCTTTTCTCTACTGTTCTACTGCCATATGCAAATCCGTCCTTCTCAGGCCAATTTGGTTTTTCAATTTCATCAGGATGAGACTGTTCCCTGGTGTAAACGCGAACCCAGTCCACATAGAGACTTATCTCCCTGAGGTCAGGATTCTTGTCTTCCGGATAGCCGATACCATTGGAGTCACGACCGCCGATCTGGCCGGTAATCGCGAAATCCCACGCAGTCTTTTCGTGGCCTTCCTTGATGGCCTTCGTGATGAAAGTGTTGTAGCGGCTGCCATAATCCCTTGTCTTGAAGGTATTTGTAATCTTGCCGTCAAGCAGGTAGGAGATGATGGCATGCTCTGTCGGAGCCTCCGGATCAGGATCCACCTGAACGCCATAAGTATGATAATCGTCATAAGGGTTAAATGGCATGTCCACATGGCGGCCGTAACCGTTCACATTGACACCGAGCGTAGACTCGTTAACAGCCTGCCCCTTGTCATTGTCATGAAGATGGAGAGCCTGGCTGAGGACATATTTGTCTGCTCTGCCCAAAGAAGGATTATCCAGCCATGTCTTGATGAAGAACTCCTCGATATCGAGTTCGGCATATTGTGCACCGGCATAATAGCGGCACCACGGAGCCATCCAGATACCATAGATGTACGGAGCCTTCATCCTGATTTCGAATCGTGAGAACAACGGATAAAGTTTCTGTGCATTTCCATATTTGTCAGTATCGCGGCTGGACAATGCACCTGACCACCAGCCCGGCCTGTTGCCGTTTCCATAAGCGGACTGCGGTGCAGGCGGGTCATCTTCCCTCGTGGCAGATACGCGGCAGACGCTAAGTTCGCCATCCTTGCAGATGGATACCTGCTTGCTGCGATAAGTCTGGACATTGCCGTTAGGCTGGCCGTACCACTGGTTCCCCACAGGGCTGTCAGCACCGTAAAGTCCCCAGTATGAATTATCTATGACAGAACCGCCGAACTCGTCGCCATCGTAGTAATACCATCCGTCAGGAACTTCAGAAGAAGGAATTGATGCTGTTCTGGTGACTGCAGATGATTTCGTGGCATCCTTTACGATTCCGATTCCGCGTACATCTGCACCTAATGTCTTGCTTGCAATTTTCCATCTTCTGACATCCCATGCGCGATGTTCCTCGAAAGCAAGTTCTACCCTGCGTTCATTTCTGATGAGGTCTCTCATTTCCTCCTGACCAAGTCCATGGACAGAAGGCTGTCCTGCCCTGTTGCGGACCTTGTTCAGATAAGCTTCGATATCTGAATTTCCCGGATCACATTCATTGAGCGCCTCGGCGTAATTCAGATAGATTTCAGCAAATCTGAAATACGGCCATACATGTCCGGAAGCGCCTCCACCAGTCTGCACATTGGCAGATTCATTCATGAATTTACGGAGATAAAAGCCTGTCTTTGAGCCATTTGTCTTGGAAGAGGCATCTTTGCCGCCATCAAATGTTTCCACGCTGGAGTCCTTCCAAATATCACCATTGAAAATGAACGTAGCCGCAAGCCTCTTGTCACGCCAGACAAACGGATGTTTGGCACTTTCGGAGCCATCCCACGCGAACTTCGAACCATCCTTCAGTTCATACGCCTCCATCAGGTTCAATGTCGGAGTGGTTCCGCCCGTACCTCCATAGCTTACAGGCGAGTTCACAGTTTCGAAAGACACGCTGTTCGCATATCTCTTCTGGAAAATGAATTCCCTGTTGTCGATATTGTTCTGGAAAAGGTCACCATAGCTGCCGAACAACATATATTGGTCAAGATCAATGACCTCCTTCGCAGCAGCCGCGGCTTTTTCCCATTTTTCCTTCACGCTTGGCAGATAGCTTTCATCGCTATTCTTCCAATCCAGCCAGAGCGGACTTGCAGCATATAGCAAGACGCGGCTCTTCAATGCAAGCGCGGCACCTTTGGTAGCCCTGCCATAAGCGGAAGCATTGTCCCTCCACGGCGTAAGTTCAAGTCCCGCAGCTGCAGCATCACAGTCAGCGACAATGCGGTTCACGACCTCATCCATTTCTGGCCTTTTCACACCGCTGTGGTCTTCAGCTACTGGCATAACTTTATCAATATATGGAACTGGTCCATATCTCTTTACAAGCTCGAAATGGAAAAATGCACGGAGGAAAATCGCCTCATTCTTCCAGATTTCCAGGTCCTTGAGCCTATTCTTGTATTCCGTCTGGTTATCCGGATCCAACTTGTAGTTTTCGAGATCCACCCTATGGACATTGGCAATGAATTCATTGCTCAGTCTGATGCCGGTATACAGCTGGTCCCAAAGATCGTCCGGATTGTCCTGAGGCCCCCAGGAGCCATTGTTGAATTTCTGGATGTTGCACGTTTCTATGGTGTTCTCACCGTCATCCGTAGCTGCGTCATACATCGCGGCGCCGATACGGTTCAGTCCGTCAGGGAGGAAGCGGTAAACATTGACCAGAGCCTGACTGGTCCTCTCGTACGAGGTATAAGTCTTGTCAAGGTCGATGAATGATTCCTGTTCCCTATCCAGAAACCTGTTGCAACCGCACACATTGAGAGCGGTCATCACAGGAAGTAGTATATATATGATTCTCTTCATTTTCGGAGTATTTTAGAAAGTGAATTTCATTCCCACACTTACTGTTCTTGTAAGAGGATAAGTGATAAGTGAACTGCTCTCAGGATCGGAAATGACACCTGAAGCATTGATGGTGAACAGGTTGGTACCGTTGACATACAGGCACATGGCATGACCTGCCGCACGTGTAGGAAGATTGTATGCTAGATACAAGTTCTTCAATCTGAGATAACTGCCGTTCCTTTTCCAGAAAGTGGATGTCCTGTAGTTGTTGCTGAAATTGCTCAGTGACAGTCTCGGATATGAAGCATCGGTATTCTCCGGTGTCCAACTGTCCTTGGCCAACTGCGAAGCGGAAGCATTGTCCTGGAAAGAATATGCCGTATTGCCGCTGAGATAGATGTCCCGGCCGGCTACACCCTGAAACATCACCTCAAGTTCGAAGCGTTTCCACTTCAGTCCGCCGTTCAATGTGAAGTTCCATTCCGGGATATATGAATATCCGACAGGAACACCGTCATTGCTGTCAATGATGCCGTCATTGTTCTGATCTATGTACTTGATGTCACCAGGACGGACTGTGCCGTACTGCGGAACCGGGAGGCCATCGACAATGGTTCCGTCAGCATTGAAATCTTCCTGCTTCCAATATCCGTCGGCAACGAGCACGAACGGAGTGCCTACAGCGTGTCCTCTTCTATATTGATACTCGTACACCCTGGTCGGTTCACCCATTTCCTTGATTTCATTCCTGGCGAACCATACGCCTGCCCCGATATGCCATTGCATGTCATCAGACTTCTTCTGATGCCAGTCAGCTGTCAACTCGAAGCCGCTGTTTCTGACCTTGCCGACGTTCATATAAGGCAACATGCCGCCGAAAGAAGCTCCCACGAAACCCGGAATGGTTCCTGTGGCCTGATCCACGATACCGGTGCGTGTCTGGGTGAATACATCAGCATTGACAGTGAGGGCACCGAAAAGTTCCGCGTCGATTCCGACATTGTATATCGTCTCTTTCTCCCAGCTCAGGTCAATGTTCGGAATCGTGGTAACACCGAATGATGATGAAGCGGAGCCGCCTGTACCGAGCAGATATGAACCCGTCCACGCGTAGGACTCGTCGAAAAGATAACGTCCTGCGGAATTCTGATTATTCCCCACAAGACCAGCGGAAGCTCTGAGTTTCAGATAGTTGACATTGCGGGAATTCTTAAGCCAAGGCTCCTCGGAAATTACCCATCCGGCTGATCCGGCAGGGAAGAATCCGAATCTGTGGCCTTTTGCATAGTCATCGCATCCAGTGTCGGAAGCCGAGAATTCTGCAATATATTTGCCTGCATACGAGTAGGTCACACGTCCGGCAAAATTCACATATCTGGTATTTGCTCTGACGGAATATTGCCTGTAATTGTCCACAAGGGCAAAAGCAGTAGCATCTACGGAATGTCTGCCGAATCGGCGTGAATAGTCCAGCGAACCCTTTGCATTAACACGGCTCCAGTCATCCTTGAATCCTTCGCCAGCTTCGAGAGGCTCATCCGTACCATATGGCGTATATTCATATCCGTCAGCAGTCTTGGTCAGACTATATCTCGTGTAGTTGCGCGACTTGGTGGATGATTCACACATATTGTTGCTGTAAGCCACTGATGCACTCACACTTAGGCCTTCGGTTATGAAACCGAGATCAAGTTTCGGAGTGAACACCAGCTGAAAGGTCCTGTTGTTTTCCTTATAGACTCCCCTGTAAAGCAGTTCGCCGACAGGGTTGGTCTGGGAAGCGTTTCCTCCGAAGCTGCCGTCAGGGTTATACACAGGAAAAGCATTCGGTGCTGTGGCATACATTGAATTGAAAAGTTTGTACGCCGAGGTACCGCCGCCCGGAAAAGCACGGCTGCCGATCTGTCCGCCGAAACTGAACGCAGTAGAGAAGCGCCTTCCGATATTGATGTCAATGTTCGAGCGGACATTGACAGTAGTGTAGGAAGCATTGGCACTTTCATCTTTCTTGAAATCCGTACCCTTGAAGAATCCGGAATTGTTCGCAGCCGACAGCAGAACGTAATATTTCACGATCTTGTTGCCGCCGCGGAAAGAGAGGTCTGCCACAGAAATCGGAGCGACCTTACGAAGCATCTCCTTCTTCCAGTTCACATTCGGATACAAATACTCGTCAGTACCTTTCTTGTATGCTGTCAATGCCTTTTCTCCATAGACTTCAGTCACGCCGTCGTTCTTGCATGCCTGGTTATAGAGAGAAGCATAAGTATAGGAATCTACCGGATCGGCCGTCTTCAGCATGGTCTGCAGACCCGTCTGGAGCCTTACTTTGATGTCCGGCTTGCTGTCCATACCTCTTTTCGTGGTCACGAGAAGCACGCCGTTGGCTCCCCGTGCTCCATAAATCGCAAGCGCAGACGCGTCTTTCAGCAAACTGACTGATTCGATTTCAGCGGCCGTGAGATTGTCAATCGTAGATTCGAAACCATCGACGAATACCAGCATGTTCTGTCCGGAAGCATACGTTGTACGGCCTCTCATATACAGATTCGAGATGGAAAAATCATATCCCGGCTGTCCGCTCTGCTGGAGCAATGTCAGACCTGCCAGTTTTCCGGCGAGCGCATTTCCCACACTCGCGCTATTTACATTGATCAACTCGTCTCCGCTGACGGTCGATACGGCAGAGGTAACTATCCTGCCAGGCTGGCTCCCGTAGGCAATCCTTACTTCAGCGGAATCCCTGTCCGCCGTCGCGAAAGCTGGCTGCGCCATTCCGGCCAATGCAGCCATGACTGCTATCTTCAAATATTTTTGCATATCAATTATCTACTTATGTGGTCTTCTATTCCCATCCCGGATTCTGGATCAGATATCCCTTGTCTACTTCCAGCTGCTTGATAGGATGGAGGTAAGATCTGCGGCTCCAGAGACGATTCTCGAACACGTACGGTTTGTAGTGTACTTCAGATGAACCGTCAATCTTGGAAATCTGGATACCATAGAATTTGCCTTGCATGACTCCCTCATTCTCAGCTATCATCCATCTGCGGATATCCCAGAACCTATGGTCCTCATAAGCCAGTTCGACGGCTCTTTCATTTCTGAGTTTCTCCCTGAACTGACTCTTGGTGAGAGTGGACGGGAACGCCGGCATTCCGGAGCGGTTCCTTACTTTGCTTACTGCCTCGACAGCCTCTGCGGTAGGTCCCTGGAATTCATTGACCGCCTCCGCATAGTTCAGATAAAGTTCTGCCATGCGGAAAACAATCCAGTCCATATTTACGCTGTTGTGCGGATATGTAGCCTTGAGTGTTCTCGGCACCCATTTGCGGACGAGATGACGGGTCTTGTCGTAAGCGACCTGATGCGCGCCGCCCTCCAGGAAATCAAGCTTCCCGATTTCATCATTCCATACGGCCCCCTGATAGGCAATGGTCTGTGCGAAACGAGGATCGAGTTCACTGTACTTTTTAAGAAGGTCATCTCCACCGGACATGAGCCACTCCTGTGCGGTCCCGTCCTTCTTTTCATATTTCATGACGAAGTTCAGCGGTGCGAACAATCCGCCGTCAGACCAGGAACTGCCGGCCCATTGCGGAATATTGCTGGTAATCGGCTTGGTATTCGTGCTGAAATTCCTATATTTCTTGTTGGCCAGAATAATCTCGCAGTTGTCAGGGGTCGTCCAGACATACTCGTAATTGGTTTCCGGCGTGCCTTTGTCGTATAGCGCATATCCGGCAGCCTCGGCGGCATCTATTGCCTCCTTGGCAGCATCAGCAGCCTTTTTCCATCTATCAGCATCGTAGTTTCCATAACATATGATCTTGTTGTTCTCACCGCCGAGTGAAAGATATGGTGTGGCAGTATTGAACAGCGGGCTTGCAGCATAAAGCAGCACCCTTGACTTGAGGGCAAGAGCCGCGATTCTGGTAGCCCTTCCGACGAATGCAGGATTCGTGTACTTATCCGGAAGAAGCTTGGCCGCCTCATCACAGTCCTTCACTATAAAATCCACACATTCACTGAAAGTATTGCGCGGATATTTCGCATCCTCGCTTCCCGTAATCCTATGATCCACAATAGGAAGTCCGCCATAGCGGTATACTCCTTCCCAGAAAGTGATGGCACGCATGAAATAGCCTTCACCCTTGGCTCTGGAATTGAAATCAGGGTCACCCGGATCGTATGGCACCTCGTCAATTCTCTCCAGAAGAGTATTGCATTTCCTTATTGTCGCCCAACGGGTATCATGTCTAGGATCTTCATCCCAGTCAATGCTGTTGTTGTTATGGTTGTCCGTATTCCAGGAAGCATTGGCCTTATCCCATGAAGCACCGGCCTCACCCTCGTCGCAGGCACCTGCACGGGTAGATGTCGCGCAAAGTCCACGGTCGATGTTGTCCGAGTTCATGGAGAAACCCAAAGGCATTCCCTCCGCGTATATTCCGGTTATGAACCTTTCGCACAATGTCCTGTCAGAGAACACGTTATCCTCGTTCAAATCAGTAGATGGAGGTGCCTCCAGAAAATTACATCCACTGAATGACACTAATGCCGAGAATACTGCGATTATATATGTACGTATCTTCATTGCTTAAAAAGTTATGTTAAGACCGATGTTGTAGACTTTCTGCAAAGGATAGGAGTTGAGCTCCGTATTGCCCGTAGTGGAAAGGACCTCAGGATCCAGGTCAATGACATCGGACCATGTGAACAAGTTGGAACCGTTCAGGAATAGCCTCAACCCGCCCACATGAAGTTTTTCAATAACCCTGCGGTCAAAATTATATCCGATTTCAATGTTCTTGAGACGCAGGTAGCTTGCATCCCTGATCCACAGAGAAGAAGGCCTGTAGTTATGGTCGGATTCGCTGTTCGGGTTCAATGACAGACGAGGGAATTCAATATCCTCGCCTGCTGCATATCTTTCCGGAGTCCAACGCTTGAGAATCAGAGACTTGGCACTTTCCTCACTCTTGGCGAAAGGCCAGAGGGAACGTCCGAAATACTTGATGGAAACATTGGTGGCGCCTTGGAAAAGCACTGAAAAGTCAATTCCCTTCCAAGAGAACCCGCATGAAACACCGTAGATGATTTCCGGAATATTGGAGTAGCCGAGCGGAACCATATCGTAGTTGTCGATCTTTCCGTCCTTGTTCACATCCACGTAACGGCAATCTCCAGGCTGGAGCTGGTTTCCGTTCCATGCGCTGACAGGACGGTCCAAAGCATTGATCTCCTCCCATGAATTATAGTAGCCGTCGAAAATCAGTCCGAAGAACTGACCATAGCGGCGGCCGGTCTCGGCCTGATACTTATATTGTTTGTTGACTTCATCCTTGAAGACTATGCGGTTACGGGCAAATGAAAAGTTGCCGCGCACCCAGTAATTGAAATCCTTGACCTTGTCGCGCCAGGTAAGGTCGAACTCACATCCGAAATTCTTCATTGAACCCAGGTTGTACGCCGGAAGCTCGGCACCGATGATGAAAGGCTCGGTGGAGCGGTTCGCAAGAATATTGTCACGATACTCGTAGAAAGCATCTGACTGCACTGACAGACGACCCTTGAACATATTGAAATCAAGACCGAAATTGGCCTTGCGCGCCCTCTCCCAGGTCAAATCAGGGTTACCGATCTTACCTTCGACAATGGCAGTGGACTGGTTAGGGTTGGAAGAAACGCCGAACCAATACTGATAGGCACTTCCTGACGCCTCGCCGTAGGATGACGGCAGATAGAGGAAACGCGAACCTCCGATCTTGTCATTTCCGACCTCACCGTAGCTGGCTCTGATCTTCATATAGGTAAGAATGTCATTCTTCGGCAGCCAAGGCTCTTCCGTGATGATCCATCCGGCGGAAACAGCCGGGAAGAAACCGAAACGACGTCCTTTGGCAAAGTTCTCCGTACCGTTGTAGCCCATGTCAAATTCGAGCAGATAACGCTGTGCATACTCGTAAGTGAGCCTTCCGACAAGTCCCTGATAAGCATTCGGCACATAAAAGGCCAATGCAGGAGACCAATACTTGCTCTGGTTGTACAGGGCGAGCGCAGTGACGTGATGATCTCCGAAAGTCCTGTCATAATTGATTCCGCCCTCGAAATAGACCTTGCGGTTCTTGCTCCAGCTTGTCGAAGTGTTCCAGATAGAAGCTTCAGACTGCGGTATCAGATACTCCTGTCCGTCAGCCTCTCTTCTGGCAAGATAATATGGAAAACTCTTCGAGAATTTCCTGCTGCTGTAATAGAAACTGTCATACGCAGCTCTCACATGAGCTGACAGACCCTTGGTAATGGCATTGGAAAAATCATAATCAAATCTCACAGAAGAGTTCAAGTTGTTGCTGCTGCGCTTGTTATATCCGTTGCTCAGCAGGACCTGCCAAGGGTTAACGCTTCCGACACCATTCTCGATTTTCACGATCTTGCCATCTACCAGCCCCGGCGAGGACAATGGATTCGCAAACGAAATTGCCTGCCAGATGCTGCTGTTGCCGCCGCTTGGGGAAATGATGTTCTCAATCTGTGCAGCAAGCTGGACCTGCGCAGTGAAGTCCCGGGTAATCTGGAAATCGAAGTTCGACCTGAAATTGTAACGTGTATCCCTAGGATTCACATCATGGTCACGGTCAATCTCGGTGTTCTTATAAATACCTGTCTGGTCAAAGAAACTACCTGATATAAAGTACTTTACCTTATCGATACCGCCGGAGACATTGACATTGTGCTGAGTTCTTGTGGAGAACTTGCGAAGGAACGTGCCGATCCAGTCGGTATCCGGATGGAGCAGCGGATCCTCGTGATTCTTGTAGAGCGCAATGTCTTCAGCCGTGAATCGGGGGATGTAAGTGGACCCTGTGATACGTGAGTCATTTTCACCTGCCTCGTTGTACAATTCAGCATATTGTGCACTGTTCAGATAGCTTGGCAGGGCCGTAGACTGCTGGAGGGCAAAATTACCGGAATAGCTGATGTGCGGCGCGCCGATATCACCCTTTCTCGTCGTGATGAGAATCACACCGTTCGCGCCCTTCACTCCGTAAACTGCTGTTGCAGAGGCATCTTTCAAGATGTTCAAAGATTCGATTTCATTCGGATCAATGCCGTTGAAATTGGATCTCTCCACACCGTCCACCATGATGAGCGGCTCCGAATTCTCGGTAAAGGTGCTCACACCACGGATAAGCAGATTGGAGAAGTCCTCACCTGGAGCACCGCTTCGCTGCGTAGCAACAAGACCAGGCATCCTGCCGACAAGCATATTGGACAAGTTAGCCTGTGGTGTCTGTACGAGATCATCCTTGGAAATCGTGGCAATTGCACCTGTGACACTCTCTTTCCTCTGTTTTCCATAGCCCACGACAACCACATCCGACAGGGTAAGAGGTGTTTCACTGAGAATCACATCTACCACACTGCTTCCAGACAGTTTCCTCTCCTGGGAATCAAAGCCAAGGCTGTTGAAGACAAGCACACCATCTCCGGCAGTCATTATACTGTACCGCCCGGATTCATCTGTCACCGTTCCATTGGTTGTACCTTTCTCGAATACACCGACCCCGGCAAGAGGTTCCCCATTCGCATCCGTGACTGTTCCGGAAATCTGACGCTTTTTCTGCCCACTGGCATCTGTAGACTGCTTTCCCTGAGATGTCCCGGCAGGATTCGGCAGGATAACTATCTGCCTGTTCTTCACCTTGAAAGAGTAATCAGCGCCAAGAATCTTGGACATGACTGTCCCGATGTCTGCATTTCTGAATGTGCAGTTCACATTCTTGTCAAGCGTGATCTCCTTTTCATTGTAGAGAAAGACAAATCCATAGTCCTTCTCGATTTTCCCTAGAGCCTCCTTAAGAGGGACATCGTTCAGATTCAATGTAATACCCCTTGTCTGCGCCACTGCCGTAAACGACAGGAACACCAGAATGAACGGGCATAGAACACGAACGAGTCTTCTGATACTCTGTGTAATAGTGTTCATTAACCAAATGTGTTTATAATTTTAAATGCTTAAATATGCCGACTACTTCGAGATTTCATACAGAGAGTGCCGGTTTCTGTACTTTATCCCGGATACCAAACTGATACTTTCTAGAGCGGCGTCAATGCCATTCCTTAAATCCAGCTTGCCAGTAATTGATATATCCTTTATTGTGCTGTCGCAAGAGAATCTCGCATTGTAATATCTGGACAACTGCATGAGAACATCCTTGATATTAGCCCTGTTGAACCTCAATATCCCCTCCGTCCAGCATGTATAGTCCTCAACATCCACAGTCTCCAGAGAGGCATTGCAGTTCGAACCGTCATAGCAGAAACGCTGCTCCGGCTTCATCTGATAAGCATGTTCAAGCAAATTACCTGTCACCGAGACCTCACCGGAGACAAGCACTATTGACTGTTGTTTATCAGAAGGATAAGCTTTCACATTGAATTTTGTCCCAAGGACCGAGACGTCAAGCCTGTCAGTCTTGACACTGAACGGACTGGTCTCATCATGGAAGACATCCAGAAAAGCTTCTCCGTTAAGATATATCTCACGTCTGCGCCCGTTCATTTCCGCCTTGTAGATAACCCTGGAACCGGAGTTCAGTTGCATTTTAGTCCCATCCGAAAGATTCAGACAGGCTGTCTTGCCGAACGGAACTATCATCTGATGGACATCACCGCCTTTCTTTATATCATGAATCTTAGTCTCGACAGAGTCACTCACAGAGAAATATCCCTCATGATACGAGACTGTCGCATCAGAGCTGACCTCTATAACTTTGTCAGAAGTCTCAATCCTGATGTCACCCCCTGCTTCCGGCATTGCCTCTGAGATATACTGCGGCTCTGCACTTCTCCATGTCCCAGTGAAATAAATCGCGACTCCAGCCACAATGGCCGCAGCCGCCGAAACGGCAATGACAGCGGCACGTCTGAAAGCCCGCATCCTTAATGAGTCTTTCCTGATTCTAGCCCACAGTCTTGCCTTGTCATCTTCAGCCAGACAAGTTTCCACAGGCTTCAGGATAGAGAATATTTCATCCTCTGAATTTATATTCATATCAAATCTTATTATCTTTTGGCACACATGAGTGCGCTCAAAGAAACCAGTTCCGATATATAGACTGAAAAGATGCCCTATATATAATCACCTTCAGGAAGAAAAATATTGAAGAAAAATGAAAATAGGCATTATCTTTCTGATTTTCAGCATGGTACGAGACAGAAGATTACGTAGTGACTGTACACTCATATCCATAAGAACCGAAATATCCTCATAGGAGAGTTCCATGGTGTAGCGCAAATAAACAGCTTCTTTCTGTCTTGCAGTCATGCCTGATATGGCCTGACGATATTGACACTCAATTTTTTCACGGGTTTCTTTGTCATTCTCGACACGTTCTGACAGTTCCCATTCGACATTGAAAGGAAGAACGTCAATTCCAATAGTCGGAAGCCTCTTCTCATGCCTCATGTTGTCATAAATCTGTCCACGCAGAGCCTTGAGAAGGTATGCTTTAGGATTTCTTATCTGCGAATGGACCTTATGGGTGCTGAAAATCTTGACAAACACATCGTGAATTGAATCCAGTGCAATCTCTTTGTCTCCGCAGATTTTCATTCCATACCGAAACATATCATCCACATGATGCTCATATATTATGGAGAACGCCTTGACATCCCCATTCTCGAACCTGTTCCAAAGTTCCGTTTCCGATATGTCCAACTTAATCATGCAGCTATTCCTAAAAATCTGGGCGCTAATTTAGCGGAAGTCCGGCAAATCACAAAATCGCCGTCTACTTCAAGAAGATTTGAGTAACTTTGCACTCCTCGATGTAGAGGAAACAGCCTCATGCCGGATTTTCAGTTATTTTGTAAACAGACATTGAAAAAAACATTAGCAATACTGCTCCTGTTGGGCATCCCTGCCGTCTTGCAGGGTCAAACTCCGGACTTCACCGGAGACACGGCAACCATACAGAAATGTTGGCCGCTAAGGATGCTTGACACGATCCTCGATTTCCGCGACAATCTGACGAAAAGCGACACCATGTACATATCAAGTCTGCCCCAGAAAATCAAACTCGGATTTGCCGTGAACTGCTCGGGCGCAGAGATAGATGCGAAGGGAGTTGGGGAGCACGGGGACTTCAGGACAATGTTGTCCGCCGAGATGAAGACCACAGTGAGTGTCAATGTCGCATACCGCGGTCTGGGAATCGGCCTGAAACTGAATCCTGCCAACATATTCGGCAAAAAATCCTCGACAGAATTCGACATATCCTTCTATGGCAACAGTGTGGGCATAGATGCCGTGTATCAGTCCACCGGAGTATTCAAAGGACATATCTCCAATGATGACAATAAGGTGTATGTGCCTGCAGGAGTGGTGAACATGGATATGCTTCTGGTGAATACCTATTATGCTTTCAATGCCAAGAAGTTCTCTTATCCTGCGGCGTTTGACCATTCTTGTATACAACGCCGGGGCAGTGGAAGCATATTGGCCGGTGTTTCATATTCTCTCGGGAAACTGAGCGCCAAGGAAAACGGACAGATCGGCAATGCCTCGATGACATTGAATACGTCTTTCGCCAGTATCGGCATCGGCTACGGCTATAATTTCGTCATAAAAAACGACTGGCTTCTCCATCTTTCCGCCATTCCACAGGTGGTCTTATATAGCCATAACCGCCTGAGGGTCAGCACTGAAAGTGAAAAAGCCCCGTATAGATTTCCCGACATGATGGTAATAGGCCGGCTGTCATTGGTCAGACACTTTCCCAAGTATTATTTCGGAATTTCAGGAAAGGTCACGACTTCGACAATCGGAGACAGGTCGCGCCTGCTCTTGAACAATGTCAAGTGGATAGGACAGATGACCTTCGGGATAAAGCTGAAATAGCCGGCCGGACTATCTGAAATGGAAATCCAGACTATGGTTTTCTTCCTTCGTCTCGCCTACGACCTCCACGTGAATCTTCTTACCTTTCACAGTCACACTGGCATATGTCCGGTTACCATTTATAAGCACGGGAAAATCAGCAAGTTCGCCAGCCTTCCGAACAGCATACTGATGGGTATGGCCTGAAAACATAAGTGAAACTCCGGCCTCATTCAGAAGCGGTGTAATCAGATTGTGCAGATGGATGTCACCATGCCATGTAGAGTTGCCCGCCGGAATATGAAGAATTGCAATCCGCTTGTCATAGCGCAAGTTTCCGATTTCATTCTCCAGCCATGCAGCCTCCTGCTCCCGATACTTGTCGCTCTCCAGAATACCATGATACTCGATGTCCGAGTCAGGCTTGTCCTCTCCGCAGTCAAGAGCCAGGAAACTGATGCCTGCAGCATCGAAAGTGTAGTAAAACTGCCCGCTATGCGATGGAAAATACTTATACATATTATCCGCGTACTGCCCTCTGTTTTCATGGTTTCCGCGCACATATTCTATCGGGACATTCTTGGCGAACATATCCACGCAGGCATCCAGCCATCCGCTGAAGATCTGCTCTTCATTCTCTGTAGTTGTCAACATGTCTCCATTAAGCAGAACAAAGTCATACTGGGAGAAGTCCACATCGGCACAGAGCCTTCTGATATCATCTGACCTGCCGTGTACATCGTTGAGAATAAAGAATTTAAGTTCATCAGTATCATTACTGAATGTTCTGAAACCATATGGCTCTTTCTTATAGACAACAGATGAAGCAATCTCCCCCAGTCTGGCATCATCCGACGTTCCCCATCCGGTCAATGCCTGTGAGAATATCCTGTACATATAGTTTGTACCGGGCTTGAGACCGGTAAGGCGGACAGAATGGATAGTCTCATGTGTCAAACGACGTCCGAAACGTGCATCATAGACACGTTCATGCTCTTCAGAATAGAAATGCTGACCATGATTCTCGGTGAATTCGACCCAGCCTGTAGCAGGAACATCAGTCTTCCATACCACGGTCACGGCATTCTCTGTCATGTCACAGAGCCATGGCCCATGAGTAATTTTCACACTTCCCATGTTCTGCGCCGTCATGACCATACTGCCAAGCAGCGCTGCGATAATCAGCAGATATTTTTTCATATTTCAGAATATTTGTCTTGAAAAATCAGACTGATCCGCAAAAGTTAACCCTTGGACGCAGTCAATTGCTTGCTGGAAATCAGTTCCTGATAATCCTGCATTGACCTGAGAATCACATCTTTCGCAACATCCGCCCCATAGATGCTTATGAACTTCATGCGCTGGCTGTTCTCCCCGGGGATATCCTTGTACGTAGTGAAGTAGTGGATGAGCCTGCGGATGATGTCCTTCGGAAGTTCGTCAATATCAGTAAGATGGCCATAGACGGCATCGTTCTTCAGAACTGCGATAATCTTGTCGTCAGCCTGGTCATGATCCAGCAGCCTGAGTCCCCCGATAGGCCTTGCCCTTACTATGATGTCACCATGAGTGACGTCCTTCTCGGTAAGCACACAAATGTCCAGCGGATCCCCGTCTCCTTCTACATCATATCTTGCAAGCGCCTGGTTCGTGAGTTCAGCCATGTGCTTCGAGCAATATGTCCTCGGAAGGAATCCATAAAGGGACGGTACGATATTGGAAAACTTCTGCGGCCTGTCAAGTGAAAGATAGCCGGAAGCCTTGTCAACTTCATATTTTACAGTGTCGGTAGGTACAATCTCAATGAATGCACGTACTTCATCAGGCACATTTTCTCCCAGGTCAATCCCGTGCCACGGATGCGCCTTGTGTGAATTGCTGATATCCATTGGTTTGATATTAATAGTTTGTCGAATATAAAAGTCCATTTGCCGCAGTTTAACCCGCGGCAAACGCCAAATTTACGAATTATACTTAAGATTCACCACTTTCAATGTGAAAAAATCGCACTTTCGAACCGAAACACGAACACGATGCTACGCAAGGAGTTTTGTCAATGCTACGAATTCCTCGACGCTAAGCTTCTCCGGACGCATCTCGAACACAGGATTCGCCGTGAACGAGGCCAATGTCTCCGCGTCCCACCCCTCGCGTGCCGCCTTGTCGGAAATGACCTTCTTCAAGGAGTTCCTCAATGTCTTTCTCCTCTGTCCGAAAGAAGTCTTTACTATGTTCTTGAATGCATTTTCATCGCAATCCAGTGATTTTCTGGAATTTCTGGTCAGTCTTATCACTGCTGACTGCACTTTTGGAGGCGGAGCGAATGCGCCCGAGCCCACAGTGAACAGGTACTCGATGTCATACCAGGCCTGAAGCAGGACGGACAGGATGCCGTAAGTCTTGGAACCCGGCTTTTCTGCAATCCTCTCTGCGACTTCCTTCTGTATCATGCAGACTGTCTGGGGAATACGGTTGCGGTAATCGAGAATCCTGAAGAAAATCTGGGACGAAATGTTGTAGGGGAAGTTGCCGATGACATGAAACTCGCCGGTAAAGACATTGTCAATGTCAAGCTTGAGGAAATCCCCGTAGATTACCCTGCCGGCAGCCTCCGCGAAATGCTTTTCCAGATATTCCACGGATTCCGTGTCGATTTCTATCATCTTGAGATTTACATCATTGCGTTTAAGCAGATACTGAGAAAGCACACCCATTCCAGGTCCTATCTCCAGGACATCCATCACCTCATCTGACGGTTGACTCAATGCAGCGACAATCGCCTCCGCAATCTTCTGGTCTGTCAAAAAGTGCTGACCCAATGCTTTTTTCGCCCTTACTTCCATATTTGACTCTTTTACGACTACAAATTTAGTCAGATTTGCAAGAATAATCCCAACTTCCAAAAGATGTTTTTGAAATTGAGCATGTTTCCACAAAAAAGCGCTGCTCCACTTTGTCATGGAACAGCGCCGTGAAAAATATGTCTCAGAATTAATCTTCAGATTCCTGTGAAGCGTATTCTGCAAGGAGTTTCGTCTGGACATCACCAGGAACAGCCTGATAGTCAGCAAACTGCATGGTGAATGTAGCACTTCCTGATGTCAGCGAGCTGAGTGCGGTCGAGTATCTGTAAAGTTCCGCGAGAGGAACTCTGGCCTTGATGACCTCGAAGCCCTTGTCGCTTCCCATACCCTCGATGATTGCACGCCTGTTCTGAAGGTCGGACATGCAGGCACCCATGTAATCGCTCGGAGTCATGACCTCAAGATTGTAGATAGGCTCCATAATCTTAGGTCCGGCATTGCGGAACGCCTCCTTGAATGCATTGCGGGCAGCAAGAACGAATGAGATTTCGTTTGAATCCACAGGATGCATCTTTCCGTCATATACGAACACACGGATATCGCGTGCATATGAACCGGTAAGAGGACCTTCTGTCATCTTGTCCATGATACCCTTGAGGATCGCAGGCATGAAGCGGGCGTCAATGGCACCTCCGACAACGCAGTTGTAGAATTCGAGTTTTCCGCCCCAGTCAAGGTTATAGGACTCCTGGCTCTTCACATTGAGAGTAACATCCTTTCCGTCAATCTTGAACTTGTTGGTAAACGGAACTCCCTCAACGATAGGACAGATCAGCAGGTGGACCTCACCGAACTGACCGGCACCGCCAGACTGTTTCTTGTGACGATATTCGGCTGTAGCCGTCTTCGTGATGGTCTCTCTGTACGGAATCTTCGGAGGGAAGAGTTCAATGTTGACCTTGAATTCGTTCTCCAGACGCCATTTCACGACATTGATATGCTGCTCGCCCTGGCCGCTGAGAATGGTCTGCTTGAGTTCCTTAGAGTACTCGACAATCACTGTAGGGTCCTGGGCGGAAATCTTGTTCAATGCATCTCCGAGTTTGGCCTCGTCTGCCTGGACCTTTGCCTTGATAGCCGTGCGGTATTTAGGTGCAGGGAACTTGATGTCCTCGTAAACGATACCTGTACCAGGCTGGGAAAGGGTGACATTGGTCTTTCCCGAACGCAGCTTCACTGTACAGCCGATATCTCCGGCCATCATGTCGGAAACCTTTTCCTTCTTGGAACCTGCCACAGCATAGATTGTGGAGATACGCTCCCTGTTGCCGGTAGCGGCATCCTCGAGATCCATGCCCTCGTCGAGTTCACCGCTCATGACCTTGAAGTAAGAAACTTCTCCGAGATGAGGCTCGACGTCTGTCTTGTATATGAAAAGGGTCGTAGGAGCGTCCTGCTTGCAGACGACTTCCTCTCCTTCCCTTGTCAATGTCTTCGTAATTACAGGTGAAGCGGATGTTCTGATGGTGAACTCCATAAGTCTCTTCACGCCGATATCCTTCTTCGCTGAAAGACAGAATACAGGAAGCACTTTTCCCGCTCTGATACCTTCGCCGAGGCCCTTTCTGATTTCATCTTCGGTAAGCGAACCCGCTTCGAAGAATTTCTCCATCAATGTATCATCGTACTCTGCAGCGGTCTCGATAAGAGTCTGTCTGAGAAGTTCTGCTTCATCTTTGTACTCCTCCGGAATTTCCAGACTTTCCCTGGTTCCGTTGTCGTCCTTGAAGTGATAGTACTTCATCTTCAGGACATCGATGAATCCGTCAAATGACGCACCAGGATTAACTGGGAACTGAACGATTACAGGCTTGTTCCCGAAAGCCTCCTTCATACTGTTCTGAACCATATCCCAGTCAGCCTTCTCGCTGTCCAGCTGGTTCACAGCCACGATTATCGGCACATTATACTGCTCTGCATAACGAGCATATATTTCAGTTCCTACCTCGACACCCTGCTGGGCATTGATAACGAGAATACCGTTCTCGCAAACTTTGAATGCCGAGACTGCTCCGCCTACGAAATCATCAGCGCCCGGGGTATCGATTATATTGAATTTGGTATCCATAAACTCTGCATACAAAGGTGTAGAGAAAATGGATCTCTGATTCATCTGCTCAATTTCAGTGTTGTCTGATACTGTGTTCTTGGCCTCGATGGTGCCACGTCTGTCGATTACCTTACCCTCGTAAAGCATCGCCTCCGCTAATGTGGTCTTGCCTGACTTGGTACTGCCAAGCAAGACCACGTTCCGGATGTCCTTAGTAGAATAGGATTTCATGACCTTATATGTTATTAGTTTATAATATGTCATTGCGCATCGCGCTAATGCAAATCTAATAAAATAAATATCCAATAACAATAGAAAAGGTATCGTATTTTAAAACATTTTATTCTGAAGTCACCACGCGTCCCCTCCCGGACGAAATCCTATAGGCATCCATGAGACTCTGGCCGGACATGCCCATCTCCCGGATTAACACCTCGTCAAGGTCCTCAGGACTGACACCTATAATGCGGCATACGCACCCGAATGTCATGCCTTTCTTCAAGTAAATCTTTTCATCCAGCATAAGTCTGCCGAACATTTCATAAGCGGCCTGCAGCCGCCTGACATCTTTCTCTCCCATAAATGACAAGTTTTTCTTTTCACCGACAAATCTCGCATCATAAACGGAAAGCACCAAGGAGAAGTTGCTCAAGTCGGGTTAAATGGCGGAAATTTTTATGATTTTTAAACTTTAATGACTTTTTTTAAACTTTTGACAAGACATTATTACCAGCTGACACCCAAACATTGTCCAATGCAAAATCGCAATCGGGATATATTTGCAGCAAATCGAAGAACTTCTGTATATGGACAACAGCAGCATAAAGGAAAACATCGTCCGGAGAAGAACGGCCGAGGGCATATCCCAAGACGAGATGGCCAAGCGGCTTGACATCTCGCGCAACGCATACAGAAGCATTGAAAAGGGCGAATCGAGAGTAATAAGCGACAGGCTCAAGGATATTGCCGACAATCTTGGCATTTCTTTGGAGGAACTGGTGCTCGGATACAATCCAAGAAACGGATCGGGCGAACTCAATGAAATGAGGGAGCGTTACGAACATGCCGAGATATCGATGAAAGAGGATTATGAGAAACGTATTCTCGCCCTGAACAACAAAATCAGCATGTTGGAGGACACTATAAGGGACCTCCGGGAGATAATTGAACTCAAAACTGAAGTCAATTCAATGCTGAAGAAGGAATTATCAGCAAATAATCGCTAATTTCGCAGTTCTGTTTTCAGAAGAATCAGCGAAAATGAAAAGACAAGTAATTCCACACCTTAAAAATCATATCCACGAGAATCTCATAGAGGCAGGTTGCGATGAGGCCGGCCGCGGCCCGTTGGCAGGTCCAGTCTTCGCGGCAGCCGTAATCCTTCCTCCCGATTTCTTCCATCCGCTTCTCAACGACTCCAAGAAAATGACCACAGCACATCGGGATGAAGTGCGCGAAGTCATTGAAAAAGAGGCTATTTCATGGGCAGTAGAGGAGGTGAGTCCTGCAGAGATAGACGACCTCAACATCCTATGGGCTTCAGTAACAGGTATGCAGAGGGCTGTCCTGAGACTTGATCCGAAGCCGGATTTCCTTCTCATCGACGGAAACAGATTCCGTCCTTTCGATTCCTATACGCAGAAAGATTATCTCACAGTCGTGAAGGGCGATGCCACATATGCGTCCATAGCCGCAGCATCGGTACTGGCCAAGACTTGGCGTGACGAATATATGAAGAAGATAGCCAAGGAGTTCCCGCAGTATGGATGGGATCGGAATATGGGCTACCCTACCCCGGAGCATATCGCCGCCATAAAGAAATACGGATACACCCCTTATCACCGCATGAGTTTCCATCCTAAAGAGCTGGAACCGACATTGTTCGGCTAGAAAAGCCGCAAGAAGCTTTGTAATCGGCAAAAAACATTATCTTTGTGTGATGTCGTCAGGAAACTGCCGCAGGCAGACGGAATACGGCATTGACAAGTACAAAACAAAATAACATTGATAGTATGAAAAAAGCACTTATCGCGGTTTCGGCGTTCCTGATGCTCTCGCTGGGAGCACGCGCCGACGAAGGAATGTGGTTGCTGCCTCTTCTCCAGAAGATGAACAGCAAGGCAATGGAGAATATCGGCTGCAGGCTGACTCCGGAGCAGATTTATGACATAAACCACAACTCTCTGAAAGACGCAATCGTCCAGTTCGGCGGCGGATGTACGGGAGAAATCATTTCAGACAAGGGTCTCCTCGTGACGAATCACCATTGCGGATACGGAAGCATCCAGAAACTCAGTTCTCCTGAGCACAACTACCTGGAAGACGGTTACTGGGCAATGAACAACACTGAGGAATTGCCTGTCCCAGGACTTACTGTCCGTTTCCTCCAGAGAATGGATGACGTTACCGACGTGCTGAACAAGACAAGGACTGCAGCACTCAAGGAGTATAAGGACAGCGCCAATGTCGAGGAGCTCGCCGACAAGGCTATGAACGAGGCTGCAAGGGAGCTTATCCAGATCACACGGACTGCAAATCCGAACTGCGAAGTCCGCATCGTGAACTACTACAACGACAATGTGAATTACCTTATCATTGACAAAGTATATCGTGACGTGCGTTTCGTTGGTGCCCCTCCTGCATCAATGGGCAAATTCGGCGGTGATACCGACAACTGGATGTGGCCGCGCCACACTTGCGACTTCTCCATGTTCCGCGTATATGCGGGCAAGGACAACGAGCCTGCCGACTATTCTGCCGACAACGTTCCTATGACACCGAAACAGTCATTGAAAGTATCTCTCAAAGGCGTTGGCGAGGGCGACTTCGCGATGGTAATGGGATATCCGGGACGCACCCAGAGGTTCCAGACCGCGTCAATGCTGGAGCAGATGATCAAGAAACAGGATGTCAGCATCGCAGCAAGGACATTGAGACAGAACATCATGATGGAAGGCATGGAGGCTGACCCTGCAGTGCGTCTCAAGTACGCGAACAAATATGCCGGCTCATCAAACGGCTGGAAAAAGTGGATCGGCCAGAAGAAGGCTTTCGCAAACCTGAACATCATCGGACGCGAGGAGCAGAAAGAGGCTGACTTCATGAAATGGGTCAATGCCAACAAGAAGCGCAAGGCTGCGTATGGCTCGGCATTGACGGACATCAAGGCTGCCGTAGACGAGAGTTCCGCAGATGAACTCGCATACAGGCTTCTTGCCGAGGCTCCTATGAACATAGGTCTCTGCAATCTCGTGTCTGACTTCGCCAGCGGAATGATGAAGCAGATGATTGAAAACAAGGAAGATTCTATTGCCGCCCTCAATGCAGGAAAGGCTGCCACCGCTGCTGATTACAGGGATTACTATGAGCCGCTTGAGCGCAAGATGACTGCCGGCCTTCTCAAGTTCTATCGTGACAATGCCAGACCTGCTGATTTCCTCGAAATCGAAGGCCAGGATTTCGCGACAATGGACATTGACGCCTATGTGAATTATCTGTATGACAACAGTATCCTCGCTTCTGAGGAGAGATTGAAAGCTGCCGAACTCAAGTCAAAGGCAGATTTCCTCCAGGACCCTGCCGTAGCTCTTTACAACTCCATCATGAAGGTTTATCTGAAACTGCGCAAGCCTCTCATAGAGTCCGGAGTCCAGATTGCAGCCGGCAGCAAGGCGTTTGCAGCAGGTCTTCTCGAATGGGAAAAGGGCAAGCCTTCTTATCCGGACGCAAACTCTACAATGCGTCTGACCTATGGTACCGTGAAGGGCTACTCCCCTGCTGACGGTGTCGTGTACAAGTACTATACGACCCTCGCCGGCGTAATCGAGAAAGAGGATCCGGACAACTACGAGTTCCGTGTACCTGCCAAGATCAAGTCCCTCTATGAGGCCAAGGATTTCGGCCAGTATGCCAATGAGGATGGCAAGTTGCCTACCTGCTTCCTGACCAACAACGACATCACCGGCGGCAACTCGGGCAGCCCGGTGCTCGATGCTGAAGGCCGCCTCATCGGTCTCGCTTTCGACGGAAACTGGGAGTCAATGTCAAGCGACGTGATGTTCGAGCCTGACCTTCAGAGATGTATCTGCGTGGATATCCGCTACGTCCTCTTCATGATGGACAAGTTCGGCGGAGCAGGATACCTCCTGAACGAATTGAATATCGAGAAATAGTTTTACTTCTCCTGCCCCGACGGGAACATCGGCAAATCCCGCTGACGGCAGGAGACTAAATTTTAATGTTATAATGAAAGAGAATGAGATAATGAAAATGCTCTACGATGTGAAGCACCCCGGAAAAGGTGACCGCAACATCGTGGAACTCGGCATTGTCGATAAAGTGGAGATTGACGGAGACAAAGTGACATTGACCTTGGCGTTCCCTAAGCACAGGGACCCGCTCACAGAATATATCGTAGGCAGCGCAAAGGCCGCAATCTACCGCCAGGCGCCCGAAGTGAAAGAGGTAATTGTCAATGCCATTGTACGTGAAGAGAGCGCTCCGAAGAAGCAGACCAGTCTGAATCTGTCTCTGGATGAGGTCAATAACGTGAGACATATCATCGGCGTGGCTTCAGGAAAGGGCGGCGTCGGCAAATCTACGGTCGCCGTCAATCTTGCAGTAGCATTGGCACGTCTCGGATATAAGGTGGGTCTCGCGGACGCTGATGTCTATGGACCTTCCGTCCCTAAGATGACCGCCACGGAGGGTGCGCTTCCCGAGGCTGTCAAGGAGGACGACAAGGAAATTATCATGCCTATCGAGAAATACGGCGTGAAGTGGATGTCCATCGGTTATTTCGCCGAGCCGGGACAGGCTCTCATCTGGAGAGGTCCTATGGCATGCAACGCATTGAAACAGATGATTCTGCAGGTGCGTTGGGGCAACCTGGACTTCCTTCTCATCGATATGCCTCCGGGAACAGGCGACATACAGTTGACCTTGGTGCAACAATACTCCGTATCAGGTGCTGTATTCGTTTGCACGCCTCAACAACTTGCCGTTGCCGATGTGAGAAGAGCTGTAAACATGTTCAAAAACGACCAAATCCCGGTTCCGATAATAGGATTGGTGGAAAACATGGCATACTTCACGCCTAAGGAATTGCCGAACAACAAATATTATATATTCGGTAAAGGTGGCGGAGAAGCCTTGGCAAAAGAAACAGGCATAGAACTCATTGCCCAAATACCGATTTCTCTCGATATATCGGAAACCAACGACAGTGGAAACCCGATTTCATTGGATTTTTCCTCTCCGGAGGCAGAATGTTTCATGCAGTTGGCAGAAAAAATAGCAGAAAAAACAATCAAACAAAAGTAAAATATCATGACACAGGAAGAAAGAACAGACTTGGAGAACAGAGTAAAGAAAGTAATAGACAGCATACGCCCATATCTGCAAAACGATGGCGGAGATATAGAGTTTGTCAGCATGAGCGATGATAAGGTTGTATATGTGGAGTTACAAGGACACTGCGGCAGTTGCCCTCATGCCTTGGCTACTTTGAAGCAAGGTGTGGAAGCAGCAGTCAAAGAAGAAGTGCCGTAGTTACAAGGTCTTTTGCTGAATTTGAAAAGTATGCTTCTGTCTCGCTGCCGCCTCCTCCAACTTTGCTCGGAGCAAAGAGAATGTCCGCAATGAGATTTGCGTCCCGGAAGGCACTGGCATCTCCATCCCTGATTGCCATAATGGGATTAAATCGGATTGTATTTTTGGAACATGGAGCAAATTTTAAAACATGGCTGAACGTAGACCTCCATCCAGCGGAAAGGTTGTAGTTTTCACCCTTCGGGTCAAAGATAATCATCGAGCCCTTATAGTTCAAGAATGTAGGGAGCAGGACACCTACACCCTTACCGCTGCCTGTAGGAGCCATCAGGCAGCCATAAAAATATTTATGAAGCTGCCACCACTGGCTTGTAAAGGGACGTGCCTTGAGCTTCATGTGCAGGGCTGTATCCTTTTTGTTCGCATCAACTATGGCATCATTTGTCTGTGCTAAAATTACGCCGCCTTTCTTAATGGGATACAGAAGACCGTTTGTCTTTAAATCCTTTCTGTTTGCAAACCGTGCCTTCTTTACCAAC
>OQVR01000049.1_pt1 | contig 38603 bp, 25 predicted proteins | sample 1691521 | NCBI WGS metagenome assembly OQVR01 (sample SAMN03418256, study PRJEB22391) | human gut metagenome | biome: human-gut; feature: organic feature; material: feces | host: Homo sapiens | place: Tanzania | collected 2013-01
CAAGACCGAAGAGTTTCTCCGTTTTCTGGATGCTGTCCAGAAATGATAGATCCACGTAGTTCAGCAGTCGCTCTCTTTTGAGGTAGTTTATGCAGCGGTTCCTTGTCATCGCGAACAACAGACGGGCGGAGGATTTCTCATCCTGTCCGGAATACTTCTTCCAGAATGTGAAGAATGTGTCCTGCACCATGTCCAACGCTATGGAATGATCCTTGACAATGCTATCGGCATAGGTGACAAGCCTCGGTTGATAGTTTACGAATAATGACTCAAAAGTATTCACTCCTCACAATTATTTACCCATACAAATCTAATGAAATTTCTTCAAATATCTCCTTTAAGTAACATGAAAAAAATAAGTTGCCTCAGATTAAGGAATCTTTTCGGTCTAGATGTCTTTTCTCATCTTATTTTTTAACGCTTTCTTATGGGACGGGCGTAAAAAATCATAGATTTTTATGTAAATTCGCAAAGCCGAGGTCGGAGATGCGGGAGTCTGCAGGCTGAAAAAGGCTTGAGACTGAGAGATTAATGAATATTGCTGGAGACCTTCAGGCCCGTATCTCCTCCTCACCGCAGAAGAACTTCTTTCTCAGCGCTTTGGACAAGAAATAATAATCCTCTGTGCGCAGATTCATGCTGTTTGCGTACGGCAGCATCAAAAAACACCCTCCCGTGCGCGGGAAGCATGATTTTACGCACGGTAACCTTATGAATATGAAAGTTTTGAAAACAGTAGCGGCGATTGCCGCGATCGTTGTGTCGGCTGGCTGCTCCAGGCAGGCAGTAGGTGTGGATGAGTATCTTATCAAAGGAGTGGTCAGGAATATTCCCGACAGCACGGTCATTAGTCTTATGAGGAGCGATGGCCGGCTGGCGGTCCGCGTGGCTCAGGATACGGTCATCGGCGGTCGTTTCGAATTCCGGGACACGATCTCAGGCGGAGCGGTTCAGTTCGGGCTGTGCTCGTTCGGCAAGGGCTTCCCTAATAATATACTTCCGGTCTGGGTGAAGCCGGGCATGAAGGTCACGGTCACGGGTGATGACAACCTGCTGCTGACATGGAGGGTAAAGAGTCGTCTTCCGGAGCAGAAGGCCGAGAATGATTTTCTGGCAGTCCAGTTTCCGGAAAAGAGGGAGTCTCAGGTTTACGCCGTTGAAGAGGCTGACATGTTGAGGGAACTCAGGGATCTAGGCGGTGAGGAAAGACGGGCCGCATGGAGGAAAGTGGATTCGCTCAGAAGGCTTTGCAAGCCGCTGGACAGCATCGCCAACCATAAGGTTCTTGAATATATGAGGACGGCTCCTGTCACGACGAAATGGCTTGATGAGCTGGCTTTGCATGCCATGATGCTAAGTGGCGGCTACGGCAAGGCAGACTCGGCCCTGGTCTATGAGCTTTATTCCAGACTTACTCCGGAAGATCTGAAGACAAGGCAGGGAGAGGTGATCTCCGCGACCTTGAGTCCGAGGAAGGTTGTCGGGGTAGGTGACGATCTCGTGGACGGCGACCTTTATGACACGGACGGTAATGTGCATCATCTGTCTGAGTTCTCCGGCAAGTACGTCCTTCTGGATTTCTGGAGTGTGGGCTGCGGGCCGTGTATGGAATCCATTCCGGAGGGCAATGAGCTTGCAAGGGAGTTCGCTGACAGGCTGGCGTTTGTCCGACTGAGTGTGGATGGTGAGAAAACCTGGAAAATAGTCTTGAAAAAAGTCTTGAAGGAGGAAAAGTCGGATTGTGTCGAGTGGAATGAATTCAAGCCTATGGGCGCGGGCCTTTCCGCCTCCTATCAGGTAAACGGCATCCCGCATTTCGTTCTGATCTCCCCGGAAGCCAAGGTCATCGACATCTGGACCGGCTACGGCAAAGGCTCCCTCCGCTCCAGGCTCCTCCGCCATCTCGGCTCAGAATAACACCGGCGACAGTTTTAGGCGTTATTGTTTCCCAAGGGTGCCGAGTTGCACTCTGTGGCGACAGTTTTAGGCGTTATTGTTTCCCAAGGGTGCCGAGTCGCACTCTGTGGCGACAGTTTTAGGCGTTATTGTTCCCCAAGGGTGCCGATGTACACTCTGTGGCGACAGTTTTAGGCGTTATTGTTCCCCAAGGGTGCCGAGTTGCACTCTGTGGCGACAGTTTTAGGCGTTATTGTTCCCCAAGGGTGCCAAGTTGCACTCTGTGGCTGCAATTATGGGCATTATTGTTCCCGGAGGTGACGGGGCTATAAATGCTGTAAATTGAACAGGCTCAGTGACCAGAGGGATTCCGGTCGCTGAGCCTGTCGAGGTGGTTGGGTGACGGGCCTAGTCGTTGTTCATCTGCGTGATGTCCGGCTTGTGGCGTTCGGAGTCACCGATCAGCCACTCGGCGTAGTAGTCGGCAAGGCGCCAGAAGAAATATTCATTCATGTCGCCGAAGCCGTGGCGCTGGCCCGGGAGGATGAGCATGTCGAAACGCTTGTTGGCGCGGATCAGGGCGTTGACCACACGGATGGTGTTGGCCGGGTGGACGTTGTTGTCGATGTCGCCGTGCACCAGCATCAGGTGGCCTTTCAGGTTGGAGGCGATTTCCGGATTGGTCTGGATGCTGTAGACGAAGGTCGTGTCGCCCTTGTCGATCTTCTCCAGGACACCGTGATGCTGCTCGCTCCACCAGCGGTTGTAGATGCTGTTGTCGTGGTTGCCGGCGCAGGAGACAGCCGCCTTGAAGAAATCAGGATATTTCAGAATGGCCGCCGTGCTCATGAATCCGCCGCCCGAATGGCCGTGGATGCCTACCCTGTCAAGATCGATGAACGGATGTCTCGCACCGAGCTGCTGGATGGCATATTTCTGATCCTCAAGACCATAGTCGCGCAGGTTGCCGTAGCCGTAGTTGTGGTACCACTTCGAGCGGTTCGGGTGTCCGCCGCGGTTGCCGACCGTGATCACGATCATTCCGATCTGGGCGAGCCTGTCGGTACGGGTGAACCCCCTGCTCCAGGAGATGTTGTTCGCCTCCACCTGAGGGCCCGGATAAACATAGTCGCAGATCGGATAGACCTTCGTGGAGTCGAAGTCGTAAGGCTTGTACATCGCTCCGTAGAGGTCGGTGACGCCGTCGGCGGCCTTCACCTTGAATCTTTCCGGGAACTTGTAGCCGGCCTCGAACAGCAGGCTGAGGTCGGCGGTCTCCAGATCAGCGATCCGCTTGCCCGTCGCCGAGAACAGGGCCACGGCAGGTGTCCAGTCCACTCTCGAATAGTTGGCCACAAAGAACTTGGCGTCGTCGCTCGCCGTCGAGAGAACGTCCATGTCGTTCATGTCCAGCTGCTGGAGAGCGCCGCCCGTGAGCGGAACCCTGAACGTGTGCATCTGGTAAGGATTCTCGTCCTTGTTGACTCCGCATGCGCTCAGCAGGATGTAGCCCTCCTTCTCGTTCACCCCGAGGATGTCCTCTACATGGAACGCCCCTTCGGTCAGATTCCTGACCAGCGTGCCGTCGCTGTTGTAGAGGTAGATGTTCGCCCATCCGTTGCGCTCGGACCAGTGGAGGATCTGCTTTCCGCCACCGATCAGGAACGGAGCGCGGTACTCCACGTAGGTCCTTTCCCTTTCGGAGATGATGGTCTTGGTGGAGTCGGAGTCAACGTCCACCCGGCAGAGATCAAGCCTCTTGAGGTCACGGCTCTGGCGCACCATGTAGAACCCGGTGTTGTCGCCAAGCCACTCGTTCTTCCAGTAGTCCAGGTAGTTGTCCTTGGCCGTTCTCCTCGCGCCTTGCAGTGACACCTCCTGATCCTTGAACGCCTGGCTCTTTATCTCCTTGAAGGAGGCTCCATCGCGCGAGCCGTTCATCGTGAACAGGTAAAGGTAGCCCTTCGGTCCCGGCTCCCCTGGCATCTGGTACTTGTAGGTCTCCAGTTCCGGACGTTTGCCGCTGACGGAATTGATCACCCAAAGGTCGTCCAGTTTCCTCACGTCCCACTTCATCGTGGCGAAACGTTTCGAGTCCGGAGACCAGACAAGCTCGCCCGGATAGTGCCTCTTGGTGGAGTCGGCCTCGGTGTCGCCGGAGTAGTTGCCGTAGCCGTAGCCGAACTGGCGGATGCCGTCCGTGGTCAGACGATGCTCCACGATGGTACTGTCCTTCTCGTCCTTGGCCGCCTTGCGAAGGCTTGTGGAGTCCATCACCCAAAGGTTGGAACCCTTGGCGAAGACTCCGAACTCACCGTTAGGGGCGACGGAGGCCCAGCGAGGGTACTTGTCCTTCTCCTTGGCCACGGTGTCAAGCCTGGCGGTGGCGATCTCGTAGCGGAAACAGGTCGTGTCCCTGTCGTTCTTGAGGCCGGAGATGATGCTGAAAGTGAACTCTTTGTCATCCTTCAACTTCAAATCCCTGATAGGAATATGCTTGGCCTCGAACGGGTAGCGGACGAACTCGGTCACCTGCATCGCGAGCCTGTCCATGTCGAACACCTCGGTCCTGGTGCCCTTGACAGGATCCACAATGTAGTAGCGGGTTCCCTGCGGAGTCCTCCAACTGTACCAGAACTTGTCGCTGTCCCTGAACCAGTTAGGGGTGATCTGCGTGGAGAACACCATCTGATTTACCCTCTTGGCCGAGAATCTCTCGGCGAGGGCGTAGTTGGCTTTCTGCGTCTGCGCGAAACCCGGCGCGCAAAGGAGCAGCGCCGCGCAGGCAAGTACGAAATTTTTCCTCATAAATATTAATGAATATGTTTGATCAGTCACAATTCTGTCTCTCCCGCCTCAAGTCCCTCGCTCTCGGCTCTCAGGATGACGGTTCCGGTGCCCGTGCGCCTTACGATGACGCTCGCCAGGCCGCCGAAAGCCTTGATCTCATCGGAGCGGAACGGCGTGTGGCAGGTCGCGTCGCCGGCGTCCACGGCCACGATCTCACCCGGGCCGGTAACGCTGAACTTCAGCCTGTCGGACGCTGTCGGTACCATATTCCCGTCCCTGTCCGCTACCTTTACGTCCACGAAGACAATGTCTTCCGATGAATATGTCCGTGAACGTGCCGGAGCGCAGTCGCCGCCGAACTCCGTTGAAGGTCCGCTGCCATATTCACGAGCCATCAGGATCTTCGCCGGGCTTCCGCTTGTGGCGACGGCGCTCTCGATGGTCTTCCCGTCCGCGGTCTTGCCGACAACCCTCACGGTGCCAGGCTCATAGACCACGTTGTCCCAGAGGAAGCGATACTCGTTGGCTCCCTTGGCCTTTCTGCCGTAGGACTTCCCGTTGACGAAGAGTTCCGCCTCGGCGCAGTTCGTGTAGGCCTGCACCGGAGTGATCTTCCCCTCGCGTCCCGCCCAGTTCCAGTGCGGCATCAGGTGCAGGACGGGTTCTGACGACCAGCGGGACTTGTAGAGCCAGTACCTGTCCTTCGGGAAGCCGGCGAGGTCGATGATTCCGAAGTACGAGCTTCTGGAAGGAGTCGCGATCGCTCCTTTCTCCTTCAGCTCCTTCTCCGCCCTGGCCTTGGCCTCCTCGTCGTGGAAGTTTGTCAGGATTGTGAGGTCGGCGTTGAAAGGTGTCGGCTCGCCGAGATAGTCGAATCCGGTCCAGACGAACTCTCCGAGGCAGGAAGGGTTCCTGTCCTCTTCCGCCCACTCCTGGTCAGGCAGCTGCCCCCACGGAACGGTGAACATGTCGAACGAACACACCTGGAAATTGTCCAAGGCGCCATCTTCCTTGTCGCTTGGCGGGAATATGTACACACCTCTTGAGCTGACGGTCGATGCGGTCTCGCTTCCGAGGAACGGTTTGCCCGGATTGGCCGCGTGGAACTTGCCGTAGAGATGCGGCTTGTAGTTGAATCCGTAGATGTCCATCGTGTTGCGGAAATCCTGTCCGCTGGCCCACGGATTGTCGCTGCCGTAGCTTGTAAGTCTTGTGGAATCCTCATTATGACACACTTCCGTGAGGTGGTAGGCGATCCCGTATTTCTCCGGGTAGCCTTGCTCGCCGGTCTCGTTGCCGATGCTCCAGATGATGACTGACGGATGGTTGCGGTCCCTGTGGATCATGGCCTTCAGGTCTTTGTCCGCCCACTCATCGAACAGTCTGGCGTAGCCGTTCTCTTTCTTCGGGATTGTCCAAGTGTCTGTCAGCTCGTCCATCACGAGGAATCCCATCCGGTCGCAGAGGTCGAGGAGTTCCGGCGCCGGAGGATTGTGGGATGTGCGGATGGCGTTGCAGCCCATTTGTCTGAGCATGTTCAGCCTTCTCACCCACGCCGTCTCGTTCCAGGCGGCTCCGAGCGCCCCGGCGTCGTGGTGCAGGCAGACTCCCTTGATGAATGTCCTCTGCCCGTTGACGTACAGCCCGTCGGCCTTGTACTCCAGGTCTCTGAGTCCGAATGTGGTCAGGTAAACGTCCTTCCCTCCGTCTTTTGTGCTGACGGTGGTGACGGCTTGGTAGAGTTCAGGTGTCTCTGGACTCCAGAACAGCGCGTCTTTCAGCGTGAACTTTTGGATGACCTCGCCGCCGTCCGTGACAGCGTTCAGTTTGGTCACTATGGCTTTCCTCGTTTTGCCGTCCACGACCACCTCGACCGGCCCGGTGACCGAAGAACCCGGATTGATGACCCTGACGATCTCCGTGCGCACTGTTCCTCCCACAGCCTTCCCGGCGTTGCGGAGCGTGATCCCGATGCTGACATCATTTCCTTTCGTCGAGACGAACGTCCCCCACTGCGCCACGCCCGCGGGGCCGGCCTTCGTCAGGTACACGTTCCGGTAGATTCCTCCTCCGGGATACCATCTGCTGGACTCCACGGGATTGTCCAGCGTGACCTTGACCAGATTGTCCCCCTCCTTGACGAACGGAGTCAGATCCGCGCGGAACGAGGCGTAACCGTAAGGCCATTCGGTGACGGCCTTCCCGTTGCAGAAGACCTTGGCATAGGACATCGCTCCGCCGAAATCGAGGAGGAACCGCTTTCCCGACCTCAGGTCTTTCGCCGTCACGGAAAGATTCTTTGAATATTCCGCCTTGCCCCACCATGCCAGTTTCCCGGTCTCCCCGGGGTACTCCAGCACGAACGGCCCGTCCACACCCCAGTCATGAGGCAGGTCAAGGACACGGCTTTCCCCGTCCTTGGTGAACGTCCATCCGTCGTTCCAGAGGGTTCTTTGGGCCGGCTGAGCGGCCATATTCATAGAAACAGCTGCCAGGCCGGCGGCGATGGTGATGATGTGCTTTCTCTTATTCATAAGGTAAAGATAGCCATTTTTTGAGAATTGCAACGTTTTTGAAAATATTTCAAAAATATCTTTGATTGTTTGAGAAACAACACTATCTTTGCCGTGTTAACAGCCGTGTTAAACAATATTGTTAATCCAAAGGCAATGTCGAAAAAAGAAAACAAGGAACAGGACATCCTGAGGGCGGCGGAGATGCTGTTCGCCGAGAAAGGATTCAAAGGCGCCACCACGACGCTGATAGCGGCACAGGCCGGTGTCACCCATGCCATGCTGCACTACTATTTCAGGACGAAGGATCAGATATTCCTAAAGGTGTTTGATACCTATTTGGAGGAGATCCTACAGAGCCTCAAGTCGATAATGGTGACGGACATATTCCAGCCCGACCTTATCAGGAAGACGACGGAGATCTGCTTCGACTTCTTCAGCGCCCACAGCGGACAGCTGTCGCTGCTGCTTGAGGTCGCGAAGGAACGCCCTGACCTGATGGAAAGTTACGTGTCGAAGATCGGAAGCTACATGTCCTCCGCCTTGGACACCCACAGGAAAAGAACGGAGTCGGAAGTCGTGAACGGGAGGATCCGGAACATCACGTTCGAGGAACTGATCGGCGACATCGTGAGTGTGTGTGCGGCTCCGTTCTTCTTTGATCCGCTCGTCAGCAATGTGCTGGGAGTGGAAGGCACACGCAGGGCGGAGTACCTGGAGGCGCGCAAAAAGGAAGCGGTGGAACTGATTGTCTGCCGCCTGTTCAAGTGATAATGTGACAATCCTATGGATATGAAGAAGTTAAAATGGAAAACACTCGCTCTGGCGTTGCTGGTCTGCGTACAGGCGTATTCACAGACCACTCTTGACCAATGTGTCAGGATGGCCTACGAGAACTATCCTCAGATCAAGGAGAAGGGGCTGATCGACGCCTGTCAGGGCTATGATCTTAAGAACGCCTCGCTTGCCTGGGTGCCGCGGCTGAACATTTCCGCCAAGGCGACCTGGCAGTCCGATGTGGTCGAGATGCCTTTTGACATGCCGGGCTTCGAGTTTGACATTCCGCATGACCAGTACGGAGTGACCGCCGACCTCACCCAGCAGATCTGGGACGGAGGAGCGACCGCGGCCAAAGGCCGTCAGATCAAGGCGGGAGCCGAGGTAAAGCGTAGGCAATTGGAGGTCAACATGTACTCCATCCGTTCGAAGGTGCAGTCGATCTACCTTGGCATCATCTTGCTGGACAAGCAGATAGAGCTGAACAACGTGCTGGTGTCCAACCTCTCCCGCAATCAGAAAGAGGTACAGACATTGGTGGACGGCGGCATGGCCGGGCCATCGGATCTCGACCAGATCCGGGTGAACATCCTTACCTGCGAGCAGCAGCAGGCCGCCCTGGAGACGGACCGGAAGGCCTATCTGCGGATGCTGGGTCTGCTTACCGGGCAGGACATGACGGGCCTGACCCTTGTCGAGCCGGAGCCGGAAAGCAACCTGGCGATGGAGATCAAGCGTCCCGAGCTCGCCCTCTATGATGCCCAGGCGGTGCAGCTGCAGGCGCAGAAGGATCTGCTCAACACTTCTTTGTGGCCGCGTCTGAACCTCAACCTGCAGGCGGGCTACGGCCGTCCGGGACTGAACATGCTCTCCGGCAGTTTCGATCCGTACTTCGTGGCCGGTGTCAGGCTCCAGTGGGATTTCGGAGCGCTCTACACACTCAGGAACGACCGGCGCAAGTCGGATTCGGATCTTCGCAGGCTTGAGCTGACACGCGAGTCCTTCATGCTTAACACCTCGATGGAGGCTGTCCAGAAACGGAGCCAGGTGGAGAAGGACGAGGATGTCCTCAGGCGCGACGAGGAGATAATCTCCCTCCGCGGCAGCATCAGGGAGACGGGCGAGAGGCAGTACAAGGAGGGTGTGATCGCGGTCAACGACTACCTTTCCCTGCTGGACGAGGAGTTCAAGGCGCGCCTTAGCTACAATGTCCACAAGGTGACCTACATCATGGACTTGCTTGACCTGCGGCAAACACTTGGAGTACAATGACAAAGAACATGACAATGATTATGAATATGAAAAGCGGACTTGTTTTCGCGGCGTTGGCCCTGGTCGCCGCCGGATGTGGAAAGAACATTGAATATGACGCATGCGGTCAGGTTGACGCCACTCAGGTGACCGTGTCCGCCGAGAATGCCGGACGTGTCCTGTCCATGGCTGTGGAGGAAGGCGAGGTGGTGACGGCGGGACAGCTCCTCGGAGCCTTGGACTCTGTTCAGACCTACCTTCAGATAATGGAGCTGCGCGAGCGCATCGCCGGATCGTCGTCCAGGCTGGTGGACATCAAGAAGCAAGGCCAGCCGAACCTCAGCCAGCTGGAAAACCTTCAGAATGAGTACGAAAGGTACTCCAAACTGTTGGAAGGCAACGCCACCACCCGCAAGCAGGTGGATGACCTCACGGACAAGATCGCCGTCCTCAAGGCGCAGATAGCCGCACAGACCCAGAGCTGGGAGCGTGGCAACTCTTCCGTGAGATCCGAGGTCCATGGCTATGAGATCCAGCTCGCCAGGCTTGAGGATCAGCTCGCGAAATGCCGCATCGTCGCTCCGGTCTCCGGGACTGTGCTGACACGCTACGCCGAGACCGGTGAGTTCGTCACCCTTGGCAAGCCGCTCTTCAAGGTCGCCGACCTGGACCAGATGTACGTCAGGGCGTATTTCTCCTCGGCGCAGCTGTCCGGCTTGAAGCTGAACGACACGGTGACCGTGATTCCGGATGACGGGACCGCCTCACCGAAGCGCATCCAGGGACGTGTGATCTGGATCTCCGAACAGTCGGAGTTCACCCCTAAGAACATCCAGACCCGTGACGAGCGGGCGGATCTGGTCTATGCCGTCAAGGTGGCCGTGCCGAATGACGGGACCCTTCGTCTTGGAATGTACGCCTATGTGAGGAGGTAGCCATGGACAGAGACACTGCGATAGAGATTAAAGATGTAAGCAAGTCCTACAAGTCGGTCAAAGCCTTGAGGGACATAAGCTTCAACATCCGGAAAGGTGAGTTGTTCGGCCTCATCGGCCCTGACGGAGCGGGGAAGACCACCCTGTTCAGGATCCTGACCACCCTGACCCTCCCGGACTCCGGTTCCGCGACGGTGATCGGGCTGGACGTGGTGCGTGACTATCGCGAGATAAGGGGAAGGATCGGCTATATGCCAGGGCATTTTGCCTTGTATCAGGATCTTACCGTCGAGGAGAACCTGAAGTTCCACGCCACGATGTTCGGTACGACCATCGAGGAGAACTACGAGACCATCAAGGGGATATATTCACAGATCGAGATGTTCAAGGACCGCAAGGCGAGCGCTCTTTCCGGAGGAATGAAGCAGAAGCTGGCGCTTTGCTGCGCCCTTGTCCACAATCCCGAGGTGCTGTTCCTTGACGAGCCGACCACCGGTGTCGACGCCGTGAGCCGCAAGGAGTTCTGGGCTATGCTCAAAAAGATCAAGGACAGGGGCGTGACGATAGTGGTCTCGACTCCTTACATGGACGAGGCCAGTCTTTGTGACCGCATCGCCATGATTCTTGACGGCAGTGTCATCGGACTCGGCAGTCCGGCGGAGATCATTTCCCGATTCCCGAACCGGATATATTCAGTGAGTGGCGGCAACATGTTCCAGACGCTCGGCGCGCTGCGCGGTGTGAGGGGAGTGCTGGATTGCAGCTCGTTCGGCAGCGCGTGCCACGTGTCTGTCACCGACGACGGGCCGGATGAGACCGGACTCGCCGAGGCTCTTCGGTGTGCCGGAATCGAAGGTTGCGACGTGCGAAGGATGACTCCGGGGATCGAGGACTGCTTCATCAGGCTTTCCTCTTCCGCCGCGGAAGGCTCCTCCGGTGCGGAATAATGAGTTTGACAGGAAGTTTATTTTGAATATTCCTAAATTGCCTGACGTTATGGACAAGGACATAAAGACTGTGTGCATCTCCCATCTGGTCAAAAAGTTCGGGGATTTCACCGCGGTGGATGACATCTCCTTTGAAGTGCGCAAGGGGGAGATATTCGGTTTTCTGGGTGCGAACGGCGCCGGCAAGACCACGGCGATGCGCATTCTCTGCGGATTGAGCCGTCCGACATCCGGACAGGGCGATGTCGCGGGGTACAGCATCGTCAACGAGCAGGAGAAGATCAAGCGGCACATCGGCTACATGAGCCAGAAGTTCTCCCTCTATCCCGACCTGAAGGTGTGGGAGAACATCGAGCTTTTCGCTGGCATCTACGGGCTTGACGGCAAGCGGATCGCCCAGAAGACAGACCAGATGCTGAAGGCTCTGTCGATGGAGAATGTCCGTAACTCCTTCGTTAGGGACATGCCGCTCGGATGGAAGCAGAAGCTCGCTTTCAGCATAGCGATGGTGCATGATCCCGAGATCGTGTTCCTTGACGAGCCGACGGGCGGTGTGGATCCCGTGACGAGAAGGAACTTCTGGGAAATGATCTACAAGGCCGCCTCCAAGGGTGTCACCGTCTTTGTCACGACGCACTACATGGATGAGGCTGAATACTGTGACAGAGTCTCCGTGATGGTGGACGGGCGCATCGAGGCGCTGGATTCCCCGGCAGCCCTGAAGGAGCGTTACGGAGCCAAGGACATGGATGAGGTGTTCACAAAAATCGCCGGAAAGGCCGAGAGAGAGGCATGAGAGAGATAATAGCGTTCATACAGAAAGAGTTCAGACACATATTCAGGGATCTCCGGACCACCCTGATCGTTCTGGTGATGCCGGTTGTGCAGATCATCCTGTTCGGCTTCGCGATAAGCACGGATGTCAGCAACGCCGTCGTCGATGTGGTCGGGGATGCCTGTGACCCTTTGGCACGCAGTGTCATAAGCAGGATCGAGGGCAACAAGTACCTCGCCGTCGGCGAGATCCACGGATCTTTCGCCCCGGCCCGGGACAGGATCCGCAAAGGCAAGGCTGCCGCGGCGCTCTGCTTCGGGACGGACTTTGACGGCAAGGCCGGCTCGGAAGGTAAGGCCTGCGTCCGCATAGTGAGCGACGGCTCCGATCCGAACACCGCCCAGGTGGTCACCAGCTACATCAAGGGAGTGCTTCAAAGCGAGGAACTGGCATTGTCTGAGAGCCTTGCCGGGAAGCCTAAGGCTTCGATGAGGCCGAATGTCCAGCTGATGTACAATCCGGCCATGAACTCGTCCTACAATTTCGTGCCGGGAGTCATGGGCTTGATCCTGATGCTGATCTGCTCGATGATGACGGCGGTGTCCATCGTGAAGGAGAAGGAGACCGGCACGCTTGAGCTGCTCCTTGTGTCTCCGGTCAAGCCGTTCTGGATAATCCTTTCCAAGATGATTCCGTACCTTGCCCTGTCGGTCGTCAATTTCGTCAGCGTCCTGCTTCTGGCCCACTTTGTCATGGGGGTGCCGATCCATGGCAGCCTGACGCTCCTGTCCCTGGTGTCGCTCGTTTTCGTCGGTTCGTCACTGGGACTCGGACTGCTTGTGTCGGTCATCTCCAAGACACAGCAGACAGCGATGCTGCTGTGCGGTATGGGACTGACAATGCCGACCATGATGCTGTCCGGCATCATATTCCCGTGCGAGAGCATGCCGGTCGCTCTTCAGATGCTCTCCGACATCATCCCTGCCAAGTGGTTCATCATCATGGTGAAGAAGATAATGATCCAGGGAGCCGGCCTTGAGGCGGTCGCCAAGGAGTTCGCCGTCCTGACCGGCATGATGGTCTTTCTGTTGGTTGTAAGTATCAAGAATTTCAAGACAAGGTTGTGAGATGAAAGTTTGGAAGTATCTGTTGAAGAAGGAGTTCAAGCAATTCCTAAGGGATCCTGGAATGCCGAGGATGGTTCTCTGTTTCCCGTTTTTGATCATCCTGGTCTTTCCTTTCGCGGCGAACATGGAGGTGAGGAACCTGAGTCTGGTGATCGTGGACAGCGACCAGTCTGACCAGTCGGCCTTGCTTACGGAGAAATGCGCCTCGTCCGGCTATTTCAAGATCCGGGAGGTGACCGAGTCTCCGTCAGACGCGCAGGCTGTCATGGACCGCGGCGGCGCTGACGCCATTCTGACCATCTCCTCCGGATTCGCCCGCTACCTTGAGTCGGACAGAGGCACCGACGACCCGCTTCCCGTCGGGATCAAGGTCAACACCGTCAACGGCACCAGGGGAAGCATCGGCTCCCAGTACCTCAATGCCTTTGTCACTGAATATGTCGCCTCGGTTTCGGGGGTGAAATCCCAGGGCGGTGCAGCCGGAACCCGTTTCGACACCCGGGAAAGCTATCTCTACAACCCGTCCCTGGACTACAAGGCCTTCATGATCCCGGCGCTTATCGTGATCGCCATCACGATGATGTGCGGCTTCCTGCCTGCCTTGAACATCGTCTCGGAGAAGGAACGCGGCACCATCGAGCAGATCAACGTGACCCCGGTGAGCAAGACCGCCTTCATCCTCTGCAAGATGATCCCTTATGTGGCCGTGGCGTTCTTCATGGTCTTCTCCTGTCTTGGCCTGTCGTATGCCGTGTTCGGCTATGGCTGCCGGGGAAGCCTGCTGGACATCGTGATCTTCACATTCGCCCACATCGTGGTCATGGCTTCTTTCGGTCTGCTGATCTCCAACTACAGCGACAATGCCCGCCAGGCCATGTTCGTCATCTGGTTCTTCAGTATGGTGTTCATGCTGATGAGCGGAATATTCACACCCATCCAGTCGATGCCGGGATGGGCGCGGGCGATCACCTATGCCAATCCGCTGCGCTACTTCGCCGACGCGATGCGCTCGATCGTCCTGAAGGGCTGCACGCTGGCGGACACATGGCCGGACTTGCTGAGCCTTGCCGGTCTGGGCGCGTTCACGACCACCTGGGCTGTCCTGAGCTACCGGAAGACCGCCTGACAAGGCTACCGCACCATTCCGGACCTACGGATTCTCTCCATCTGAAAAATGGTGAATCTGTTCGCATTCCGCTTTGTAAATTGAAGAATTATCCGTAAATTTGCAGCCCCAAATGTTTGGGGGAAACATAAATATTAGATTTACAATCATTTATGCCTACAATTCAACAATTAGTTCGCAAAGGACGCGTGAGCATTGTCGCTCAGAGCAAGTCACGCGCGCTGGACGCATGTCCTCAGAAGAGGGGCGTATGTCTTCGTGTTTACACGACGACCCCTAAGAAGCCTAACTCAGCGATGAGAAAGGTCGCCAGGGTACGCCTTACCAACTCCAAAGAGGTCAATGCCTACATTCCGGGCGAGGGCCACAACCTTCAGGAGCACAGCATCGTGCTGGTCCGCGGAGGTCGTGTTAAGGACCTCCCTGGTGTGCGTTACCACATCCTTAGAGGAGCTTTGGACACCGCTGGCGTAGAAGGAAGGACACAGTCCCGTTCCCTCTACGGAGCCAAGAGACCGAAGAAGACCGCTAAGAAGTAGTCCGTTTCATTAATCTTTATCACCTTTAATTTTTACTCACAATGAGAAAATCGAAGCCTAAAAAGAGGATTCTACTTCCTGATCCTAAGTTTCACGATGTCGAGGTTACCCGCTTCGTGAACAATCTTATGTTGCAGGGGAAGAAGAGTATCGCGTATTCTATTTTTTACGATGCCATTGACATGGTAGGCGAGAAGATGAAGGATTCTGACAAGGCTCCTCTGGATATCTGGAGGAAGGCACTCGAAAACGTTACCCCTCAGATCGAGGTGAAGTCACGTCGTGTAGGAGGTGCAAACTTCCAGGTGCCTACTGAGTTGCGTCCGGAAAGGAAAGTCTCGCTGTCGATGAAGAATATGATCAACTTCGCCCGCAAGCGTTCCGGCCACTCAATGGCAGAAAAACTTTGTGCAGAGATCGTTGCCGCCTACAATAACGAAGGTGGTGCATTCAAGAGAAAAGAGGATATGCACAAGATGGCTGAGGCCAACAAGGCATTCGCCCACTTCCGTTTCTAATTTTATTCGCAGATGGCTGCTAAAAGAGATCTTACTTACACAAGAAACATCGGCATCATGGCCCACATCGATGCCGGAAAGACGACCACATCCGAGCGTATTCTGTACTACACCGGAAAGACTCACAAGATCGGTGAGGTACATGAAGGGGCTGCCACAATGGACTGGATGGTTCAGGAGCAGGAGAGAGGTATCACCATCACTTCCGCCGCCACCACAGCGTTCTGGCACTACAACGGTCACGTTTATCAGATCAACCTGATCGACACTCCGGGTCACGTCGACTTCACCGTTGAGGTGGAGCGTTCGCTCCGTGTGCTCGACGGAACTGTCGCTACTTTCTGCGCTGTCGGACGCGTTCAGCCTCAGTCAGAGACTGTTTGGCGTCAGGCGGACAAGTACGGCGTTCCGAAGATCGCGTACGTGAACAAGATGGACCGTGTCGGCGCTGACTTCCTCGCTTGCGTTGAGGAAATCTACACCAAACTCGGTGCCAAGGCTGTTCCTATTTGTCTCCCTATCGGAGCGGAGGACAAGTTCAAGGGCATCATCGACCTCGTTTCCCGCAAGGCATATTACTATGACTCTGGCGAGGAACTGGTCAACTATGAAATAAAGGACGTTCCGGAGGACATGGCCGGAGAAGTCGAGAAATGGAGAGACAAGCTCGTCGAGGCTGCCGCCGAATGTGACGAGGCTCTCATGGAGAAGTATTTTGAGAATCCTGACTCCCTCACCGAGGAGGAGATCATCGCCGCCCTTCGCAAGGGTACGATCTCTATGCAGATCGTTCCAGCATGCTGCGGTTCCTCTTTCAAGAACAAGGGTGTGCAGTTCCTCCTTGACGCTGTGATGCGTTACCTTCCTTCTCCGCTTGACAAGGGTGTTGTGAAAGGTACCGATCCTAAGACCGGTGAGGAAGAGGATCTTCTCCCTGACGCAGCCCAGCCGTTCTGCGCTCTCGTGTTCAAGATCGCCACGGATCCGTTCGTCGGCCGTCTCGCCTTCATGAGGGTGTATTCAGGACGCGTTGACGCCGGTACTTATGTCTATAACGTCCGCACCGGAAAGAAGGAGAGAATCGCGCGTCTGTACCAGATGCACTCCAACCATCAGAACCCTATCGAGTTCGTCGAGGCCGGAGACATCTGCGCCGCTGTCGGATTCAAGGATCTCCGTACAGGAGACACCATCTGCAACGAGGATCATCAGATTGTGCTCGAATCGATGGAATTCCCTGATCCTGTTATCGGTATCGCTGTCGAGCCTAAGACCCAGGGCGACCTGGACAAGCTTGGCATCGCCCTCGGCAAGCTCGCTGAGGAGGACCCTACGTTCACCGTAAGGTCAGACCACGAGACCGGCCAGACAGTCATCAGCGGAATGGGTGAGCTTCACCTTGACATCATCGTGGACCGTCTCCGTCGTGAGTTCGGTGTCGAGATCAATCAGGGCGCTCCGCAGGTTAACTACAAAGAGGCCATCACCGCTACAGTACAGCACCGTGAGGTCTTCAAGAAGCAGACCGGTGGTCGTGGTAAGTTCGCCGACATCATCGTCGAGATCGGACCTGCCGATGAAGGCGTTACCGGACTTCAGTTCGACAATCAGGTCAAGGGTGGTAATATTCCTAAGGAATTCATCCCTTGCATCGAGAAGGGCTTCAAGGCCGCTATGGCCAACGGTGTTCTCGCTGGTTACGAGGTTCAGTCTCTGAAGGTTACCGTGCTTGATGGTTCTTACCACCCAGTCGATTCAGACCAGCTTTCATTCGAAATGGCCGGCCGTCTGGCATTCCGCCACGCCTGCCCGAAGGCTAAGCCTGTTCTCCTCGAGCCTATCATGTCCCTTGAGGTTGTTACTCCAGAGGACTACATGGGTGACATCGTGGGTGACCTCAACCGTCGTCGCGGCCAGATCCAGGCTATGGACTCCACCGCCAACGGTGCGAGAATCGTAAGGGCCTTCGTTCCGCTCGCCGAGCAGTTCGGTTATGTGACAGTTCTCAGAACCCTCTCATCCGGCCGCGCGACCAGCACGATGACTTTCGACCACTACGCTGAGGTTCCTGCCAACCTGGCCAAGGACGTTATCGAGAAGAGCGGCTACAAGCTCTCTGATGATGACGAGTAAGTGTTAAATCGTAATTAAGTATTTTTGATATGAGTCAAAAAATCAGAATCAAACTCAAATCATTCGATCACATGCTGGTTGACAAGTCAGCCGCTAAGATCGTGGACACCGTGAAGGCTACTGGTGCTAAGGTGAACGGTCCTATTCCGCTTCCTACCAACAAGAAGATCTTCACTGTCAATCGCTCGACTTTCGTCAACAAGAAGTCCCGCGAGCAGTTTGAGCTTAGCGCCTACAGCAGGCTTCTGGACATCGACGACAGCAATGCAAAGACCGTTGATGCTCTCATGAAGCTCGAGCTTCCTTCCGGCGTTGAGGTTGAGATCAAAGTCTGATAATTCAGATTGAGGACGGAGCGGTCTCAGAGGCCGCATCCGTCCAAGCAATATGCCCGGCCATCAAGGTCGGGAATCGGTCCCATAGCTCAGTTGGTTAGAGCATCTGACTCATAATCAGGGGGTCGTAGGATCATGCCCTACTGGGACCACGAAGAGGAGACGTAAGGAATTGCGTCTCCCCTTTGTGATTCATATAACAAGGGAAAAATGCCAGGTCTGTCTTTACGATGGACCGGGCTTTTCTCTTTTATGTGAAAACCCCACCACACAGACTGTCTGAAAAGTCTCGGCGAGAGCAGAAAAGTCTGTACCCCACTACAGGGGCGACAACGGATTCTCAATCCTCACTGAGGGTACTTTTACTTTTAAGGCAGTCTCCCCCACCACAAGTGTCTGCAAGGGTATTTTCAGGGCGCATTCCAGGTGTTTGCCTGCAATGGTGTTTTCAGGGTGCATCTCAGGTGTTTGCCTGCAAAGGTATTTTCAGGGTGCATCTCAGGTGTTTGCCTGCAAAGGTGTATTCGGTGCGCATCTCAGGTGTTTGCAATTGACGGGAACGGTCATCGGCCCTGTAAGCGCTTAGGGCACTCTCAACCGTTCCTTACCTGATGTGATAATCCCTCCTAAGGGACATCCATCTATACTGTATGGCCATCAGACAGCCCTGACCGTTCCCGCCAATTGCAAAAGATAGAGACAACCCCATTAATGATAAGAGAGGCAACCATAATCGTCAGATAAAAATTTCACTTTTTTTGAGGCTATTATGTGAAATGTAAAAAATAACCTGCATCACTTTAATTTTGCAATATATAGATGTTCAGGGTGATTCAATTTTATCGATTGACGCAACTTATTTTTTCAACATTACTATAGATACGTTGACTATTTACATGTTATAGTCTTTATATTCAGGCGATTATGTGGGATTGCCTCTTGGCGGTGATTTGTTTGTCAATGACATTATTTCCCTTGCGGTCACTCTCTGTGTTATAGGCTCGACCTTTTATGTTATGGGCTGAATGGCAAGGTTCGGGGAAATAGCTCGAATTACCGTATCGGGTGCGAGAAGCGGCTTTTCGCACCCCAAAACCAATAAGAAAGTCATATCGGGTGCAAAGCAGCCTCTTCTGCACCCGAAATAAGAACAGCCCGATCTGGCTTTTGCCGCGACAGACTCGTTATGTGGCTGAAAGCCTTTTGTAAGATTCTCGCCGTCGCCTTTTCACTCCTCGCTGTTCGTCCGGCGGATTGTGGTTTCACCGGACAAAGAGTATGATTTTTACAATTCGTCCGGCCAGCAAGGTTTTCACCGGACAAAAAAGAGTGGCCGCAATGAGATGGTCACTCTTTTTGATGTGCTGTGTCGGGCAAAGGGTTATTTGGCTTTCTTCTTTTCGTTTCAGGATGGCTTGGGGCCGAACTTCTTGCGGGGACGGCCTTTGTCCTTGGATGACTTGCGCTTAGGCTGGTCATCGTTGTGGGCGACGGAGGCGTAGAAAGGCTTTTTCTTGCCTTTGCCGTCATCGGAACCGTTGTCGGAACCCTTGCCAGACCCATTGCCGGAACCCTTACCTGAACCCTTACCGGAACGGTGGCTGGAGCCATGGTTGGAACGACCCTCTCCATCCAGGACGTGGCGCGTATCCCCATTGCCGGAACGGTGGCTGGAGCCATGGTTGGGACCGTTGCCAGAACCATCACTGGATGAGCCATTGTCTGTGGTGGTGTCAACCAGTTCGTAGTCCAGAAGCCTCTGCTCCAGATTGGCGGCCTTCACACGGATCTTGACCGCGTCACCCAGTCGGAAGACCTTGCCGGTGCGGCGGCCACGGATGAGGTAGTTCTGCTCGTCGAACTCGAAGAAGTCGGACTTCACATCGCGCAGGGCGACCATGCCTTCGATCATGGTAGGCTTGATCTCCACGTACATACCCCATTCGGTGAGGCCGGAGATCGAGCCTTCATATTCATTGCCTATCTTGTCCTGCATGAACTCGATCATCTTGTACTTGATGCTGTCGCGTTCGGCGTTCGCCGCTATCTGCTCGCGCTCGGAAGCATGCTGGCACTGGGCTTCGTAATAGTCCTTGTTCTGACTCTCGGCATTGTCGAGGTAGAGGGCCAACAGCCTGTGTACCATTGTGTCAGGATAGCGGCGGATAGGGGAAGTGAAATGCGTGTAGAACTTGAACGCGAGGCCGTAGTGGCCGATGTTGTCGGTGGTGTAGATCGCCTTTGCCATCGAGCGCAGGGCTATCATCTGGAAGGCGTCGCACTCCGGCGTGCCCTTGGCCTCGGCCAAAAGCGTGTTCAGGGACTTGGCGATCTCGCGTCCGTTGCCGCTCGGCCCGAACTTGAAGCCGAAGTTGCTGACGAACTGGCCGAGGTTCGCGATCTTCTCCGTGTTAGGCTCGCCATGTACACGGTAGACAAAGGTCTTGGCCTTCTTGTCGGCCTTGCCGTCCATCCTGCCGGAAGTGGCGATGAACTCGGCCACGGAACGGTTCGCAAGAAGCATGAACTCCTCGATCAGCCAGTTGGCCTCCTTGGTGATTTTCTCGTAAACCCTGATCGGCTTTCCGGTCGCATCCACCTCGACTTTCATCTCCGGACGCTCGAAACTGATGGCTCCTGAAGCGAAACGACGCTTGCGGAGTGTCAATGCCAGCTTGTTGAGCGTCACGATGGCCTCCCTGACATCCTGACCGATGGCCGGATCCGCAGGCTCCTTACCATCGCTCTCGATGATCTGCTGGGCTCCGTCGTAGTCGAAACGGTAGTCAGAACAGATCGCAGTGCGGCCGAACCAACGGTTCTCGATTTTTCCGCGCGGCGTCATCTCCACAACCACCGAGAATGTCAGCTTTTCCTCGTGCGGGCGTAGGGAGCAGAGTTTATTGCAAAGTTTCTCCGGAAGCATCGGGACTGTCCTGTCAACCAGATAGACCGACGTTCCGCGCTCCTGTGCCTCCTTGTCCACGATCGTTCCCGGAAGCACATAGTAGGACACGTCGGCGATGTGGACTCCGATCTCGTAGTTGCCGTTGTCCAGTTTCTTGAATGACAAAGCATCGTCGAAGTCTTTCGCGTCCGTAGGGTCGATGGTGAATGTCAGAGTGTTACGGAAATCACGACGTCCCTTGAGATCTTTCTCTGTGATCTGGTCCGAAATCTGGTCGGCGGCGTTCTCCACCTCCGGCTCGAACCTGTATGGCAGGGCATATTCAGCGAGGATGGCGTGCATCTCGGTGTCGTTCTCGCCCGGCATTCCGAGCACATCCACTATGTGGCCTTTCGGAGTCGGCTCACCCTTGTCCCATCCGTCGACCAGAGCCGCCACTTTCATCCCTCTTTTCGCACCCTCAGGAAGGGTGTCGAAATCTATGCTGATGTCGTACGGCATATTCCTTGACTGCATCAGCACCCAAGCCTGCCTTCCGACAATGTGGAGCACGCCGACGAACGGCTTGTGGCTGCGCTCTACAATCTCTATGATCTCTCCCTCACGGCGTCTGGCCGCGTCCTTGCGTCCGCCTTTGGCCGCATCGGATGAAGCTTCCTTTCTCTCACTTGTGACCGCACATCTTACGGTGTCTCCGTTCAACGCGCCGCGGGTCTTGGACGCCTTGACGAACACATCATTATCCGGCTCGCCCTCGATGATCACGAAGACATAGCCGTCCCTTGTCATCTGAACCTTGCCGGTCACCTCCTCCAGCACTCTTTTGCTCTTCTGTCTGGAACCGAATTTCCTGTCGCGGCTCTTCCTGCCGCCCTTCTCGCCACCTTGGCGATTTCTTCTTTTCTGCATAGATAACTTCAATTCTCGCAAGTAGGCAACTACCCGCTGTAAACTACCTTATCTCACGTCCGAAGGTGATTGCCCACCCACATTCATTCACGTTACCCCTACCCTAAATCCCTCCCCTCGGGGGAGGTACATGCTTTCACCACAAGTGGTGAAGAATAGAGGATTGGTGCAAAGGTACAAATTTTCCCTGCAAACGATGAGCCCGAAAGACGGATAATGATTATCTTTGCAACGAAAAGACTTGATTTTTTGAATATTCAAGGAGGTTCGGCAATAATTAAAAACACAAGAATATGTCTGATATAAGAAATGACAGCAGAGTTGTTATGACCCTTGACGCCGGCGGCACCAATATGGTCTTCGGCGCGATGAAGGGTGGTGAGTTCTGCTGCGAACCAATCACACTTCCGTCCAACGCCGACAACCTTGACCGCTGCCTCGGCACGATGGTCAAGGGATTCCGTCAGATCGAAGAGGAACTTGGAGAGGAGAAACCTGTCGCGATCAGCTTCTGCTTCCCTGGCCCGGCCGATTACCCGGACGGAATCATCGGCGGTTATCTTCCTAACTTCCCGTCTTTCCGTGACGGTGTCGCTCTCGGACCATTCCTTGAGGACACTTTTGGAATCCCGGTTTATATCAATAATGACGGCGACCTTTACGCCTATGGCGAGGCTCTCGGCGGAGCTCTCCCTGAGGTCAATGAAAAGCTTGCGAAGGCCGGCAGCGCGAAGCGTTACCACAACCTCATCGGCTACACGTTCGGCACAGGTCTGGGAATAGGCACGGTGATCAACGGTGAGCTTAACCGTGGCGATAACTCCTGCGTGGAGACTTTCTGTCTCAAGCATCCTGACATGCCGGACATCATCGTCGAGGACGGTGCCTCGATCCGTGCCGTGAAGAGAGTTTACGGTGAGCTGACCGGCAACCCGGACCACGGTCTTGAGCCTAAGGATCTCGCCGAGGTCTGCGAGGGCAAGAGGCCTGGCGACAAGGAAGCCGCGATCAAGGCGTTCGACAAGATGGGCGAGGTCGCGGGCGACGCGATGGCCACGGCGGTTACCCTGATCGATGGCCTGATCGTGATCGGAGGCGGAGTGATGAACAACTACAAGTACCTGATGCCAGGAATATTACGCACTATGCGCGGTAAGATGCACCAGCTCACCGGTGAGGAACTGAACCGGGTTCAGATGAAGGTCTATAACCTCGATGATCCGGCCGAGTTCGAGCAGTTCGCCCGTGGCGAGGCACGTTCCTTGAAGGTCTATGGCAGCGACCGTGAGGTGGTTTACGACCCTCAAAAGCGCGTCGGCGTGATGCGTTCCAAGATCGGCGCCAGCAAGGCCATCTCGCTCGGAGCCTATGCGTTCGCATTGACAGAGCTGGATAAATAATTGTTTAAAGAGAACTTAACGAATATGTACCCTCTGAAATTTGAGCCCTATCTCCGTGAGATGGTGTGGGGCGGAGAAAAGATCGCCCCGTTCAAGGGCGTAAAGACAAAGCGGCACAAGATAGGGGAGAGTTGGGAGATCTCAGCTGTCCCGGGCCATGTCTCAACGATAGCCAACGGCTTTCTTGCAGGCAAAAGCCTGACCGATGTGATGAATGAATATGGTCCTGAACTCGTCGGCCAGAAGGTCTTTGAGAAGACCGGTACGGAGTTCCCGCTTCTGATCAAATTCATCGACGCGAAGAGCGACCTTTCGATCCAGGTCCACCCGAACGACGAGCTTGCCGCGAAGACCCATCCGGGGATGAAAGGCAAGACTGAGATGTGGTATGTCGTTGGTGCTGATGAAGGTGCGCACCTATTGAGCGGCCTTACCGAGTGGATCACTCCTGATGAATATGAGGAAAGAGTCAACGAACACACCATCACCGACGTGCTTGCAAGCTACAGGATCGCTCCCGGCGATGTGTTCTTCCTCCCTGCCGGCCGCATCCACGCCATCGGGGCCGGAGCCTTCGTCGCCGAGATCCAGCAGACATCCGACCTGACCTACAGGATCTATGACTATGGTCGCCTGGGTCTTGACGGAAAGCCCCGCGAACTGCACATCGAGCAGGCCAAGGAGGCCATCGACTACGATGTCTACCCGGACTACAGGACTGAATATTCCCGCGTCAAGGACGCCGAGACCAAACTGGTCAGCTGCAAGTACTTCACCACCTCGCTCTTCGACCTGGACAAGCCTTGCGCCAAGGATCTCTCTAAACTGGACTCTTTTGTGGTCGTGATGTGCGTCGCCGGAGGCGGCAGCCTTGTTGACCATGAGAATGACGGCCAGGAACACGTCGTGACCCTCCGTCAGGGCGAGACCGTTCTCATCCCCGCCACCTCCACCGGCATCGAGTTCCGTCCCGACGCCTCGATGACCTGTCTCACCAGTTGCATCGAGTAAAGGCATTCCATCGCATTGACACCATGAACATCGATCTGTACAGATACTCCCTATGCATTGCCTTGACCCTGATGGCGTTCTTTGTCTTTAGGTTCTTCTTCGGGAAGGTCCCGGACAAGAGGCTGTTCGCCAACTACCTGCGGTCAAGGAATTTAATGGGGGCGGCGCTTTTGGTGCTGGCGGCAAATTATGCCGTCCATCTGTGCTTTGACATAAGGCAGGTTAACGTCAATGCAGCGATTGTGATGAATCTCTCAACGTATTTCTTCGGCTACGGGTTGTTCGTCGCGGCTCTTCACACACTTCTGAACCGCTCCTACATCACACGGAAGATCATTGTGAGACATTGTCTGTCATGGCTTTTATATGTCATCCTGTCCGTCTCCGCGCTCTTGTTCACCGAAGACGGCACACTGAAAGCCGGCCTGATATATTCATTAGCCCTGATGCTTGCTCTGTATGGTTTCTCTCTGGCCTCACACCTGCTCAAGGCCTACCATCGTGCCGTCAAAAAGATGGATGACACCTATTCTGACCATATCGCGACCTATGTCAGATGGATGTCGGTACTGACATATTGGATGCTCATTTTCGGCATCGGTTGTTCTGTGCTGACCTTCCTTCCTGACAATCTTGTTTTTGTTTGGGTGCTGTCTTCCGTTCCGTTCTACATTTATCTGTATGTCAGTTACCAGAACTACATGCTTTTTTATGAAACCGTCGAATGTGCCATCGAAAGTGACCCGGGATCGGATCTTCCTGTGACAGAAACGTTCTCCTGCAATCCGGAAATGCAACGTCTTGTGCAGGAATGGGTGGAGGCGGAAGGCTATCTGAAGCCGGGACTCACGATAGCGGATCTGTCCAAAACCTTGTACACAAACAGGACGTATCTTTCCGCTTTCATCAATCAGACCTACAAGGTGACTTTCCGGGAATGGATCTGCGGAATGAGAATCGACCATGCAAAACGCGCCTTGCTGGAGAATCCTGACAGGTCCATCGCCGAAATCGCGGAAAAATCAGGCTTTCTTTCCGTGAGCAATTTCAATGCTTCCTTCAAGGAGAGAGAGGGTATGACCCCGACAAAATGGCGGATAAGCAATTTATCGGTTCGACAAAAAAATGCTGATTTGACAAAATAAGGTTGTCCGTACGACAATTTCTTGACGGCTCGGCAAGATTCGTCGGAGCCGTCTTTTCTTCGGGTGCTTTTTTAGTATTTTTGTCTCACAAATTTTTCCTTGGGCGTGGTGAGCCACCCTGAGGCTTCCGGGTATGTCTCAAACAATATCAAAACGATGAAGCGTCTTATCTATCTTGTGTCTTGTCTTTCAGTCTCGGTTTTCTTTCTGTCCTCTTGTGATAAGGGAAAAACCGAAACCGCCGCAAACCCTGCCGATTATCTGAGGAATGATGATCAGAAGGCTATGGTGTCCACATTGAAGAATTTGGCGGGCGGGCATTTATATTCAGTGAAATATAGTTCGGACTACCACATCGATGAGGTTATGTCTAGCGGAGGGGCGAGTTCCAGCATGCAACTTCTCGGAAAAGTGGTGCCGATGCTGACAACAGTTCCGCTGGGCAAGGCTGACGGTGGCGTGGATTTCGGATGCAGTGCTTTCTGTGTCAAGTCCCCGGAAGGAGACGTGCTGGTGGGACGTAACTTTGACTATAGATTTGTGTCGTCTTCCAATGTGCTTGTACACAATGTCACAAAAGGAGTGCATGAGTCCATCTGCATCTCAGCCCTTCCATTTCTGGACAAAGACACTTATGTGGCCGGTGCGTTGTCGGACGGGAAGACGGATCTTTCCATCCCTGTGACCGCATCCATCTACTGCTGTCTGGACGGGATGAATGATGCGGGACTGTTCATAGGTGTCCTGTCTCTTCGAGGTACCGGCGGGGCGGTACAGCATGACCCCGGGAAGAGTGACATTGTCCCGACATTAGCCATCAGGCTGGCTCTGGACAGGTGTACAAGCGTTGAGCAAGCCGTGGAGGTTTTCCGGTCCCACAATTTTTTCGCGGACGGTGAGAATTCGGACTCGAACTATCATTTCCTGATCGCCGACGCAAGCGGAAAGAGCGTTGTCGTGGAATATTACCGCCCGGGAGAGGTGCCGCCGCTGAGTGATCCGTCAGCGAAGGATTGGACGATGAACCTGCTTGACACCGACCACGTCACCAATTTCTATCTGTCCGAGGGATGGCGGAATGTCGGAGGAGGAAAAGAGCGGTACGACAAGCTCCACGAGACATTGGAAAAGAAGAACCGTGTGATGACGGAAGATGAATGCATGTCTCTGCTTGATGCCGTGCACACAGATCTGCAATCCGAGGGAGGAGACATTACAAGCAACACGCAATGGTCAGTCGTTTACAATCTCACAAAGAAGACGGCGACTATCTGTGTGGACAAGGACTACAACCGCAAACTGCCTTACAGACTGTAATACCATGAAACACTCTCTTTTACTTTATCTGGCCATACCGGCGTTCGTGCTTACGCTTGTCTCCTGTTCCAAGGACAGTCCGGACTACGGTGACGAGGTCATCATTGAAGGCGACTACCGCAAGCCTTCCTCACTCGCCGACGGCGAGAAGATCGCGTTCCCGGCATGGGTCTCGGAAGGCCTCTCCAAGGACTTCGCGGACGCTGTCAAAGGCCGGCTGAAAGAGACGGCTCCTTCGGCTGGCAACGCACAGGTGATTGTCACGGACATGGCCGGCTATTCTGGACTTGACACACTCAAGGGGCGCGTCGTGGTTGTCTGCGATCCGTCAAAAATCCTGCTTGAACAACTCGGTGTGGAGGCGGGGAATTTTCTCTGTGTGGCTTTCCAGCAGGGACGCTCCGGCCACTGTGCCGTGCGGACTCCGGCGGAGGGTCTGGAGGTGGACGAATGCCTCAACGGCCTTGTCTCCTGGACCAACAACGCCATCCTGAACGTGGCCGGCAACTTCGACCCGTCCTCTTTCTGGGAGGAGTCATGCCTGTACACGACCTATTCTGACAAGGTCAGCGAGAAGATAACCAACGTAGCGGCCTCCAAACACGATTACCTTGAGGGCGAGTTTTCCATAGATGTGCAGTTGAAGGTCACACCGATGCACGGATTCAAGAGTGGTGACTCGGAGGCCATGGATTACTACCTCATGACCTCCACCGTTTCTGTCGTGTCGGGGAAGATGTACACGGGGAATTTCACCAAGACGCACGGCTTGGTGAAAGCGAGGATATGCGGTTTCTATCTCAAGTCTCTCAGTTCTAACATCTACATATTAAACACCGCTGGAACTCCAGTAGGACGTTTTGTCCAGACACCGACACCGGAGACCGTCATCGGCTCGACCAGCTACACGACCGGCTGGAGCTTTTCCATCGGCGGAGGAATCACCGGCGGCACGTCTCCGATGATCTCATCAAACACGGGATTCTCCATCTCCTCAAGCACATCCCGCACAATAAGCGACTGCGATGTGCTCAACAGGCACGAAGGCTCCACGGTCGGCTACGACTACGAGATCAACAATCTTCCTCGCCTGAAATCCCTGAAAATCACGGACCCTCCGCTTGTCTCGACCTCGACCGTCAATTTCTATAGCCAGTGGGTGTGGGCTGTCCCGGCGGAGGACTACGACGTGGAGACCAAGTACAGGGTTGTGATAGATCTTTACAACCTTGTCTACGGCGCTTCCTATTTCTACTCGGGAAGTGTTGACTACCACGATCTTGAGTTCGTTCAGAAGAAGTATTCCGTCACCAAGGATCTTCCTGTGCCCAACAGGGGGCCGACCGGGAAATTCGACCTCACGAACAGCGAGGAGGGCACTTTCATGACCAATGTCAGGCTGTACAACAAGAGCCACCCCGAGACCGGAAGCTACCATGACGGAAGCGTCTATGGCCAAGGCAACACCTGCTCCCTGTTCCTGGTGGCCGGCGACTACGAGCTGCAATGCGACATCAAGGACGCGAAAGGCAATACCAGGAAACGCAACTACACCGGACTTGTCAGAGTGAGGCCAGGAGGATCTGTGAGACTATCAACCGGCTACGGCTTCAAGTAAAACTATGAATATATTCATGAACCTTCTGAATGAAATCCAATGACCATGAAACGAATAATTGATTTTCTGAATATACTTGCGCTTTGCGCGGCTTTTGGCCTGCTGGCCTCCTGCGGAGAGAAATCAGGCCTTGACCCCGATCCGGAACCGGAGCCGGAGCCCGTCGAGGAGAACCGCACCTCGGACCTGCCCTACTGTGTACTGTCTGAACTGGATGGCGACATCCTTAAGTTGATATATTCAAGATTCACCGGGAAGAGGGTCTCCTGCGAGGAGGCGAAGGTGGTTTTTGTGAGCGAGAAGGATGTCAAGGACGATGAGATCTTGAGCGCCTACCAGCGTGGGGCGGCGGTGGTCGTGGTCTCTCCGACTTCGGATCTGCTGTCGTTCCTTTCGCGGCACAACATCGGTTTTCTGTCCGCCGAGACGTTGGACGACTGCCTTTTCGTGGCGTTCCACAGGAGCGGCAAGGTCTTCTCAATGGATGACTTTCCTCCGGCCAACCTGAACGGCCTTGTGTCATGGGTCGGTGACGCGCATTCCGCGAACACCTCGGGAGACGACCTGCTCCAGTCCATCCATCTGTTCTCGTCCCATGACTACAAGATTGACAATGGCTTGATCTTCAAGGACGGCAAGAAGGAGTTCAGGGTGACGGGCGAAGGCCGCTTCGAGCAGTACTACTCGGTCATCCCGCTCTATGCGTTCAAAACGTCCAAGAGCAACTACATCGGGGACTTCTACATCGTTGACGCCACGTTCTCGGTGGCTTCGTCCGGGATGTACGCCGGTAAGTTCAACAAGGTGCTGCCGAATGGCTGGACCGGCGATTTCATGGGCTATTTCCTGACCGGCTACAATGTGGACATCTCCCTGGTCGATGACAAAGGCAATCAGGTTCCGGTCCGCTTCAATCAGGTTCCGTCCCCTTCAACCACGATAAACTCCCAGACCTACACTTCCGGTGTGACATGGTCGTTCGAGGCCGGTTTGTCCGGTGGCGCCGCCGGCGCCGGGCTTTCCTTGAGCTCAGGCTGCAACTTCAGCAGTTCAAGGACGCGTGAGATCAGGGACCTGTCCATCATCGACAAATCGTCTGACGGAAGCATCCACTACAAACTGGAGGTGAAGAACCTGCCGGAGTTGGTCAACACTCAGCCTCCGGCCATATCCAGAGCCACTTTTGATTTCCATTCCGGTTGGGTCTGGAGTGTGGAGAACACTGTGGAGTCCGACGCCGCCACCCGTTACCGTATGAAGGTGACATTGAGCGAGATGAACTACCGTGACCTTTGCACCAGTGCTCCTGGCGGACCGTACGGCATTCAGAACCGGCCCATCGAGAAGAAGGAGTTTTTCATCGACCTCCCGGTTCCGAACAGAATTCCTTGCGGCAATGTGAAGTTCGTCAACAGCGAGAAAGGCAAGTACATGACGGACATCGTCTTTATTGACTCAAAGAGCATAAGTGATCCTAAAAGCTATCATTTCGATCCGTCAGGCAGTGTCTACTCCTATCAGGAGTGCTACGAGACCAGCCTCCCTGAGGGCACCTACATTGTCCAGTACAAACTTGGAGGCACCTCCTGCACCGGAAAGAACATCGCCGTCAAGAGAGGTGAGACACTTGAGATCCAGTCCGGCTACTATGTCAAATGATTGGAAGAAGCGGTGCTATCTGACTGAGGTAGCGGTAAGATAATGAGGTTTTTTCACTTCAAAGAACCTTTTAGACAAATCAAAAAAACTAATACAGGAACCCGAACAGCCAAAGCGGGATTCTTGCTCCGTAACCTGTCTCAATGCCGTCTATGGCAAGGAAACTGTCAGGAATGTCGGCTATTTGCGAGAAATCCTTTGATGGCCCGCCAACTTCCACTCTCAGCTTCCCGTCTATCAGAAAATCTCCGGCATGGCTTGAGCGGACATCGTGGGTGTTGCCGACTTGGTTGAAGAAAAACGTTTCCCGGAGATTGCCCTCATTGACGTTGGAACCGAGAGCATACATCAGATTTGTGTTGTCAAGATAGATTTTCTCCGGATTCACAAGCCTTTTGTAACTCTTTAGCTCTGTGGTGAGAAGTCGTAGTATGGCGGCCTTGTCAAGCAGGTACATCATTTTCAGACACGAGTCGCGTGTCGAGCTTATTGAGGAGGCCAGTTTCTCGGTTGTCGGTTTAAGCGGTACATGCTCAGCAATGATCATGAGAAGTTTCTGTGTCTTCTCAATAGTCGCGTAATTTACATCAAGGACTGCCGGCAAGTCGTTTTCAATCACCAGTTTGGCCGTCTCTGCCAATCTTATCAGAAAATCATTCTTCGCTTCGGTGAAGTATGGATAATACCCTGTTTTCAGGTATTTGTCAAACATTTTGAGAATCTTCGTCTTCCCGCAGATGTCCATAGCTGTAGCAACGTGGTTCTGAAGGATGTCCGAGAGTTGCAGCGGTTCATATTCAAGGGCACCTGTGTATTTGAGATATTCCCGGAAAGACAATCCGTCAAGGCGGTATGGTGTCTGCCTTCTTGCGAGGTCTGTGCTTGATTTTTCTATCTCAAGCATAGATGAACCGGTGTACACAATTCTCAGATCTGCGAACTCGTCGTAGAAAGTTTTCAGAGACTGACTCCAGTCCTTATACTTGTGAACTTCGTCAATGTAGATTTCCGTGATGCCGTGGGTGTAAAGGTATTCAACCAGTTCTTCAAGAGAATGGTTCCTGAACCAAAGATGATCCAGCGTGATGTAAAACGTATCGTCGGTGTCCTTATATTTCTCCAATATCCGTTGGAGAAGAAGCGTGGTTTTTCCAACACCTCTAGCTCCTTTTATCCCGATAATTCTGGCATCCCAGTTGATTCGGTTGAAAAGGTATCTTTTAAAATTCAGATTCACTTGTTTTATTTTCCGGTGATAATAGTTCACCAACGGTTGTATGTCAGAACTTTGCATAATTGTATCATGTTTTCGCAAATATACAAAATCACTTTTATAAAAGCGAATTTCTCGAATAAAATCGCTTTTGCAAATGTGAATGGTGTCGGTTATGTTCACTTCGTAAAGTCGCTTCATGCTTACTGCCGGAAAATTGCAACCAGATTCGTCATCTTAGCCAAAGATCAAAAAAACAAATATGCCATGACATTATCCGAACTGCTTCACAGTGTGTCATTTGATGACCTAATACCGACACTCAAGGAAGTGTACGGCGTCGAAACCGACATCTATGCCTACAGGGAGGCTTTCGATGAACTGAATCTTCTCCGTCCGATCGGACGGGACGATGGGATTATCAAAGTTTATCGGGACGAAGAGGAACATTATATCGGGGTGAGCGGATGCAACGACATCTGGGAGAACCTGCTCGACTTGAATATTCATGTAGAAGAGGGCATCCGGTTGGATGACAATGCTCTGGCCGCATATATTCTTTGGGAACTGACCTTCTACGGTTTCTCTCAAGAGGAGCAATCTTCATTTATTGAAAATCTCGGGAGGCCGGACAACAAGTATTCAAAGAGAGCCTCGGAATTATATTCTCGTAAAATCAGCATGTACGCTCGTGGCAGAATAGAGAAGCGCCAATGCTTCAGTGGAGCCATGTCTTGGGATATCAGCGAAAAGATACACGAACGTGAGCAGCGAAGGAACCGCGCCAAGCGTATGCGTGACACCCGTATGGAGCGGTCTATCAAACGCCTCGACAGAATGGCGAAGGTTGAGGACTGCATCCAACGACTCCTGAGCCTCTGCCCGGACCTCGAACGGAGCAATATTGAATATCTTTTTGAAACATATTCAATAACAGAGTCTTACTTTCGTCAGCAGGCCGGCAATGGCGACTATAAGCCAGCGACCTTGTATGAATCAATATTCAAATATAGTCTCCTGCCGAGATCTGAATATGACAGCGTAGTGATGGTGCTATATTCTTCGGATGCAGCCAAGGTGAGTCCTTCGCTGCGTTCCTCCATTGAGGATCTGCTGATCACAGGAAGGTCCCTGAAGCGTTCCGTCGTAAAGGTTTGTACCTGCACCAGAATAGCGGACGGCTCCGTCAGGGCGTTTGTCGTCACGAGTAAGGACGAGCATAGAAATGCAAGGTAACTGTCGTGGCAGGTAACATATTGATAATTAGTTGAAAAGGTGATGTCCTGGTCTTGATGTAGAGGCCATGATATCGCTCATTTGGCTGAAAACCAGATGCTTAAATGCCACGGGATTATAGCGAGTCGCCTTCTGTGTCGCCACAGGATTACCCTCAGAGGCAACGAAATCGTCGCGAAACGTCTCCCGATGCCGTAACCGATCACATCGGAAGCATATTCCCCATGTAATGCTGCCGCCGTATGCGTTTTTGTCTTCGACAGGAGCAAGATTGCCTCTTTGTGCTTCATTCGTGGGACTCAGAGACGGTTGCCCTCATATATGATGCTATGCATATTTGTAAACTGCCGGGAAATGGCGGTATGGAATTCTATTTTTGTCTGAGAAACCTTTCGGAGGCATTATGGGTTACATCAAGTATATTCAGAACACGCAGCACTACGAGGAAGTGCTTTCTAAAGCGAAAAAGGTCAATGAGTCTTTGTGGATAGGCACCGCTGACATCAAGGATCTCTATGTCGGCAAGGATCCGTTCCTAGGAGTGTTGGCAGAGCTCTTGAAACGTGGAGTCGAGGTCCGGCTCATTCACGCAAAGGAACCGGGACCGATCTTCCGCGAGGAGTTTGACCGCCATCCAATCCTGATCGATTCCCTTGGGCGGGTTCTCTGTCCCCGCGTGCATTTCAAGATGATGATTTTCGATTGGCGGGAAGCCTACGTCGGTTCAGCCAACCTTACCGGAGCCGGCATCGGAATGAAAGGAGAGAATAAGAGAAACTTCGAGGCTGGCATCCTGACAGACGACCCCTCGATCCTTGATGCCGCCACAGAACAGTTCGACAAAGTCTGGCGAGGTGCCCATTGCCGGGATTGTCTGAGACGTGCCTTCTGCGGCTCTCCGGTAGTGTGACCGAAGACAGGAGAGAAAACAGACTGAAAACAGATAAGCGGCAGCCTTGTATATTCAAAAAAAGTTATGTACTTTAACAAGACATACTTGAGAACACGGAAGTGTAAGTTTATTCTCGAATACGAATCTGGAAAATTCACTTGGAAGGGAGTAAGCGGACATTTTCCCTCGTCATATCCCCTATGCGGGATTGCGCGTGGGACTGCTGCTTATTTTATTCCAACGGTCTTCCAGAACCGGTATTCTAAAATGAGCGACGGTGCCACGCTTTGGGAATAGGGCTGCATTTCTAATGATATGATCCTAACTAATGCTAATGACTATAATGATGCCGATAAAGAATGTTGAAATGAACCGAAATGAACTCATTTATTCGGTTGAGGAGGTATTTTCAGAATACCTTGGTATGGGGAAATGCTTCGTGATCCCAGCATACCAACGTGGCTATAAATGGAAGAAGGAAGATATCGAACAGTTATTGAATGATATCGATTCCTTCCAAACAAATGGAAATGTCGATGTCTTCTATTGCCTTCAGAACATAACATTAGTCAGCAGGGAGGACGGCAATTTCAATGTGGTTGATGGGCAGCAGAGATTGACCACGCTTGCCTTTTTGTTGGCATATCTTGGTAAAAGCGATATGGTCGCAGGGAAACTGCAATATGATATCAGAGAAGAGTCAAAGACATTCTTGAGCAAGTATGTATTCAGCGGGAAACTGTCAACATTTGGGAACAATTCGAATAATGGTGGCGGCAATTTACTTGAATGGGAAGCGCTTGGGATTAAGGAGGACGACGAGTACAATTTTCAGGATATCTTCTACATGTACAATGCTTGTAGAACAATTGAAGTTTGGTTCAACACTCATTCGGATGTTAAGGAAATAATGGAAGATAAGATCCTTCACTATGTTAAATTGATAGTTAACCTGCCTCAAATTAAGATCGGGCAGGAGTTTGAGCTCTTTGACAACCTTAATGGCAAACGGGTCCCTTTGGATGGGGCTGATCTGATTCGTGCTATGATTATTACGAGAGTTGCAAGAAATGAGGCAGAAGATATAGACGACTTCACCAAGCATGATGTCATGCTCAATGAGTATCGTGTAAAGAATGGCCTCAAATTGGACGCTATCAATTCGTGGTGGGACAATCAAGAGAGGTCGGACTATTTTGGATACTTCATCAGGAATATCAACTCGAAGGACGAACATATTAAGTTTGATGAGTGCTCTTATCCAATTGATACTCTTTATAAGCTGCTTGTTCAAACAGAAAAAGGACAAAAATTATTGGGTATCAACGAAACGTCCCTTTTGAAAGGTAGTGGCACAATTAAACTTCAATATTTTGAGAATTCCGATAATCTTTGCCGAATGTTCACATTTATTGAGGATATTCAACGATTAATTGAATCATGGTATAATGACTCGGAGTTATATCATCTTGTTATGTACTCCGCCGTATATATGAATATGAGTTTCAATGACCTTGTCAAACTGTGGTTGTCAAATAACAGAACCTCTTTTGTATATGCTTTGAAGGCTAATATTCGGGAATCGGAGTTCATCGAATTGGCTTTGAGAACTGTTGATAAGAAGGGAAGAACTCTAACGGAAAGGGATCTTTGTTTTGGTGAAGATTGGTACGACAATGGATATATGATTTCGATCATGGTGCTTCTTGATATTATTCGCATTATTAATTCCAAATCAACTCCTTTCCCGATTGCTAATTTAGACCCAAAGCACTTTCTGGCAGATAAAGAAGACAAGGAGCATATTTTCCCTCAAACACCGCTAAATACAGGCTTTGGGATTGATGTCCTAAAGAACTATATCGAAATCGCATATAAGTGTGGTTACAAAAGGAAAAGAGAACGTCAGAATGTTGATTGGGCCATCATGTTGGTAGATCACTATTGGGATAAGATTCGCGACAACAACGACTTCATTAATAAGTTTAACAAGAAGATTGCTACCGAAATCATTCCGCTGAATTCTTTGGGCAATCTTTGCCTTCTCAAGAATAATGTCAACAGAAGCTATGGGAATGATCCATATCCGAAAAAACATTTCGATATAATGAGAAAATCTGCTGAAGGAGAGTATATCAGACCTCACGTTCTTGATGCATTCTCAAAGGTTATGGCCACAAGCGAACAGAGGAATGATACCTCGTATATGCTGCAGTGGGATATAGACGATATAATTCTTCGCAGGCGTTACATTGTGGATCAGATTAAAAAATATTTAGACTGACATTATCATGAAAAAACAAAATTACTTGAGGGATGAGAACCTCCTCACGCTTCTTTCACTACATGATTTTATCATACCGGAAATTCAAAGAGAATATGTTTGGGGAAGTCGGGAAAATTGCGAATCTATCTTAAAACCATTTCTGGAACAGATCAAGAACAATGCATTGGTTGATGATCATTGTCGCTATGCGCATGGCCAAGAGAATCAGCACATAGGCTTTCTTTATTCATACAGGCCTCAATACATCCGCGATATATCAAGCCGAATCTCTGACGAATACTTGATAGATGGTCAACAGAGATTTACCTCATTGTTTCTCTTGTTGTTAGTTCGCGCTGTTTGTGAAAACCGAATGGTTGATTTTTGTAATCTGATACGTTGGGGGGATGGAGCGATAGCCTTTGACTACAAGGTTCGTCAACTAACCCATAGGTTTATTTTTGATCTTGTTGAACACCTGAAAGAAGGCGGCTATGACTCCTTGGAAGGGATTGTCAGCAATAGATCTCCATATTGGCTGCTTAATGATTATCAAAAAGACATGACTGTAAGCAATATGATCAATGCCCTGAAATGTATTAGTGAGGTGTTTAATAGAAAGGATGAATACTATTACGACTATCTTTTGACCAGAATTCATTTTTGGCATTTCAAGACAGACGTAACATCACAAGGTGAGGAACTATATATAACTATGAACTCGCGTGGAGAAGAATTGACCAACAACGAGGTTCAAAAATGTAGAAGACTTAAGGGCAAAGATCAGGCTGAGTGGGGCCAACAATGGGAAAGATGGCAGACTTATTTTTGGAGGAATCGCGCAAAGGGGTGTAAGGGCAAACCGAATTTTGATGCAGACAAGGGCTTTAATAACCTTCTTGCTTGTATTGAGGCTATGGGGCATAGTTTCGAGATTAAGTATGATGCTATAGAGGACATTAGCTCCGCTGTATCTGCTCTACAGTTTATTGTTGACACCGATTGGGAGAGTGAATTGCGTTCCCTCAATAAGGGATATTACACCGGATGGATTAACACGTTCAAACTGGATATTTGGGCCAGAATTAATACCTCAGATGCCAAATGGTTGATAGAAAAAGAGTCCGATACAACCCAGAGGGAAAATGCTGTACTTTTGTGGCCTTTGTTCTACTTCTATTTTTTAGAAATAAACAATCAAAAAGAGCCGGATAAAATGACCTTCATTAGGCTTATGCATTTGTGTTATCTTAACTACCACTCAAAGAAAACCAACAATGCTTCAATCAAGGCCTTCATAGAAGATCTTCATTATTCGGGAAGTGATATGACTGATCTGGATAAGCTTGAGAATAAGAATTTTCTATCAGATGAACACCTCAGACTCTCCTCTTTGATTAAAAACGACCCGGAAATGGAATCGTTGATTTGGGAGGTTCAGGATAAAGAGTACTTTTTGGATGGTGAAGATGTTGGAGGAGACACGATCATAGACTACATAAAAGATATTGACACGATTAAAGGGCTTGGTTTGAAAGATGCGTTAAGAAACATGATTGGATGCTATAGCGTTCTGTTCCCTGTTGGAGATAAGGCTGATAATGAGATACTTGTCAAACGTATTTTGCTTCATTATAAGGACGACGAAGGGCAGACTTTTTGGAAACAGACCAGCCCGTATTATGACAGAAATTACGAGACATCGTCTTGGAAGAGAATTGTACGATGTGGGGCATTCCTGAAATTCTATAAGGAAATCAGCCGTGAATACACATTGTGTTTCTCGTGTAAGAAGGATCTTGTAGAACTCCTCGAAACTAAACGGAAAGAGTTTTATTCTATACTAGAAAACCGTAGCCTCAATGACAAAAAATGGAGTGACAGACGTTTGGCAATCTTCTTCGATACCATTACAGGAGGAAACTTATGGGGAAAAGGTAACCTTCCAGATCTTGGATTCTATGAGGACGCGGATGTGAATGAGAAGACTTTCCTTTGTCATACTGTAGTTGGCAACAGAGTGTGTGGCCGAAAATTCAAGTGGCAGAAGAAAGAGTTGCCGGAAAACTGGGAATGGCGTCTGCGGAATATGTATATGTTCTACGATTTTGTATTTGAATAAAATTATGAATGCATTTAAGGTAACTCCCAAAAGAATCAAGCGTTCAAACGGGCAGGTGCTGACACCTGAAATGTCAGTAGTGGTCTCGACAAACCTGTTCAATCCGTTCAACAATGGGGCGACGGAGGTCGCGGAGGCGTATATGCGCATATACGGTTTCGACTACAGAAAGTCTTGCTGCTGCAAGGCAGACTTCGATTGTGTGTTGCTGGGGTAGTTTGAGCCTTGAGAAACCACAACTGTTGAATTTGTTAAAACGGAGGCAGAACGACCTTGTTTGAAAGTGTTGAAGCCTTGTGGCTGGAATAATGTTCAATTTAGAAGTATAAAGAAAGATGTGTGATTCAATCAATTGCGGATTCTCAAATATTGATGAGATTGTCGGTGGATTTCAAGCGTCCGGCCTTGTTGTCATCGGGTCTCGACCAGGCAAAGGGAAATCGACATTCGCGAAACAGATCGCCTTGAATGTCGCTGTGGACAATCAAACTCCTACGATGTTCTTTTCCCCTGCTGAATCTGGAATGAGATTCGCCATTGACCTTCTTTGTTTGGAATGCGACCGGACACAATCTTGGATGGAGGATCATCCCGATATGGTCGATGAAGTAACAAAGGATGCGACGGAAAGGTTTTCTTGTGCTCCCTTGTTCATAGATGACACTCCCGATCTCAAAATCGAGGATTTCTTATTCAAGGCAAAGAAGATGGTAAAAGCAAAAGGCATCCGGTTGATAATTATTGATTATGTCCAATTTCTGCGCGGTCCTCAGCCTTTTCGGACAAATGGGACACGAGAGGAAGAAATGGATTGTGTCGCTAAAAGTTTGAAGAAGGCTGCGGAAGAACTGAAGATCCCTATAATTGTTCTGTCACAATTGCAGCGTGGACCGGATCGTCCCAAAATGGACGATATCAGCGATTCCAAGGAACTTAAGGAACTAGCGGATGTCATCATTCTGATGCACAATGGAATAGGTTGGGACAAGATTGACGGACAGATAATCGGCGAATTTATTATAGCAAAAAACACACACGGTAATATTGGTACAGTAGAGTTGACTTGCGATCTTGAGCAAGGCAAGTTCTACGAGGAGATAATTAGCGATGGAGTTACAATGAAAGCGTTTAGAATCACGCCCAAAAGAATAAGACGTTCAAACGGGCAGGTACTGACACCGGAGATGTCGGTTGTTGTTTCGACGAATCTGTCGAATCCGTTCAACAATGGGGCAAAAGAGGTCG
>OQVR01000051.1_pt1 | contig 37988 bp, 31 predicted proteins | sample 1691521 | NCBI WGS metagenome assembly OQVR01 (sample SAMN03418256, study PRJEB22391) | human gut metagenome | biome: human-gut; feature: organic feature; material: feces | host: Homo sapiens | place: Tanzania | collected 2013-01
CTTCTTTGTCTGCAATAGAAGCGTGGACAAAAGTCCAGTCACGATTCAAAGCCTCTATTTCTTTCAAACGTTCATATTTGATATTGACATCATAGTAATCAGTAATAGAGTCAATACCGATTACTTTAATGTCCTTCACATCGTGGAAAAGACGCTTCACAAGGTTGCTGCCAATAAAACCAGCAGCACCTGTCACTAAAACCGTCTTCCCCTCAAGATTAACATTATAATCTACCATAAAAGACCTTAATCCCTTCTAAATATATCCCTTGTGTAAACCTTTTCTTCCACGTCTTTCAAGCAATCATCAAAGCGGTTAGCAATGATGGCCTTGCTTTGTGTCTTGAAATCTTCAATGTTATTTACCACCTTGCTGCCGAAGAATGTGGTGCCGTCTTCAAGGGTTGGCTCGTAGATAATCACCTCTGCCCCTTTTGCTTTCACACGCTTCATAATGCCTTGAATGGCAGATTGGCGGAAGTTGTCGCTGTTAGATTTCATCGTCAAGCGATACACACCAATTACGCACGCATGTTCCTTGCTTGCATCCCACTGACCATTTTCCGAGTAATAGCCAGCTTTGCGGAGCACTGCGTCGGCGATGTAGTCTTTGCGGGTGCGGTTCGATTCCACGATGGCCGACATCATGTTTTGTGGCACGTCCTGGTAGTTGGCGAGCAGCTGTTTGGTGTCTTTTGGAAGGCAGTAGCCGCCGTAGCCAAATGATGGGTTATTATAATGTGTACCGATGCGTGGGTCAAGACCTACGCCCTCGATGATGGCTTCTGAGTCAAGACCCTTTACTTCTGCATAGGTGTCAAGCTCGTTGAAGTAGCTCACGCGGAGCGCGAGATAGGTATTGGCGAAAAGCTTCACGGCCTCGGCTTCCTTCATGCCCATGAACAGGGTGTCGATGTTTTCCTTGATGGCACCTTCCTGCAAGAGCGCGGCAAAAGTCTTGGCTGCCTCTTTCAGCATCTCCACATCGGTAACCGATTGGATAGCTTTGTTTTCCGCCTCAAATTCGGGTTTGTCGATAATTTTTGGATAGCCCACGATGATGCGGCTTGGGTAAAGGTTGTCGTAGAGCGCCTTGCTCTCGCGAAGGAATTCGGGAGAGAACAGGAGGTTGAACTTCTTCACGCCTTTCTGCGCATACTTCAAGTAGAGGTTGCGGGTGTAGCCCACCGGAATGGTCGATTTGATAATCATCACTGCATCGGGGTTCACCTCCAGCACCAGGTCGATTACCTCTTCCACATGACTTGTGTCGAAGTAATTCTTCACAGGGTCGTAGTTGGTGGGGGCAGCGATCACCACAAAGTCGGCATCGGCGTAAGCTGCCTTGCCATCGAGGGTGGCAACAAGGTCCAATGGCTTCTCAGCCAAATACTTTTCGATATAATCGTCCTGAATGGGCGAAATACGGTTGTTCAACTTTTCCACCTTTTCTGGAATCACGTCCACTGCTGTTACATGATGGTGCTGCGATAGCAATGTAGCTATGCTCAGCCCCACGTAGCCCGTACCAGCCACGGCTACCTTAATTTCATTAAATTCACGCATATATTTTTCAGATTACTATAGTATCAATAGAAATGAGGGCTATTCCGCTATCTCGAAGTCCTCGTTGTGCACATTGTTCACCGCCACGGCAAATCCACCAATGTTCATCACCAACTGGCGGTCACGCTTCACACGCACCACATACCCCTCCTGCCCTTTAAAAAGGCCTGTGAGCACGCGGAGCTTCACGTGGTCTTTTGCAAATCGCTCAAATGGCTCGCGCATGAATGTCAACCGCTCTGGCTCGTTTTGCATCACTGCCATGAATGGCTGCATCACGCTGTCGGGGATTGATGCGGGCTTTTTGGTGCTACAGTTGTTCACCAGATAATACTGAGGAAAGTTGAGTTTCAGGAATGTCCTCAACTGATTGGTAGCACCCTGCAAAAACACGAGCCCGTTCACGGTAGGCTTTTCTGTTTTCACCACGCCTTTGCCGTCGGATTTGTCTTTGTATCTAACAGTGCGGTGTACGAAACACTTCGGCTTGAAATCGCCCAAAAGTTTTCGATTTTCGAGATTCTTTTCAAAAACTGCCGCCGACATGTGCTGTATGAAGATATAGCCCCATGGAGCAGCTTCCGTTTTTGGTTTGCTGGGTATTTCGATTTTGTCATCGGCGCATTCATCTTCGCTTCGTGCGGCATTCTCTTTTTCTGGCTTTTCTGCACTTGCCGCATCTTCAAAACCAGCTATTTCTCCCACTTTCGAGACCGATTCGCCAGTCCCGACTATGTGGATGCCCTTTGGTAAACGCTTGTTGTTATACACGTCGTTCACGTCGGCTGTAGAAGATAGAAGCGAGCAATCCTGCGTCATTTTCATTCTCTACTTTATGTCACTGTTGGCCATCATCAACCTGAGTGATTGCGCCAATTTCACATTGACATTGTTCATAGAATCATACTGTTAAGTATGTTTTTGCCATTTAACGGCAGAGTTGGTTGCGACTTAACTAAAACCTAAAGCAAGCTCAAATATTTAGCCTCGTCGTCCCCCCAACCTTGTGTGTGGCTTTGTGTCTCTAATCCTTCTCTTATGCTTTTCCATCATAAAGTTCGAAATAGTGATGCAAAGGTACAAAAATCTCTACACATATCCTACTCATTGCCACCAAAAGTGCCACATTTAACACAACTTACACAATAATTTGAACCGCAGCGCACTCTATCCCCCATTCCCAATTTTAATCCATCAGTCTAAAAAATCAGAAATAATATCATCGTTTGCTTTTTGCATGTTTTTCAAAATTCGCACCCTTTCCCAGTAATCGTCAATGTTCTTAAAAATTTGCTTTGCGCCTTCTTCTGAAAGATGATGCCCGCTGTCAATCATCTCATAGCTGCTATAATAACCCGAAAACTCTTCCACATACTTAGTGCCGAACAATTCATCGTACTTTCCAAAAAAGCCTTTCACAAGCATCTTCTCTTGACAATTAACAGATTTTGCTATCCATATCTCATACGGCATATATGTCTTTATCATCTTCGTAAAAGCAGCATCTTGCTCCACCAGCTTACACAGTTCTACTGGTGGATCCCAACATGGATTGATGACAAATCTCGGAATTCCATTTAAAGTTAAAGTGATAAACCCTCCAAGGCTCGAACCAATCACCAAATCAATCTTGAATTCGTCAATAAAATTCAAAATTTGCTCTCTTGCGTGCGAACAGTCAGCCTCATCATAATCAATTGAAAACAACTTATACCCCTCCGGAAGCGCACACAAAACTCGTTTATAACCTCTCCCATACGCAGAACCTCGAAACCCATGAACATAAAGCACTCTTTTCATATTCCAATCAATTTTAAAGTCACATACAATAATAGTAAAAAGTCCAAAAAATTCAATCCCCACCCCTATTTTTTTACAAAAATAAAACACTTACGGCAGCCGTTTTCACTGAAAAATGATTGTTTACTACGCAAAAGCCTCACTGATGTGGGGCTTTTTTTGTGGAGTTAGTTTTCTTCGTGCACACTGCATTTGGGTGATGTGGGGAATAATTTGTAATTTTGTGGTGTAAAAAATTATTAATTTTTGAACGTGATGAAGAAAACTATATTATTGTTAGTAAGTGTGGCGGCGATGGCTTTGGCCGCCGATTTAATGGCCGAAACGCGCGATGAAATCGCCAAAATTGGGCAAAATGTGGGCGCAGAAGGCAAGTTTTGCTACTGGACGGAGGGCAGCGTGCCTTTGGCAAAACTCAAGAACTTTGTGGAGCGTGTGACCAATCCGCAGAGCGATGGCTTTGTGCCGCAGTCCGACCGCGTGGCGGTGTTTGACCTCGACGGCACGCTCGTGTGCGAAACCGCCCCATCGTATTTTGAATGGATGATGTATTTGCACCGCATGTACGACGACCCCACTTTCCACGCCACGAAAGAGCAGATTGCCACCGCCGACACTATTAAGAAGGCTGTGTACGCTCGCTCGGTGCCTGGCGATATGATGTGGACAGAGGCAATCGCGCAAAACGAGGTATTTGCCGGCATGACCGATGAACAGTATCGCGATTACGCAATTGAATTTATGGAAACGCCTGTTGAGGGCATGAGCAATTTGCAGTGGGGCGAAGCCATCTACTTGCCCATGGCTGAAGTGGTGGGATATTTAGCAGCCAACGGCTTCACCACCTACGTGATTTCGGGCAGCGAGCGTCAGGTGACACGCGCCTATGCCGATGGAGCGTTGGCGTTTGGCCGCAACCACATCATAGGCTCCGACATCTACACCTACGCCACCTCGCAAGGCAATAAAGAGGGCTAGGACTATTCGTTCAAGCCTACCGACGATGTGGTGCGCGGCGCTATGTATGTGAAAAACTTAAAGATGAACAAGGTGAGCGCCATTGTGCGCGAGATAGGCATAAAACCGATTTTGGCTTTTGGCAATTCATCGGGCGACTTCAGCATGTTTGAATACACAGTCGCAAACAACCACTACCCCAGCATGGCGTTTTGCGTTCTCGCCGACGATGTGGTGCGCGAGTACGGCAACCCTGCAAAAGCAGCAAAAATGAAATCGTCGTGCGACGCTAAAAACTGGACCACAATCTCAATGAAAACCGACTTCGCCACCATCTACGGCAAAAATGTAAATAAACAAGAAAAATAGCCCATCCTCTTTATATTATATCCATCCTCTTTATATTATATAAGGAGAACAATTAAACCCAATATTTTTTTGTAAATTTGTGGAGTAAACAACTATACACACACAACTAACTAATAACTATTAATCAAAATTTCTCACGATATGGCTACAAGCATACAGCAGAAGCAAGAACTTTTCAAAGCCATTTGGGCTACCGCCGAAGATCTCCGCAACTCGGTTGACGGTTGGGACTTCAAGAGCTACGTGCTCGGCATTCTTTTCTACCGGTTCATTTCTGAGAATATCACCAATTATATTAATCGCTTGCAGGCCGATGCTGGCGTGGAGGGATTCGAATATGCCGATTTCTCCGACGAGGAAGCCGAAGCGGCTCGCCATCAGCTGGTGCACGAAAAGGGATTTTTCATTCTCCCCTCACAGCTGTTCTGCAATGTGCGCAAGAATGCCAAAACCGACCCTAACCTCAACGTGACGCTCGACTCGGTGTTTAAAGCCATCGAGGCATCTGCCATTGGCACCGAAAGCGAAAGCGACTTGAAAGGACTTTTCGCCGACATCGACGTGAACTCCAACAAACTCGGCGGCACCGTGGATAAGCGCAACGAGCAGCTCACGAAAATTCTCAACAATATTGGCAATATCGACCTCAAAGGCGATTATCAAGACAATCAAATCGACATTTTCGGCGATGCCTACGAGTTTTTGATGGCGATGTACGCCTCAAATGCAGGCAAATCGGGCGGTGAATACTACACGCCACAAGAGGTGTCGGAACTCCTTGCTCGCCTCGTGACCCACGGCCGTGAATATGTGAATAAGGTATATGACCCCGCATGTGGCTCTGGCTCACTATTGCTGAAATTTGCCAAAATTCTGGGCAAGCACAATGTGAAAAAGGGATTTTTCGGACAGGAACTCAACATCACCACCTACAACCTGTGCCGTATCAATATGTTTTTGCACGACATCAACTATTCCGACTTCGACATCCGCAATGGCGACACGCTGCTTGAGCCTTACCACTGGAGCGATGAGCCGTTCGACGCCATAGTTTCCAACCCACCCTATTCCACTAAATGGGTTGGTTCCGACGATGCCACGCTCATCAACGACCCTCGCTTTGCCCCTGCCGGCGTGCTGGCACCGAAAAGCAAGAGCGACTTGGCTTTCACCATGCACATGCTTTCGTGGCTCTCCACCGAGGGAACCGCGGCTATCGTGGAGTTTCCCGGCGTGCTTTATCGCGGTGGCGCAGAGCAGAAAATCCGCAAATATCTTATCGACAACAATTATGTTGACACCGTGATTCAGCTGCCGCAAAACCTGTTTTTCGGTGTGAGCATTGCCACTTGCATCATAGTGCTGAAAAAGTCGAAGAAAGAAAACAAAACGCTCTTTATTGATGCCTCACAGCTCTTTGTGCACGAGGGCAACAAGAATAAACTTTCGCCCGAAAACATCGATGCTATTGTTACCGAATTTGCCGAACGCCGTGAAGTGAAGCACTTCTCTGCCCTTATCGACAATAGAATTGTGGCTGAAAACAACTACAACCTTTCGGTGAGCAGCTACGTGGAAGCAGAGGACACTCGACCAAAAATCGACATCAAGGAGCTAAACGAACACATTCGCAAAATCGTGGCGCACGAAAACAAACTCCGCACAGAGATAGACAAAATCATCGCCGAACTCGAAAACGAAACTGCCGTATGAGCAAGCTACAAGAACTAATCGACAAGCTTTGCCCAAACGGCGTGGAATTTAAACCACTGGCTGAAGTTTTTGAAATGCGAAATGGTTACACTCCGTCAAAAAACAACCCTGATTTTTGGGAAGGTGGTACAATTCCTTGGTTCAGAATGGATGATATTAGAGAAAATGGCAGAATTCTTTCCGATTCAATACAGCATATCACCCCTTCTGCAATAAAAGGAAAGGGGCTTTTTGAAGCAAATTCTTTCATTCTTGCAACTACTGCCACGATTGGTGAACACGCACTGATAATTGCTGATTCGCTTGCGAATCAGCAATTTACGAACCTTAAGGTTCGTAAATCGCTGTCTAACTTGCTGGTAACCAAATTTATTTACTATTATATGTTTATAGTAGATGATTTTTGCAAAAGAAACACTAATGTGTCAGGATTTGCATCGGTTGATATGGACAAGTTAAAGAAAATGCCCTTTCCTGTTCCACCTATTGAGGTTCAGGAGGAGATTGTGAGGATTCTTGATAGCTTTTCGGATTACGCAGCGGAGCTGCAAGCGGAGCTGCAAGCGGAGCTGCAAGCAAGAAAACAACAATATGAATATTATCGCAATCTTTTACTCACCTTCAATCCCTCCGCCTACGGCTGCGGGACCGATGATGAGCAAAAAGATGGTGTAACCACCTGGGGGGGGCATAATTACAAAATCGAATGGAAAAAAATGGGAGAAATCGGAACTTTCATTCGTGGCAAGCGTTTTGTACGCACAGATATTATGGAGCAGGGAGTTCCTTGTATTCATTATGGAGATATGTATACATATTATGGATTATATACCAACAATACCCCTACCTTCTTAAAGGAAGAAAAAGCGCAAAAGATGCGATTTGCACAAAAAAATGATATTGTAATTGTTGCTGCTGGCGAAAATAAAGATGACTTGGGTAATGCAGTTGCATGGTTAGGAGAAAAACCAGCTGCGGTGCATGATGCGTGTTTCATATTTAGAAGTAATCTTTACCCAAATTACATTTCACATATATGCAGAAGTCACAACTATCATAAACAAATAAAAATGTTTGCTAATGAAGCAAAAATTTGCTCTGTATCTGGACAAGATTTACAAAAAGTTTTGATTCCTGTTCCAGAATATGAATTACAAATAAAAATTGCTTCGATTCTTGACCGGTTTGAAACTTTGGTCAACGACCTCACAAATGGTTTGCCAGCCGAAATAGCCGCGGTTAAAGACCAATACGAATATTATAGAAATAAATTGTTGACTTTTAAGAAATTAACGGTATGAGTCAGTTCCTGGAAAATAAAGGAGGATATCGAAATCTCAGGGTATATCGCTTGAGTGAAATCATCTACGACCTAACGATGATATTTGCCAGGCAATATATCAGGGCAGGAAGCCGCACGCGCGACCAAATAGAGCAAGCGGCTCGTAGCGGCAAACAGAACATAGCAGAGGGAAGCGTGGCATCAACCACATCGAGCGAAACCGAAATCAAACTCACCAATGTGGCAAAAGCTTCGTTAGAGGAACTACTGCTCGACTACGAGTACTTCCTCCGACAGAACAAATTGCCGCAATGGCACAAGAATCACCCTCGCACTATCCAACTGCGAGAGTATCTTAAAAGTGACGATTTTTTTGAACAACCCCACAGAATACGCTTCGGCAATGAACGCAGAGGAATTCTGCAATCTGTGTATCACGCTCATCAATCAAGCCACCTACATGCTTCGCCGCCTGATTGACAGCCAGCAAAACCAATTCCTGCAAAAAGGCGGTATCCGCGAGCAAATGTATGCAGCCCGCACACAATACCGCACCCACCAAAGCATAAATCCACCCACCAAATCCAAAAAATCCGACTAATCAGACTCGTCAGACTGGTCTGACCAATTCCATCAAACAACCTAAAAAAGCATTGATTATGAAATACGACATCGTTTCAGAAAACACGGAATCGACCGTGGTTGCCGAATTTGAAGCAGGCGATTACAGCTCTGCCCAATACCAGAGCGAAGCGGCTATGGAAGCCGATTTCATCGAGCGACTCCAGCGCCAAGCCTATGAATATCTGCCTATCAAATGTGAAGCCGACTTGATAGCCAACCTGCGCACGCAAATCGAAAAACTCAATCAAATGCAGTTCACCGACAAGGAGTGGACAGCGTTTTTCAAACAGCACCTCGGCAACCCCAACGAGGGCATCGTGGAAAAAACCCGCACCATTCAAGAAGACCATAAAAAGGTGCTCACTCGCGACGATGGCTCGTTTCTGAACGTGTATCTCATCGATAAAGAGAATATCCACAACAATTCGCTGCAGGTAATCAACCAGTATGTGCCAGAGGGCGGCAGCCACGAAAACCGCTACGACGTAACAATCCTGGTCAACGGCTTGCCACTGGTGCATGTGGAGCTCAAGCGCCGTGGTGTGGAGGTGCGCGAAGCCTTCAACCAAATCAGGCGTTACAACCGTGAATCGTTTTGGGCTGGGTGCGGACTGTTTGAGTTTGTGCAGATTTTCGTCATCTCGAATGGCACACTCACTAAATATTACAGCAACACCACTCGCTACTGCCATGTGAAGCAGCAGGGCAAGGGCAGCAAGAAGCAAACGAGCAATTCGTATGAGTTCACCTCATACTGGGCATTGCTCGACAATGAGCCCATACGCGACCTCATCAACTTCACACAGACGTTTCTCTCCAAGCACACTCTGCTGAATGTGCTCACCAAATACTGCGTGTTCACCGCCGAGGAAATGCTGATGGTGATGCGCCCTTACCAGATTGCCGCCACGGAGCGCATCATTCAGCGCATACGCACCGCAAGCTACCAGCGCGATTGGGGCAAGCGTGAGGGCGGTGGCTACATTTGGCACACCACCGGTTCGGGAAAAACGCTCACTTCTTTCAAGACGGCTCGCTTGGCATCGGGCATGGAGGAAATCGACAAGGTGCTCTTTGTGGTCGATCGCAAAGACCTCGACTATCAAACTATGAAGGAGTATGACCGCTTCGAGAAGGGCGCAGCCAACTCCAACACCTCTACCGCTGTGCTCACTCGCCAGCTCAACGACGAGAATTGCCGCATCATTATCACCACCATTCAAAAGCTGAGCAATTTCATTTCACGAAACCCGCTGCACAAGATTTACAACCAGCACGTGGTGATGATTTTCGACGAGTGCCACCGCTCGCAGTTTGGCGATATGCACAAGGCCATTGTGAAGAAATTCAAGAAATACCACATGTTCGGCTTCACAGGCACACCGATATTCCCCGACAACGCCGGTGCCATACGCAACGTGGAGTTCACCACCACCGAGGGCGCTTTTGGCGACCGCCTGCACAGCTACACCATTGTGGATGCCATTCGCGACGGCAATGTGCTGCCATTCCGTGTGGACTATATCCGCACGCTGCGCCCCGACGATGAAATCAAGCAAGAATCGGTGCCTGCCATCGACCAAGACAAGATTCTCAAAGACCCTAAGCGAATCAGTTTTATCACAAAATACATTCTCGACCACTTTGCACAAAAAACGAAGCGCAATTATCAGCACTACGATTTCAGTAAACTCACCAATATCAGCGAGGTGGCAAGCGCAAAAAAGGATGTGGAAGAACAGAAGGTGAAAACCAAACTGCAAGGCTTCAACTCCATTTTCGCTGTGGCGGGCATTCCGTTTGTGAAACTCTATTACACAGAGTTTAAGCGACAAATGGAAGCGCTTCCCTCAAATCGGCGACTGAAGATTGCCACCATTTTCAGCTATGCGCCCAATGAGGCGGAAGAAGACTTTGGGGCTGACGAAAATTCTGAAAGTACCGAAGACCTCGACCAATCGAGCCGCGATTTCCTGAATATGTGCATTGCCGACTATAATGAAATGTTTGGAACGAGCTACGACACTTCGGCAGAGAAATTCCAAAACTACTATAAAGATGTGTCGCTGCGCATGAAAAATCGTGAGATTGATTTGCTCATAGTGGTGAATATGTTCCTCACCGGATTTGACGCCACCACGCTCAATACGCTTTGGGTGGATAAAAATCTGAGAATGCACGGCTTGATACAGGCTTATTCGCGCACCAACCGCATCTTGAACAGCATAAAAAGCTTTGGCAACATAGTTTGCTTCCGCAACCTTGAACACGCCACCAATGCCGCTCTCAAACTCTTTGGCGACAAGGAGGCTGGCGGACTGGTGCTGATGAAAACGTTCGACGAATACTACTTTGGCTACACGAAAGATGATGGCACAGACGTACGCGGCTATCAATCATTCGTGAAAGATGATTTGCTGGTTAATTTTCCTCTTAGCGAAATGATTATTGGCGAAAAGGCGGAGAAGGAGTTTATCTGGCTGTGGGGCGCAATTCTGCGATTGCGCAACATTTTGCAGAGTTTTGACCAATTTAATGGCAAAGAAATTCTGACCGATGAGCAATTCAAAGATTATCAAGGCATTTACCTCGACTTATACGAAAAATATCGCCGTAGGATAAAGGTTGAAGCCGCCGATGTGAACGACGACATCGTGTTTGAAATTGAGCTGGTGAAATCGGTGGAAATCAACATCGACTTCATTCTGTTCCTCGTGGCGCAGAAGAATGGCGATTCAAAGCACGACACCGAACTTGAAGTGAAAATCAAGAAATCAATAGCCGCCACCCCCGATCTTCGCGACAAGGAAGACCTGATTATGCAGTTTGTAAGAAATGCATCGGCAGGAAGCAACATCAACGACGAATGGGCTATGTATGTGCGCCAAAAACTCACCAATGAGGTGCAGGAACTCATTTCTTCGGAAAAACTGAAACCCGAACTTACGATAGAATTTCTGCAACAGGCGTTCCGTGATGGCGAAATTCGGGAATCGGGCACAGGCATTGCGAGCATATTGCCCCCTATGCCCCTCTTTGGAGCCGGCAACAGCAGAGAAGCGAAGAAACTCAGCGTAACAGAGAAACTCAAAACCCTTTTCAAACGCTTCTACGACCTGTGCGGCGGCGTTTTCCCATTCCTCCAAGAATAAATCCCCCTCAAAGAAAGCCAACAAGGCACCAAGCCCCCCCCCCAACCAGTCAGACAAGCCCGACAAGTCAGACGAGTCGGACAAGTCAGACTGGTCGGACGCCCCCTCAAAAAAAAAACGCCCATCATTTCAAAAGGCGAAGGTATCGTCTTAACTTCTTAACTTCTTTAACTTCTTAACTTCTAATCTCTCCCCCCTATGTGTATTTTACTAAAAAAAGTGTAACTTTGTGGGGTAATTTATGAGTTCACTGTTTGGTAAAATACTTGACACACGGCCGAAGCCTAACGAGGCTGTTGGGCATATTGAGCTTCTCGACACCACACTGCGTGATGGCGAGCAAACCTCTGGTGTGAGCTTCTCTACAGCTGAGAAGTTGAGCATATCGCGTATGCTGCTCACCAATCTGCGTGTGCCTCGCATCGAGATTGGCAGTTGCCACGTTTCCATCGGTGAATTCGAGTCGGCAAAGGCGATTTGCCAATGGGCCGCCGACAATGGCCAACTCTCGCGCATCGAAATTCTGGGATTTATCGACGGCGGTAAATCGGTGGAATGGGTGAGTAAGGTGGGCGGCAAGGTGATTAATCTACTGGTGAAGGGATCGGAAAGGCACTGCAACCTTCAACTGGGCAAAACGCTCGAACAGCACTGCGCCGACATCGTGAGGGAAGTGAACTTGGCGCACGCCAAGGGGCTGAAGGTGAATCTCTATCTTGAGGACTGGTCGAATGGCATACGCGCCTCCAAGCACTATGTGTATAAACTGATGGACACGCTTCAGCACCTGCCCATTGAGCGATTTATGCTTGCCGACACGCTCGGCATCATGAATCCTAATCAGGTGTATGAATACTGCAAGCGTATGGTGAACCGCTACCCTGCTCTGCATTTCGACTTCCACGCCCACAACGACTACGACCTTGCCACAAGCAATGCTTTTGCTGCGGGGCTGGTGGGCATCAAGGGCATTCACTGCACCATCAACGGACTGGGCGAGCGCGCTGGCAATGCTCCGCTGGCCTCGGTGGTGCCTATGGTGCACGACATGCTGCACATGACCACGGGCATCGACGAAAAGCAAATCTACACTGTGAGCCACATCGTGGAGTCGTTCTCTGGTGTGGTGGTGGCGCAAAACGAGCCTATCATTGGCGAGAATGTGTTTACACAAACCGCTGGCGTACATGCCGACGGCGACAGGAAAAACGAACTCTACTACAACAGTCTGCTGCCCGAACGCTTCGGCCGCAAACGTGAATACGCCCTTGGTAAACTGTCGGGCGAGGCAAGTATCACCGAGAATTTGCTGGAACTGGGCATTCAGTTGGGCAAGAAATACGTGCAGAAAGTGACCGAAAGAATCGTTCAATTGGGCGATAAAAAGGAGATTGTAACGCAAGACGACCTGCCCTACATCGTTGCCGACATCGTGAAGCGCGACTCGGTAATCAACAAGGTGAAAATTGTGAACTACTCGCTCACTATGTCGCACGGATTGCACCCAACCGCCACTGTGAAACTCGAAATCGAAGGCAAGGAATACGAGCAAAGCGCATTCGGCGATGGTCAGTTCGACGCGTTTATCAAAGCGGTGAAGAAAATCTACAAAGACAACCTGAAACGAGAAATGCCTCGCCTCACCAACTACACGGTGAGCATTCCACCCCACGGCAGCACCGACGCGCTGGTGATGACCAACATCACCTGGAACTACAATGGCCACATCATCAAAACGCGCGGCCTGGACGTGGACCAAATAGAAGCCGCCTTCCAAGCCACCATCAAAATGCTGAACATCATCGAAGGAATGCGATAGCCCCCCCTAAAAAAAACCACCCCCCAAACCCACCGAGTGCTCCAAGCCTTCCAAGTGCTCCGAGTGCTCCAAGTGCTCCGAGTGCTCCAAGCCTTCCAAGCAGCACTCCGAGTGCTCCGAGTGCTCCCTTTCCACCCATTTTCCACCAGAAAAAGCAAAATTTAACTGTTTTTTGAAATGGAATGAAAACTATTTCGTAAATTTGTGCAGCAACCATTAATTATGCTATCAAGACAATGACTGAAATGGATTTTATAGTGAGCGAAAATCTGAGCATCTCCCCTCTTTACGGACTGCTCAAACTCACTCCACAATCAGGCACGATGCCTGACACGCACCCCGGACAGTTTGTTCAGGTGGAAGTTCCTTATTCAAAAACCACTTTCCTCCGCCGTCCTATCTCCATTTGCTATGTGGATGAAGAGCGAAATCAGCTCTGGCTGCTCATACGCAAGGCTGGCGAGGGCACAGCATCGCTTTTGGCAACACGAGTGGGCGAAACGCTCAACCTTGTGATGCCACTTGGCAACGGCTTCAGCTGCTCGTTCGCTGGCGAAATGATGCTCATAGGTGGCGGCGTGGGCGTTGCTCCATTGCTCCAACTGGGCAAAGTGCTCTCTAAACTTGGCAAAAAGGTGAGATTTCTGCTTGGCGCACGCTCGGCAAGCGACTTGCTGCTGCTCGACGAGTTTAAGCGTTGGGGCGAGGTGTATATCTCCACCGAAGACGGTTCAGAGGGCGAAAAGGGATTCGTTACCCAACATTCCATCCTCAATTCCCCCATCGACCACATCGCTTGCTGCGGTCCTCAACCCATGATGAAAGCCGTGGCTGCCATTGCCAAGAGCAAGGGCATCGACTGCGAGGTGTCGCTCGAAAATATGATGGCTTGCGGTTTGGGCGCTTGTTTGTGCTGCGTGGAAGACACCGCCGACAGCGGTCATGTGTGTGTATGTAAAGAAGGTCCTGTATTTAATATAAATCGATTGAAATGGTAGATTTAAGCGTTGAAATTGGAAAACTGAAGTTGAAAAACCCGATTATGACTGCATCGGGAACCTTTGGATATGGCGAAGAATTCGCCGATTTTATCGATTTGAACCGCCTTGGAGGCATCATTGTGAAGGGCACCACGCTCCACCATCGCGAGGGCAACCCTTATCCTCGTATGGCAGAAACCCCAAGCGGTATGCTCAACGCCGTAGGGCTCCAGAACAAAGGCGTGGATTACTTCATCGAGCATATTTATCCCCGTATCAAAGACCTTGACACACGAGTGATAGTGAACGTGAGCGGTTCGTGCATCGACGATTATGTGGCTGTGTGCGAAAAACTCAGCCCTCTTGATAAAGTGGCAGCCGTGGAAATCAACATCTCTTGCCCCAACGTGAAGCAGGGCGGTATGGGATTCGGCACCACATGCAGCGGTGCGGAGAGCGTGACAAGCGCCGTACGCAAAGCCTACGACGGCACAATGATTGTGAAACTCACGCCAAACGTGACCGACATCACCGAGATAGCACGCGCCGTGGAGGCAGCTGGCGCTGATGCCGTGTCGCTCACCAACACCTTCCTGGGCATGGCTATCGACGTGGAGAAGCGCAAACCAATGCTCTCTACCATCACTGGCGGCTTGTCGGGACCTTGCATTCGCCCTATTGCGGTGAGAATGGTTTGGCAGGTGGCTAACGCCGTGAAAGTGCCTGTTGTGGGACTTGGCGGCATTGCAAGTGGCCGCGATGCCATCGAATTCCTCCTTGCCGGCGCCACCGCCGTGCAGATTGGCACAGCCAACTTCGTTGACCCACAAGTGACCGTTAAGGCTATCGACTACATTGAAGATTATTTGAAACGCCACCAAATAGCGAGCGTGCGCGAATTAATCGGAGGAATGGAGGTGTAACTCACCCATTCGCCTTTCGCGCCCTCAAAGGGGCTTAAAACGGCTTTACGGTCGTTTTTATCCACAGTCCACACTATAAGAAATCAGAAAAGGCTCAAAAGCGACTTGCTTTTGGGCCTTTTCTTCGATTTTACCGCCTAAAATTAGGCATATATGATAGAATTTGATAGGAGTATTCCCGAGAATGATGCTTAACGACTACTGCGGGGGATAAATTCCTCGAAGCTGTTATCACTGTAGAATACCATGATCGATGTCACACGGCGCTCCACAGGTGCCACATTCACTCCTTTTTCCACTGCTGATTTAGTAGTTTTTTTCGCCATAGTTTGCAAGGCCGCCGAGATGGCCGCTACAGGCGTGGGTGGCGGTGTGGTGGGCTGATACGACGACTCATCATCACCGAATGAAATAGAGGTCATATAGGGTGTGCGAGATTCCTGACCAACTTCCGATGCCGTGGAATTGTCTAAATTCTCAGAGGGTTGAGCCACGGTGGGCGAGGGCATAGAGTTCGCATTTGGAACAAACATATCTCCGTCGCCAAACATAAGCCACATTATATTAAGAGCTGGATAGGCATTATGAATTTTAGTGATGAGTTCATCACTTACTTTTTTGTTGCGTCCATTGAGCAACTGCGATAGAGTGGGACGGGGAATATCGCAAGTGTCGGCGAATGTGGAATTAGAAATTCCGTTGTGACTTAAGAAAAATTTTAGGCGAGAAACTATGTCCATAATTGCAAACAGTAAAAATCTACTAAAAATTGAGTTTGCAAATGTATAAACAATTATTTAAAAACACAAATTTATCAACGTAAATCTAAACAATGAATTTGTAAATAGTGAGTATCGTAAAATAAACAGCCAAAATACCTAATTCAACATTCAAAACACCCGATTCGCATATCCAAAATCCACATTTCACAATTATATTATATTACAACTTTAATTTATATAGATTATTAGACTGATACACAATATATTATTTTGTACAAAACAACACTTCACGGCAAATCACCCATCCTGACACAAAAATCACCATAAATCATAACTTCATAATTTAGTATTTATTTAATTGGATTTTAACGGTTTACACTTATTGTAAATAATTGTTAATCCTTATTTTTAATGCGTTTGTAAACGATTTAATCGTTAATTCTCCAGCACACCATTCCGCTTTCAAAACGCAAACCGAAAAACAAACGAAAACAGTCTATTTCATTTTGCAAAACACGATGTAGTTTTACGAATTAATCGGTGGATTTTGTAATTTAAATTCACAAACACGCGGCGGTAATTTCACCATTTTCTGCGGTGTTTTCGCTCAACTCATCCTCCTGCCATTTTTTTCAATCAAATCCATAATTCGTTCACAAAATCAAATTCTAATCAATTCTCAGAGGGTAATCCATGGCAAAAATATATGGTGTAACCTTTTGATAAACAAATAGGTTACACCACATGATAGTGTATGCAAACATGTAAACAGTCTGATGCTTCAGAAAAATGTAAAATAGGTGGCTTTTCACGGCAAAACTGCGCCACACAGCCCTGTAAGGACACTAAAACGGCTTTTTACTGCTTCAAATCACGCAAAAATCGGTGAATTTTGAATTTTCTGACGCAAAAACAACGTCATTTTTCTGATAATTCTTTTTTCAGGAATCGGGCAGTGATTGAATTTGGATTCTCTGCCACTTCTTCTGGAGTGCCAAAAGCCACGATTTGTCCGCCATTTCTGCCACCCTCTGGTCCGAGGTCAATGATATAGTCGGCGCACTTAATCACATCTAAATTGTGATCGGTGGTAATTACTGTATTTCGCTTTTGGACCAATTTATCAAGCACCGATAAAAGTATCTTAATATCTTCAAAGTGCAGACCGGTGGTTGGCTCGTCGAGAATGTAGAGCGTTTTCCCCGTGTCTTTTTTCGAGAGTTCTGCGGCGAGTTTCACACGCTGACATTCTCCGCCCGAAAGAGTGCTCGACGGTTGGCCAAGTTTGATGTAGCCCAACCCCACTTCTTGAAGCACTTTTATCTTGTTGAGAATCGCAGGAATTGCATCGAAAAACTCTACGGCTTGGTTTATCGTCATGTCGAGGACATCAGCAATCGATTTTCCCTTGAATTTCACCTCCAAAGTCTCTCTGTTATAGCGTTTTCCGCCACACACCTCACATGGCACGAGCACATCGGGCAAAAAATTCATTTCCACCGTTTTATAGCCATTCCCATTACAAACCTCACATCTGCCGCCCTTGGCGTTAAATGAGAAGCGCCCGGGCTTATAACCACGAATCTTCGACTCTGGCAGGTTCACAAACAAATTGCGAATGTCGGTAAACACGCCTGTGTAGGTGGCTGGATTGGAGCGGGGCGTGCGGCCCAGTGGCGACTGGTCAACGGTCACCACCTTGTCGATATACTCCAAGCCCTCGATGCTCTTGTAAGGGAGCGGTTCGGTGAGCGAGCGATACAACTTTTGGCTGATGATGGGCTGAAGTGTGCCGTTGACCAGCGACGATTTACCGCTGCCCGATACGCCTGTCACGCAAATAAACGTGCCCAAAGGAAAGTCCACGTCCACATTCTTGAGGTTGTGCCCATTGCAGCCACGAAGCCTTATCACGTCGCCATTGCCCGAACGGCGCACCTTCGGAATTTCTATCTTCTTCAATCCGCTCAAATAATCGGCGGTGAGCGTGCTTTCTTTGAGCATTTGCTTAGGGGTGCCCGCAAACACCACATTACCGCCTCTACGCCCCGCTTTCGGGCCTATATCCACAATATAATCGGCATTGAGCATCATGTCTTTGTCGTGCTCCACCACTATCACGGTGTTGCCCTCGTCGCGCAGTTTTTTCAGCGACGCTATGAGGCGTTCGCTGTCGCGCTGATGCAGACCGATGCTCGGCTCGTCGAGAATGTAAAGCACATTCACCAGTTGCGAGCCTATTTGAGTGGCCAAACGGATGCGCTGGCTTTCACCACCTGATAGCGAAGCCGACGAGCGGTTGAGCGACACATAATCCAAACCCACATCAAGCATAAAATTCAGTCGGCTAAGGATTTCCTTCACGATTTCATCGGCAATTTTCCACTTTTTCGGTTCCATGTGGTTGTGCAAATCGCCGAGCCAGTCGCGCAGTTCGCTGATGTCCATACTCGCAAGCTGCGCAATGTTTTTGCCGTTGATGAAGAAATGCAAAGCCTCTTTGTTCAAGCGCGCACCACCACATTCAGGGCATACGCAACGCGAATAGAACTGCCCTGCCCATTTCTGCGCCTTTGAGCCTGCCGATTCGTCTTGCTGAAGTTCGATATACTTCACCAGTCCGTCGTAGGTGAGGAAATAGTTGTTGGTGCTCAGCGTTTCGGTTTTGATGTTGAGCCGTTCGTCGGTGCCGTTCATGATGTCGTCGAGGGCTTCTTCTGGAAGTTCCGACAATGGCGTATTGATGTCGCAGCCATATTTTTCACAAATGGCTGCAATCTGCCAAAACACCAGCGAGTTTTTATATTTTCCCAAAGGCAGCACTCCCCCTTCTTTGATGGAGAGCGACATGTCGGGCATGATTTTCTCGCGGTCAACGAGGTTCACATAGCCCAGTCCCTTGCACTTATGGCAAGCGCCCTGTGGCGAGTTAAACGAGAAGTTGTGCGGAGCCGGATCGAGGTACGAAAGCCCCGTAGATGGGTCCATCAGCGTCTTGCTGTAATAGGATATTTCATCGGTGGCGGCGTCGAGGATAAGCAGTTGGTCTTTGCCCTGCCTGAACGCCAGTTCCACCGTTTCTTTGAGGCGCTTTTCGTCCTTTCGCGCCACTTTCAAGCGGTCGATCACCAGTTCCACAGTGTGATTCTTGTAGCGGTCGAGCTTCATGCCGAATGTGATTTCGCGCAATTCGCCATCGATACGCACGTTGATATAGCCCTTCTTCCTATATTGCTCAAAAAGGTCTTTGTAGTGGCCTTTGCGATTCTTCACCAGTGGCGCCAGAATGTAAATTTTCTTGCCATCGTACTTGTCGAGAATCAGCGAAAGTATCTTTTCAACGGAGTATTTCACCATACGCTCGCCTGAGATGTAACTCACGGCATCGGCGGCACGCGCAAAAAGCAGTCGCAAATAGTCGTAAACCTCTGTAGAGGTGCCCACGGTGGAGCGAGGATTTTTGTTGGTGGTTTTCTGCCCTATCGAAATCACTGGGCTAAGCCCCGTAATCTTGTCAACATCAGGGCGTTCGAGCACGCCGAGCATATTTCGCGCGTACGCAGAAAAAGTTTCCAAATATCGGCGTTGTCCTTCGGCAAAAATAGTGTCGAACGCTAACGACGATTTTCCACTACCACTCAGCCCCGTAATCACGGTGAGCTTGTAGTGTGGAATATCCACATCTATGTTTTTCAGATTGTGGACACGTGCGCCAAGCACACTCACACATTCAGTTTCTTTCCCGTTGAAAATCATAATTTGCAAAGTTACAAAAAGAAGTCAGAAATCAGAAATTAGAGGTTAGAAAGATGTTAGAAATTAGAAATTAGAAATTAGAAATTAGATGTTAGATGTTAGAGCGAAGTGCTCCAAATGCCCTGAGTGCTCCGAGTGCTCCGAGTATCCATCACCATCTCCCCTACCTAAAACAAGGCTGTGTCACCATCGATAGCGGCACAGCCTTGTTTTACGTTTATTTCAAATCGTTCTTTATTCCACTACGGTAGTGCCGCTCTTCAGGGCGTTTTTGCGGTAGCGGAGAATGTTGATGTCGCCGCTGAGCTTATACACCTTGTCGTCGGCACCTCGTGCTTGAATCACGTAGTAATACACGCCTGTGCTCACCAATTTGCCGCGATATTTGCCGTCCCAACCGTCGTCGGGGTTGCTAAATTCAAATATCTTGTTGCCCCAAGTGTTGAAGATTGTGCAGTGAAATTCCACAATCGACTTGTGCTTCACTTTCCAAATGTCGCCCACACCCTCTGTTGAACCTGGAGAGAACACATTTGGGCAAACCAGTTCGCTTTCGCCAATGTGCACGGTGTAGGTGGGACCGTATGCCTCGCAACCGCCTTGCAGATTCGTGCCCACAAAGCGCCAATACGATGTGCCTGTGGTGTTGAAGGTTTGCTCCACTTCGTCATCGTTGAAGCGCGCCTCTATGCTCTGAAAATCAGGGTCGAGTGCCTTTTGCCACTCTTTGTGGTCAACGGCGTCGGTGCAATATGCCTTAAATGTCACCGTGGCAGGAGCCGAACCGCCCAATTCCTCGCTTTCATCGGTGTTTTCGCCACCTTCGCTGCCATCGTTGTTGTCTTCGTCGTCGCTCTCATCGGTGCCGTCGTTGCGCTTTTGCTTGATGGCAGTAGTGCGAACATCCACGGCTGTGGTGGTGTAGGTGTCGCTCTCCATTTCCACTTCTTCGTTCCAAAATTTGAGGAAACGGTCGCCACTGATATGGAATGTGGTGTTGCACAGCGGAGCAGCAATCACCAACTGTGGTTTTACCGATGTGAGCACGTTGGTGGTATCCACCTGCGTCCATTGAACGGCGGTTTCGTCCCATACGAGCGTACGGAAATCCAACTTGATTTCACGGCTCAGCACCCTTCTCACACCAGTAATGGTGAAGTACGATATTTCATCGGCGGATCCATCGATGCTCAGCGTGGCAGTGCCACAATCCTCTGGCGCAAGGGCCGAAATGCTGTTGAAGCGCAAATAGTGGTCGGCATAATTCACCACCCAAACGTAGGTGCGATTAGTGCCTTCCTCAATGATATAGCCCTGCCCGGCAACCACTTGCGCAAGCGTAGTGGTGCGACCATCGGTAGTGATACCCGAAATTTCCTCGGCATATCCCCCACCTTGACTACCAAAACTATACCACACCACAGGCGTATCGCTCGTCGCCCGATACTGCATTCCCACGCCCTGCGTGTTGTAAAGCACAAAAATGTGGTTTAAACCCGTATTTTTCTCAGGAATCAAGTCGTAAACCTCGTGCGAGCCGCCCACAAACGACACCTGTGCCCACCCCGATACCGAAGCCAGCACAGCCACTATGATGAGTAAACAAATCTTCTTCATAACATACAAAGATAACCATTATCACCAATAATAACGAAAAATCCGCCCCAAAATTGCCCATACGCAATTTTTCAAAGCGGATTCAAAACGTTTTAACCCAAATCTGCGGGGGTTATCATTTCAGCCTCAAAACAGGCTTTGGCTTCAGCCCATATTTCGCCAGTAATTTCGCTTCACGCGAATGAGGCAATATGGCACTTTTCCCTGATTGCACCCAATGATAAGCCGGTGCGCTTTTGGGTAATGCATCTATTTTTGGAGCTTTTGCTTTTAGCCACAATTTCAGCCAATTGAGTTTTGCTATCATTTTTGGCACTTCACCCGTAAAGGCAGGATGAATCTCCACAAAATAAACCTTTTGACCATACCCAATGGCATAATCCCAACGATTCTCGTTCGGATAAAGTTGAGCCACAGCATCATCAATATTTAAACTGCCGTCCAAACGGCTACCGTCAGAAGCCACCACCTTGCCAACCTCTGCCCTTCTCAGTGCACGAAGCCCAGGCTCGTATGCAGCCGACACCTCTGCCGTTTGCTCTACTGCCAATTGAAAATCAGTCTTCGCCATACTCTGCCATATACTTCGACACCACTTCCGATGCCTTTGAAGCAAACTGCGACAAACCTCCCCATTCTGCCTCGCCCATGTTTTCGCTTGCCACATCAAGAGCGCTAATATCATCGGTGACTACGCCCTCTTTTGTGTGGGAGAAGTAGAATGTTCGCACTTCTTTACCAACAGCACCTTTCACGGTTTTGCCCACATTGCTATCTAAACTGGCATCAAACAGTTCACATAGTGCCTGTTCTCTCACCTCCTGCGGAAATTGTTGCAGCATTTTAAACGTCCAAGCAAATTCCAGCAGCACAGGAGAATGTGTCGATACAATCACCCTGTAGCCCATCTTAATCAGTTCAAGAATCTGTATGATTACCGATTGAATGGCTCTTGGATGCAATCCCATTTCGGGTTCTTCCACCACCACATACTCGTATTGATTGCCGTTGATGCTTTTCGCCATAGGTTCTGCAAGACAGTAAAACGCCATTAACAAAGGCATAAACTCCTTTTGCCCCGCACTCCATGTCATAAAGGGCAAACTTGTATCCCCTACCTTCATTCGCATCTTCTTCTGTCCTGCCTGCTCGTCAATCACCACTTCTCCACCATGGAAAATCGTATCATTAAACGACTGCTTCATGCCGTCGTTCAGCCTTTGATTCAGGGGAAATATCACGTTTTCACTCCCCATGCCGTGTTGGAAAAACAATCTGAGCGTTTCGCTGAAATTGCGCAAAACGTATGGCGAAGATATATCAAATTCCATGAAATTTTTAGGACGACCATCCGAAATCGATAATATGCGCTGGGCTGGAATATAGAAAAGTTTCTCCTTGGCGTCGGCATTCTCAGCATTCAGCAGAGAGCACTTCTCAAACGCCTCACTATCAACCTTCACCATGGTGCAGCTTTTCCACATTGAAGAAAGCCTATCGCCAAAATAATAGTTCAGAACCTTGTCGGAATCGCCATCAATCACATAATTGTATTTCAGAAGATTCTGAACGATATAATCTTTGTCCACAATAAGCTTCGCCAGCTGTAGGAAAAGCGTTTTTCCACTGGCTTGCGGGCCTAAGAGAATTGTCAAATCCCCAAGCTCCACATCAAGATTCTTAATTGGACCAAAATTAGATATTTGAAACTTATTCATTGTCGTCGCTCTTTTATAAGCCGCCGCCCATCATCTGTGGCGCACAACTCTTCTGCAAAGATAACCATTATCAACAATAATAACGAAAAATCCGCCCCAAAATTACCCATACGCAATTTTTCAAAGCGGATCAGAGCAGATTCAAAACTATTTAACCCAATTCTTTAGGATTTATCACTTCAACCTCAAAATAAACTTAGCCTTCAACTCATATTTCTCCAACAATATATTATTTTTAATCTCTACTATCTTCTTCGTTGCTGAAGTTTTGGCTTGTATCTCCAATAGGTCTGGCACCCTTCCCATTTACTTTTTTTTAGGAACAAGACCTCCTCCATAACGTAATACTCCTTGCACAATAAAATTACAAAATCCCCAAATTGCCCCTTTCACAACCATCACTTCTGTACTATGATATGCAAAACAATCATACTCTATATTATAACAACACACAGTAAACGGCTCTTCAGGAGACAAAATAATAGACGACCCATATAGAAACAACCCAAAAGACATAATACAATATCCAACACTATAATCTCTATCCATCGGGTTATCAGGGACAGCTACAATGACAACACGTGCCGTTAAATAAAGTAGGGCGACATGAACAAATGCAAAACAGAAAATTTGAAAGAGTGCATATAAAGAAAAATATGGCAACGGAGCGCCATATCCAATAGCTACCACATAAAGTGCTACAATAAGCACAGATGATGCCATTCTGAAGTAATACGAAAAAAAATATAAATACGAAACCACTATTATGGCAAAAAGAAAAACATCAAAAAACAAATTACTAAAGCTAAAAACAAATGGAGACATGAATTCTTTACCAAATACTATCAAAAAGAGTAACACTATCCCTACTTTATGTTTTTTTATGTCATACAATGGTTGCTCAATATAAGGTATCGGCCGCTGTGATTTCGTTTTTTTCTTATAATTTTTCATAATCATTTAAATTTATAATTCTGAGTGTACAACTGTTAATTGTCAATCTGTGATTAGCGGAATTTCATTTTCTGGATACAAACAATCCAATAACAAATACTTCTTCCGTAAATATTTATAATCATTCAGTGCATTAGGATAAGTTGATAAGTATTGATCCCATGAAATTTCGTTTTGATCTTCATCATAAAAGTGTTTGTCTTCTGAAGGGGCATTTGGTATAATGGCTCTAATATCCCCATTACTCTGCATTACCAAAACAGAATTAACACTCCCATCGTCAACTAAAACAATTAAATTTCCATCAAAAAGCAACCCAGAAAATTTTGCATAGTCTGATTGTGGAAGGCATATTTTCTTAAATTCACAACCTTCCCAATTATCCACTACTATTCTCACTTTAGAAACATCTTTTCTTGCACATGAAACTACAAAAAAAGCAATCGCTAATATAAATACTATCTTCATTATTATTTTAAAAACATATAGTTTGCTACTTTTAAACACATCTGAAATCTTCCGATATAACAATATCCATTCACAATAACGGCGCATACGATTTAGCCATAGTCAATAATCAACCATCTTCTCAATAAAGTCCTTTTTCACAAAGAAAACTGGCTAAAAGTGTAATCGTTGAATCTATATCCAGTTTCGAGCAAATCTCATGTGGTGTATGCATATATCTGCATGGAATTGACACAACAGCCGTTCTGACCCCATTTCCTGATAATTGAATTGGGTTAGCATCCGTTCCTGTGGGGTATGGGCTGACCTCAACTTGATACTTTATGTTATGCTCAATAGCTGTATCTTCCAAACATTTAAAAAGATTAGGAAATATATTAGGTCCTTTGGTTAATACACACCCTTCACCTAATTTAATATCTCCATCACTAATAATATTGCTCAAAGGATAATCTGTGGAATGGGTCAAGTCAATACAAATACATATATCTGGCTTTATCGAATTAGCAGCCACGAGGGCTCCTCTCATTCCTATTTCCTCGTTATTTGACGCCACATAGTACACATTCCACGGAAGTTCTTCATTTTGTAGTTTCTCTGCTATTTTTAAAATGACTTCCAACCCAATGCTATCGTCAAAATAAGACCCTGTAATCAAGTTATTAGGCAATGCCTCATAATCAGAGCAAAAATAGGCATAATCGCCCTTACTAACCATCAGCATCGCTTCTTCTTGGTTTTTGGCACCTATATCTATCCAAAGGTTCTCATAAGTCACTTTCACATTCACTTCTTCTCGCAAAAGGTGAATAGGTTTTTTGCCAATGATACCAGTAATCATCCTATCCCCATGCCTTATTATTACTTTTCTTGCAGGAAGAATTGAAGCATCAATTCCTCCTGACGGTTGAACATAGAGAAATCCATTGGCATCAATGTACGTTATCATTAAGCACACCACATCATGATGCGCAATAAGCATAATACTCTCGCCATCGCCGACTTTATGCGCAACCACATTACCTATAACGTCAGTATAAACTTCGTCTGCATAGGACTTTAAAATATTGGCAAGCCCCATTAACTTATCATATTTATCTCTAATCACAACTTATTCATAAGGATTGTTTGGACCATATTTGTTTGTGTCTTCTGCATCTTTTCGTTTTCTTTCGCCTATTTCTGAAATAGTATTCATAGACACATCGTTGATCAGCTTTCTGTGAATGGCAAGCAAATCACTCACATTCTCAGATGAGACTGAATACTCTTTACCATCCAAACCAACCACAGTGTTATCCGTTCCAAGTCGATCTCGTAAGCGTTGTTGCATTAACTCAACCAATTCTTGTTTTCGGTCTTCCTGTGTCACTTCTGAAAAATACTCGTTGTAAAGTTCATTAAAATTTTTTTTCTTATCTTTTAACATAGAACGTTTATTATTAATGGGTCATTTTTTAAACATAGGGGGATTTCTCCCCCTATGTTAATTAACGTAGTTGGTTTTAGAATCCGCGATACATAATACCGCAAGAAATCTCTGTTAACTTAGGACAACCAGCTACAGACATCACGTTTGATGCTTTCTTGATTTTAAGTTCTACTTTCATAACTGAAGGAGTTGAAGGTTATAGGCATACTTCTGGGAGATGCCACTTATCCCTTTATTTAAAATTTTCGTTGTAGTATTGTTTCTTTTATCGGCAGTTTTTGCAACGCATCGATGAGTTGTTCTCGCGTCATAGGCTGATTCGGATTTTTCATCAACTTCTGCGCTAAATTATACCTACACTTTGCCATATAGCAGTTAGTTTCCGCAGGTTTACGAAAATCTCCATGTTCAGTATAATTCACACCAGCGCACAAATTGCAATAGTCGCAGTAATCATATCTGCCACATTCTGTATAATCGCCAACAACGGAATTTCTCCAACATTTTAGTTCTAAACTACCCGTTAGTATTTCATAGGCAGTCTGTTTCTTGAGGTTCCCTAAGTTCAGAGAAAAGGCGACGCATGCTCGAAGATTTCCGTCAGGCGTTAGACAAAATCCAGTTTCACCAGCTCCACAACTACATTGATTAAGGTCTCTTTTTTGCCCACCGAAATTTGGGGCTTCAGGTCCAACATATAATGGAATATTGTCGTCTCTCAACACTATTTGTAATTGTTCCTCTGTCAATCTCAGCTGTTTTGCACATAAGTCACCATCATTGGATTCAGTAATATTGATTTCAAACTGAGGAATAGCCCTATATTTCTTTGCCAAATCTGCCACCATATAATAGGTATGCAAGTTTGGTTGCATTACACAGCATTTAAGATTCAATGGCACAGCCAGTGAAGACAATTGCTCCACTATTTTAATTGAACGATTCCATGACCCCGGAATACGTGTTATTTTATCATGATCTTCTGCAACTCCACTATACACACTCACTCCTACCAATCTTGGATAGTAATCAGCCAATCGTTGCACATTGTTCAACAAACGTTGTCCATTAGTGAACACATCAAAAGCTATTTCCTTTTCGTAAAGATATTCAATTATTTCCCAAACAAATTCTTTAGAAAAAGGATCTCCCCCAGAAAGACACACCTTAACCAATCCCATTTCATACATTTCGTCGATTATTCGCTTATAATCATCCAACGACAGTTCTGAAAAGTCTTCACGATGAGAAATTTCTTGATTATTGCGTGTTGCACCAGGGTTGTAACAATGTATACACATTTCACTACAGCGATATGTGAGTTCAAACATACAAGAACAAATAGTTTTCCCATCATCAACTGCTGTGAAATAAAGTTGCTCTGCATTCGTAGTAGCCATTGGGAGCTTTTCTTTAGCATCATTGTCACTCCATGCGCCCTGCTGTTGTCTAAAAGCCACCACTTGTTTTCGATAATGTTCTATTCCTTCAGCAAAGACTATTTCATTGGTAACTAATCCATGTTGGGAAAGCAGTTCCATAAAGTCACAAACCGACTCCAACGCTATACCCGTTTGTTCAGAGATAGTGTAAATATCAATCTTTCCATTTCTTTTAACTTGCAAAATATGTCCTATTACAATTGCTGATTCCTCGTCAAAGAAAAAACTGAATCCAGCAATTAAATTATACATAATTGCCACTTTTTTTATCTCATTGTATCTTCCACATGTCCATTCTGGGCGATAGTATTCTTTATTTTCAACGTGTGCCATTGAGCATGTTTTGTGTTTCTCTCGTCCCCAATGTCGAAACGGTTTATGTTATGGTCTAAAAAAGAAAGCGTGGGACGATGTCGTTGTCAATCATCAACGAGGCATCGCCAAACGCCCTAACTCGAAATTGAACAACCCACCCCCACGCTGAAGCTTATAAGACCTCCCCACTTGTATGGGGGTGGATAATACAAGCACAGCGAAGGCGTTTCTGGCTGCCTCAATATCCCTTGAGTTATGAAAATTGGCGATTTTCGTTGATAGGAATTGAAGCGAAACGCTTTCAAATAATATGTCTTGCAAAATGCAATGATGTCGCGTATGCTCACACCACGCATAATGCAATTGCAAATATATGAATTTATCTTTGAAACGCCAAGTAAATAATCACATTTTCATTCGCCTATTTCAAAACCTTTAACAAGCCACAAAAAGGCTTTTAAAAAATCCTACTATCCTATACAACACGTTTGATTGGGGGACTATATAGAATAATGTGTGGGGGTTGGTGAAATAAAAATGGCGGTTTTGCTTTGTAGTGCGAGTGGATTGCTTTAACTTTGTAGAAGAATTTAGATTTAAACAGTAATCCATCTTAATTTTTTATGATTACATTCTTTAAAAAAGGAGCAAACACCATCTATGCGGTAGGTGCAGACCATGCTCTTTCACCAAAGGAACTTGAGAAGTTAGAATGGCTGCTCGGCGGCATTCAAGTGCAGGACGACACTTTACGAGGCACGTTTATCGGCCCACGAAAGGAGATGATTACGCCCTGGAGTACGAACGCGGTCGAAATCACCCAAAACATGGCGATGACCGGCATCGAGCGCATCGAAGAGTTCACAACCACAAAAGAAAAGGATCCCAAGTACGACAAAATGCTTCAACGTGTGTACCACACATTAGACAGCGACACCTTCACTATCACTCGCACGCCGGATCCTATCGTTTATATCGACGATATTGAAGCCTACAATAAGTCGGAAGGTTTGGCTCTCAGCCCCGAAGAGGTGGATTACCTGAAAGGACTTGGCAAGCGCCTCGGCCGTCCCCTCACCGACAGCGAAGTGTTTGGTTTCTCTCAGGTGAACAGCGAGCACTGCCGTCACAAAATTTTCGGCGGCACTTTCATCATCGACGGCGAGGAAATGCCTACAAGCCTTTTCAACCTCATTAAAAAGACCACCAAGGAATATCCCAACAAGGTGATTTCTGCCTATAAAGATAATGTGGCGTTTATCGACGGTCCCAAGATTGAGCAATTCGCTCCAGTGAATCCCGACCAACCCGACTTCTTTGAAGTGAAGGAAATCGACTCGGTGATTTCGCTGAAGGCCGAAACCCACAACTTCCCTACCACCGTAGAGCCTTTCAACGGTGCCGCTACTGGTTCGGGCGGTGAAATCCGCGACCGTCTGGGTGGTGGACGCGCAAGTTTGCCATTGGCTGGCACGGCTGTGTATATGACCAGTTACCCTCGCACCGAAGCTGAGCGTGCTTGGGAACGCTGCACCATGCCTCCACGCCCATGGCTCTATCAAACTCCTGAAGAAATTCTCATCAAGGCTTCAAACGGCGCAAGCGACTTCGGCAACAAGTTTGGCCAGCCTCTTATCTGCGGTTCTCTCCTCACATTTGAGCACGAGGAAGCAAAACGCCAATTGGCATACGACAAGGTGATTATGCTTGCCGGTGGTGTGGGCTTCGCCAATAAGCGCGACGCAATCAAGGGCACTCCAAAGGCTGGCGAGAAAGTGGTGCTGATGGGTGGCGACAACTACCGCATCGGTATGGGCGGTGGTGCCGTTTCGAGCGTGAACACCGGCCAATACGCCAACGCCATCGAGCTCAACGCCGTGCAACGCGCCAACCCTGAAATGCAGAAGCGTGTCGCCAACGTGATTCGTGCCTTGGCTGAAGACGACACCAACCCTATCGTGTCAATCCACGACCACGGCGCTGGCGGTCACCTCAACGCCCTCTCTGAACTGGTGGAAGAAACTGGCGGACGCATCGATATGGCTGCTCTGCCTGTGGGCGACCCTACCCTTTCATCAAAGGAAATCATCGGCAACGAAAGCCAGGAACGCATGGGCTTTGTGGCTGAGGAAAAGGATTTGGCTCGCATCAAGAAGATTGCAGAACGTGAACGCGCTCCATTCTATGTGGTGGGCGAAACCACTGGCGACGACCGCTTCGTGTTTGAGCAAGCCGACGGCGTGAAGCCTATCGACTTGGGCATGAAGGATATGTTTGGCAGTTCTCCAAAGACTGTAATGACCGACAGCACTAAGCACCACAAATACAAAGCAGTGAAAACCGACGCTGCAAAACTCAACGAATATATCGAAACCGTGCTTCAAATTGAAGGCGTGGCATGTAAGGACTGGTTGACCAACAAGGTGGACCGCTCTGTGACTGGTAAGATCGCACGCCAGCAATGCCAAGGCGAAATTCAGTTGCCTTTGAGCGACTGCGGTGTGGTGGCTCTCGACTACACTGGCAACAGCGGTATCGCCACCTCTATCGGCCATGCGCCTCAAGCCGGTCTTATCGACCCTGCCGCTGGATCTGTGCTCTCTATCACCGAGGCATTGACCAACATTGTGGGCGCAAACCTCAATGGCGGTCTGAAGGCAGTTTCGCTGAGCGCCAACTGGATGTGGCCATGTCGCAACGAGGGTGAAGACGCTGGTCTCTACCGCGCAGTGAAGGCTTGTAGCGATTTCGCTTGCTCCCTCGGCATCAACATTCCAACCGGCAAGGACAGCCTTTCTATGACCCAGAAATACGGCAACAAGAAGGTGATTGCCCCAGGCACCGTGATTATCTCTGCTGGCGGTGAGGTGTGCGACGTGAAGAAAACCGTAAGCCCTGTGCTCCAACAAAAGAAGAGCCGTCTCTACTATATCGATTTCTCTGGCTGCGACATGCAACTCGGTGGCTCTGCCCTTGCACAATCTATGGGATTGCTTGGCGACAAGGCTCCTGGCGTGAAGAGTGCCGATTACTTTGCCAACGCATTCAATGCTGTGCAGGCTTTGGTGGAAAACAAGCAACTCTTGGCAGCACACGACATCAGCGCTGGCGGTTTGCTCACCACTGTGCTTGAAATGACTTTCGCCAACACCAAGGGCGGTGTGAACCTCGACCTCGACGGTATGGCTGAGCAAGACATCGTGAAGGTGCTCTTTGCCGAAAATCCTGCTCTTGTGATTCAGGTGGCAAACAACCAATGCGGCAAGGTGGAACGCGAACTCGCAGAGCGTGGCGTGAAGTTTATCTACATCGGTGAACCTTCTGAAGAGCGCACCGTGACCGTGACACAGAACGGCGACGAATACATGTTCTTCATCGACTATCTGCGCGACCTTTGGTTCAAGACCTCATATCTGCTCGACTGCAAGCAAAGCGGCAACAAGTTGGCAAAGGCTCGCTTCGAAAACTATAAGAAGCAACCTCTGCGCTGGCGTATGCCTGCTGGCTTCACTGGCAAGGCGGCTGACTTGGGCATCAACGGCTTCAAGCACGGCAAAACTGGCATCAAGGCGGCTATTATCCGTGAAAAGGGTGTGAATGGCGACCGTGAAATGGCTTATTCACTCTACCTTGCCGGATTCGATGTGAAAGACGTGCACATGACCGACTTGATGAGCGGTCGCGAAACGCTTGAAGATGTGAATATGATTGTGTTCTGCGGTGGATTCTCCAACAGCGACGTGCTCGGCTCTGCAAAGGGATGGGCAAGCGGCTTCGTGTGGAACGAAAAGGCTAAAAAGGCACTCGAAAACTTCTACAAGCGCACCGACACTTTGAGCCTCGGTATCTGCAACGGTTGCCAAGTGATGATTGAACTCAACCTGCTCAACCCTGAATACAGCAGCCAGCCTCACATGGACCACAACGATAGCCACAAGTTTGAATCCAACTTCATCGGCCTGTCGATTCCAGAAAACAACTCTGTGATGTTCGGCAACCTCGCCGGTTCTAAACTCGGCATCTGGGTGGCTCACGGTGAAGGTAAGTTCAACCTGCCAGAAGGCGCCGACAACTACAATGTGGTGGCACAATACAACTACCGCTCATATCCTGCCAACCCTAACGGATCGCCACGTGGCATCGCTGGTATCGCCTCTAAGGACGGCCGCCACTTGGCTATGATGCCTCACTTGGAGCGCGCCATCTTCCCATGGCAGTGCGGCTTCTATCCACAGGCTCGCCAAGCCGACGAGGTTACTCCATGGATCCAAGCCTTCGTGAATGCTAAGAACTGGATCGCCGACCACAAGAAGTAAACAAACACTTCCCTAAAATAACCAAAAGACCCGATGAATTTCGCTTCATCGGGTCTTTTTTTACCCCAAAAATCAGTGTCAATAGGGTTAACATGGATTCAGTGGATAAAAAACCGCTCGCCTTCGGCGAAAAACCAATCTTCAGTAATCAGATTATCCGAAAGCGCAAATAAAGATAACCCAATCCCCTTTTGATTGGCAGATGCGATGATTTATGTCAACCACAATAGGCGAGGGTGCCATTGCTTCCTACCAATACCTCACTCTTTCATCAGGGGTTTTTCGCCGTGAAACGGCGAGCGGTTTTTATCCTTGGGGCAAAGTGGATAGCCCTCGTAAGAGGGTGGCGGAGGGATTGTGTGGTTGGCGGCATGGAAACTCGTTTCCAATGACGCAAAGCGCACAGTCGCACCGCCAAATGCGAAGTATTCCACTTTGCCCCAAGGCTGTTTTTTATGTTTTTGTTTTTGATTCCATCGACGATTCGGCAACAGTGCATAATCTATCTCCAGGAATTTTCTACTGAACCTTAAAATGGGTTAAATTGGTGTTTTTTCAACATCCATCAAATTCCACCGTGTTTCTCGGTGCTATTCTTCTTTTGGGGGCTGGGGCTGGGGATTCCAGCGGGCTTGCTGGCGCGCTGCCATTTGAGCCTCAGCGGAGTTGTCTTGGGGTGCCCATAGTTGGGTGCCTTGCAGTTCGTCGGGCATATACTGCTGGCGCACGAAGTGTCCGGGATAGTCGTGGGAGTACATATAGTCGCGGCCGTAGCCAAGTTGCTTCATCAGTTTTGTGGGGGCGTTACGCAAGTGAAGTGGCACAGGGGCATTGCCAGTTTGCTCCACCAGTTGCAGCGCACTGTTGATGGCATTGTATGCCGAATTGCTCTTTGGCGATGCGGCAAGATAGATAGCGCACTCGCTCAGCGGTATTCGCCCCTCTGGCCAACCAATCTTATTGATGATGTCGAATGTGGCATTAGCCAAGAGCAGGGCGTTGGGGTTTGCAAGCCCAATATCCTCTGCGGCAGAAATGCAGAGGCGGCGAGCGATGAATTTTGGGTCTTCACCGCCAGCAATAAGGCGTGCAAGCCAATACACCGCCGCATCAGGGTCGCTGCCACGAATCGACTTGATAAAAGCCGAAATAATGTCGTAGTGCATCTCCCCGTCTTTGTCGAATGCCATCGGATTCTGTTGCAATCGCTCGGTCACCACCTTGTCGTTGAGCACAAACGGCTCTTTCTCGCCCAGCGACTGGTGGAGCAGGTCGAGGATATTCAGCAATTTTCGGGCATCGCCACCACTAAAGCGAAGGAGCGCTTCCGTTTCCTCCACTCTCACCTCTCTGTCCTGGAAAATAGGGTCGGTCTGGAGGGCATGGTCAAGGAGGCGCAAAAGGTCGTCCTTGTCAAGCGACTGGAGCACATACACCTGTGCGCGCGACAGCAGCGGGCGAATCACCTCAAACGATGGATTCTCGGTGGTGGCACCTATAAGCGTGACGGTGCCGTTTTCCACAGCCCCAAGCAGGGAATCCTGCTGCGACTTATTGAAACGGTGGATTTCGTCGATAAACAGTATAGGGCGGCCTTTGGTGAACATGCTTTGCGCATCTTTTTTGCATCTGTCGAGCACATCGCGCACATCTTTCACGCCCGAAGTCACTGCCGAAAGCGTGTAGAAAGGCACTTTCGTTTGCTCGGCAATAATGCGTGCAAGCGTGGTCTTGCCCACTCCTGGAGGTCCCCAAAGAATAAACGACGCAATGTTGCCACTCTCAATCATTCGGCGAATCACCGCTCCGGGACCCACCAAATGACGCTGTCCTATGTACTCGTCGAGCGACTTTGGACGCAATCGCTCTGCCAAAGGTTGAAAACTCATGATAAAAATAGTGTGTTATGATTCAAGAATTGTATTGATTAATGCCGTCACGTCGGTCACGTTCACCTCTCCGTCGCAGTTGATGTCGCACACCTTCTGATCGTAGGTGGTGTCGCCTAAAATGGCGTTGATAAGCGCGGTCACATCGCCCACATTCACTTCGCCATCGCCATTCACATCGCCAAGATATGCCACAATTTTGCCAAACTTCCTCCACACCGGAGCCGCCTTGTATCGCTTCACCGCTTCAGCGTTGGGCACATAGAGGGTGCGGGCTGAAAGGTCGGTAAACATGCCGAAAGGCGTGGTCACCTCGCGCAGCGGAAGTGGTTCAACCGTGCCGCAATAAAATGATTTGCAACTTTTCATTCCGAAGAATGCGTTTGCACCGATATGCTTCACGCTTGTGGGCAAGGTGAACGAGCCCATAATGCCACAGTTGGCAAAAGCCCACTCCCCTATCGTTTCGAGCCCTTCTGGCAGAGTAATCGACTTCATCGCATCGCAGCCGTAGAAGGCAAAGTCGGCAATGCCGGTCACCGACGATGGCACGGTATAGCTGCGCCACGATGCGTTTTTACGGCTGAATGCCACCAGCGTTTGGGCATCTTTGGTCAGCAATATGCCGTTGATGTCGCAATAGTTGGGGTTTTCGGGGTCAACGGTCACCGTTTTCAGTTGGGTGCAACGCTGAAAAGCTCGTTTGCCAATGTTGGTCACATTTTTGCCGATTTTCACCGTTTTCAACGCTGTGCAACCGAAAAACGCCTCTTCGCCAATACTGGTCACAGCTTCTGGAATTACAATATCCACAATCCGTGAGCAACCGTGAAAGGCAAATGCGCCGACGCTGGTAACAGTTTCGGGAATGGTGATGGTGGTGAGCGAATCGCAAGCGTTGAACGCATAATCACCAATGGTGGCGATGCCGTCGGGAAGCACTACGCCTGTAAGGCCGTGGCACGCATTAAATGCGCCAAAACCCACCGACGCCACTTGCTTTCCTCCCAGCACAGCCGGAATGGTGACTTTTCCTGTATAATAATCATCGCCTAACACCACCGTGGCTTTGCCCGATTCATCTACAGTGTAACTGATGCCGTCGGCGACGAATCGCTGGGCGGCTAACGAGAATGTGGCGCACATCGCCAAGAGGATACCTGATAGGCTGTTTCGTAACTTCATTTTTAACAATATATTAATCTACGAAGATAGCGAGAATGGCGGAGATTAACAACAAACAAACTATAATTCTCAAAAGAAAAAGAGTTTTATTTTGCACTTTTATGATTTTGCAGTAATTTTGCACATCGTTTCATAAAATAAGCAAGATAAAATATTAAGGTAATGGAAAATAAGCAAACGGCTTCATATATCAGCACAGGTAAAGGATTATTGGCTCTCTCACCCATCGTGGTGTTTCTGTTGCTCTATGTGGCTGTATCGGTAATTATTGGCGATTTCTACAAAATGCCGCTGTCTATAGCATTCATCATCGCCTCGATGTGGGCATTACTTTTTACTCCAAAGAAGAAAATCACCGAACGAATCGAGATATTTTCAAAAGGCGCAGCCAACTCCAATGTGCTTTACATGATATGGATATTTTTCTTGGCTGGCGCTTTTTCTGCGCTCGCTAAAGGTATTGGGGCGATTGACGCCACTGTGAACCTTGCATTAGCGTCGCTGCCTTCGTCGTTTCTTGTGCCTGGGCTTTTCATCACAGCGTGCTTCATATCCATGTCGATTGGCACTTCTGTGGGCACTATCGTGGCACTCACGCCTTTTGCGTGCCAGCTGGCTCAAAGCACAGGTGTCGACACCGCTTTCCTTGTGTCGGTGGTGCTGGGTGGCTCGTTTTTTGGCGACAACCTGTCGTTTATCAGCGACACCACCATCGCCTCCACACGCAGTCAGAAGGTGAAAATGAACGATAAATTCAAGACCAACCTTTGGATTGCGCTCCCTGCGGCTATTGCCACTTTGGGCATCTATATCTTCACAGGCGACATTCAGCACACCGCACACGCTCCTATCACCACAGCATCGTGGTGGAATGTCACTCCTTATCTGATTGTGATTGTGTCAGCTATGATGGGCATTAATGTGCTGGTGGTGCTCACCATGGGCATTATCTCGTGCATCGCCATTGCGCTTTGTGGACTGGCTGATGCGAGCCTGATTGACATGTGCGGATATATGGGCGGTGGCATCAAGGATATGAGCGACCTGATCATCGTCACGCTGCTGGCAGCTGGACTGTTGGGCGTAATCAGCCACAATGGGGGCGTGAAATACATCATTCAGGTGCTCACCCATCGCATCAATAGCTGCCGTGGCGCACAAGCCGTGGTGGCTACGCTGGTGAGCCTCGTGAACCTCTGCACCGCCAACAACACCATCGCCATCATCACCGTTGGCGACATTGCCCACAAAATTTCACAGCAGTTTCAGCTCGACGGCAGAAAGGTGGCAAGCCTGCTCGACACTTGTTCGTGCATCATTCAAAGTCTTATCCCATACGGAGCGCAGTCGCTGATGGCTGCCGGTCTTGCCCACCTCAGCCCTGTGGCGTTCCTGCCCTACCTCTATTATACCTGGGCACTCAGCGTGATGGTGATTATCTCCATCGCATTCAATCTCCCTCGCCGCAAAGTATAGCGAAGTGGGTTTTTCGGTTATCTCAGAATCTTGTTGATGAGGGCGGTTACATCGCTCACATCAATGTTGCCATCGCCATTGATATCGGCGGCATCGGCTGTCACTTTTTCTTCCAAAATGATGTTGATCAGTGCTGTCACGTCGGTCACATCGCACACGCCATCGCCATTCAAGTCGCCAACAACAAGGCTGCCATCGCTGCTGCTTGCCGTCAGCACCAGCTCGTGAACGGCCCCTGAGCTATTCACGTCTGCCCTTGGGGCTGATATGCGCATGGTGAGCTTGTTTGCGCCCTCTGGCACCGCCAAATAATCCTCAAACACTTGCTGTGGCAGCGCTTCGCTGTAAGCGTGCTTTTTGGTAGCCACCACCTCTCCTTGCTCGTTGAGCAGTTCCAGTGTGGGCGAGGCTTTAGCGATGCTGTATTTGGGCTGCGCGTACTCTTTCACCACAATCTTTGCCTGCACCTTGACAAACTTCACAGTTTTCGCACTGAATTGGGGCGAAATAAGCATATAGTTGCCGTACAGATTCACCTTGTTAGTGCAAATGGTGTTGGTGTTCAGTTCCACGCCCGACCGTGTATAAACCCAGTCATCAAAGCTATTGAGATTAAATTCCGCCAATTTCTGGGCTTGGGCAAGAATCCCAAACGCCATGCACAATACTGTGAAAACCATCTTTTTTCCGAGGAGCAAACTTTTCATATTTTCAATAATTAATTAAGCACAACAAAAGTAATGCTATTTTCGGGGTTTTCAACTATATGCAACAAAAAAAAAGTGGCATGAGCTGTTGCTCCTACCACTTTCTGGTGTCCAAGATGAGACTCGAACTCACACGAACCATTGTTCACTACCCCCTCAAAGTAGCGCGTCTACCAATTCCGCCACCTGGACATTGCTGTGAGCGAAAAACGGGACTCGAACCCGCGACCCCGACCTTGGCAAGGTCGTGCTCTACCAACTGAGCTATTTTCGCATCAACATTTAAGCTATGAGGCATATCCCTCATTTGCGGTTACAAAAGTAGTAACTTTTCCCGATATGGCAAAATTTTTCACCAACAAAATCACACCCCCCCCTCCAAAAGCCCTCCAAAGCCCTCCAAAAGCCACCCAAAAACCACCCAAAAACCACAACCCAGCCACAACCCAGCCCAAAAAAACAAAAAAAACACCTCCTGACTTCGTCACTTTTTTAAGAAGTGCTCGTAACTACTTGATAATCAGTTATGATTATTTCTTATTCGGGTGGCACGATGAGAACTGAATAAAATAGCACCCCCCCATGCCCTATACGAGAGGTTGTGGGAATATTGCATTCTCGTTGAGGTTTGTGGACCGAGCTATTTCTCGTGGGTGACGCATTGACGAAGTCAGGAAAAAACCAAAAAAACACCTAAAATCACCCACCCCACGCCTAAAACCAACAATCCCCATAAGCCCCCTGACAATTACCACCGCAAAGCAGCAATAGGCACAGGCGAGTTAACCTTTCGGGTTATATAATCT